>WPCJ01377716.1_pt1 | contig 112271 bp, 106 predicted proteins | sample 5399831 | NCBI WGS metagenome assembly WPCJ01 (sample SAMN12869470, study PRJNA574797) | sludge metagenome | isolation source: wastewater treatment of pH10 | place: China:Beijing | collected 2019-05-20
GTTGAATGATGCGGGTCATGGGGTGGTGTTGTATGACTATGTGGAGCATGCGATGAGTGGGGGTGGTGATGCGGTGGCTGCTGCGTATGTTGATTTAGAGGTTGATGGGCAGCGGTTGTGGGGCGTCGGCATCGACCACGACACCACGCGTGCAACACTGAAAGCCATTGTTTCTGCGGTCAACCGTGCAGTGCGTTCGACGCGAGCAAGCGAAGTGGCTGCGAACGTCTAAGCGCGCTGCGATACTCGCAATTTGTACGAATGGGGTTCACTTCGGTGGGCCCCATTCGTATCTTTGTTCGAATTGGCGGCGTGGCGGGTGACTGAATGTCATCGCTCGCTAATAGTGTGAGAGCGTGATTTCTTCTATTCGCGGTGAGGTGCTCGCTACCGGTGCGGGTTGGGTGGTCATTGCTGTCGGCGGCATGGGCTTTCGAGTCGAAGTGCCTGCCAGACTGCAGGGTGGGCACGTGGGTGAGCAACTGTATTTGCACACTCAACTTGTGGTGCGCGAAGATTCACTGACGCTCTTTGGCTTTTCGCACACTGAAGACCTTGAGGTATTCGGGCATTTGCTGAGCGTGTCCGGCGTGGGGCCTCGCAGCGCGCTCGGTGTGCTGAGCGTGCTGACTCCATTTGAGATTGCTCAGGCGGCATCAAACGAAGACGAGAAGCCCTTCCGCAAGGTGTCGGGTATCGGCCCCAAGACGGCGAAACTCATTGCGTTGCAGCTTGCAGGCAAACTGCAACACCTGACGCTCGGGACTGCGCAATCCGCTGATTCCGCTGCGCAGTCAGGAGGGGGCGAGCAGGTCAAGATCGCGGCGACCGTGGAGCAGGGGCTTCTCGGTCTTGGCTATACCGAGGCGCAATCTCACGCTGCCGTACAAGACGCAATTGAGGCGGGCGCGCCTTCGAGCGAGGCTGGGCTGCTTCGCGCGGCGCTGCTGCTGCTGCAAGCTCCTCGGGTTCCCGGGCGAAATGAGACGAAGAGATGAGCGGTGAACTCTCGGCGAGCGTCGCCCCAAACGAAATCGGGTATGAGGGCGCACTTCGCCCCGGTTCCTTGAACGAATTTGTCGGCCAAGCGAAGGCGCGTGGCCAGTTGCGACTCTTGCTCGATGCCGCCCTCATGCAGCAACGCACCCCAGACCATATCTTGCTTGCGGGCCCGCCCGGCCTTGGCAAGACCACGCTCTCCATGATCGTTGCTGCCGAACTTGATAAGCCGCTGCATCAGACCTCTGGCCCTGCGATTCAGCATGCTGGCGATCTTGCGGCGGTGCTCTCTGCGCTGACTCCCGGAGAGGTGCTCTTTATCGACGAGATTCACCGGATGGCTCGGAGCGCTGAAGAGATGCTCTATTTGGCCATGGAAGACTTCAAGATCGACATTATGGTTGGAAAGGGCGCTGGCGCGACCTCCATTCCGCTCGAACTGGCTCCATTCACGCTCGTGGGAGCGACAACGCGTGCCGGTTTGCTGCCAAACCCGCTCCGTGATCGCTTCGGGTTTACCGCGCACCTAGAGTTTTATGCCGAAGACGAGTTGGCCTCGGTGGTGAGTCGGGCTGCGAGATTGCTCGGCTTTGATATTGATCCGGTGGGAGTTGAGGAGATCGCGGGTCGGTCGCGCGGCACTCCTCGAATTGCGAATCGTCTGCTCCGACGTGTGCGAGATTACAGTCTCGTGCACGAGACTCCGGGTGACCTCGCAGCGGTGCAGGCTGCTCTCGCGCTCTACGATATTGACGCACACGGACTCGACCGGCTCGACCGCGAAGTCCTGCGGGCCGTGGTCGAACGATTCGGCGGGGGGCCCGTGGGGCTTTCTACCCTTGCGGTCTCGGTCGGGGAGGAAGCAGAGACAATCGAAGCGGTTGTTGAACCATTCCTGGTGAGAGCTGGACTGCTCAGCAGGACCCCGCGCGGTCGAATTGCTACGAGAAAAGGTTGGGAACACACAGGTATCCCTATGCCTGAAGTCCTATAGACTTGTATGGTTTGGCGTGAGCAACGCCGCTCTGACCGTGCCTTCGAAAGGACACTCGTGGATCCGCTCTCACTCGTAATGTTCGGCCTCATCGCCGTACTCATTTTCTTCATGTTCCGCAACGGCAAGAAGCGTCAGCAGGCGCAGCTTGAGATGCAGAACAATGTGCGCCCAGGCGCGCAGGTGATGCTGCAGTCAGGCATCTTTGCAACGATTGAGTCGATCGACGAAGAGGAAAACCGCGTGACCGTGCGCAGCGGCGACTCCTCGTTCGTGGTGCACCGCAACGCAATTGGGCAGATCATCACCCCAGCTGACGCACCTGCAGAAGAGACCACCGAGCTCGCACCAGACGATGATCCCGAGTTTGGTGAGCGTGTTAGCGAGGCGCAGAACTCTGCAGCCAGCGAAGAGGCTCCTGCCGAAGATGCGCCAGCTACCGAAGACAACGGCACCGCCGAGGGCGAGAACCCGAAGGCCTAGTCCCTCCCTTGCCGAAGTTGGGGAGCGACGGCAGCATTCAACCTTTCGCTCATGTTTCATGAGTGCGTCGAGAAAGAAGTAGATACGTGGCGCAGTCACCCGCAGTGAAGCGAGCAACCCGCTCGCTTACCACGTTGCTGGTTATCATCGTTGCCCTCGTAGGTGTGATCGCACTGGGAGTGTGGCGCAGTGACGCCACGTGGACTCCAAAGCTTGCGCTCGACCTGCAGGGTGGCACCCAGATCATCCTGGCTCCAAAGCTGACTGACGGTCAGGCGGTCAGCGGAGAGCAGCTGAATCAGGCGGTTGAGATCATCCGCCAGCGTGTAGACGCTTCGGGTGTGTCCGAAGCTGAAATCACGACTCAGGGCAGCCAGAACATCTCGGTGTCAATCCCGGGCAAGGCAGATGACGCGACACTGCAGCGCATCGAGGCCTCGGCAAAGCTCGACTTCCGGCCCGTGCTCTACATGGGCGTGAATAACGCACAGCTTGAGCAGCCCGCCGAGGGTGACAAGGCCACGGCCGAGGGTGCAGACGCAGATGCGTCTGCCGACGCGCCTGCCACGGATGAGGCAAGCTCCGATGCGGCAGCGGACGATACCGCCGCTGATGGAACTGCAGACACGACGAATGTTGATCCTTCGCCGCTGCCGAAAACTGCGTACGATCAGACCTGGTTGACCCAGGGCCTCATGCAGCAGTTTGAAAACTTCACATGCTCCGCAGAAGAAACACTCGGTTTGAGTGAGGCGCCGACAGATCGTCCGCTTGTCACCTGTGACGAAAGTGGGCTCTACAAGTACGTGCTCGGCCCCGTGGAAATGGGCGGCGAGACCATTACTGACGCGGCGGCGCAGATCGGATCGACTTCGAGCGGTGCGAGCACCGGGCAGTGGGTCGTACAGATCACGCTCGATAAGGCTGGCACCAAGACCTTCGGTGAGATCAGTACTCGCATGTACGGTCAGCCAGAGCCGCAGAACATGTTTGCCTTTGTGCTCGACAGCAAGGTGATCTCGGCTCCGACCATGAATGGTCTGATTCTCGACGGCCGACCTTCAATCAGCGGCAACTTCACGCAAGAGACGGCCCAGGTGCTCGCGAACCAACTGAAGTTTGGTGCGCTGCCTATCGGCTTCACCGTGCAGAGCCAAGAAGATATTTCTGCGACGCTTGGCGCCAACCAGCTGCAGCAGGGTCTGCTTGCCGGTCTGATCGGCTTGGTGCTTGTGGTGATCTACTCACTCTTCCAATACCGCGCGCTCGGCAGCCTCACCATTGCCTCGCTCGTGATCGCCGGTGTACTGACCTATCTGATGCTGACGCTGCTGTCGTGGCGCCAGGGCTACCGGCTCTCTCTCGCGGGCGTCGCCGGTGTGATCGTGGCGGTGGGTATTACTGCCGACTCCTTCATCGTGTACTTCGAACGTATTCGCGACGCACTTCGCGATGGGTTCACTCTTGATCGAGCAGTTGAGCACGGGTGGAAGAAAGCGATCCGCACGGTGCTGGCATCTGACGGCATCAACTTCCTTGCCGCAGCGATTCTCTTCATCTTGGCAGTTGGCAGCGTGCGCGGCTTCGCGTTCACGCTCGGCCTCACCACCCTCGTCGATATCGCGGTTGTGGTGCTCTTTACCCACCCAATGATGACGTTGCTTTCGAGAACGAAGTTCTATTCTGAAGGTCACCGTTTCTCGGGTCTTGACCCAAGACAACTCGGTGCCGTGTATCGCGGCCGCGCACAGTTCCGTGAACCTGTCGCCACAAGCCGAGGCGCAGGCAAGAAGACGCTTGGTGCGCAGCGTGAAGCTGCAAAGCGTCAGACGATTGCCGAACGCAAGGCAGCCGAATCCGCAGGAAAGGAGAGCTGATCATGGCTCGTCGCTCATTTGCCGAGTTCGGCAACGCTCTCTACACCGGCGAAAAGTCGATTGACTTCATCGGGCGCCGCAAAACCTGGTACCTGATCGCAGCGACACTGATCGTGATCGCGATCGTCGGACCGCTGCTTCGCGGCGGATTCACCTTCGGTATTGAATTCACCGGAGGCAGCCAGTTCCAGATTCACGTCGCCGACGGGAACCGTGACCAGACGATCGCGACCAAGGCAGTTGAAGAAGTGCTGCCCGGATCGGCACCGCGCGTGTCGACTGTTGGCCAGACTGACATCCGCGTGCAGACCGAACAGCTCGAAGACACGCAGTCGCGTGAACTGCATGCTGCGCTTGCCAAGGCCTACAACGTGAGCGAAGACGAAGTGACAGCTTCGTATATCGGCGCGCTCTGGGGCAAAGACATCACCAGGCAAGCGCTTGTCGCGCTTGGGGTGTTCATCCTCTTCGCGGCAATCGTGATGGCGCTGTACTTCCGCACATGGAAGATGTCGCTTGCCGCGCTGATCGCGCTGTTCCACGACCTCATCATCACCGCGGGAATCTACGGCATCTCTGGATTTGAGATTACGCCAGCGGCAGTGATCGGATTCCTGACGATCCTCGGTTACTCGCTCTACGACACCGTCGTGGTGTTTGACAAGATCCGCGAGAACACCACCCCTGGTGAGCTGAATGATCGTCGCACCTTCGCAGAATCCGTGAACCTTGCCGTGAACCAAACCTTGGTGCGCTCGATCAACACCTCGGTCGTTGCCTTGCTGCCAGTGGCTTCCATTCTGTTCATCGGTGCCTTCGTGCTCGGTGCTGGAACGCTGCGCGATATTGCTCTGGCGCTCTTCATCGGTATTCTCGTTGGCGCATACTCGACCATCTTCATTGCCGCACCTGCCTACGTGCAGCTCAGGCAGAATGAGCCCGAGATTAAGAAGCAAGAGGCTCGGGTGCTTCGCGCGCGTGCTCGAGAGCAACACGACGACGAGGCTTCCGAAAGCTCAGACGACGAGTCAACGACAGTCGAGGCCTAACGGCGAAACGGCGCACATCATGTGCGCCGTTTTGCTTCGCACCTGCAATGGGGTGTAACGTTCAAGCACCACGGCGAGGAGGTGACACGTGTCAGGTAATGAAATCGGGTCCCAGACCGGAGTCTCACTGAAGCGACTTGTACCGCGAATATTCTCTCGCGCAGGCGCGCCAGGAGCAGTGGATCAGCTGATCCGCACCGTTCGTAGTAGTTGGCCAAAGGCCGATCTCTCTGTGATCGATCGTGCCTATACCGTCGCTGAGCGTGCTCACCGCACTCAGAAACGACGCAGTGGCGAGCCCTACATCACCCACCCGATTGCCGTGGCTCAAATCCTTGCCGATCTTGGCGTCGCTCCGGTCGCAATCGCTGCAGCGCTACTTCACGATACCGTCGAAGACACCGATTACTCGCTTGAGCAACTCACCGAAGAATTCGGTGAGGAAATCGCGATGCTCGTTGACGGAGTCACCAAGCTTGACAAGGTGAAGTACGGAGAGTCTGCGCAGGCAGAAACCGTGCGCAAGATGGTTGTGGCGATGTCCAAAGACATTCGCGTGCTGATGATTAAGCTTGCCGACCGGCTGCATAACGCCCGCACCTGGGGCTTCATGCCCGCCGACTCAGCCAAGCGCAAGGCGCAAGAGACGCTCGAAATCTATGCGCCGCTCGCGCATCGACTCGGTATTCAGTCGATGAAAACCGAACTGGAAGATCTCTCGTTCGCGGTGCTGAAGCCAAAGCTCTACGCCGAGATCGAAAACTTGGTCTCGCAGCGCAACCCGATGCGTGAAGAGCTGGTCGGTCAAGTGATCACCTCAATCGAATCGGATCTGCGTGACGCCAAGGTTCGTGGCGAGGTGACGGGTCGGCCGAAGGAACTGTATTCGATCTACCAGAAGATGGTCGTGCGCGGCCGCGATTTTGACGACATTTATGATCTCGTCGGAATCCGGGTGCTCGTGAACTCCATTCGAGACTGTTATGCAGTGCTCGGCGCGGTGCACGCGCGCTGGACGCCGATTCCTGGCAGGTTCAAGGATTACATTGCCACGCCGAAGTTCAATCTCTACCAGTCGCTGCACACGACTGTCATCGGACCAGATGGCAGAGCGGTCGAGATTCAGATTCGAACCTTCGAAATGCATCAGCGCGCCGAATACGGCGTTGCGGCTCACTGGAAGTACAAGCAGGGCTCTCACAAGTCCTCTGCCTCGAACGACATGGCATGGCTCGCGCACATCAGCGACTGGCAGGCCGAGACTGAAGACCCGAGTGAGTTTCTTGATGCGCTTCGCTTCGAGATCGGCGCGAAAGAAGTCTACGTGTTCACGCCAAAGGGTCGAGTCATCGGGCTCCCCGAGGATGGAACTCCGGTCGACTTCGCCTATGCGGTGCACACCGAAGTGGGGCACCGCACGATGGGGGCCCGCGTAAACGGACGATTGGTGCCGTTGGAGACCCCGCTGCACAACGGTGATGTGGTCGAAGTGTTCACTTCGCGCGATCCGAATGCCGGACCGAATCAGGGCTGGCTCAACTTCGTAAAGAGCAAGCGTGCTCATTCAAAGATTCGTCAGTGGTTCACCAAAGAACGTCGGGACGAAGCCGTAGAAACCGGTAAAAATGAGCTGACGAAAGCGATGCGAAAGCAGAATCTGCCGCTGCATCAGCTCATGAATTCTGAAGCGATCAAAGAGGTCGCAGCACAGCTTCGCTACGTTGACGTCGCTGGAATGTTTGCCGGCATTGGTGAGGGGCATGTTTCAGCGCAATCGGTGATTGAGAAGATCACTGCGATCCTTGAGCGTGAGGAAGCGATCACTGTTGACGAGACGGCGATCATTACTGCGCAACCAAGCCGCCAGCGCAAAACAGAATCCGATTCTGGTGTGGTGGTTGATGGTGCGGGTGACGTGCTCGTGAAGTTGGCGAAGTGCTGTACCCCGGTGCCCGGAGATGAGATTCGCGGCTTTGTGACAAAGGGACAGGGCGTCTCTGTGCACCGCACCGATTGCCCGAACTTCCTTGCTCTCGCGGACCAGGAAGACCGGCTTGCCGATGTGTCTTGGGCGCCTACCTCGAAGAGCGTGTTCTTGGTGCAGATTCAGGTTGAAGCGCTTGATCGCTCTGGGTTGCTCTCTGACGTGACGAGAGTTCTTTCAGAGCATCATGTCAATATTCTTTCTGCGTCGGTGCACACCTCGACGTCGCGGCTTGCAATTAGCAGGTTTGCGTTTGAGATGGCCAATACGACGCATTTGGATCATGTATTGAACGCTGTGCGACGCATTGAGGGTGTGTACGACACGTACCGGGTGAACTCGGGCTGAATGAGCCTGACCGCCTGAGCTTTCGCTAGTGATCGCTCACGGCGGCTTTCCCTGCGGCTCGACCACTGAATATGCATCCTCCGACGAATGTGCCTTCGAGCGCTCGATAGCCGTGCATTCCACCGCCACCAAAGCCAGTCGCTTCTCCGGCCGCGTACAGGCCTTGGACGGCTTCTCCATCGGCTCCGAGCACTCTGCCGCTGAGGTCTGTCTGGAGTCCTCCAAGGCTCTTTCTGGTGAGCACATGCAGCTTGACCGCGTGGAGTGGACCCGCCTGTGGATCTTGCAGCTTGTGCGGTGGGGCAACCCGAATGAGTTTGTCTCCGAGATAGTGCCTCGCATCTCTGATCGCGGCAAGTTGGAGGTCTTTGGTGAACTTGTTCGAATAGGCGAGGTCTCGCTCTCGCACCGCGTTTCGCACGGCATTGCCATCAAGAGGGGCATCGCTCGCGCCCTGCATTTGCTCGATGAGATCATCGAGGGAGTTTGCGTGGAGAAAATCAACCCCGTTGTCAATGAAGGCTTGAACCGGCCCCGGGGCACCTTTGCCGAGTCGTTGCTTGAGCAGCACACGCACTGACTTTCCGGTGAGGTCGGGATTCTGCTCGCTGCCTGAGAGCGCAAATTCTTTCTCGATCATGCGCTGAGTCAGGATAAACCAGCTGTGGTCGTAGCCGGTTTTGAGGATCTCGTGCAGTGTTCCCAAGGTGTCAAAGCCGGGGAGCGCTGGTGGCGGCATTCGATGGCCTGTCGCATCAAGCCAGAGCGAGGATGGGCCGGGCAGGATTCTGATCCCGTGTCTTGGCCAGACAGGGGAGTGATTGGTGATGCCCTCGGTGTAGTGCCACATGCGGTCGCTGTTCACAATCGTGCCACCGGCTTGTTCGGTGATGCCGAGCATGAGTCCATCGACGTGAGCCGGAACTCCACTGAGCATGTGTGCCGGGGCTTCGGGAAGGTGTGATGGCCAGTTCTGCCGGACGAGTTCATGGTTCCCGCCGATGCCGCCGCTTGCGACGATGACGGCTGATGCGGTGAACTCAAATTCACCGCTCACCTCGCGTAGCGAGGCTTCGCCGCGCGCCGCATGATCAGCGACAAGCACTTCGCCGCTGACGCCGGTCACCGTGCCGTCTTGCGTGACCAATGATGTCACCCGATGTCGAGGTCGGTACTTCACTTTTCCTTCGGCGATGCCCTGTCGCAAGCGGCTCGCGAACGGGTGGACGAGACCGGGCCCCGTGCCCCAGGTGATGTGGAACCGAGGGACGCTATTGCCATGACCGGAAGCGGTCGATCCACCGCGCTCTGCCCAACCCACAACCGGAAAGAAGCCGACTCCGCGTTCTTTCAACCAGGCCCGTTTCTCGCCTGCCGCAAAATCGAGGTATGCCTCGGCCCATTGTCGCCCCCAGAAGTCGCTCTCGCGGTCGAAGCCTGCGCTGGCAAACCAATCGGATCGGGCAAGCTCCAGGCTGTCTCGAATGCCGAGACGGCGTTGTTCAGGTGAGTCAATCATGAAGAGTCCGCCGAACGACCACCAGGCTTGCCCGCCAAGGTTGGACTCATTTTCTTGATCGACGAGGATCAGGGTGCGGCCGCTGTCGAGCACTTCGGCGGCGGCGACCAAACCAGCGAGGCCAGCTCCGACGATAATCACGTCGGCTTGGTTGCTCTCGAGCGCAGTGGGCTGATGTGCCATGTGTCTACTCCTTCAGAGACGGTGACAAGAGTCTAAAGGAGGGAGTGCGATGACGTCTTCATGATTGTTGCCAACCTTGTACTGGCGCGCTTGCCATATGGTCTGCGTTCGTTGTGGAGCTGCGCTCGAAGAGCCGCGCCACGGTCGGAGAGTTTGCCAAGGAGGACGCGAGCGGCCTCTCGTTCAAGTTCTGAGAGACTGTGGGGCTGATGCAAGAGATCGTAGAGCGTGCGTTGTGGTGAGGTGACCAGAAAGTGGCCGAGTTTGGCGACTTCGTCTTCGCGAAAGCTGAATTGCATGATGCGGGTTCCGGGCAGTGTGGTGGCATGTCCGCGCCCGGGACTTGTCGCGACGCAATATGGTTCAGGGGCGTCGGGGAGTGCGTGCCACACCCAGGCAGCCGTGAGATGACAGGCGATCCGCTCGCTGTGGAGATACTGTGCGAGCGCTGCTAAGCGCACTGTGGGAGTATCTGGCCACGCGACGCCACGCACGCCAGGGCCGCACCTTCTGAGCGCACCTCGGAGGATCAACGCGCTTTGCAGCGACTTCGGAAAGAGGTCGTATCTGGGTGGTGGATAGCTCATGCACGCAATTATGCGTCGCGGTGCAGCAGGTGGAGGGTCCGCTCGGCAAATCTGTGGATAACTCAAAACGGCCCCACTCCTGAGCGAAAAGCTCGTGAGTGGGGCCGCAGAAGAGGCTGAGGAGATTAGTCGCCGATAGCTGCGAGCCAGGACTCCTGAGTGGCAAGCTTCTGCTCTGCCTCAGCCTTTGTCTTGGCGTCTTTCGCCTGCTCGATTTCGGTCTTGAGCTCGGCGATCGAAGTCTCAAGCTGCCCGCGAAGTCCTTCGCTGCGAGCCTTCGTCTCTGGGTTGGTCTTGCGCCAGTGCTCTTCTTCGAGCGACTTCACATGATCCTCGATCTTGCGGATCTTGCCCTCGATGTCGCGAACTGCTTCGCGCGGAACACGCCCGATCTCGTCCCACTTTAGCTGCAGCTCGGTGAGGCGCTTACGTGCGGCCAGTCGGTCAGTGAGTGCGAGCAACTGATCCGCGTGCTCGTCAAGCAGTGCCTGCTTCGCAGTGAGGTTCACCGCGTACTCTTCATTGGTCTGTGCGACCTCTGCGGCCTTCGCCTGGTAGAGCACGTCGCCTGCAGCCTTGAAACGGGCCCAGAGCTGATCGTCGAGCTTGCGGCTGGCGCGGCCGGCGCCCTTCCACTCATCGAGCAAGGAACGGTAAGCGGGAATGCCCTCGATGCCGCGAGGCGCAAGCGCTTCTGCCTGCGAGATGAGGCGCTCCTTGCGGTGCTTGACGTCTTTGTTGGCTGCGTCGAGCTGCGCGAAGTGAGCGCGTCGGGCAGTGTCGAAACTCTGACGAGCCGAGCGGAATCGCTTCCACATAGCATCGGCTACCGACTTGGGCAGCTGGGGGCCGCTGCGCTGAGCGGCCTGCCAATCGGTGAAGAGCTGTTCGAAAGCTTGGCCGGTTTCTTTCCAGCGGATCGAAGCCTCTGGCTGGGCGGCAAGACGCTCGGCTTCGGCAACGATCGCCTCACGCTGTTCGGCGGCCTGCTGTTTTGCCGCTTCACGCTCTGCCTGCTGCTTCTCGGTCAGCTCACTTGCTTTTCCGCCGAGCTTCTCTACGCGCGAGCGCAAGGAGGCGAGGTCTCCCACCGCAGCGGGCTCTACCAGCTGAGCTTGCAGCTTGGTGACGATCTCTGCGACGTCGTTGCCTGCTGTGCCACGAGCGACCCGAGCCTCAAGCAACGTCACCGCACCCTCGAGATCGGCGAACTTGCGCTCGTAGTAGGCGAGAGCCTCTTCTGGAGTGCCATCTGGAAACTGGCCGACCTCCCGTTCGGAGTCGCCTTCGCGCACAAATACCGTGCGGTTTTCGTCAACGCGGCCCCAAGGCTGTTCGTTCGTGGTTTCGCTCACCGTGCTCACCTGTTCATTCGTAGAGATGCCGACGTCGTGTCGACCGTGTAATGCCGCCTACTACTCTATCCGTCTCGAGGGGTATTTGTCGGGGGTCCTCGATAACATCGAGGTGTGAGTATTCAAGCTGCATCCATGACCGCGCCTCTTGCGGTTCGCATGCGACCCCGTACGCTTGACGAGGTCGTGGGGCAGCAGCATCTCTTGCGCAGCGGATCACCATTGCGTGTGCTCGCCGAAGCTGGTGACGGCGCAGGTGGTGCGGTTTCGCTGATCCTGTGGGGTCCACCCGGAACAGGCAAGACCACCCTGGCACAGGCGATCGCGTCTTCAAGCGGTCGGCGCTTCGTGGAGCTGTCAGCGGTGACCGCGGGAATCAAAGACGTGCGCACCGTGATGGAGCGCGCACTGAATGATCGCGACTTGTACGGAGTTGCAACCGTTCTGTTTCTTGATGAGATCCACCGATTCACCAAAGCGCAGCAAGACGCGCTGCTCCCCGGTGTCGAAAACGGCTGGGTGACTCTGGTGGCAGCCACCACCGAGAACCCCTCGTTCTCGGTGATTAGCCCTTTGCTTTCAAGGTCTCTCTTGCTGACGTTGCAGCCCCTCGAAGACGCTGATCTTGCGGTGCTGCTTCGTCGAGCAGTCGAAGATCCGCGAGGCCTTGGGGGAGCTGTCGAGCTCAGCGACGAGGCTCTCAACGCGCTCGTGCAGCTCGCCTCGGGAGATGCGCGGCGTGCGCTCACCGGGCTTGAAGCGGCGGCTGCCTCTGCAATGGCCGCTGCCGAGTCTATGGCTGCTGCCACTGTGACGTCTCCTGAAGCGGAGGGTGACGGTGTTGATGCTGCCGACAGCGCTGATGCTGCCGACCGCGCTGATGGTGCTGACGGTGCGAACGAACCTGATGGTGCTGACGGTGCGAATGAAGCAGACGATTCGCCCACGGCTGATGCACGACAGCACTCCAAACCGCTGATCACGGCGGAGATCGTTTCGGCATCCATCGACCGAGCGCTATTGCGGTACGACCGAAACGGTGATGAGCACTATGACGTCATCAGCGCATTCATCAAGTCCATTCGGGGGAGTGACCCCGATGCGGCGATCCACTACCTGGCGCGAATGATAGAAGCCGGTGAAGATCCGCGATTCATTGCGCGACGGCTGATGGTTCACGCGGCAGAAGATATTGGAATGGCCGATCCCCAGGCCTTGCCGATTGCGGTCGCTGCCGCAGAAGCAACCCAGATGATTGGTCTTCCTGAAGCGCGGCTTCCTCTCGCTGAGGCAACGATCTATCTGGCCACTGCGCCAAAGTCGAATGCGGTGATCTCTGCAATCGACAGCGCAATCGCCGACGTACGCGCCGGGAAGTTCGGTCGCGTGCCGCCCCCGCTGCGCGATGCGCACTATCCGGGAGCCAAGCGTCTCGGTCATGGCAAGGGATACAGATATCCTCATAATGACCCGCTCGGTGTGGTGAAGCAGCAGCATTTGCCTGATGAACTGGTGGATCGCGTGTACTACCAGCCGAGTGACCACGGAAACGAGCGCGCGGTATCCGAGCGGCTCGAAAAGATTCGACGGATTACTCGCGGCTAGTGTCAGGGCAGGTGCACCGCTGAACACGGAGCACCGTGCGGTGCCGCAACTTGCCAAGAGTTGCAGCGCTGTGCGGTGCAGCGACTCGCTGTGCGGTGTCGGTACTCGCTGTGCGGCGTCGCTACTTGCTGTGCGGTGCAGCGACTTACCAAATGGTGCAACGCCGTTCGGTGTTGAACGGAGCGAGGGAAGTTCTTGCGAGCTGTCTTCGTTGGTGTGTGCCAGCTCCAGGTCGCACAGGATTCTGCGGCTTTCGAGTGGGCTCGACGAGGCGCCGGTTCACTGGCCTGCGTCGACGAGCTGCCCCAGCAGCAGTCCAAGATGCAAAGACGTGCGTTGCAGTCCGGAGTCCAGTGTATCTCCAATGAACTCGCGGATGCGATCAAGCCGATAGTAGAGAGTGGTGCGGTGGATCGAAAGCTCGGTGCAGGTCTGGTGCACATCTGCCGCGCAGTTGAGATACACCAAGGCGGTATCGGCATACACCCGTGAATCACGACGACGTAGCTCAGCGGCCTCGGGACTCACCAGCGCAACGGAGGCCTCAGTCGCCGGGAAACGGCGGAGTGCGATGAACGCCCCAAGCGCAGAGTACTCAATGTGGCGACCAATCTGCGGGATCGAGGCGGCAACCCAGGCTGCGTATCGGGCCTCTTCAAACGCCTCTCGCAAACCGTCTGCCGGGTGCTCAGAGATGCTTGATCCCGCTGCAAGGAAGCGGATATTCGGTTCTTTCGATCCCGCGAACTCACGCTCAGCCGCCGCGACGACCGCGGGTGCGTCGCTTGAAGAACAGACTGCGACGAGTCGCCCCTCAGCGATCCCGAGAAGTGTGCCAGCGGCCCACCCGGTTCGTGCTTGCTGATGCAGGGGCCGGAATGTGGTTTGTGTATCGCGCTGGGCAGAGCTTTGCGCGTCGGCAAATTCAAGCACAATCACCGCTGCGCGTCGCAGATCCCGCACGAGTCCGTCGGCAATCAGCGAAGAAATGGCGTAGCTCGCCGAGAACGTGTCATTGGCAAGCACCGCTTGCAGGCGACGCGAATCTGAGAGCAGCGCATCGTCTTCTGGTTCTCGCATCGAGACGAGTTCGAGCAGCACCGCATCTGCTGCGTTGCGCACCAGACCGGTTTGAGATTCGTTGAGTCGACACTCGCCAAGCACGATCCAGATGTAGGCGATAGGGAATCCGGAGTCGACCAGCGGCACGCACATGCGTGTGTGCATTCCGGGCAGTGTTTCTTCGTCGAGCATGAATGGCTCGGTTCGTTGCAGCAGTGAGCGCGCGCGCAGCAGCTCGATCACTTCAGATGGAGTGTGTCGATGCATGATGCTCTCCACCCGGTAGCGATCGACCGGACCGATCTGGGCGGAGGCTGCGATGAGGTCGAGCGCAAAATCATTGACCGCGACTGGGCAGGAGATCTGCGTGGCGAGCTCATTGACGATCTCTTGGACTCGTGTCAGCGACAATACAGTCTCCTTCGACATTTGTATAAACAAGTCTCGACAGCGCGACGATGAAACTTTCCCTCAACCCTGTCTAGACTCTCTGAATTAGACCAATGATTCACCGACGAGCATAGGAATGTCAATGACGACTGCGATATCGCGCGAGAACGCGGGGCTGGAGCACCCGGTGATCAGAATTCAACAGATGACGAAGTCATATGGTGAAACCGAAGTCCTTCGAGGGATTGATCTTGAAGTGCGTCGTGGCGAAGTGATCTCAATCATCGGGCCAAGTGGCTCCGGAAAAAGCACCCTGATCCGCTGCATCAACCTTCTCGAACAGCCAAGCGGCGGTGAGGTTGAAGTGCTTGGCGCTGCCCTCTTCGCCGGTGGCAAGATCGCGGTGGGCAAGCGCGAGTTGCGTGAGTTCCGTTCGCGCGCAGGGATGGTCTTTCAATCATTCAACCTGTTCCCAAACCTCACTGCCCTCGAAAACGTGTCGCTCGGCCAGATCCACACCCTGGCTCGCTCAAAGGCGGAGGCAGACGAGAAGTCAGCCCAACTGCTCACTCGTGTCGGGCTCGCGGACCGCATGGATCATCGCCCTTCGGAGCTCTCCGGCGGGCAGCAGCAACGCGTCGCGATCGCACGTGCGCTTGCGATGGATCCCGAGGTGATGCTCTTCGATGAGCCCACAAGCGCGATCGATCCGGAGCTTCGGGTGGAGGTGCTTCAGGTTATGAAGCAACTCGCTGAAGAGGGCATGACCATGCTCGTCGTCACCCACGAACTGCGTTTCGCGGAGCGTATCTCAGACCGAGTGGTCTTTATCGCCGGAGGCGAGATCGTCGAGTCGGGTCCACCAGCCGAGATCTTCTCTGGCGCGAAGAGTGAACGGCTTCGTCAGTTTCTGGCCGCTGTAGAGGAGACCGAGCTATGAATGTGCTTTGGCTGCTCCTGCAGTCGCTCCCGACGACGATCCTTTTGTGGGGTGCGTCTCAACTACTGGGTCTCCTGCTCGCGATCCCCGTGGCTTCTGCGCGGATGAGCAACAACCGAGTGCTTCGCACGGTTGCGCTCTGGTGGATTGAGATTTTCCGCGGGATCCCGACCCTGGTGCTGCTGTTCATCGTGTTCTTCGGGCTCTCGGTCAACGGTTTCAGCCCTGATTCACTTACGGCCGCCGTGCTTGCGCTCGGATTTTCAAGCTCAGGCTACCTCGCCGAGTCGATTCGGGCTGGCTTCGAAGCGGTTCCCCGGCAGCAGACGGAAGCAGCGATGGCGTTGAGCCTGCCACCTCTCGTGCGGCTTCGAAAAGTGCTATTGCCGCAAGCTTTTCCTGTGATCAGCGAGGGAGTGGTGTCGTATTCAATTCACCTCTTCAAAGAAACGGCCTTGGCCTCCCTGATCGGTGTCGTCGACGTCATGGCAGTCGCCTATTACCTCGTTGAGCGCGGAGTCGACGGTCCGACAGTGTTCTTCTTCGCCGGAGCGATCTACCTGCTCGGGTGCCTGCTCCTGGCTTGGGCGGCGCATCTTCTTGGTCGTCCACGCCGCAACCGTCGGGTTCGTGCGGTACCTGCGGTGCGAAAGTCTGAGGTGGTGTAATGCAGTTCATCATTGATCTCTTGCCAGGCGTCGCCTTGACGATGCTGTTGTGGCTGGGCATCTGTGCTCTTGGGTTCCCGCTCGGATTGCTCTTCGGCTATGCCTTGGCAATTGGCCCGAAGGGGCTGCGGGTTCCTGTCATGATCCTCGTGAATATTGCTCGGGGATTTCCGGGACTGGTTGTGCTCTATTTCGTCTACTCGGGGCTTCCAGATGTCGGCATCTATCTGTCGAACATCAGTTCCGTTATTGTGGCCTTCGCCTTCGTCGCTGCCGGATACACGGCGGGAATCTTCCGTGCTGCCATCGCAAGCGTGCCTCGGGCCCAGCTTGAGGCTGCTGCCGTACTGGGGTTGGCGTTCTGGAAGACACAACGCCTGGTGGTGCTGCCTCAGGCATTCAAGACCGTGCTGCCTCCGCTCATCGGGTTCAGCGTGGTCGTATTGCAGGCCACCTCACTCGGCTACGCCATCGGTCTTCGCGAACTCACTGGTCTCGCCTACAACCTCGGCGCTATCGCCTTCCAAGCGCTGCCATACATGCTCGCGTCCGGCCTGATCTATCTGTTGCTCTGTGTCGCGATCTCGCAGTGTGCCGCCTGGCTGCAACGCAGCGGCACACGCTCCCGGAGAAGGCCAGGAAGGCGACGCGTCGCTCCATCCGCACCAGCGGGCACCTCCGTGATCCGCACGATTCCCGGAACGGGCCGAGGCGCTAGGCGCGTCTGATCCTTTCCCAGCGCACATATTCGTGTGCCACCGCGCCTCGCGACTGCCTGGAGCGCCACTTTTTCTCCCCTCATGAACCACCAATAGAAAGTAGATCCAACAATGTCAAAGAAGTCATTGAAGCCACTCGCCCTCTCCGGAGCCGTCGCGCTCAGCATGCTGACACTGAGCGCATGTGCCAGCGCCGATACCGGAACCACTGATGCTCCTGCCGCAGATTGCGTGCCAGCGGCAGAATTTGACACCGTCACCGCAGGCAAATTGACCGTTGCTGGAATTCAGCAGCTTCCGGGGCTCGATGTTGATCCGGTAAGCAAAGAAGTTCGCGGCCTCGATTCTGTGCTGCTAGTGGGATTTGCTGAAGAGAACTGCCTTGAGGTTGACTTTCAGCCGCTTCCTGGCCCCGCAGCCATGGCCGCGATGACCGAGGGCAAAGCCGACATCGGAGGCGGCGGCTGGTACCGCACCCCAGCTCGCGGTGAGGTCATGGGGCAAACCGACCCGATCTGGTACGACCAGCTGGCGGTGTTCTCGAAGGGGGAGATCGCCTCCGTTGATGAGCTCAAGGGGAAGAAGGTTGGCATCGTTGGCGGCAGCGTGTTTGAAGCGCCGCTCACTGAGGCGCTGGGCGTCGATGGGGTCGCGCTGTACCAGAGCATTGACGCGGTATTTGAAGATGTGATCGCCGGACGCATTGACGCAGGCATGGGAGCGGGAGCCACCACGACCATTCAGGTCAAGGATCGAGGGCTTGATCTGGTGGTGAGTATTCTTGCGCCGGACCCCGCATACGCAGTGCTCACTGCTCCCGGTGAGCCGAACTACCCCTTCACCAAGACAAACACCGCACTGGGCGATGCGCTGAACGCCTACGTCCAGGCTGCCCGCGCCGACGGGACGGTCGAGCGTGAACTCGCCAGCTACGGGGTCACCGGAGACATCGCAATCAACGGACCACAGCAGTGAGCGAGGGGCGTCCTCGCGAGGCCATCTCGCTGAGCGGACGGCGGGTGCTGGTGACCGGGTCTGGCGGCGGGATCGGCTATGGAATCGCTTCAGTTCTTGCCTCACTTGGCGCATCGGTCGCGATTAACGACATCTCTGCCGATGCGGCTGAGCGAGCAGTGAACGACATCGTCGCCCTGGGAGGGGCGGCGGTGTCCGCCCCCGGTGATGTGACTGACGGCCCGAGCGCTGAGCGAATAGTCAATACTGCGGCGGAAGCTCTCGGAGGGCTTGACGGACTCGTCAACAACGCTGGTATTCCCGGCACCAGAGATTTTGAAGACATCACGCGTGAAAGCTGGGATCGCGTGATCTCCTTGAATCTCTCGGCACCGTTCCACCTTTCGGCGCTCGCGGTTCCGCACCTGCGGCGCAGCGGATCGGGCCGAATCGTCAATATTGCGTCCATCGCGGCGACGCGCGTCAGCGTGCTCGGGGGAGCTTCCTACACCGCGTCGAAGAGCGGCCTTGTTGGCTTAACCCGACACCTGTCACTCGAGCTTGCTCGCGATGGCATCACCGTGAATGCTGTCTTGCCGGGTGTGACCGTGACCCCACTCGTGCGGGCGCACACCACTCCCGAAAAGCTGACAGAGATCGAATCGGGAGTTCCGGTCGGTCGCGCCGGATCGCCCGAAGATCCGGGCTGGCTCACCGCATTCCTGCTGAGTGAGCAATCCAGCTACGTTTCCGGTTCAGCGATCGAGGTGGACGGGGCGCTTACCGCGTTGCCTGGCAACTATCAGTCGTATCTCTCTGCACGCTCACAGGAGGCAGCCTCGTGAATGAAGGTTATGGCATTCAAGCGGTGGAGACCGATGAAGGGGTGCAGGTTCACGGATACCGTTGCGCTGAGGGCTGCCTGACAAGCGCCTCCTACCTCGCATGCTGTCCGAAGTGCGGTGCCGCCGCGGTCCCAGCCTCATTCGCTGGACGGGGCGTCGTGTGGTCGTGCACTGTGCTCCGGATCCCGAATGGAGCATTCCCGGCAGATCGCAGAATCGTCTATGTCGATCTCGATGAGGGGCCGCGTGTGCTCTGTGAGACAGACGATCCGCTGCTGATCGGCGAACGAGTGAAGTTGACCAGTCTGGGGCGTGCGGGCACGCCGATCGTGAGGCCAATATGAACAGTCGAAGTAATCCCGTGATTGTCGGTGTCGGCACCTCAAATTTCGGGAAGCAAACGCTTACCGCTGAAGAACTCGTCGTTCAAGCCGTCACCGAGGCGTTCGAGAGTGCTGGGGTCACCTCAGCAGATCTCGATGCGGTCTATCTCGGCACTGTGTTCTCACAGCCGGGCACCGCACACCGCGCACTTCGCGCTGCAGGCATCACCGGTGTGCCAATCATCACCGTGGAGAACGCGTGCGCAAGTGGCACGCTCGCCGTGCACTTAGCCGCCGAATCCGTTCGCAACGGCACAAATCACACGGTGCTCGCCGTCGGGGTCGAGAAAATGACGAACTGGATCAAGGGCCCGATTCCACCCGACCCCTACGACATCGACGCCCTCAGCGGGATGATCTTGCCTGGCCTCTATGCCATGAGCGCGAGCAGGTATGCGCACCTTTATGGAGTGACCCCAGAAGATCTCGCCTGGATCTCCGTCAAGAATCATCGAAACGCGATCGACAACCCTCGTGCTCAGTACCGCGGGGAATACAGCATAGACGAGGTGCTCGCTTCGAAACCAATTGCAGATCCGCTGACGATTCTGCAGTGCAGCCCAATCTCGGATGGTGCCGGAGCCGCCGTGATTCGCTCTGCCGAGCGCAGCGATCCCGGTCTTGCTCGGGTGGAGATCCTCGCATCGGCGCTTGAGAGCGGTGAGTGGTGGCCATCACCCACCGCCGGAGATGACCGGGTATGGAACGCAGAACTGATCGAGCGAACCACGAAGCGGGTGTTGCGGGAGTCTGGGATCTCGATCGCCGACGTTGACGTGCTTGAAGTGCACGATGCGTTCACGATCGGCGAGATTGTGACCATCGAAGCAATGGGGTTGTGCCCGGAAGGAGAGGGGGCAGCGTTCTCCCGCGATGGCCACACCATGCGGGGCGGAAGTATCCCAGTGAACCCCTCCGGCGGCCTCCTCTCACGCGGGCACCCGCTAGGAGCGACCGGATTAGCGCAACTGGCTGAGCTGTTCTGGCAACTGACCGGGCAAGCAGGAAACCGTCAAGCTCCCGGCGCGAGCACGGCGCTACTGGAAACCATGGGCGGGAGTGTTGCCGGTCTCAGCGGTCACGGATGTGTGGTCGCTGCCCTACGAACGCTCTAAACGCTGGATCGAGATCGAAGCCATCGTCTTTCGCGCAGGCCGATCCTCGCTGAAGCGGCACCCGACAAGTAGCGGCACCAGACAAGTAGCCCCACCCGCGATGCTCATGACGGCGGTCTCGCAACTCAGGCGACACTGCACGCTCTGCAACTCTGCGGCTGCGCCGACTCACGCGCTCGCCGCACCCCATCAATACACAAAGGAACTCAAATGACTCCGACTCATGATGATCCCTGGAACATGCTCAGCAAACGGCTGAGCGTTGCAGCAGACAGCGTCGCCATTCGACATTCGGGCGGCGACCTCAGCTTTGCGCAGCTGGCCGATGCAGCCGCGGCACTCTCCACCGAACTCGCCGATTCTTTCGGGCCGCACACCGCGGCAGGAGTGCTGCTGGGGATGTTGCCGGAGTACCTGGTTGCGGATCTCACCATTCTCAGGTCGAACCTCGTAAAGATTCCCTTGAACCCGATGCTGTCAGCTGTCGAGATGGCGTACATCCTCGAACATGCCGGGGCACGAGTGTTGCTGACGAGTGACCGCCTCGGCGAAGCGGAGAGAGACAAAGCCGCAGAGATCGCGAGTCTGCTTCCGTCAATCTCGCTAGTGAATGTGAGTGTTGAGTCGCTCCTTCACACCAATCGCGAGTCCATCGTTGCTCCCGCGAAGGCTCTCCCCGAGGATCCCGCTGCCATCTATTACACCGGAGGCACGACGGGAAAGCCGAAGGGCGTCGTGCATTCGCGCAGAGGGGTAGCCGCAACGATCCTCGCGCACGCATTGGAAGCAGAGATCGGGTCGGGAGATGTGCTGCTGCTGTCTACGTCGCTCTCGCATTCAGCCGGCTCCTTCGCTCACGCCTCCATCGCCCGTGGCTCGACGCTCGTATTGCTGCACAAATTCACCCCTTCGGAATTTTGCAGGGTCGCCCGTGCGCAGCAGGCCAGCTTCGCAATGGTAGTGCCGACTATGCTGTATCGCCTGCTCGATCACCTCGCTGAGCATCCAGAGGACACTCCCGCGCTTTCCACCCTTGTCTATGGGTCAGCGCCAATCACGCCCAGCCGCCTGCGCGAAGCCATCGAACGCTTCGGTCCAATCTTTATCCAACTCTTCGGGCAGACAGAGGTGCCAAACTGGGGCACCTCACTCGGAAAACGAGATCACGCGTTGGCGCTTGAACGTCCCGAACTGCTACTGAGCTGCGGAACCCCGTGCACGCTCGCATCGGTCAGAGTTGTCGATGAAGCAGGCAATGATGTGGCCGCTGGCGAAACCGGTGAGATCTTGCTCGCCGCACCCTACGCAATGACCGGGTACTGGCAAAACGAAGAAGCCACCGCGGCCACACTCATCGACGGCTGGGTGCATACTCGTGACATTGGGCAGTGGGACGAACACGGATACCTGTATGTGCGTGATCGTAAGTCAGACATGATCATTACGGGCGGATACAACGTGTATTCCTCCGAAGTTGAAGCCGAACTGCAGCGCATTGACGGGGTCGCTCAGGTGGCGGTGATCGGAATTCCTGATCCCGACTGGGGTGAGGCAGTGTGTGCGGTGATCGTGCCAGGGCGAAACGCCAATCTTGATGTCTCGACACTGCTCGAAGAAGCACGCGAACTGCTCGGCGCGTACAAGCGACCGAAACGGATTGTGCTCGTTGACGAGATCCCCCTCACCCCATTCGGCAAAGCCGACAAGAAAGTGCTGCGGGCACCTTTCTGGGAGCGAGCGGAGCGAGCAATCTAATGATCGAACGTGAGTTCGTCACCACGCCCGGCGGTGCCCGAGTGCTGCTCGTCGACTCGGTTTCTTTCGTGCGTGACGAGGATCGTGGCGCCGTCGTGGTGTGCGCCTCGCATGGGGGAGAAAGCTCCGGTCAGTACGCCTTGGAACGACTCCCCAGCCTGATCTTCTTCAACGACGCCGGGGTAGGAAAAGGTCGTGCCGGGATCCGGGCACTGGAGATTCTCGAAACGCATGGCATTGCTGCGGCCGCGGTCTCTTCGGGAAGCGCACGAATAGGGGACGTGATCGATCACTGGGACGCGGGATCGGTGTCGCACGCCAATGCCGCAGCGGTCGGGATCTCAGGCGGAATGACCGTGCCAGAGGCAATCGACGCGTGGATCACAGCAATCCGCTAGATAGGTCGCGCTCGCAGCAGGGAAGCTGAAGAACGCACAGTGTGCATGTGGTGCAACGGCTCGACACGCCTGATGGCGTCAAGGCGACCTCTCTATGCGACCCAGCCTTGACGCGTAAGGTGAGTTGCGCGGTACACGCGGGGAGAAGGCGACCAAGAAGGAGAGATCAGACGGGCCATCTCGAAATCGTGGCTGCACAGAATAGGGTGTGGCAATTCTTCTGAGTGAGCTCGTGCTGGCAGCGCTCTGAACCACGGGAGTCTGGATCACACAGTCCACTGACAACTGGAAAAGTAGGGGCGCTCCTTCGTGCCAAAGAGCACGCATTGCTCCCGGGCGAGCAGCCTGCTCGGAGACCGGCTGCCTGCTCGGAGACCGGCTGCCTGTCAAGTTCAGCATTCTGGCGAAGGAGTTAGGGTGGTGTCTCGAGCATTTCCGGATGTAAGTGGTTCCGTGAAGGCCGGGATGCTCGGCGGGAATTGGAGCGCGCCTCTCGAGAGCTCAGACGAACGGCTCGGGCAGAATTCCGAGGTCAAACGAATTCTGTAATGTGTTTCTGAAAAGTTCTGCCTGTGCGCCCTGACAATCGGCCGATCGGCTGAGGCGGGCAGCGGTGTCGACAGACCTCGCAGTGTGTTCTCTGGGGTAATCCTAGAATTGCAGCTTGCGGTCAGTGCCAGAAAGAGATTCGGCGGGCACGCATGCCTGGGCAAAGATCCTGGCCAGCCAAGTCATCAGTAGCGTGCAGACGGAAAGCAGCGGTGTTCCCACGACGAGTGTCGCAACAAAAATGATTCCGCCGTACATGGTGTTGGAGGCGGCGATCAAACCAGCGATAGCGGCACAGGTGGCGAGCACGCTGATGATTACGACGGCGCGGCCAAGAATGCTCAAATAGCTTGGAAGTGGGCCTTGATAGCCCCGAGCTTGTGCTCGCACGCGCAGGCTCATCCAAGTCACCACACCAGCGAATGGCAGTGCGAGACCGATCGCAGTCAAGGCGCCCTGAACGTCGTACCAGCCGTCTGTCGCCAGATAGCCGAAAACCAGCACGACCACAAGGAGCGTTCCCGAAAATGCAAGTAAGGCAATGGAAAACCGGAAACGCGAAATTGGCACCTCAGTCAATGTTCTCTCCCGCCCGTGCGCTCCACACTCAGCCATCAGCTTAGTGTGGAGACAGGTGAAGAAGCGGGGCGAAGGAATGTCACCATTAGCGGATCCCAACACCCGTGCGACGGACGTGCACGGGACACAACCGGACTCGGTAAATGGAGTTGCCGCCCACATCGAAACCACTAGAAGCGATGAGGGAGCGCGCGCATTGCCAACGCGGCAGCTATGTTATGACACCCACGCGGACCCACACTGACTCAGTCGTTACGAGGCTCGCAAGGCTTGAGGCGACGGAAATCATCGCAGAGAGTGACGTCGAGTTCAATCCGAGCTTCCGATTCGAGCGCCTGCTGGCGTCATTCATGATAAGGTTTTCTTTGGCCAACATGGCTTTCCGCAGCTGGCTGCGAGCGGAGAGCACATGGCAGTCGCCCTGTAGCCGGGTTTCTGCAATGGTCGTTCCCTTACCGGAACACGGTTCCTCACCGAGTTTCGGTGCGCCGAGTCGCGTGCGCTGTGAGATATCAGTGCGGACTCGGTATGACCGAGAGAACATCGGGCGGGCAGCGCTCTCGCGCTGCGATCCTCGCTCGAAGTAACATCAGAAACCCGAAAGGACTACAAGTGTCGAAGACTACTCGCACTCGTGCCAAGGTTCGCCAGTCGCGCGCCCTTGGAATTGCACTGACCCCCAAGGCTGCTCGCTTCATGGAGAAGCGCCCATACGGCCCAGGCCAGCACGGACGTACCAAGCGTAAGAGCGACAGCGACTACGCAGTTCGTCTGCGCGAGAAGCAGCGTCTCCGGGCACAGTACGGCATTCGCGAGAAGCAGCTCGTTATCGCGTTCAAGGAAGCCCGTCGTCAGGACGGCCTGACCGGTGAGAACCTGGTCGAGCTTCTCGAAATGCGTCTCGACGCTCTCGTGCTGCGTGCCGGCTTCGCCCGCACCACCGCGCAGGCCCGTCAGATGGTGGTTCACCGCCACATCCTCGTTGACGGCAAGATTGTTGACCGCCCATCGTTCCGCGTAAAGCCGGGACAGCTGGTGCACGTCAAGGAAAAGTCGGAAGGCACCGAGCCATTCCAGGTGGCAGCCGCTGGTGGCCACGCTGAGGTGCTCCCTCCCGTACCCGGCTACCTCGAGGTCGAACTCGACAAGCTCCAGGCACGCCTCCTGCGCCGCCCGAAGCGCGCAGAGGTCCCCGTCACCTGTGACGTCCAGCTTGTGGTCGAGTACTACGCGGCTCGCTAAGTTGTAACGCCCCGCGTGTCGGGGCGGAAAACACTGAACTGCTCCCAGAGCGTTGGTCTGATTTCCTCAGATCCGATCTTTCTGGGAGCAGTTTTTTGTGTCTGCTGACTGCTGCTCGCTCGGTACGACTGCGCGGATTTCCCCTCAGATGCCCGTGAGTTCAGGTGGGGGCATAGCTCAGCCGATAGAATCGGTAGGTCTAGAGAACTGGAGATCAGCATGCGCAGATTGTCATGGCTCGTGGTTGGGGTCGCCCTCGGCTTCGTTGGCGCGCACTTCGTGAATCAGACGCCGAGCGGGCGTCGCTTTTTCGATCAGGTAAATCGCGGCGCGCGCGAGTTTAGTGACGCGCTCGCTGAGGGGTACCGCGTCGCAGATGAAGAGTTTTCGGATGCGCTCGATGATGTGGAGCGTCGTCTGGCCAAGTTGGAGGCAAAGAAGTAAGCATGCAGACCGCAGAGATTCGCCAGCGCTGGCTTGATTTTTTTGAGCAGCGCGGCCATACGGTCGTGCCTTCGGCATCGCTGGTGAGTGATGATCCGAGCCTGATGTTTACGGTCGCGGGGATGGTTCCGTTTGTGCCGTACCTCTCCGGGCTGGTTCCGGCACCTTACGACCGGGCTACGAGTGTGCAGAAGTGTATTCGTACGAATGATATTGAAGAGGTCGGCAAGACTCCGCGTCACGGCACTTTCTTTCAGATGTGCGGAAATTTCTCGTTTGGCGACTACTTCAAAGAGGGAGCGATCCGCTTTGCTTGGGAACTGCTGACGACTGCAGAAGACCAGGGCGGTCTTGGCTTTGACGCGAAGGATCTGTGGGTCACCGTCTATGAGGACGATGATGAAGCACTGGGTCTGTGGCGCTCCATCGCAGGGTTGCCTGAGGAACGTATTCAGCGTCTGGGCAAGGACACGAATTATTGGTCGACTGGCCAGCCGGGGCCTGCGGGTCCCTGTAGCGAGATTTTCTTCGACCGTGGCCCCGCGTATGGCATTGATGGTGGGCCGGCAACCGATGACGACCGCTACGTCGAGATTTGGAATCTCGTCTTTATGCAGTACCAGATCACCAATGTGAAGTCGAAGATCGACTTTGACATTGTTGGTCCGCTGCCAAAGCAGAATATCGACACTGGTATGGGTCTCGAACGAGTGGCGTTCCTCAAGCAGGGTGTCGAGAACATGTACGAGATCGATCAGGTTCGCCCTGTGCTTGACGCGGCTGCGGCTCTTGCGGGCAAGACCTACGGGGCTGACGAGACCGACGACGTGCGATTGCGTGTGATTGCCGATCACGTTCGCAGCGGTCTCATGCTGATTGCTGATGGTGTGACACCCTCAAATGAGGGACGCGGATACATTTTGCGCCGTCTGCTGCGCCGTGTCGTTCGTTCGATGCGGTTGCTTGGTGTTGAGGGTGCAACCTTCGAGACGCTTTTCCCTGCCTCACGTGACGCCATGAAGTCTGCGTATCCTGAGGTTGAGCGTGATTTTGATTTCATTTCGCGTGCGGCGTATGCCGAAGAGAAAACATTCTTGCGCACGCTGAATTCCGGCACCCAGATTCTCGATAGTGCTGTCGATGCCGCAAAGGGCGAGGGTGTTGCTTTGCCTGGCGATACCGCGTTCTTGCTGCACGATACCTATGGCTTCCCGATCGAGTTGACACTTGAGGTGGCTGAAGAAGCTGGCATCCGGGTGGATCGCGAAAAGTTTGCGACGCTGATGCAAGAGCAGCGGGATCGTGCGAAGGCCGATGCGAAGGCGAAAAAGGGTCAGCGCGCTGACCTTTCGATCTACAAGGAACTGCGCGGTCTCGGCGAGACGGCGTTTGTCGGCTACGACGAGCTCGTACACGAGAGCCGTGTGCTTGGCATTGTGGTGGATGGGCAGCCAGCGCCTGCGGCCCACGAGGGGCAGGTAGCCGAACTGGTGCTTGCCGAGACGAGCCTGTGGGCTGAGTCGGGCGGTCAGGACAGTGACCAGGGCGTGATCGTTGGTGACGGGTTCGAAGCCGAGGTGCTTGACGTGCAGAAGCCGGTTCCCGGTTTGATTGTGCACACGGTGAAGGTGACGCTTGGCACGGTTGCTCTTGATGCGCGGGCTGAAACGCGCGTCGATGCAGATTACCGTCGGGGCGCTACTCAGGCTCACTCAGGCACGCATATTGTGCACGCAGCTCTGCGTGAGGTGCTGGGTTCCAACGCTCATCAGGCGGGTTCCTACAACAAAGCGGGTTATCTCCGTCTTGATTTCACGCACAGTGAGGCCTTGAGTTCTGAGACGAAGAGCGAGATTGAAGAGATCGCGAATCTCGCCGTTCGCAGTGACTATGAAGTGGTCACTCGTGAAATGGCGCTCGATGAGGCGAAATCTCTTGGCGCGATGGCGCTCTTCGGTGAGAAGTACGGCGATCGGGTTCGTGTCGTTGATATTGGCGGACCATGGTCGCGCGAGCTGTGTGCTGGTACGCACGTGACGAGTTCGGCTGAGGTGGGCATGATCAGCTTGGTCGGCGAGAGCTCAGTTGGGAGCACGAATCGCCGAATCGAGTCTCTGGTTGGCATTGAGGCGTTCCGCAACTTTGCCGCGGAGCGGGCCATCGTGCAGCAGCTCACCAGCGGGCTGAAGGTTCCTCGTCTTGAACTGGTGGATCGAGTCAGTGATTTGGCTGCTCAGCTGAAGGCAGCCGAGAAGAAGATCGCACAGTTGGAGGCAGCGAAGCTGGGGGAGCGCATCCCTGAGCTTGCTGCTGGTGCTGAGCAGATCGGCGCATTCAAGGTCGTGTTGGCTTCGCTTGGCACGATCGGTTCTGCTGATGACTTGCGCGGCCTGGTGCAGCAGTTGCGGGAGCGTCTTGCCGCTGAGGCAGCCGTGGTGGTGCTTGCGGGTGACGCTGGCGGAAAGCCCGTCGTGATTGCTGCGACGACTCCGTCCGCCCGCGAGGCTGGGGCAAAGGCAGGGGCGCTCGCGAAGCTGGGTGCTCAGGTGCTTGGCGGCGGCGGTGGCGGGAAGGACGACCTCGCCCAGGGCGGTGGCACTGATCCCGCGAAGATCGACGATGCTCTCGTTGAGATCCGTCGTAGCCTCGAGGCATAGGCGTGCGTTCTGGGGTGCGCTTGGGCATCGATGTGGGGAAGGCCCGCATCGGTGTGGCTCGCACTGACATGCACGGAATGCTCGCGACTCCGGTTGAGACGGTTGCTCGCGCGGTTTCCGATGATGCTGATGTGGCTCGCATTCTTGCGATTGCCGAAGAGCTCGGTGCGGTCGAGTTTGTGGTGGGGTTGCCGCTCAATATGAGTGGTAACCGTACGCCTTCGACGGAAGATGCCGAGCGGTTCGCTGAGCGGATCGCGACGGCAGTACAGGCTTCGTCGTTGTTTGGCGAAGAGGTTGAGGTGCGGCTGGTTGATGAACGTCTTTCGACGGTGTCTGCGCAGGGGCATTTGCGTCAGGCCGGGAAGAAGACGAAGCAGACCAAGCACATTATTGATCAGGCTGCCGCGGTGGTGATTTTGCAGCATGCGCTCGATATGGAGCGTGCTCGTGGAGCTGCACCGGGTACGGTAGTAGCACCTCTGGCTGCGTCGGGTGATTCGGCCAGTCCCGCTCCTGCGAGCGAATGAAGACTGACCCAGACACAGAAAGTCATTGAACTATGAGTCATCAGGCACGTCCGGCTAAGAAGTCGAAGAAGCGATTGATCATCGTGCTGAGTTCGCTGCTGGTTGCGCTCCTGGTGCTTGGCGGTGCTGGCGCCGTGGTGTGGGCGAATTTTGGCGAGCGGATCTCGCTGGCGCTCGGCTGGTCGACGAACGATTTTGAGGGCGAAGGCCACGGCGAAGCGGTGGTGACGATCCGCAGCGGTGACATCGGTGAAGATGTTGCAAGGACTCTCGCCGATGCGGGAGTGGTGAAGACTTCGCAAGCGTTCTATGAGTTGCTGCTTGCCCAGCCTGAGCCTGTCGAGTTTCAGGTGGGCTCGTATCAGCTGAAGCTTGAGATGAGTGCGCAGGCCGCCCTTGATGCGCTGCAAGACGAAGCAAACCGGGTGGAGCTTACCGTGGTGCTTCCGGAGGGAATCTCTGCCCAGTCCGCACTTGAGCGTGCGGCTGAAGTGACTGGCTTGCCGCTCGCCGACTATGAAGCTGCCGCGAAGGATCCGAGCAAGTTTGGTGTGCCGCAGGATTTCCCTTCTCTTGAAGGATTCTTGTTCCCGGCGACCTACGTGTTTGAACCGGAAGATACGGCCGAGAGCATCATTCAAACGATGGTGGATCGTATGTGGCAGGCGCTTGCCGAACACGAGGTGCCTGACTCCGACGTGCTTCGGGTGCTGACTCTCGCTTCGATCGTGCAGAAAGAGGCCGGAAGCACTGAAGATATGCCCTTGATTTCGAGGGTGTTCTTGAACCGGATCGATATCGGCATGAATTTGCAGTCAGACGCGACCGTGTCCTACGGCACGGGGAACCCTGACAACACCGTGTGGACGAGTGATGCTGAGCGCGGCGACGCTAGCAACCTCTACAACACGTACGCAAATCCGGGCTTGCCCATCGGCCCGATCGGACTTCCTGGCGATGCTGCGATCGATGCGGCGATGAATCCGGCTGATGGTGGGTGGATCTTCTTTACTGCGGTCAACCTGGAGACCGGCGAAACCGCGTTTGCTGAGGATGAGGCCGGGCATCAGGCCAATGTGGCGAAGCTGCACGAGTGGTGTGCTGTGCATGAGAGCGCCGGTGGAAAATACTGTGACTGATCCGCGTATCCAGATTCCGAGTGTCGCGCAGCTTGCGGTGCTGGGTTCTCCGATCGCCCATTCGCAGTCTCCCGTGATTCATGCGGCCGCGTATGGGGTGCTTGGTCTGGATTGGAACTATGGCAGGCGCGAGCTTGTGGCCGCGGATCTCGCGGAGTTTTTGAGTTCTTGTGACGAGAACTGGCGTGGTCTTTCCCTCACGATGCCGTTGAAGGAGGAGGCTCACCGTCTTGCTGAGGTGCTCGATCCGGTCGCCGAGGAGAGTGGCGTGGTGAACACGATGCTCCGCGTCACGGGAGTCGCTGGTTCGGCGGCATGGGCGGGGTTCAATACCGATGTCGGCGGGCTTGCCGCTGCGATTGCGCGACAGGGCTTTCGTGCTGATCGCACGATCGTGCTGGGAGCCGGTGCCACCGCTGTGTCTGCGGTGCTGGCTGCTCGGCGTTTGGGCGCGCGGGAGGTAACGGTGTGCGCTCGCCGGTCTGAGGCTGCGGTGGCGCTCGCTGAACGATTTGACGGCTCGAGTGAGCCCGGTGGTGCACCGCTTCGGGTGTCTGCCGCTGCGCTCTCTGCGGCAGAGTCCGCGCAATGGGAGAGTGAGCGTGCCGCCCTGAGCGGCTCGACTCTGATCATTTCGACGTTGCCGAGCGGATCAGTTGACTGGTCGAATGTGCCAGCGGTTGGGCTGGCGGCTACCTTTGATGTCTCATACCATCCGTGGCCTTCTGAACTGGCGAAGCTCACCTCAGCAGCGGGAATGCCTGTTGCTCCGGGGAGTGACATGCTGGTGGAGCAGGCGGTTCTTCAGATCCGCGTGTTTGTGAACGGCGATCCCGGATTTCCGCTGGCAGACGAAGCCGCGGTGCTCACCGCGATGCGCGACGCCGTTCCTTCGTAGATACCCCCAGTGAGGACGAATCGATGCTGACCCCCGTTCCCGAGAGTTTTCGAGAGAAGTTACACGCAACTCACGCTCCGGCTGTGCCGAAGCCTGCTGCCACCATCGTGCTTGTGCGTGAGAGTGGGCAGGCTGATGCCCCGGGGCTTGAAGCGTTTCTGATGCGCAGGCGCACGAGCATGGCGTTCGCTGCGGGAATGTATGTGTTTCCTGGCGGCGGGGTGGATCCGGCTGATGCAGATCAGGTGCCTTGGTCGGGCCCGAGCGTCGACTATTTTGCTGAGCGATTCCACTCGACGCCGGAGGTGGCTCACGAGATGGTGGTGGCTGCTGCTCGCGAGACTTTCGAAGAAACCGGCATGCTGCTCGCCGGTCGAGATGCGCACGCGGTGGTGAGCGACGCTACCGGATATCACGATGCGCGGGAGGCGCTGGAACGGCACGAACTCACCTTTGGCGAGTTCTTGCGGGCCGAACGGCTCGTCTTGCGCGCGGATCTGTTGCTGCCGTGGGCGCACTGGATTACTCCGGCTTTTGAACCTCGCCGCTTTGACACTTTCTTTTTCGCCGCGTTGGCCCCTGTGGGGCAGCGGATCGAGTCGGTCAGTGGTGAGGCCGATACTTCTGAGTGGGTGCCACTGCGAGAGGCATTGCGGAGAGTCGCCGATCGGGAAGCGATGATGATGCCGCCGACGAAGGTGGTGTGTGCTGAATTGCTGGAGGTCACCGCTGAGACGCTTGAGACAGCGTCGAAGGCTCGGCAGATCCCCACAATCCAGCCGATTCTGCGCGAGATTGACGGCAGCATGTGGATAGAGACTGAAGAGGAGCCTCAACGATGAGCAGCGATGCGGTACGTCAGATTACGGAGCGAGCGACACTCGTTCGCGCCCACAACCCGAGTGTGATGACTCTCGATGGCACGAACACGTGGCTGCTTCGCGAGCCGGGTTCAGACAGCGTGGTGGTGCTTGATCCGGGCCCCTTGGACGAGGATCACCTGACCTTGCTGTGTGAGGTTGCCGGGCGTGACGGAGGCAGAGTCGATCTGGTGCTGTATTCGCACTGGCATCCTGACCATACGGACGCCATCGATCGCTTCTTCGAGCTCACTGGCGCGCCGGCTCGCGCACTCGATACGAAGTGGTGCCGTGAGGCTGAACCGTTGCTCGCGGGGGAGACGATTGTGGTGGGAGGACTCTCGCTTGAGATTATGGCGACGCCCGGCCACACGATGGACTCCATCTGTGTCGTCTTGCCAGCGGAGCAGACTTTGCTGAGTGCTGACACGATTCTTGGCAAGGGAACGACGGTGGTCGCGCACCCTGACGGCGCCCTCGGGCCGTATCTCGATTCGCTCGCTGCGATCCGGGCGCGGATCGTTGACGAGCAGGTGGCGCAAATCTTGCCCGGTCACGGTCCGGTAATTGCCGATCCGCTCACAGTCGTTGACGCCTATCTCTCGCATCGGGCCGACCGGCTTGAACAGGTACGTCAGGCGCTTCTTGCCGGTGACACCACTGCGATGCAGGTCGTGGAGCGCGTGTATGCCGACGTGGACCGCTCGGTATGGTTCGCCGCTGAGATGAGTGTGCGTGCGCAAATGGACTACCTTGCGGGACAGGCTGACGCGACGAGTATGGAAGTATAGAAGCTAGTACGTGCGCGCCTGAGCGCGATCGGCGGCTTTCTGAGGCCAGCCGATCGCTCGATGTCGCGCATCAAAATTGATGCGAGGGCACCTGCGGCCCTCGCGCGGCGTGTGTTGCGCGAGCATACGGTCACGCCCCCAAGACCCATATGTGTGGAAGTAGGTTGCTATGCTGCGTTGGCTTACCGCCGGTGAATCTCACGGCCCAGAACTGATCGCTGTGCTTGAAGGCATGCCAGCTGGGGTGCCGCTTTCGCTCGATCTTGTGCGCGCTGATTTGGCGCGCCGAAAGCTTGGCTATGGTCGCGGATCGCGCATGAAGTTCGAGCAAGACGAACTGAATTTCTCGGGTGGCGTGGTACAGGGGCGCACTATTGGTGGTCCGATTGCGCTGCGGATCGGCAACACCGAATGGCCGAAGTGGGTTGAGGTGATGAACCCTGAACCTACTGAGTTGGGTGATCGCTCGCGTGGCCGTGGTGCTGCGTTGACGCGCCCCCGCCCTGGCCATGCTGATCTTGCCGGTATGCAGAAATACGGCTTTGACGAGGCCCGCCCCGTGTTGGAGCGTGCGAGTGCGCGCGAGACAGCGGCGCGTGTGGCTCTTGGAGCGGTTGCGCGTGCGTTCCTTGGCGAGCTGGGGATTCGTCTGGTGAGCCACACGCTCTCTATCGGCCCGGTGGAGGTTCCGAGCGGATCGCCGCTGCCTCGTCCGGAAGATGTGGATCGACTCGATGCCGATCCGCTGCGTTGTTTTGACGAGTCAAGCAGTGCGCGGATGGTTGCAGAGGTTGAAGACACTAAGAAGTCGGGCGATACAGTCGGCGGCGTGGTCGAGGTACTGGCTTACGGTCTGCCTCCTGGGCTCGGTTCGTACGTGCACTGGGATCGTCGACTCGATTCACGCCTCGCGGGCGCACTAATGGGCATTCAGGCGATTAAGGCCGTTGAAGTGGGCGATGGCTTTGAAACCACGAAACGTCGCGGCTCTGAAGCGCACGATGAATTGCATCTGCGAGACGGCCGGATCGAGCGCGATACTGATCGGGCAGGTGGCATTGAGGGCGGTATGACGACCGGCCAGGTGTTGCGGGTTCGCGCGGGGATGAAGCCTATCGCGACCGTGCCGAATGCCTTGAAGACTATTGACGTGGCGACCGGCGAAGAGTCGAAGGCGCACCATCAGCGAAGCGACGTCTCGGCAGTTCCTGCCGCGGGTGTGGTCGCGGAGGCGATGGTGGCGCTTGTGCTTGCTGACGCGGTCACCGAGAAGTTTGGCGGCGATAGCGTCGCTGAAACGCAACGCAATATGGAGAGCTACCTCGCAGCAATTCCCGAGGTGCTGCAGACCGCTATCGAGTCGTGACCGAAGACCCCTCTGCACCGCACCCGGTGCCATCGCCACCGCGGCATCCGTTGACTCAGCCGGTGCCTGTGGTGGAGACGCCTGCGCCGAAACGCGCTCGACGTCGAAGGCGGCGTGGGCGTGGGCGTGGGCGTTTGCCTGAGCGCACCATCGTGTTTGTGGGACCGATGGCCGCCGGAAAGACGAGTCTTGGCCGAAAGGTTGCGAAAGATCTTGGCGTGAAGTTTGTCGATAGCGACGCGGTCTTCCAATCTCGGCACGGCGTGATCACTGATTTCTTCGAGAAGCACGGCGAAGCCGAGTTCCGTCGGATTGAAGCCGAGATCATTGCCGAGCAGCTCAGCCAGCCAGGGTTACGGATTCTGGCCCTCGGTGGTGGCGCGGTGCTGACCGAGTCAACTCGGGTGCTGTTGCACGACTATCCGGTGATCCTCTTGATGACGACCCAGGCTGCGGTGTTGAAGACGGCGAATCTTTCTCGTAGACCGCTGCTCCGTGATGATCCTGAGGCTTGGGGGCGAATCTTGGAGGCGAGGCGTCCGCTGTACGAAGAGGTCTCTGATGTGACGTTCCGCACAGATCGCGCCACAAAGGAGCAATTGAGCCGCCGGGTGATCGAGTGGGCGAAGGCTCGCGGTCGCCGTGATGCGCGAAAGGCTCAGGCGGCAGCGCAGGCTCAGGCAGCGCAGGATGCATCTGCGGTGCCCGCACCAGATGAGGCACCCGGCGTGAATGCAGTGACGACGGCACGTTCCGAAGCCAACGAGAAACGAGAGAACAGACGATGAGCGGTTCCGAAGCATCCACGGCGATGACTGAAATTCGTGTCACAGGCGAGAGCGAGTATCCGATCTATGTGGGCCGAGGGCTCACCGGAAAAGTTGCCGAGGCGCTGGGCGACCGAGTGAACAAAGTGTTGATCGTGCACACTCCGACAGTCGGTCGGATCGCAGAGGATCTGCGCGTGCAATTGCAGTCACAGTATGAGCAGGTGCTGCTCGCTGAGGTTCCCGACGCTGAAGATGCGAAGCGTGTGGAGGTTGCCGCCTTCTGCTGGCAGATCATGGGTCAGGCCGACTTCACCCGCAGTGATGCCGTGATCGGACTTGGTGGCGGAGCGGTCACTGATCTTGCCGGCTTTGTCGCCGCGACCTGGCTTCGTGGGGTGCGGTTGGTGCAGGTGCCGACTTCTGTGCTTGGCATGGTTGATGCTTCTGTCGGAGGTAAGACGGGCATCAACACCTCTGAAGGAAAGAATCTTGTCGGATGCTTTTACGCTCCGACGGCGGTGCTGTGTGATCTTTCGATGCTTGACACGCTCCCACAGAACGAGATTCTTGCGGGGTTTGCCGAGGTGGCGAAGTGCGGGTTTATTGCTGAACCAGAGATTCTTGACCTTATCGAGGCGAATGTTCAGCTTGCCACTGATCCGACGTCAGATGAGTTTCGACGTCTGATCGAACTTGCTATCGGGGTGAAGGCGCGCGTCGTGAGTGAGGATTTCCGGGAGGGTGGCCTTCGAGAGATTCTCAATTATGGGCACACTTTGGGTCACGCAATTGAGCATGCGGAGCGGTATCAGTGGCGGCATGGAGTCGCAATCTCAATCGGCATGATGTACGCGGCAGAGCTTGCTCGAATGGCCGGTCACCTCTCAGACGCTGCGGTGGATCGTCACCGGCGCGTATTGAGCCTGCTCGGGTTGCCGCTCAGCTACCCTGCGGGCCGTTGGCCGGGGTTGCTCGCGACGATGCAGCGCGACAAGAAGGCTCGCGCTGGGATGCTTCGCTTTATCGTGCTTGATGACATTGCGAAGCCGCGGGTGCTTGCGGGTGCCGATGAATCGGTGCTGCAATTTGCGTATCAAGAGATTGCGAACTGAGGCGTGCGTCGCACCGACGGTGAATCGAATAGGCTTGACTCGTGACCGCAGCGCGCATTAATCCAAGCATTCTTTCCGCAGATTTTGTGAATCTTCAGGCAGAGCTTGAGGCGATTGCCTCGGCTGACCTGGTGCACGTCGATGTGATGGATAACCACTTTGTGCCGAATTTGACGATGGGTCCGCCGATCGTTGAGCGTATTCAGGCGGTGTCACCGGTTCCCCTCGATATGCATTTGATGATTTCCGATGCGGATCGCTGGGCCCCGGGATATGCCGAGCTCGGTGCATATTCGGTGACGTTCCATGCCGAGGCGACCGAAGATCCAGTGAAGCTTGCGCGACGAATTCGTGAGATTGGCGCTCGCGCCGGAATTGCCTTGAAGCCGGGAACCGATCCCGAACCATATCTGGAGCTCCTGCCAGAGTTTGATCAGGTGCTGGTTATGACCGTCGAACCTGGCTTCGGCGGGCAGAAGTTCATGCACGAGATGATGCCGAAGTTGCGTCGTGTTGCCGAGGCGAAGGCTTCCTCAGGCCTTGACGTGTGGTTGCAGGTTGACGGGGGAATCACGGTGGACACGATCGGTATTGCCGCAGAAGCTGGCGCCGATACTTTTGTCGCCGGATCAGCGGTGTACGGGGGAGTGCCTGAGGAGCGAATCGCCGATCTGCGACGAGCCGTCGAGCATCATTCGCATTGATCTTGCGCCCTTGTTCATTTTCTGCTGAATAAACCCGATACGATTGGTCAACGTGAAGACATTTGACGAACTGTTCGCTGAACTGAGCGAGAAGGCTCAGCTGCGACCCGAAGGTAGTGACACCGTGGCGCGTTTGGACGCCGGCGTCCATTCCATCGGCAAAAAGATCGTCGAGGAGGCTGCCGAAGTTTGGATGGCAGCCGAGCATGAGAGCGATGAGGCGTGCGCTGAAGAGATCAGCCAGCTTCTCTACCATCTGCAAGTGCTGATGCTCGCAAAGGGCCTCACCCTTCAAGACGTTTACCGCTACCTCTAGAAAAGGATCTTCACATGCTGCGCGTTGCAGTTCCAAACAAAGGTTCACTGTCCGAGATCGCCGCAGAAATGCTCGCCGAAGCTGGTTACAGCGGCAGACGAGATAGTCGCAAGCTCGTGCACCGCGATGTGCGCAACGACATTGAGTTTTTCTATCTTCGCCCACGCGACATTGCGACCTATGTCGGTTCGGGGGCGCTTGATGTGGGGATCACCGGGCGTGATCTGCTGCTGGATTCGGGCTCAGAAGCGAGAGAGATCGCGCATCTTGACTTTGGCGATTCGACCTTCCGCTTTGCGGCGCCCGTAGCCGCCGGTTTCACCGAGCTCTCACAGCTTGAGGGCAAGCGTGTTGCCACGAGTTACCCAAAGCTTGTCGACGATTTCCTGCAGGAGCGCGGCGTCAGCGCTATCACGGTAAAGCTTGATGGTGCGGTCGAGTCTGCGGTGCAGCTCGGCGTTGCCGATGCGGTCGCTGACGTGGTGTCGACTGGGGCCACGCTTGCGAGTGCTGGCTTGGAGATCTTTGGTCCAGTGATTCTTGAATCCACGGCCGTGCTCATTGGTGGTCCGAAACAGCACGAGGGCATCGCGCGTCTCCTTCGACGGCTTCGTGGCGTGCTGGTGGCGCGCAAGTTTGTCATGGTGGAGTACGACTTGGAAGAGTCGCTGCTTGCCCAGGCGATCGCGGTCGCGGGTGGCATCGAATCACCCACTGTGTCGCCGCTGCGTGACAACGGCTGGGTGGCGGTTCGTGTCATGATCCCATCTGATGAGGCCAACGAAGTCATGGATCAGCTTGCTGATATTGGGGCAAGAGCGATCCTGGTTACCGCGATCCACGCCGCAAGGCTCTAGCAGGAGGGGCGACGCATGTCTCTTGCCGTTCGAGTAATTCCTTGCCTTGATGTTGCTGCTGGGCGGGTCGTCAAGGGTGTCAACTTCTTGAACCTGCGCGATGCGGGCGATCCTGTCGAGCTCGCTGCCCGATATGCCGAGCAGGGCGCAGACGAGCTCACCTTTCTTGATGTGACCGCGACCGTGGATGACCGCAGTACCACCTACGATGTGGTGCGACGCACCGCAGAGCAGGTGTTCATTCCGCTCACGGTGGGTGGCGGTGTGCGAAGCGCGGAGGATGTTGCGCGGCTCCTTGGAGTGGGCGCTGACAAGATTGGCGTCAATAGTGCGGCAATTGCCCGGCCCGAACTGATTGGTGAGATCGCTGATCGCTTCGGTTCGCAGGTGCTGGTGCTGTCGCTCGACGTGAAGCGCAGCGACCGAATGCCGAGTGGTTTCGTGGTGACCACACACGGTGGGCGTCGCGAAAGTGATCTTGACGCGCTTGAGTGGTGCAGCGAGGCAGTGGATCGCGGCGCGGGTGAGTTGCTGGTGAACAGCATGGACGCCGACGGCACCCTCGCGGGATTCGATCTTGAACTCACCCGCAAGGTGCGTGAACTTGCCTCCGTGCCTGTGATCGCTTCGGGTGGTGCTGGCAAGCTTGAGCACTTCGCTCCCGCAATCGATGCGGGAGCTGACGCGGTGCTTGCCGCTTCCGTGTTCCACGACGGCACTTTCACGGTGGGTCAGGTAAAGCAGGCTATCGCCGATGCCGGGCACACTGTTCGCACTCCGAAGCCGTGATGAGGCGCACGAAGAAGTCCATTCGATAGGACCCGGTTCTCGCGATCGTGTCCATCGGCCAAGGAAAGATTCCATGATGAGTTCAGCTAATCCAGTGCTCGACGAGCTTGTGTTCAACGCCGATGGCCTGCTGCCGGCAATCATTCAGGACGATGAGAACAGTGAGGTTCTCATGCTCGCCTGGATGGACCGCGAAGCGATCCACCGCACGCTCACGACCGGTCGGGTCACGTTTTGGTCGCGTTCTCGCCAGGAGTATTGGCGCAAGGGTGATACTTCCGGCCACGCGCAGTACGTCCGCTCGGTGGCAATGGACTGCGATGGCGACACCCTTCTGGTTCGTGTGGTGCAAATTGGTGCGGCCTGCCACACGGGTGCCCGAACCTGCTTCGACGGGCGCTCGCTGCCCGCGGTGCAGGGCGTCGTGGAGCGGTAGGCTGGGGTGGTGAGCTTGACCACGACACGCGACGCATTCGAAGCGTCCCGCTTGACCCACACTGTCATCCCGGTATGCCGGGAGGTGTTCGCTGATGCTGATACACCTGTCAGCATCTACCGGAAGGTCGCGGCGAGCCGTCCGGGAACCTTCCTGCTGGAAAGCGCAGAGCAGGGCGGGGTGTGGACACGCTTCAGCTTCGTGGGTGCTGGGAGCTTCGGTGTGCTCAGTGAGCGGGAAGGCAAGGCCTACTGGGCTCAGGATTCCGTTCGGGGGATCGAGCAAGAGCGTGTGCTTCCTGGCGGCGTGGATTCGCTCGGCCCGGCTGAGGCGCTACGCGCCGTCTACGAGCGCTGGCGGCAGGCCCCGATGCCTGAGCTGCCTCCGCTCGCCAGTGGCTTTGTCGGCTACCTGGGGTGGGAGACCGTGCGTCAGTTCGAGCGCTTGACGAACGGGCCGAGTGACGGCCCTGGCTTGCCCAGCCAAGGGTTGAGCTTCGTGAGTGAGCTTGTGGTGATTGATCACCGCGAGGGCAGCGTCGTGCTGCTCGCGAATGTGCTGAACGACGATGCCGATGCTGAGAGCGAGGCGCTGTGGGCCGATGCACAGTCTCGACTTGATGAGCTGCAGCGTTCACTCGCCGCACCGGTAGCGTCGCCGCTTGGCACTCTTGACCGAAGTCTGCTGCCAGATCCGCAGCGGCTCACCGCAGAGGCCGATTACTTGGCTGGTGTGGAGCGCAGCAAGCAGTACATTGTCGACGGCGATATTTTTCAGGTGGTGCTGTCGCAGCGCTTCGATCAGGAGTGTACTGCCGATCCACTTGACGTGTATCGCGTTCTGAGGCACCTGAATCCGAGCCCCTATCTCTATCTCTTGCAACTTGAAGATGCCGCAGGGAAGCCGTTTTCTGTGGTTGGTTCTAGCCCTGAAGCGCTTGTGACGGTCCAGGAGAGCGGTCATGTGATGACCCACCCGATCGCTGGCAGTCGGCCACGCGGCGCAACCGTTGACGAGGATCAGCAGCACGAGCGAGAACTGCTCGCAGACGAAAAGGAGCGCGCCGAGCACTTGATGCTTGTCGATCTCGCTCGGAACGACCTGCTGCGAGTGTGTGATCCGTCGAGTGTCGAGGTGACTGAGTTCATGCGCATTGAGCGCTTCAGCCACATCATGCACATCGTGTCGACTGTTGAGGGTGTGCTTCGTGAGGGTGAGAACCCTGTCGATGCGTTGCGCGCTACGTTCCCTGCGGGAACCCTGAGCGGTGCTCCGAAGCCGCGTGCACTGCAGATCATCGATGAGCTTGAACCTGTGCAGCGCGGTGTATACGGCGGAGTGGTGGGCTATTTCGGTCTTGGCGGCGCAGCGGATCTGGCTATCGCCATCCGCACGGCCACGATTCGGGATGGAGTTGCCATGGTGCAGGCCGGCGGTGGCATTGTTGCTGACTCAGTGCCGGAGCTCGAGGATCAGGAATCACGAAATAAGGCCGCTGCTCCTTTGCGCGCTGTGGCCATCGCGAACTCGCTCAGTGAATTGAAGGTCGAAGGGTAACGTCATGCGCAGCAAGCTGTGGTTGCTTCTTGGGGTGGCTGTCGCCGGGGGGCTCGCGCTCTATGCGGCAACGCAGATTTGGGTGACGGTATCGCTCGCGGTGGGGGCCGCAGCCGCGGACTCGTTGGTGGTAACCGGGCAGCAGGTGAATCAGTCGTTGTCGCCTGTTGCGATTGCGGCACTAGCTTCAGCGCTGGTGTTGACTATTGCTGGCAAGGTGTTTCGCCGCGTGCTCGGTGTGCTCATCATGCTGCTCGGGGCGGGAATCGCCGCGATTGCCTGGAGCGTGCTGCAGGCTCCTGAAGCGTCGATTGCAGGTCCGCTCGCTGAGGTGTCTGGTATTGCTGGTTCCGCGCAAGCCGGGCTCGTGACCGGGGTGTCTCTTTCTTTCCTGGTGACGCTGACGCTGATTGCTGGAGCGCTGCTTGTGCTTTTGGGCGTCTTGGTGGTGATTCTTTCTGGTCGGTGGAAGGCAGCTGGTCGCAAGTATGAGGCTGAGGCTGCTTCACAGAAACGGCAGGATCAGGAGCCTGATCGCATCTCTGATTGGGAAGCGCAAAACTCAGGTGATGACCCTTCAATTGACCGTTAGCTGCGGGCAAAGCCGCCGACCCGCGCTGGAATTCGCAGCGAACCCACAGCAGGCGATAGACTTTCAAAGAACTGTCCGCTTTCAAGGAGATTCATGAGCAACAATCCCAATGATCCCGGTCACGGCGATTCGCCCGCTGCATGGACGGCTGTGATCGTCATGCTGATTGGCTTCGCGATCGGCACGGCTGCCTTCAGCATGAACCTGGTCTGGCTCGTATGGGCTGGCGTTGGTGTCATGGTCGTAGGTGCGCTGCTCGGCTGGATCCTGGCCAAGGCAGGCTATGGCGTGAAGGGCCCGAAGTACACCCCTAAGCCTGGCAACCACTAACGTGCTAGACCAATTGCTCGCCGGGTCGCTCGACGACGCACGCGCGAGGAGGCAGCTTCGACCGCATACCACGGTCGAAGCTGAAGCCCTTGCGCGTCCGGCGGCGCTTGATGCGCTCGAGTTTCTTGCTCCGGCGGATCACATCAAGGTGATTGCCGAGGTAAAGCGGGCGAGTCCATCCCGTGGTGATCTTGCTGAGATCCCGGAGCCACAAGCGCTTGCTGCCCAGTATGAGGCTGGCGGAGCAAGTGTGGTGAGCGTGCTCACTGAGCAGCGTAAGTTCAAAGGCTCGCTTGATGACCTGGAAGCTGTGCGCAAGGCAGTGAGTATTCCGGTGCTTCGTAAGGACTTTATCGGCGAAGAGTACCAAGTCCTTGAGGCTCGTGCCGCTGGTGCGGATCTCGTGCTCCTGATTGTGGCTGCATTGCCGCAGGCGACATTGCAGCGACTGTACACCTTCGTGCGCGAGCTGGGTATGACTCCGCTCGTTGAGACCCACAGCGCTGAAGAGGTCGCCCGTGCGGTCGATCTGGGCTCGCAGCTGATTGGCGTGAACGCACGCAATCTTTCTACTTTCGAACTAGACCGTGAGCTTTTTGGTCGAGTCGCTGATCAAATCCCAGCCGGGGTGATCCGGGTCGCAGAGTCTGCGGTCCTCGATGTCTCCGATGTGGTGCGGTATCGCGAGGCCGGTGCCGATGCGGTACTTGTCGGCGAGGCGCTGGTGACCGGGGGAGATCCGGTTGCGAATCTGCAAAGCTTTCTGAGCGTATGAGGCAGTCAAGCCCGGGGGAGACCTCGGGCTTGATCCATGTTCATGCGCATACACAGAGATGGAAATTGAAATGACTGAGACACCCGGATCGCAAAGCGTCACTTCGCTGCGCGATCAGCATGGTCCGTTCTTTGGCGATTACGGCGGCAGGTACATGCCAGAGTCGTTGATTGCAGCGATTGATGAGCTGACGAGTGCGTATGAGCAGGCGAAGGCTGATCCCGCGTTTCATGCCGAGCTGCGTGAACTGCTGAATTCCTATGCGGGAAGGCCCTCGCCGATTACCGAGGTGCCTCGTTTCGCTGCTGCGGCCGGTGGTGCTCGGATCTTCTTGAAGCGAGAGGATCTGAACCACACGGGTTCGCACAAGATCAATAATGTGCTTGGCCAGGCGCTGCTCACGAAGCGTCTGGGGAAGACTCGTGTCATCGCTGAGACGGGTGCCGGTCAGCACGGTGTGGCGACGGCGACGGCAGCGGCACTGTTTGGGCTTGAATGCACCATCTACATGGGCGAGGTTGACACCGAACGCCAGGCGTTGAACGTTGCGCGCATGCGTCTGCTTGGTGCCGAGGTGATTCCGGTAACGGCCGGATCGCGCACTCTGAAGGACGCGATCAACGAGGCGTACCGCGATTGGGTGGCGAGCGTCGAGCGGACCAACTACATTTTCGGTACTGCTGCGGGTCCGCATCCGTTCCCAGCAATGGTTCGCGATTTCCAGAAGATCATCTCGGAAGAAGCTCGCGCACAGTTGCTCGAAAAACTCGGTCGCCTGCCGGACGCGGTCGTCGCGTGCGTGGGCGGGGGATCCAACGCGATCGGAATGTTCGATGCGTTCCTCGACGATGACGGAGTGAAGATTTACGGTGTCGAGGCTGCCGGTGACGGAGTCGACACCGATCGTCACGCAGCATCGATCGAATGCGGTCGCCCCGGCGTGCTGCATGGTGCACGCACCTATGTGCTCCAAGACGAAGACGGCCAAACCATCGAGTCGCACTCGATCTCTGCCGGTCTGGATTACCCCGGAGTCGGCCCCGAACACGCGTGGCTCGCAGACATCGGTCGTGCTGAATACATTCCAGCCACCGACGATGAGGCCATGCAGGCGCTTCGACTCCTGAGCCAAACCGAGGGGATCATTCCTGCGATCGAATCCGCACACGCCCTTGCGGGTGCGTTGCGAGTGGCACGCGAGCTCGGGCCAGACGGCGTCGTGGCCGTGAGCTTGTCGGGTCGCGGTGATAAAGACATGGAGACGGCAGCCCGCTACTTCGGTCTGATCGATCAGGAGCACAGCAAATGAGTGAGCAGACGTCGCAGGTTGCCGAAGCGATCCGTGCGGCCAAAGCGGTTCGCAAGGGAGCCCTGGTTGGGTATTTGCCGGTCGGCTTTCCCGATCTCGACACGAGCGTCGAAGCCGCGATCGCGATGGCCCAGAACGGGGTCGACGTCCTTGAGTTCGGTGTGCCCTACAGCGATCCAGTAATGGACGGCATGGTTATCCAGGAGGCTACCCAGCTGGCGCTAGCGCAGGGCTTCAAATTGCGCGATCTCTTTGAAGCGGTTCGGCGGGTGCGTGAGGCGGTCGATACGCCCGTGCTCGTGATGACCTATTTCAATCCCGTGATGCAGTACGGGGTAGAACGATTTGCAGCGGATCTGGCTGCCGCTGGCGGTGCTGGCCTCATCACCCCGGATATCACGCCGGAAGCTGCCGCGGAGTGGATCGAAGCTAGCGAGCGTCACCAGTTGGATCGCGTCTTCCTCGCCGCACCGACCAGTAGCGACGAGCGCCTGCGAATGATCTCCGAGCAGGGCACAGGATTTGTCTACACTGTTTCGACGATGGGCATTACGGGGGAGCGGTCCTCGCTCGACGCTGCGGCGCGCACCCTCACCGAGCGACTGCGTGCCGCAGGAACCGATCTGGCCTGTGTCGGAATCGGCATTTCTACCGCCGAGCACGTTGCAACCACTCTTGAGTACGCCGACGGTGCGATTGTGGGGACGGTCTTCGTGCGGGCACTGCGCGATGGCGGTGTTCCGGGACTCACCGCAGCGGTGCAAGACCTGGCAACCGGAACTCGCGGCTGATCTGGAGGCGATTCCGGGTGAGCCGAACGATAAGCTTGTAATAGTGCGCGTGCGTCACAGCATGCGCGAGCAGACACCCTTGATCTGGTGTCAGATGTATTTCTGAAAGTGCAGTCCATGGTTTTTCCACTTCCAATGAGCATTCCTAGCCCAGATGCGCAGTTCCTCGCGCTCGGGCCGGTCACGATCCACTATTACGCGCTCTGTATTCTGACGGGAATCCTCGTCGCCGCAGTGTGGACGAGCAATCGTCTCAGCGCACGCGGTGGTGAAAAGGGCGCCGTGCTTGATTTCACGGTCTGGGCTGTCGTGCTCGGGATCGTTGGAGCGCGCCTGTACCACGTGGTCACACACTGGGGGTACTACTTCAACTCGGGTCGACAGTGGTGGAACTTCATGGAGAAGGACGCCATCTGGAACATCTGGGATGGCGGCATTGCCATCTTTGGTGCGTTGATCGGCGGCGGCGTCGGTGTGCTGATTGCCTCGCGGATCACCGGTATCCGTTTTTGGTCGTTCGCTGATGCGCTCGTTCCCGGCTTGCTGATTGCTCAGGCCTTTGGCCGCCTTGGAAACTGGTTCAACCACGAGCTCTTCGGTGGACCGACCACCCTGCCTTGGGGCTTGGAGATTTCGAGCAATAATCCGGCTTTCCCGGTGGGCCTGCAAGAGGGCACCCTGTTCCATCCGACTTTCCTCTACGAGATCCTGTGGAACCTCGTAGGCATCGTGATCTTGCTTTGGATCGAGCGCAAGCTTCGCCCGCGTTGGGGCACCTTCTTCGGTATGTACCTGATTTGGTACGGAGTGGGTCGTTTCTTCATCGAGGGCATGCGACTGGATCCAAGCTTCATCTTCCTCGGCCTGCGCAGCAACCAGCTGACCGCGTTGCTCGCCGTGCTGGTCGGTATTGCAATCATCATCGTGCAGCGCCGTCGCCATGTTGGTCTCGAGAAGAACGTGTACCTGCCAGGTCGCACGCACCCGCAAGAAGCTAATGAACGTCTCACGGCAAATCCTGACGAGTACTACCACGTACTAGAAAAGAAGTAATTCATGCGCCACGCCAAGATCGTCGCCACCTGGGGTCCTGCGGTATCCAGTTATGACCACACTCTTGAGCTGATCCGGGCTGGGGTGAATGTTGCTCGCTTGAATATGTCTCACGGCACCTACAACGTGCATGAGGGCATCTATCGAAACATTCGTCGAGCAGAGAACGAGGTCGGGCGTCCGATCGCGGTGCTCGCAGATTTGCAGGGGCCGAAGATTCGGCTTGGTGTCTTTGCCGACGGGCCGCACGAGCTTGAGGTTGGCGACGAGTTCGCGATCACCACTCGCGATATTCAAGGCGACCGTACGATCTGTGGCACCACGCACAAGGGGCTTCCCGGTGATGTGCGAGAGGGCGATCCGCTGCTGATTGATGATGGCAAAGTGGGTCTGCGTGCGGTTCGGGTGACCGAAGACACGGTGTATACGGTTGTTGAAATTCCGGGAACGGTATCAAACAATAAGGGCATCAACCTGCCCGGCGTCGCCGTCAATGTGCCTGCACTGTCTGAAAAAGACGAGGACGATCTTCGCTGGGCGCTCAAGCTTGGTGTCGACTACATCGCGCTTTCGTTTGTGCGTGACGCTGCCGACATCACCCGCGTGCACGAGATCATGCGAGAAGAGGGCATCAAGCTTCCGGTTATTGCGAAGATTGAGAAGCCGCAGGCTGTCGAGAACCTTGAGAGCATCACTGACGCGTTCGATGGCATCATGGTGGCTCGTGGCGACCTCGGCGTTGAACTTCCGCTGGAGCGCGTTCCACTGGTGCAGACAGAGGCGATTGCGATTGCTCGCCGTCTGGCGAAACCCGTGATCGTCGCCACGCAGGTGCTCGAATCAATGATCGAGAATCCTCGACCGACACGCGCGGAAGCCAGCGACTGCGCAAATGCGATTCTTGATGGTGCCGACGCCGTCATGCTCTCTGGAGAAACGAGCGTGGGAGCCTATCCGGTGCAGGCGGTTGAGACGATGGCTCGCATTATTGCGGCAACCGAGGATCACGCGCTCGATCGCATCGAGGCGCTGGTGGTGACGCCGCGCACCCAGGGCGGTGCGCTCACGCTTGCTGCTTCTGAGGTGGCCGAGTTTATTGGCGCGAAGTACATCTGCGTATTCACTGAATCGGGTGACACGGTGCGCCGATTCTCCCGTTTGCGCAAGCCGATTCCTATTATCGGGTTCACTCCCAGCAGGTCGATCCGTCGTCGCATGGAGCTTACCTGGGGCGCGCGCAGCATCGAGGTTCCTCGCGTGTTTAGCACTGATGAGATGTTCGAGCAGGTCGATGCGATGCTCCTCGAATCTGGTCGGATTGAGGTCGGTGAAAAGGTGCTCATTATCGCCGGATCGCCTCCCGGAGTGATCGGTTCGACCAATACTCTGCGAATTCACCGTATGGGCGAGTCGACTGGATTGTTGCCGGAAGCAGGGCCTCGAAAGCATGCAATCGGGCGTGGTCGTGTTCCGCTCTAGGGAGAAAGTGCAGTAGGCTTGTAGGTCTGAGCCGGATTGGCGGAATTGGCAGACGCGGCGCACTCAAAATGCGTTGCCTTCGGGCGTGGGGGTTCAAGTCCCCCATCCGGCACTCAAACTATCTGGGACGGGGAGTAGGGGTACTCAAGATGACCGAACAGAACACGACACGACGGGTTGTCGTAGCTGAAGATGAGTCGTTGATTCGTCTTGACATCGTTGAGACACTTCGTGATAACGGATTTGACGTTGTAGGCGAGGCCGGCGACGGCGAAGAGGCGGTGCGCCTGGTTGAGGAGCTTCGCCCAGATCTCGTCGTGATGGATGTCAAGATGCCCAAGCTTGATGGCATCTCTGCGGCCGAGCAGATCAACGGTTCTGGCAATATCGCTCCGGTCGTGCTGCTGACCGCTTTCAGCCAGCGTGAGCTCGTCGAGCGTGCTGCTGAAGCAGGTGCGCTGGCCTATGTGGTGAAGCCCTTCACCCCGGCCGATCTGATTCCCGCGATTGAGATTGCGCTTTCGCGCTTCCAGCAGTTGGTCACCCTTGAGAACGAGGTGTCTGACCTGGCCGAGCGTTTTGAGACGCGAAAGCTTGTGGATCGCGCAAAGGGCATCCTGAACGACAAGATGGGTCTGAGCGAGCCAGAGGCATTCCGCTGGATCCAGAAAGCTTCGATGGATCGTCGCCTGACGATGCAGGATGTCGCGAAGACCATCATTGACCAGCTTGGGCCGAAAAAGGCCGAGTAACGCTTGAGCGTGACGTGAAAGGGCGGTTCATCCATCTGGATGAACCGCCCTTTCTCTGTGTGTCGCGTGTGTTGCGGGGTGGGAGGTTCGCAGTTGCGAATGTCCCGCGCGTCGTCCCGCAGTTGCGAACGTCCCGCGCGTTGTCCCGCAGTCGCTTACGGTTTCATGGGCTTGTAGAAGTTCGTGATCCGAACTGTGGAGCAGCGGCGACCGTTTGCTGCGGTGATGACGATCTCGTGCACTGCGAGTGATTTGCCAACGTGTACTGGAGTGCACACGGCAGTCACCTCTCCCTCGGTTGCCGAACCGGTATGGGTGGCGTTGATATCCACTCCTACCGCAACCATGCCTTCTGGTGCGAGATAGTTCGAGTGAATCGAGCCAAGGGTTTCACCCAGCACAACGTATGCGCCACCGTGCACGAGTCCGAAGGGTTGTGTGTTTCCTGCTACGGGCATGGTCGCACTGATCCGCTCCCTGGTGCACTCGGTGATTGTGATGCCCATCCGCTCAGCGAGATCACCTCGCCTTCCCGCGTTGAGATGTTCGACAGTGTAGAAAGCGTCGCGGTCTGCGTGGTGCACGGCCATGTGATCCTCAAAACTCTTGAATACGCGCCCGAGATTCTTCGTATCTCCCCGATGAATGTCGCACGCGGCTTGTAGGCTAGAAACGTGTCTCAGCCTACCCTCATGATCATTGACGGCCACTCGCTTGCCTTCCGGGCTTTCTACGCGCTTCCGGTCGATAGCTTTCAAACCCAGTCGGGTCAACATACGAATGCCATTCACGGCTTTATCGCAATGCTGATCAACCTGTTGAGCAATGAAAAGCCGGATTCTCTCGCGGTGGCGTTCGATATTTCGCGTCATTCGTTCCGGACTGAGGAGTACCCCGAATACAAGGGAACACGCGGTGAGACGCCTCCCGAGTTCAAGGGGCAGGTTCCTCTGCTGCAGGAGGCGCTTCATGCGATGGGCGTGAGGACCATCGAAAAAGAGAACTACGAGGCAGATGACATTCTCGCCACCCTTGCCACGCGTGGCGCTGAAGCCGGCTATCGCGTCTTGGTAGTCAGTGGTGATCGCGACACCATTCAGTTGGTTGACGACCGGATCACCCTCCTATACCCCTCGAAGCAGGGCGTCAGTGAGTTGACACGATACGACCAAGAGAAGGTCTTCGAGCGATACGGTATCCGGCCCGAGCAGTACCCAGAGATCGCGGCACTCGTCGGGGAGACCAGCGACAATCTGCCAGGGATCCCGCGTGTGGGTGAAAAAACTGCGGTGAAGTGGATCAACCAGTTCGGCTCCCTGGAGGAGCTTTTGCGTCGGCAAGACGAAGTGACCGGCAAGGTCGGTGAAAGCCTGCGGGAGCACGCGCATCTGGCAGAACGTAATCGCCGTTTGAATCGACTGGTACGCGACGTAGAACTTGATCTGACGCTTGAAGACCTCGTGCGTGGCGACGTCGACATGGAAGCGGTTCGTGAGGTATTCAGCAAGCTTGAGTTCCGAACGCTCCTGCAGCGGGTGGGAAAGCTTGCCGGAGTCGATGCCGTGGCAGGTCCTGAGTCCTCAGCGAGCACGTCGCTCGCCCCGGCTCGTCCCGAGGCAAAGAATTTGATCGACGAAGAACTTGGTGACTGGCTCTCGAAAGCCGAACGACCAGCCCTGGTGATTTCCGAAGGGCTCGGTGGCTTTGACGTTGGTCTGGCAACAGCTGACTCCTCGGTGAGGTTCACCTGGCAGCCTGGCGGCCGTGATTACGCGCTGTTTGAGGCTTGGCTCGCCTCTGAAGCGCCCAAGGTGTGCTGGGACGCGAAGGCGCAGATGAAGCTCGCGGCGAAGGCTGGCGGAATCCTTTCGGGTGTCGCCGGTGATACCGCGCTGGCGTCGTGGTTGCTGCGGCCCACGAGTGCTGAGAAGACCTTGGCTGAAGCGGTATTCCGTTTCTTGGGTGAGCAGATGCCTGAGGGCGATCCGAACCAGCTGATTCCTGAAGAGGGCTCGATCGCGGGTCCTGAGGTGCAGGCGTGGTTCTTGGTGCGCGCGAACGCCGAAGCTGAGCGTCGTTTCGAAGGTCGAACGGCTGCGGTCTATCACGAGATTGAGCTGCCGCTCACTCCTGTTCTTTACGCGCTTGAGAGCCGCGGAGTACAGATTGATCTCCCGCTGCTTCAAGCCCATGAGGCAGAACTCCGTGAGCGAGTTGCTGAGCTTGAACAGCAGGCCTTCTCGGCGATTGGCCGCGAAGTAAACCTGTCGTCTCCGAAGCAGTTGCAAGAGGTGCTCTTTGACGAGCTCGATATGCCGAAGACCCGCAAGACCAAGAGCGGGTACACCACCGATGCGGCTGCTCTTGCCGAGTTGCAGGTGAAAAACCCGCATCCGTTCCTCGACGCACTGCTCGCTCACCGTGATGCGAACAAGCTTCGCCAGATCGTCGAAACTCTCATGAAAGCAGTCCAAGCAGACGGTCGTATTCACACGACGCTGCTGCAAACCGGTGCGAGCACGGGGCGACTGGCCTCGACTGATCCCAATCTGCAGAACATTCCGGTTCGCACTGAAGAGGGGCGACGGATTCGCGAGGCCTTTATTCACTCGCAAGATTTCGACACCCTCATGACCGCTGACTATTCGCAGATCGAGATGCGCATCATGGCGCACCTCTCTGGTGATCCCGGCCTGATTGAAGCGTTCAATGCGGGCGAAGATCTGCACCGCTTTGTGGGTTCACGCATTTTCGGCGTCGAACCAGCGGAGGTAACCAGCGAGATGCGTGCCAAGGTGAAGGCCATGTCATACGGGCTTGCCTACGGACTCTCGCCATTTGGCCTGGCGAAGCAACTGGGCATCTCCGCCGCAGAAGCGAAACAACTCATGGTTGACTACTTTGAGCGTTTCGGGGGAGTGCGTGACTACCTGCGCTCGGTCGTGGAGCAAGCAAAGCAAGACAAATTCACCGAGACGATCTTTGGTCGGCGACGTCCATTCCCAGATTTGGCGAGCCCAAACCGTGTGCTCCGAGAGAACGCTGAGCGTGCGGCGCTGAACGCGCCGATCCAGGGCACCGCGGCCGACATTATCAAGATCGCCATGATCGGAGTCGAACGACGCATTGACGAGGCCGGACTGCGGTCGCGCATGCTGCTGCAGATTCACGATGAGTTGATGTTTGAGGTAGCCGACGGGGAATGGGACGCCCTCGAACAGATTGTTCGCGAAGAAATGGGCGGTGCGGCCGAGCTCGCTGTTCCACTCGAAGTGCAGGTCGGCGGAGGCGCCAACTGGAATGCTGCCGCCCATTAGCCAATAATCACTTGGTATTTCGCGGAATAACGCGGTAAGGTTGAGTGTCACATTTGTGATGATTTACCCATGTCCACGCGAGGCATGCGCTCGGAGAATCCCGAAGGGTTTCATCGGCGTGAGTTTCGCCTGATTTCCCATCCATCCTGGAGACCATTTACATGACGAACGCAACGACCGAAAAGGCAAGCAAGCAGGTCGCAATCAACGACATCGGCTCAGCCGAGGACTTTCTTGCAGCGGTCGAGAAGACCCTGAAGTTCTTCAACGACGGCGACCTCATCGAGGGCACCGTAGTGAAGATCGACCGCGACGAGGTGCTCCTCGACGTTGGTTACAAGACCGAGGGCGTTATCCCCTCGCGTGAACTTTCCATCAAGCACGACGTTGACCCCGACGAGGTTGTCAAGGTCGGCGACAGCGTAGAAGCTCTCGTGCTGCAGAAGGAAGACAAAGAGGGTCGTCTGATCCTCTCGAAGAAGCGTGCTCAGTACGAGCGTGCTTGGGGCGACGTTGAGCGCATCAAGGAGGTCGACGGCGTCGTTGAGGGCACCGTCATCGAGGTCGTCAAGGGTGGACTCATCGTTGACATCGGCCTGCGCGGCTTCCTCCCCGCATCGCTCATCGAGCTTCGTCGTGTCCGCGATCTCACCCCATACCTGGGTCAGAAGATCGAAGCGAAGATCCTCGAACTCGACAAGAACCGCAACAACGTGGTGCTTTCGCGCCGTGCGCTGCTCGAAGAGACCCAGTCGGCAAGCCGTTCGTCGTTCCTCGCCGAGCTCAAGCCAGGCCAGGTTCGCAAGGGTGTCATCTCGTCGATCGTCAACTTCGGTGCATTCGTCGACCTCGGCGGCGTGGACGGCCTCGTGCACGTCAGCGAGCTCTCGTGGAAGCACATCGAGCACGCGAGCGACGTTGTTGAGGTTGGCCAGGAAGTCACCGTCGAGGTGCTTTCGGTTGAGCTCGATCGCGAGCGCGTATCGCTGTCGTTGAAGGCTACCCAGGAAGATCCTTGGCAGCTCTTCGCTCGTACCCACGCAATCGGTCAGATCGCACCGGGTGCAGTCACCAAGCTGGTTCCGTTCGGTGCGTTCGTTCGCGTCGCAGACGGCATCGAGGGCCTCGTGCACATCTCGGAGCTGTCGGGTCAGCACGTTGAACTCGCTGAGCAGGTCGTGAAGGCTGGCCAGGAAGTCTTCGTCAAGATCATCGACATCGACCTTGAGCGTCGCCGCATCTCGCTCAGCCTCAAGCAGGCGAACGAGGGCGTTGACCCAGAGGGCACCGAGTTCGATCCTGCGCTCTACGGTATGACCGCCGAGTACGACGAGAACGGCGAGTACAAGTACCCAGAGGGCTTCGATCCTGAGACTCAGGAGTGGAAGGAAGGCTTCGAGACCCAGCGCGAGCAGTGGGAGCAGGAATACGCTGCAGCTCAGGCTCGTTGGGAGTCGCACAAGAAGCAGGTCGGCGAGGCTCTCGTCGCACAGGCAGAGGCACCTGTCGAAGAGGCCGGCGCATCGGCATTCTCGAGCGACTCGGCTTCGGCTGGCACCCTTGCTGACGACGAGGCTCTCGCAGCTCTCAAGCAGCAGCTCGAAGGCAACTAAGCCCGAATAGCACTCACGAAAGCCCGGTTCCCCCAGGGGATCCGGGCTTTCGGCGTTTCTGCGTTCTTCGCTGTCGCATGTCCCACGACAGGCTGAATCAACCCAATCAAGGCACTCGCTTCATTCGAGGGAGCTTTGAAACTCTAACGCCGATACCTCGGATCGGGTTCCCGTGACTGGGCACCCATCTGATTTGATAGAACTATGAAACTTGTGGCCCTCAGCGGTGGCATTGCCTCCGGCAAATCTACTGTCGCACGCAGACTCGCTTCACTCGGCGCGGTACACATTGACGCCGATCAATTAGCCCGCGACGCAGTCGCCCCCGGCAGCGTCGGATTGCAGCAGATTGCCGAGCGTTTCGGTCGTGAAGTGATTGCCCCTGACGGCTCCTTGGATCGTCCTGCGCTTGGCGCGCTTGTCTTTGGTGACGCCCAGGCGCTCAGTGCACTCAATGGCATCGTTCATCCGCAGGTCCGCCAGCTCGCGCAGCAGCGTCTCGACGAGATTGAAGCGGCCGATCCGCAAGCCATCGTGATTTACGATGTGCCGTTGCTGGTGGAGGCGGGAGTGCAGCTTCCCTGGGATCTTGTCGTGATCACTGAAGCTCCGGCCGAGCTGCGCAAGCAACGAATGATTGAGCTTCGTGGGATGAGCGCCGAGGATGCTGAGCGGCGGATCGCGAATCAGGCCAGTGATGCGGAGCGAAGGGCTATCGCCGATCTTGTGATCGATACTGGTAGCGATGAGGCGCACACTCTCGCCCAGGCTGATGCGCTCTGGGCGTCACTGCAGGAGTAGCTGAGAACAAAGAAAGGCCACCACCCATGGCTGAACCGGGTGGTGGCCTCTCAGTCATGCCGAATGGTTACATTCGACGGAATTCTCCGAGCCAGTCAAGTTGAATCTGCGCCACCAGCGCGATCAGTAGGTAGCATCCGAGGATCAGCACCCAGCTCCAACTGTAGAGAGCTTGGAAGAAACGCTGCGTGCTGGGACGGTGTGGAATGTCGCCGACTGCGTGTGGTCGCATGCCGCTGACCCACCAGAGCGGGATCATCATGCTCCACACGACCATGCACCAGGGGCAAAGCGTTCCGAGCGAGAAGATGCTCTGGTAGGAAAGCCAGAAAATAAAGCCGAAGCCAAGCAGCAGCCCACCCTGATACAGCCACCAGAACCACGGCGCAAATCGTGCACCGGCCAGCAAGGCGACCCCGACCGCGATTGGTGCTACGAAGGCGGCGACTCCGATGATGGTATTGCTGAAGCCGAGAATTGATCCCTGCCAACTACCCATATTCGGACCGCAAGTGACCAGGACACTCACAGCACAGTTGGGAACATAGTCCGGATTTTTCAGGGTTTTGACGTATTCAGTGAGCAGTTCGAACGAAGCGAACCAGCCGATCGCGCCCGCAATGATGTTGAAGATTGCGAAACCGAAACTGCGGGTGCGAGTGAGTGGGGCAGTTGTCATACCGTCATGTTATTGCGCGTGGCTGCGAATTCTCTGCCGAGCCGTGACATAATGGGTTCGTTGCCTCGCGTCTACGTGACGCCCGGCACGACAGTCTTTCAGCCACGCAGGTTGTGGCTTCCGGTCAGCAAGTGGCCGGGTGCAAGGCATCCGTCTTGCGCAGTACAGAGTTCGCGGTGGAATACCGCTACATAAGAGTTCGCCGAGCGGATCGCACGGCTAGAGGAGTGCACCAGCAATGGTGAATGAACCCAATCTAGAGACCAATTCAGAAAACCCCGAAGTAGTAGAACAGCCAGAACACGGCGCAAGCTCGCCGGTGCCAGCTGAGACTCGCGGTGAGGCGACGGAGTCCGTGCAGCCAGTTGATTCGGACGCAGCTCAGGGGGTGCGCTCGGCCTCTGTTGCAGAGCAGCCCGGAGTCGCCGGTGAAGCCGCACTGACTGTTGCAGGTGATGCACAGGCCCAAGCTGATGTCAGTGCAACGGAGGCAGAGCCTGGGGCAGACGCAGACGCAGACGCAGAACCAGCGGCAGCAGCAGTGGCAGCAGGGGAGCCTGAAGTGGCGGCTGTGCCGCCCGCTTCGACTGGATCACTCGACGCTGGCGCGCCTGATTTGGGCGCTCCTGACGCGGGCGCACCTGACGCGGGCGCTCCTGACGCCGCAGCGAGTGAAGCACCTGAGACAGCAGATGCTTCCGGCTCAGATGCGAGTTCAGCCGCAGAAACGAATCCCGATGAGGAAGCAACGAAGCCCGCAGCGCCGCAATTGATTTTGCCGCTGGCTGAGATGACGACTGAAGAGCGTTTTCGTGCCACAGCTCGACTGATCTTCCTCGCGCCAGATGTTCCTCCGGTGCAGCCACGTCAGCGACGCAGTGAATTGCGTCAGCTCGATGACATGCTCGATCGCCAGTTCTCTCGCACACGAGATTCACGAGATTCTCGAGATTCACGAGATTCGCGGGATTCCCGGGAGAACGGTCGCGACAGTTTTGACGCCCGCGAAGATGACGACGATCGCGACAGCGGTCAGAGCCGTCGCCGCAATCGTCGACGCGGCGGTGCTGATCAGCAAAACGACGACGAAGCTCCCCGGCGCGAGCAGAAGACCGCTCCGCAGATCACCGAACCCCAGCGGGTGAAGGGATCCACGCGACTCGAAGCGAAGAAGCAACGCCGTCGTGACGGACGCGATACCGGTCGTCGTCGGCGTCTGGTGATCACCGAAAGCGAGTTCCTCGCTCGACGTGAGTCGGTTGACCGCGAGATGATCGTTCGCACGGCAGCGGATCGCATTCAGATCGGCGTGCTTGAAGACAAGGTGCTGGTTGAGCACTATGTTGCTCGCTCAAGCGAGAGCTCGCTGATTGGCAATGTCTATCTTGGCCGGGTGCAGAACGTGCTGCCGAGCATGGAAGCCGCATTCGTCGATATCGGACGCGGCCGGAATGCGGTGCTCTATTCGGGTGAGGTCGATTGGAGCGAATTCGAGGGTGCCTCTTCGGCTCGCAAGATCGAGAATGTGCTGAAGCCTGGCGATCAGGTGCTCGTGCAGGTCACCAAAGATCCTGTGGGGCACAAGGGCGCCCGCCTTACGAGCCAGATTTCACTGCCTGGCCGATTCCTGGTCTACGTTCCTGGCGGTGCCATGAACGGTATCTCACGAAAGCTTCCCGATACCGAGCGTGCTCGACTCAAGAAGATTCTCAAAGAGGTGCTGCCAAGTGGTGCCGGCGTGATTGTGCGCACCGCGGCAGAGGGCGCCACCGAAGATCAGGTCACCGGCGATGTGCAGCGGCTGACCCGCCAGTGGGATTCCATTCAGCAGCGCGTAGCGAAGGGCGGGGGGCCGCTCCTGCTGCATTCCGAGCCCGACATGCTGATCAAGATCATTCGCGATGTCTTCAACGAAGACTTTCACAAGCTGATCATTCAGGGCGACGATACCTACCGGGTGATCGAGGACTACCTCGCCCAGGTCGCTCCCGAGTTGCTTGAGCGTGTGCAACGGCACGAGAGCACTCGCGACATTTTTGATGAGTTCCGCATCAGTGAGCAGATCATCAAGGCGTTGGATCGAAAGGTCTGGTTGCCATCGGGCGGTTCGCTCGTGATCGACCGCACCGAAGCAATGACGGTGGTCGATGTGAACACCGGCAAATTTGTCGGTTCGGGCGGAAACCTTGAGGAAACCGTCACGAAGAACAACCTTGAGGCTGCTGAAGAGATTGTGCGCCAGCTCCGTCTGCGCGACATCGGCGGCATCATTGTGATCGACTTCATTGACATGGTGCTTGAATCGAATCGTGACCTTGTGTTGCGCCGGTTGGTTGAGTGCCTCAGCCGCGACCGCACGAAGCATCAGGTGGCAGAGGTAACCTCGCTTGGCCTGGTGCAGATGACGCGTAAGAAGCTCGGTCTTGGACTGCTGGAATCGTTCAGCGAGCCATGTGAGACCTGCGCCGGTCGGGGAATCATCGTGCATCACGAACCGATTCACAAGCACCGTGGTGAGGCTCCTTCGCGCAATAACAAGCGCAAGAATGCTTCGCAACAGCAAGCTCCTGCTGCGCAGACACACGCGATCACTGATGAGTCGCGCAATGCGATGGCGAAGATTGCGGCTTCGACCATTTCTGGGGCCGCGGATCAGGCTGAAGCAGAGGAGGTTGCGAAGGCAGCCGAGTCGAAGCCAGCCAACTCACGATCTTCACGGGGTGGACGGTCACAGCGCGGATCGCGTGCAGAACGTTCAGACCGTGGTGAGCGGGCAGAACGTCAGAACCGTGACGAGCAGCCGCAACGTGATGAGTCACACTCGCGCAAGGAACATGACGGACGCCCCGTTCGTGAGAGTGCCTCAGCGAGAGAAGAGCAATCGGTGAGTTTGCCGCCTGTCCAGGCTGCACGCAAGCCGGCTGAGAAGCTGAGCAAGGAAGACTTGCTTGGTTCGGTGCTAGACGCGCTTCCTCCTGCTCCCGAAGCAGGAACGCGTCGGCGCACAAGTCGTCGGGTAAGTACCGCGTCGATCCTCGCAGAAACTGGGGATATCGTCGGTTTCGACCCGAAAGCGCAGCCGTCAGGGGAGTGACGACACGGCGCGCCGTTATTTGACCGGTTTGGTTGGATACGGTAAAGTTGACCGTTGGTGCCACTCGTTTTCGGGTGGTCATGCGCGCAGCGGTAGTGAGTGCGCTCATCGGTTTCGGCGGATCATCCGCTGGCAGCATCAAGAACGTTTCATAGGAAAAAGGTAGACAAGTGGTTTTCGCAGTAGTGCGCACAAGCGGCCGTCAGGAGAAGGTCGAGGTTGGCTCGATCATCACCGTGAACCGTGTCTCGGGCGATGACAAGGGCAAGCTTGAGCTTCCGGCCGTGCTGCTCGTCGACGGCGACAAGGTGACCACCGACCCCGCAAAGCTGGCCAAGGTGAAGGTGACTGCAGAGGTTCTCAACGATCTCCGCGGACCAAAGATCATCATCCAGAAGTACAAGAACAAGACCGGTTACAAGAAGCGCCAGGGCCACCGCCAGGATCTGACCCGCATCAAGGTCACTGGCATCAAGTAACCCGCGTTTCGCACGTTTAGATTTTAAGGAGACAGTCACATGGCATCCAAGAAGGGCGTCGGCTCGAGCAAGAACGGCCGCGATTCGAACGCACAGCGCCTTGGCGTGAAGCGCTTCGGTGGCCAGCAGGTCAACGCAGGTGAGATCATTGTCCGTCAGCGTGGCACTCGCTTCCACCCTGGCGTGAACGTTGGCCGTGGCAGCGACGACACACTGTTCGCTCTGGCAGCAGGCTCGGTAGAGTTCGGCGCGAAGGGCGGCCGCAAGGTCGTCAACATCGTCGCCGCAGCGTAACCAGTTGCATACGGCGAGGCGGGCTTCGGCTCGCCTTTTGCCGTTTCTGGGGTTCAAGATTCTGAGAGGATACGCAGCATGGTAACGTTCGTCGATCAAGTGCAGGTGCACCTGCAGGCAGGCCGCGGCGGAAACGGCTGCGTGTCGGTTCGTCGCGAGAAGTTCAAGCCGCTCGCTGGCCCCGATGGTGGTGCCGGTGGTCACGGTGGAGACATCGTTATTTTTGCCGACCCTCAGGTGACCACCCTGCTCGATTACCACCGCAGACCGCACCGCACCGCAGAAAATGGCGGCTACGGCGCGGGAGACTACCGCGCAGGCACCACGGGCGAAGAGATGGTGCTTTCGGTGCCTGTCGGCACCGTCGTGAAAGACGCGGCAGGCGAGACCCTTATCGATCTCACCGAGCCGGGCATGCGTTTTCTTGCAGCAAAGGGCGGTGTGGGCGGCCTCGGCAACCACGCACTCGCGAGCGCAAAGCGCAAGGCTCCGGGTTTTGCGCTCCTTGGCACGGAGGGCTGGGCAGGCTCGCTCACGCTTGAGCTGAAAACTATCGCTGATGTTGCGCTCGTGGGCTTTCCCTCGGCGGGCAAATCGAGTCTGATTGCCGCCCTGAGCGCCGCTCGACCAAAGATTGCAGACTACCCGTTCACGACGCTACATCCGAACCTCGGTGTCGTTCAGGTGGGGGATCATCGGTACACCATCGCAGACGTCCCCGGTCTCATTGAGGGCGCGAGCGAGGGCAAAGGGCTCGGCCTTGACTTCTTGCGCCACGTCGAACGGTGCAGTGCGCTCCTGCATGTGCTTGACTGTGCGACGCTCGAGCCTGGCCGCGATCCGCTGTCAGACCTCGAGATCATTCGACGCGAGCTCGCGGCCTACCCGGTGCCCGAGGGGCAAATTCCGCTCCTTGATCGGCCACAGCTGATCGCATTGAACAAAATCGATGTGCCAGACGCGCGGGAACTCGCAGATTTTGTGCGTCCGGAGCTCGAAGCTCTGGGGTACCGTGTGTTTGAGATTTCGGCCTCATCGCATGAGGGCTTGCGTCAGTTGAGTTTTGCGCTTGGTGATCTTGTTGACACCGCCCGCGCCGAGGCGGCTGAGGCTTCGGCTGAAGAGGCGCCACGGATCGTGCTGCGCCCGAAGGCCGTGAATGACAATGGCTTCCGCGTGGTCACCGAGGGTGGCACGTACGGCACGCTGTACCGCATCCTCGGTGAAAAGCCAGAGCGTTGGGTCGCCCAGACTGACTTCACGAACGATGAAGCAGTGGGTTACCTCGCTGATCGACTTCAGAAGATCGGTATTGAGGATGCGCTTGTGAAGGCAGGCGCAGTCGCCGGTTCGACCGTGGTTATCGGTCCCGGCTCTGGTGTGGTCTTTGACTGGGAGCCAACGCTGACGTCTGCGGCAGAGGTGCAGGTGGGCAACCGTGGCTCAGATCCTCGTATTGACTTCAGCGAACGACGCACCAACAAGGAGCGTCGTAAGCAGTATCACGACATGATGGACGCGAAGGCAGAAGCGCGTGCTGAGCTGGAAGAAGAGCGTAAAGCTGGAATGTGGAGCGAAGAGAAGTGAGCGGAATAGACGGCCGGTCAAACCACGAAGCGACCGAGGCTGTTCAGCCGCCGCGTTTCGCTGGATCACGGATTGTCGTGAAGGTCGGCTCGTCATCGGTGAGCGGTGACAATGCGGCACAGATTCCCCGTCTTGTTGATTCGCTTGCGCGCCTGCATCAGGCGCACTGTCAGCTGATCCTCGTCTCAAGTGGCGCAATTTCCACGGGTGTTCCGTTTCTGAAGCTGGATGTTCGACCTGATGATCTCGCCACTCAGCAGGCGGCTGCCGCAGTAGGCCAGAATATTCTCGTAAACCGTTACCAGCGTGCGCTCTCCGGGCATGAGATTATCGCCGGTCAGGTGCTCCTGACCGCTGGCGACATGGAGAATGACACTCACCGCGATAACGCGAAACAGGCGATTGAGCGGCTGCTTGAGCTGGGGATCCTTCCGATCATCAACGAAAACGACACCGTCGCCACTCACGAGATTCGTTTCGGAGACAATGACCGCCTTGCCGCGCTCGTGGCCCGTCTGGTGCAGGCGGATCAATTGGTGCTGCTCTCTGACGTCGATGCGCTCTACACCGCACCTCCCGGAACTCCTGGCGCTGAGCGGATCGCCGTGGTGGCGCACGGCGATGCCCTTGACGGAGTAGAGATCGGAGAGTCTCAATCGGGCTGGGGCACCGGAGGCGCGTCGACCAAGGTGCAGGCTGCCAGGCTCGCAGCGGATGCGGGCACGAGCGTGCTACTCACGGAAACTCGACTCTTTCACGCCGTGCTCGACGGGGCCGATCACGGCACCGATTTCTTGGCGGCCACGCGCACACCTTAGCCCGAGCGGAGTCCGTTTCGCCCGAGTGGGTTTCACCGCGGCGAACCCCTAGACTTGGGGTATGAGCAGTGACGCATTCCTTGACAAACTCGCGCGCGCACGTTCCGCTTCGCGCAGTCTCGCAACAGCCACGACCGCGCAGAAGAACGCCGCGCTTTCCGCAATTGCAGATGCGATCGAGGGTGCCATTCCACAGATTGTTGCCGCGAATGAGCTTGACCTTGCTCGCGGACGAGAGCAACAGATCGGTGAGGGGCTGCTGGATCGCCTTCTGCTCGACGAAGCACGATTGATCGGGCTCGCGAACTCAGTGCGTGACGTGATGGGCATTCCTGACCCCGTCGGTGAGATCGTCCGGGGGAGCACCCTCGCAAACGGTGTGCAATTGACTCAGGTCCGGGTGCCCTTCGGCGTGGTTGGTGCGATCTATGAAGCACGTCCGAACGTGACAGTCGATATTGCGGCGCTCGCGTTGAAGAGCGGCAACGGTGCCGTTCTGCGTGGTGGATCCGCTGCAGAAAACTCGAACCGGATCCTCGTCGAGCTGATCCAGGGCGCAATCAGCAGCACCGAACTGAACGGTGACGTCGTGCAGACAATTGACGAGTTCGGTCGCGAAGGGGCCGCCCGTCTGATGCGTGCGCGCGGCTACATTGATGTGCTGATCCCGCGCGGATCTGCCGGGTTGATCTCGACCGTGGTGCAAGAGTCGACTGTTCCAGTGATTGAAACTGGCTCGGGACTGGTGCACGTGTTTGTTGACGCGAGTGCCGATGAGCACAAGGCGATCGATATCGTGAAGAACTCGAAGACCCACCGTCCGAGCGTGTGCAACGCTGCCGAAACGCTGCTGGTGCACCGGGACGCAGCGGATCGACTGCTCCCGAAGCTCGCCACTGTGCTGCTCGATGAGCAAGTGTCGCTTTACGGCGACGACAAGTCGCGCGCGCTGACCGAGGGCCTCACTGAGGCGAGCGAAGAGGTCTGGTCGACAGAGCATCACGCGCTTGAGATGGGCGTCAAGATTGTGGAGTCGCTTGATGAGGCCCTGGAGCATATCGAGCGTTACTCGACTCGCCACACGGAGTCGATTGTGACCGAAAACTATGAGAATGCTCAGCGTTTTCTTGCAGAGGTCGATTCGGCAGTGGTGATGGTCAACGCCTCGACTCGTTTTACCGACGGCGGGGAGTTTGGCTTCGGTGCAGAGGTGGGAATCTCTACTCAGAAGTTGCACGCACGCGGCCCGATGGGATTGCCTGAACTCACGAGCACAAAGTGGCTGGTGCGTGGGAGCGGGCAGATTCGCTAGCACTCTCGATGGCGCACCGAGCGGTGCGTCATCACTCGTACACAAACCCGCTAGACTGGTGGGTATTCAACAATCGTTCTCATTGCAGGGGTATTGATGTCAGATTTCGCCACGATCGCTGTTGCTGCTGAAGAAGCGCACCACCTCAACGAGCTGTGGATGCCAGCTCCGTTGTTCGGCGTCGTTATGTTTGTGCTCTTCACCGCACTCGCTGTGGTGACCTTCAGCTTCCGTGACGTTGCGAATAGGCACGCAGAGAAGGCTGAGGCATACGCTCGTGAGCACGGCGCTCAGCAGCACCACTGAGGCGCCAGCGACGCAGCGGCGTCGCATTGGGGTGATGGGCGGCACCTTTGATCCCATCCACCACGGGCACTTGGTCGCCGCGAGCGAGGTTGCAGCGAAGTTTGACCTTGATGAGGTTATCTTCGTGCCAACCGGAAGACCGTGGCAAAAAACTCAGGTGAGTCCGGGCGAACACCGGTATTTGATGACGGTGATTGCAACTGCTTCGAACCCCAGGTTCACAGTGAGCAGGGTGGATATTGATCGAACCGGACCGACGTACACCGTAGACACGCTTCGTGATTTGCGTGACCAGTACCCGCACGATGAGTTGTTCTTTATCTCTGGCGCTGACGCCGTTGCGCAGATCATGAACTGGAAAGATAAAGACGAACTCTGGAATTTGGCTCACTTTATTGGTGTTTCTCGGCCTGGTCACGAGCTCTCGCTTTCAGGATTATCGGGCGAGCACGTAAGCTTGTTAGAAGTGCCTGCATTGGCGATTTCTTCGACTGACTGCCGGAGCCGCGTGGCTCGTGGCCATCCGGTCTGGTATTTAGTACCTGACGGAGTCGTCCAGTACATCGCCAAGCACCGCTTGTACACCGATGGAAGTGACTGACGCATGACAGACCAAGACGAGAATCGCCCGCTCAGCCGGCGCGAAATACGTCTGCGCGAAATGGCCGCAGCTGGAGTATCTGACCCCGCTGCTGCCGACCCAGCACCCGCTGCCGCAGAGGCCACAGCCTTTGCCGAAGCCGCTGCTGAGCCAGCGTTTGAAGTAGAGATTTCGCCGTTCGATGAGGACGGCCGACAGCGCAGCCGTCGTGAAATGCGTGAGCTGCGCGAGCAGGCGATCGCCGAGATGCAAGCAGCAGCGGGCATTCCCGCTGAGCCCGAGCCAGAGGTGCCGGCCGCGGTCGAGGCTGAAGTCGCAGGCTCACCATTCAGCTTCGACGCCTTGCTTCAAGACGCGGCAGCAGAAGAGGCCGCGGCTGATGCGTCATCTGCGGATGAGGCCGAGGTCAGCGCGACCGAGGATGTTGCTCCGGTTGCAGCTGCGCCAGAGACAGTGGCTGCTGAGGCTGCTGGTGCCGGCGAGCAAGCCGTTGATACGCATGCAATGCCGTCTGCGCTGGCCCAGGAATGGGCGAATGTGCATGCCGCAAACGAGGCTGCCGCCGCAGCCGAGGCCGCTGCCGATTCACTCACGCCACCTGAGGCTGTTGCCCCCGATCAACACGAGCCGTCGCCCGTTGCAGGCGTCGCAGCGGTCGCAGCCGAGCCGGTTGTCGATCCCGCGGCAGTGCCTGAAGCTCCTGCCGGAGCTGAAGCGCACGATGACGTTGAGTCGCAAGCCGCGAGTGTTGCCGAAGCGACGACCACCTTCGATGGAGAAACCGCTCCAGAAGTGGCTTTTATCGCTCACCCGGCTGATGATGCGCCGCCAGTAGTTGCCGCCTCACCAGAGGGCGATCCAGCGCTCGAGCAGCCGCAACAAGCGGATTCCTTTACTTCTCCGGTATCAGCTTCGTCGGCGCCAGTCTCGCAGGGGTACTCCTTCCCTGACATTGCTCCACTCGATGAGGGCCAATCAGTTTTTGATGACCCATCAGTGCGCATGATGGGTGCTGGTCAGCGACAGGCTGCTGAGCAGGGTGAGAGTCGGGAGTTCGACGACCTGATTTCTCGCGCCGTTGCGCAAGAGGGTGCGGCAAGTTCAACGAACACCTCGGCACTGATTTTGCCGACCATGCCTGATTCAGACGGGCTGACCGGCCCGCTGGGTGAGACCGGGGAACTCTTCATCACCGGATCGTTCGATCTGCCAAAGTCGTTGAGTGAGACGGGAGGGCACGCCTCGCTCCATGATGCGGGTGACGTTGAATCTCTCGATGAGTTCGGCTTCGTAGAGGCGACCCCGACCGGAATGATGGCACCCGTGTCAGCTTCTCGCGCGGTGAGCGCACGAGGAGTGCAGGGACCAGTCGTCGCAGAAGCGACGAAAGATAAGAGCAAGCTTCCGGTAGTGCTGATCGCTACTGGTGGGGTGCTCGTGCTCGGCGCAGTCGGGTTGATTATTTGGGCAGCAGCGAGCGGATTATTTGGATGAGTGTGACAGCAGCAGAGACCACGATTGAGAGCCTCCGCATCGCGGTGCGTGCGGCCGACGACAAGGGCGCAACCGGACCGGTTGCGCTGAGCGTGAGTGAGCTTTTCCCGCTGGCTGACGCCTTTCTGATTGTCAGCGGCAGTGTCGAGCGAAACGTTCAGTCGATCTCGGACAACATTGAAGACGAACTCAATGCGGCCGGTACGCGCACGATCCGGCGCGAGGGCCGCGAGGGCGGGCGTTGGATTCTGCTCGATTTCGGTGACCTGATTGTGCACGTGTTCCATCAGGAAGAACGCGAGTTCTACGGGCTTGAGCGGCTCTGGAAGGATTGCCCCACAATCGACGTCACAGACATGCTGGACAGTGCGTCCGATTTGCAGGTGCAGGCTTAGTCTGGTGTAGACTAGAAGGGTTGTCGGGTGAGAATTCGCCCGACTTCCATGGGTCTGTGGCGCAGTTGGTAGCGCACCTGCATGGCATGCAGGGGGTCACGGGTTCGAATCCCGTCAGATCCACCACATGAAGAAAGCCCCGCAGAAATGCGGGGCTTTCTTGGTATCAGCCCGCCGGAGTGAGGTGGGGGCAGCTGCCGTTGCGAGAGCGGGCTATGCGAGTTGTGGCTCGGGCTCGCTCTGCGTCGCAGCACGGACAGGTTCGCGGCACAGCAGTGTTCCGACGACAAGGATCAGGGCCGCAGCGGAGGCGTAGATCGACACGCCAATAGGGTTGCCGTCGCCCCAGATGAGCAGCGCAGTCGCGACTGACGATGCGGTGCCACCGCCAATTGCGGCACCGATCTGGTAGGTCACCGAGGTGCCAGAGAAGCGCATGCTTGCCGGGAATTGCTCTCCGATGAGGGCGGGCAGTGGTCCTTGTGCTGCGGCCGCCACGAATCCGATCGCGACAAAGACCACCGCGGTGAGGAGGTTGATCTGGGCGAGCACGAGCGGGAAGAAGGCGAAGAAGACAATCACGAGTCCGAGTCCACCGGCGATCATCACTCGGCGTCTGCCGAAGCGGTCGGAGAGGTGACCGAAGAAGAGCGCCCCAAGAAGGAGCGCAAGAGAACTGAGGATCTGGAACACGAGCGACAGCGTCTTGTCGTATCCGTTTTGCGCAATGTACGAGAGGAAGAACACGGAGATGACGTAGGCCATAGTGTTCCAGCCGAAACTCACGAGCGTAGACCCGGCGACCTGGCGTGGGTGCGTGCGAATTGCTTCGATCAGGGGCACGCGTGGTGCCTTGGTGTCGTTCGAACTTGGCTTTTCAGCTTGCATGCGCAGTCGGGCAATCAGACCGATCACGACGAGAAGTCCGCCGAGCCAGAACGGGATTCGCCACCCAAAGTCTGAGAGGTCGCCGCCTTCGATGGCGCTCACGATGGTGAATGCCACCACTCCGAGCAGTGTGCCGAGGCCAATCCCCATGCTGGTGAAGCTGCCCCACAGTCCGCGTCGGCCTTCAGGAGCGGATTCGATGCCAATCACTGCGGCGCCGCCCCATTCGCCACCTGCGGCGAAGCCCTGCAGGATGCGCAACAGCACAAGTACGACCGCCGCCCATCCGCCGAGTACCGCGTGCCCTGGCAAACAGCCGATCAAGAATGTGCCGACGCCCATCGCAATGAGGGTGAATACCATGACGGGTCGTCGACCGATCCGGTCACCGAGGTGTCCGAGCACGATGCCGCCGACGGGGCGAACGATGAATCCAACACCGAATGCTGAGAAGGCAACAAGCGTGCCGACGAGCGGTGAGAGTTCGGGGAAGAATACGACCGGGAAGACGAGTGCGGCTGCAAGTCCATAAATGGAGAAGTCGTAGTATTCCATTGCGGTGCCGAGGCCGGACACCATAAAAGTGTTTCGTGCCGAGCGGCGGGATGTCTCCGTTGACATTGGGGGGTTCCTTTCGGGTTGATCTGCCGGAAAGCAGTGGTTAGTAGCGGGTGAAGGCGGCGTGTGCGGCGGGACCGGGCGCGTGCGTCGCAATCTCCATATCACCCGCGTGCGGGTCCAACGCGACCGTCACGAGTGTTTGCCATCGTTTGGTAGCGGGGAGCGCCGGGTCTGGGACGAAGCACAGGAGCGATCCTGTGCCGTGTGCGTAGAGCGCTTCAGCTCGTGCGGTGGTTTCGGGTGTGGCTCTGGCGGTGCGCTGGGCGACAGTGCGCAGAAACGCGAAGCGCTCTTGGGTGCGCGATTCGCTGAGGGAAACTGTTTCTCCGGGGGCGAGTTCGGGGGAGAGAAAGTGGTTCGTTCGCACGAGGATTCCTTCAGCGTCGGGCCGCACTTCGCCGATGCCAGAGGGGCTGAGCTCGAAGGAGGCTGTTCGGCTGCCAGCCGAGTGGCTTTCGAGCACGGTGAGTGCGGTCGAGGCCGACACCTGCACTGTCGAGAGCAACGCACGTGCCTGATCCAGCGAATCTGCTTCTTCGAGGATCGCGCGCGCGATGCTGTGCACGGGTACGCCGGGGCCGCGGCGGTCACTGTGGTGCGAGAGGATATTGAAGTGGACGCCAAGACCAGCGTCGTTCACTCCGATTTTGCCTTGGGCGCCAAATTCGGTGAAGGTCTTGACCGTGCGGTGTGTCGGGGTGCGCAGTGTCATGACGAGTCCATTGTGCACGAGAGAGGGATGCCAGTCCCAAGTCTGGATTCCCCAGCCGGGTGCCTGTGCTGGCGCGTGCACGATGGTTGAGCATTCGTGTGCGGATGCTTGTGCGGCCGCGAGGATTTCGGTGCGTGCGTTTACGGCCGACAATTGCCAGGCCGCCAGTTTCGCGGTTTCGGCGGTCGCTCGCAATTCTTCCGCGAGCGCTGGCCGCCAATTCGTGAGGGCTTCCAAGGAGAGTTCTGCTTGTGTGCGGACGGCGTGCTCGTGGATTCCGAGTGAATTGAAGAACTCCAGGTAGCCGCGCACATTGTCTTGGATCACATCTCTGAATGCGAGCCCCAATTCGCTTCCGCGATCGGCGGCGTGCACAGTCGTTGAGCTGTGGTGGTGAAGCTTCATTGTTCCTCCGGTTCTGGTGCTGCCGGTATGCTAGTTACATAAAACGTTTTATATAAGTGGGAGGGAAGATTCCGCATGGTGACGCCGATCCGACGCCCTGCCACAATTCGAGATGTCGCCAGAAAAGCCGGTGTCTCAGTTGCCGCAGTTTCGTTCGCGCTCAACGGTACGGGGACCCTCAGCGAACAGACTCGCGTCAGAATCCGCCAAGTTGCGGATCAGATGAACTATCGAGCGAACGCGCTCGCGCGGGGGTTGAGACGGGCCCCAATCGGAGCCATTGGCTTCGTGACGCGCCCGCTCGATGCCATTGGCCGCTACCGTCCGAGTGGAGTGGATGTGTTCTCGCGGACCGCGGCTGCTGCCGCGAGCGCGGCCATGGATCACGGCCTCGGAATGCTGTTGCTCCCGGATCTGATGCGCACGCCATTGCCGCCATTGGCGTTGTCGCTTGACGGCTACATCGTGATGAATCCAGTGCAAGACGATCCGGTGGTCACGATGCTGATCGATAACGAGATTCCTTTCGTGACAGTAGGCGCCGATCCCTCGCGCCCGGCAGCACACAACTGGGTCTCCCACGACGAAGCACAGGCCGCGAATCACGCTCTCGACGATCTGTGGGCGGCGGGCGCACGCAGGATCGCCTACGTCGGGGGACAGGCCCGTGACTCATACAACATCCGAAGCGAGCGAGCGTATCGGCGGTGGGTGAAGGCTCACGGGCAATCCCCAATGATTCGTCATGTGCTTGAGGGTGATGGTGAGCGGGCAGGTGCAGCCGCATGCGCACGACTGCTGAGCGCCGCAGTGCCAGATGGCATCTACTGCCTGACCGGGCGGCATTCCGCTGGGGTGCTTGCGGGGCTGCGGGAACACGGGCTGCGCGTGCCAAGTGATGTCGTGCTCGCTGCAGGTTCAGATTCGGAGCAGGCGCGCTCAGCGCACCCGGCAATCTCCGCAATTGAGATTCCCGCAGAAGAGATTGGAGTGGAGGCGGTCACGCAGCTCTCGGCGTTGCTCAAGGGCGAGCCTTACTCTGGCGGCGTGGTGCCCGCGGAATATCGGAGGCGAGCCTCCACCCTGCGCGGGGGATCGCAGCAAGCATCATAGACAGGTATGCCGGGAGTGGCGTGGTGCGATCCCGGGAGTGGCCAGTTACGATTTCGCAAAGAAGAGTCAGCGTTCGCACCGAGTGTGCTCGCTGGCAGGAAGATGGTGTCCGATGACAGAGAAAGTCGACTTCAAGAAGACCCTTGATTCGTACCGTGCAAGGCGCGGCGAATTTCGAGTGCTCGAAGTGCCACCGATGCGCTATGTGATGGTTGATGGAGTCGGTGATCCAAATACGTCTCCCGCGTTCACCGAAGCGCTTGAGTCGATCTATCCGGTCGCCTACAAGCTGAAATTTGCGAGCAAGACTGAACTGGGCCGCGACTATGTGGTGCCGCCGCTCGAAGCGCTCTGGTGGGCCGAAGATGCCCGCGTGTTCACGACGGCCAGAGACAAGTCGAAGTGGAGCTGGACCGTCATGCTGATGGTTCCAGACTGGATCGAGACTGACATGGTGAACGCAATGATTGCCAGGGTTGCGGAGCAGCGTTCGCCTGATGCGGGGTCTGTCGTGCGTGTCGAAGAACTGGAGGAGGGCCTCTGCGTGCAAACACTGCACCTCGGATCATTCGATGACGAGGGTCCGACTCTCGAACAGATGCATGAGCGCGAGATTCCGGGGCGTGGTCTTCAGATGCGAGGCACGCATCATGAAATCTACTTCAGCGACGTGAGACGGGTCGCGCCCGAACGGCAGCGCACGATCCTGCGCCAACCGGTCGGCCTCGCTGAACACGGATCGGTATAGCTTCTCGGCGCGCCGAATCACGCACCCTCGGGGGTACTGCGGTGCGTGCCTGCACCGTGAAGATACTGCCTGAGTGCCACGCGTGCGGCACTCAGGCATGATGTCTGCCGAGACAGTGCCGTGCAGTCTTGAAGGGTGTGAAGTATCGCCCGATGGCGAGACGCGATCATGCTCGCAGCACCTACCGAACCCGGAAAGGAACCACTCTCATGCAACTTCGGGACAAGGATCAGCAGTTTCAAACACGCACCACCCGCGCACGCTCCGCCCAAGCCCGCTCCGCCCAAGCCCGCGCCAGCCACACACAGCGGGCTCACACCATTAGGCGTGCAGGAGCAGGCACCGCCGCGTGTGGCGCTGTGGCCCTGGCAGCTGTGGCGACCCTCAACGGATGCGCTGGAATGGCTGAGACTTTTTCAGACCGCTGGAATGTCGAGTATCAGGTCACGGCCACCGAGGGCGATCTTGGCAGCGTGCAACAGATCGAATATCAGCATTGGGCTACGACGCTTGATCGTGATGCGCGTGTGCGCATTCCCGAGAACTCCGGTGAATCCCTCGGCGTGAGTGGTCCCTCCTGGTCTGAAGAAACGATCGTTGGCGCGGGACTCGACGCGAAGATCCGGGTTGAGGGATCCACCGTTCCGCTGAGCTGCAAGATTGTGCTTGAAGGAAAAGAAACGGTTGCCGAATCCACTGCGCAGCCGGGCGAAGCGCTCGAATGTGCGGCGACGCTGCCAAAGTTTGAGTGAGACGCCCCGGGGTATCTATGACGTCTGCACCAAATGCATCTTCATGGGCACGCGGGAACTTACAGCTGCCCCTAGATCGCGCGTTCCGGCGTGAGAATGCCCTTCGGGTCGAGCGCGTGTTTGATTGCTCGCTGCACGTCGAGTTGGGCGCTATCAAGCTGCCAGGGCAATTCGTGGCGTTTCACGGCACCAATGCCGTGCTCTCCTGAGATCGTCCCGCCGAGTGAAATCGCAAAGCGCGTAATGTCGTCGATCACGAGTTCCGCGGCTGCTTCGCCACCACGATCAGGGTGTGACTCGACCACGCAATGAAGGTTGCCATCGCCAGCGTGCGCAACATTTGAAATACGCAGACCATGCTGTGCCGAGATTGCAGCAAGACCAGCGAACACTGTGGCGAGTGCCGCCACCGGGACAGCGACATCGCAGGACACCCGCAGCCCGAGCGCGTTGAGCGCAGGGTTCGCCAGCCGGCGCGCCTCAAGAAGCGAGTCGGACTCTGACACTTCAGTGTTCGTGGCCCCACTGTCTCGGCATACCGCGATGATTGCCTCCGCGCGTTCGTGAGCGTCTGTGCCCGTCGTCTGGCCTACCAGCATGGCTCCACGCGGGATGCTGATCCCAGTGGGACGATACGCTTCGATTGCTTCAACGCTAAAGGTGTCAAGCAATTCGAGAATCTCCGGCTGCGAGGAGCCGTTGACGATAGCGGTCACTGCGCGGCCGGCGTCAGCAATCTGGTCGAAGCTGGCACGAAATGTTCGCGGTATGCCAGGAGCCACGGGCTTGAGCCGCACCGTTGCCGAGGTAATCACTCCGAGCGTGCCCTCCGATCCAGTGAACAGGCTTTTCAGATCGTATCCGACGACGTTTTTTCGCGTCAGAGATCCGGTGTGCATGACCCGTCCGTCAGCCAGCACGACTTCGAGCGCAGCGACCGAATCGGTGGTCACCCCGTGCGCGACGCAGCGGAGTCCACCGGCGTTGGTGGCGATGTTTCCGCCCACGGTGGAGGTGGCGGCGCTTGCCGGGTCGGGCGGAAAGAAGAGTCCCTGTGCGTGGGCCGCACGGTCGAGCTCTGCGGTGATGACGCCAGCTTCTACCACCGCAAGGCGGTTTTCTGGGTCGATCTGCACGATACGGTTCATGCGCTCGAGCGAGATGATGAGACCACCAGGGTAGGCATTTGCGCCACCGGCAAGCCCGGTGCCTGCACCGCGCACACTCACTGGCACCGAGCGGGCGTTCGCCCAGCTGAGCGCCGCAGACACATCTGCCGTTGACTCCGCGAGCACGAGGGCCGCTGCGGTGCCGTCGGGAGCTCGTCGCGAAGTGTCATGCCCGTAAGCTTCAAGCAGTGCGGGATCGGTGCTCAGCCGCTCACCCAGGTGCGTGCGAAGCTCGTGCAGATCGTCCTCACTGACGGTGCTCATGCGGTGCGGTCCTCTCCCTGAGAATGTCTTGGTTTCATCCTATTGTTCGATGAGCTTCGACTCGCCACTAGGAATCGGCCTCGCCACTGCAGGGCGCAGACAGCTACTGCAACTTAGTGTCTTGCTGGGCCGCGGATCTGCCAAGCGCCCGTCGCCGCAGCACCCCCAGAGCGATTGCCCGCACCAGAATGGCGACACTCCAGCCGAGGAGTGCGCCCGCAATCGTATCTGTGACCCAGTGCACATGTACCGCTGTGCGGCTCCACATCATTGCGAGGGTCCACACCGCTGCGATCGCTCCGACGAGAAGTGTGATGCGTGGCGTCGCGAGGGAGCGAAAGCGATCCGAGCGGGTAATGATGAAAAACAGTGCGGTGGCGAGCATTGCGGCCCCCATGGAGTGCCCAGACGGGTATGAGAATCCCGGTGGGTGGAGGAGGCCGTCAATCGGGCGAGGCCGTTCGACAACAGCCTTGATCAACTCACTCGCGGCCACTGCGGTCAACGCCGTCACCACTAGCACGAGCGCTTCACTTCGCTGGCGACGCCACCAGAGAACCAGAGCAATGACTGCAACGCAGATCCCTGCCCCCAGGGAGCTCCCAATTTTCGCGAGCATCGTCGAGACGAAAAACCCGAGCGTGCCCTCGCGCACTCCGATAGCTTCGTGCCACCAGCTGTCAGGGCCGAGCGGGGCACCCTGATTCAGCGAGACCAGGCCGCCGAACACAAACACAATGGTCAGCGCAATACACGCCGCAGCGACGGTGCCTCGTTGTGGCCCCCACAGGACCTGACGTTCGGAAGCCACGAGCTAGCGAACCTGAGTGACCTCGAAGCTATGCTTCGGTGAAACGTATGCGTCCTGTGACTCAACGAGTTGCAGCTCCCGGGCGCCAGCCTGCAACGTGCGCTCAAGCAATTCGTACACGCTTGCAGCGGTACGACCGAGCGCTGCCGCGGCATCCCCGGATTCACGAAATTGTGCCGAAAACAGTGCAGCGGTCACATCGCCAGATCCATTCGCCTTGAACGGGAGCTGAGGAGTCTGCACGATCCACGCACCCGCCTCGGTCACTGCCATCATCTCGATGGTGCCTTCTGGGCGATCCGGACGAAGCACGCTTGTCACGAGCACGTGCTGCGGGCCACTTGCGCGGACGAGATCTACTGAGGCGAGCGTTTCCTCAATCGTGTGGGGATCAGTCCCGGTAATGAACCCAAGTTCGAATTGGTTCGGGGTGATCAGATCTGCCTGCGGCACCACTCGGTCGCGAATCAGAGACTGTACTTCAGGTGCGACAAAGCAGCCCGAGGCCGCGCTACCCAGCACCGGATCGCAGGCGTAGATGGCCTCCGGGTTGCGTGCTTTCACGAGAGCGACCGCGTCGAGAATCGCATCACCAATGTCGTCGCCGCCTTGATACCCGCTGAGCACCAATTGCACATCGTCAAGACCACCGCGCGCGTCGATCCCGCGCACCACATCGCGCACATCGTCACCGCTCAGCATTGGGCCACCCCAATCGCCGTACCCGGTGTGGTTCGAGAAGATCACGGTATACACGGGCATGACCTCATGGCCGATGCGTTGCAATGGAAACACTGCGGCCGAATTGCCAACGTGACCATACGAGACCGAGCTCTGAATCGAGAGAATACGCATCCTCCGATCATCTCACCTCGGTAGCACAATGAACCAAAGAAGCGCCCGCGAGGGTGCAAAACGGTCCATGCCTGATGTCGCATTCCCCGCTACGATCGCTGGTAGCGGCAGGAGCATGCTGAGCGCACTGGAGCAATCAGCGTGGCCGCACTATCGAGAGAGGACTCGCATGAACGACTCGATCCTGTGTGAGGTATCGGATGGCATCGCCCGAATCACACTCAATCGTCCGGAGAAACTCAATGCCTTTGGTGAAGACACCGCAGAGGCTTGGGCTCGAGTCACCACAGAAACGGTCGCGCGCGATGATGTGCGGGTGATTGTGCTCTCGGGGAAGGGGCGAGCATTCTGTGCCGGCGGAGACGTGCGAGCAATGGCAACGGCAGGGTTCAGCGAGGATCACATTGTTGAGCTGGCGCACCTGATCAATAAGGGTCAGCGTGCCCTCCTCGAATCTGACATCCCAGTCATTGCGGCAGCTCATGGCACCACTGCGGGCGGCGGGCTCGGTGTGCTGCTCAACAGCGACTATGCCATTGTTGGTGAGAGTTCGAAGGTGGGGAGCATCTATGCCAAACTCGGCCTCACCCCTGATCTCACGGTGACTGCGCTGCTCGCGCGAGCCGTGGGAGAGCGTCGCGCCCTGCAATTGGTTCTGCAGGATCGCATGCTGACCGCGGCGGAAGCACTCGACTGGGGCTTGGTGGCCGAGGTCGTGCCTGATGATGAGGTGCTGCTCCGAGCGGAAGCACTCGCGGCGACGATCGCTGCACATGCGCCCCACGCGCGTGGGCAAGCAAAACGTTTGGTGCGAGCCGCGTATGGACGCAGCTTCATTGAGTCTCTCGACGACGAGGCACGAACGATTGGGCGCGCCCTCTCTGGCACTGAAGCGCCAACGCTCATTAGTGGCTTTCTCGGCGGGTAGTGCCGCGGGAGCTATGCCACACTGAATACATGACAGATTCCGGTGCCGGGCGATACGCTCCGAGCCCTTCCGGTCGTTTGCATGTGGGAAACTTGCGCACCGCAATGGTTGCGTGGCTGTGTGCGAGGAGCACCGGGCGCAAGTTTTTGACGCGTATTGAAGATGTCGATCGGGGGCGAGACGCTGGCGCAGCTGACGAGCAGCTCGCCGAATTGGCGGCAATCGGTCTTGACTGGGACGGCGAGCCGGTGTTTCAGACGGCGCGACGGGCCGCGCACGACGCCGCGATTGCTGAGCTTGATGCGCGCGGCCTCGTATACGAGTGCACGTGCACGCGCAGGGAGATCCTCGACGCCCCGAGTGCGCCGCATGCTGCCCCTGGCGCATACCCAGGCACCTGTCGCAATCGGAGCGAAGCTGAGCGCGCGGCCGCGCGTGCCGCGATAGCTCCGAGACAGGCAGCACTCCGACTTCGCACTGACGTGCGTGAGATGACGTTCACTGACCTTTTGCTCGGCGAAGTCACCGCGGCGATTGATGATGTGGTGCTGCGCAGAGGAGACGGCGCAATCGCGTACAACCTCGCGGTGGTGATCGATGACGCCGATATGGGCGTGGATCAGGTCGTTCGTGGCGATGACCTGGCATCGTCAACACCACGTCAGATTCTGCTGCAGCAACTACTCGGCTTGCCCGCACCCGAGTATGCGCATGTTGCGCTCGTGCTGGGCCCGACCGGGGCACGACTTGCCAAACGCGACGGAGCGGTCACACTAGAAGACCTCGCCGCTCAAGCGATTGATGCGGCAGCGGTGCGTGACGAGCTTGCAGTGTCACTCGGTCTCGCCTCGCCAGGGGAGTCGCTGAGCATGCAGGAGTTGCTGCCGCGCTTCGATCTGGGGGCCTTGCCTCGGGCAGCCTGGGTCTGGCCGACACGAAACTGAGCCGACCGGCATTGAGCCAACACGGTACTGAGCCGACCGGCACGGAGCCGACACGAAACTGAGCCGACACGAAACTGAGCCGACCGGCACGGAGCCGGACGGCTCAGTCGAGAGGGAGAACTCTCTACCGCTTAAACGCGCGAACGAGGCGTGCGATCGAACGACCGGCAACCCACACGAATGGGATACCGACCGCGAGCAGCGCGATCGTATTCGGTTCGAAGCGAGTGTAACCGTCTCGGGTGACGTACGCACCGGTGGGGCAAGCGAAGCCGCCGCCGCCACCGGCGGAGCCCTCACCTTGCTCGGTCGCACCGCCTTCGCCGGCACCGAAACCGTAGCTCACGACTGCGACGGGCACGATCGTCGTGCCGTCGAGTTCTACCGGATCACCGTATGCGGCGTGAACGCCAACTGAGGTGACAGTGTCTGCAATCTGCTTCGTAATGCTGGCCATGCGACTCAGTCTACGCTCTTCACGGCGCCGGGTTCGGGTCGTTTTGCCACGATATTGTCGCCCGATGACACATGCTTGAGACGTCGCAGCACCCAAGGCACGAGGTGCTCGCGCGCCCAGACCACGTCTTCTTGCCTGGCCTGACGCCAGTTCTGCGGTGGCAGGGGCGGGGGATCGAGCGGTTTCAAGTCATTCGGCACATTGAGGGCGTCCAACGCGGCTTTCGCAATGGTGTGATGACCGAGCGAGTTCAGGTGGAGGCGGTCATCGGCCCAGTAGCGCGGGTCTTGCAACTGTTCAATCGCCCACTGGTCGACCACGACGCAATCGTGACGTTGCGCAACTTTTCGCACGTTCTCGTTGTAAATCGCGACTTTGCCACGGATCGAACGGAAAACCGGCTGGAAAGCCACGTCGACTCCGGTGAACACCATGACGGTGGCACCGCTCTCGCGCAACTTGCGCAGCACGTACTCGAGTTGCACGGCAACCGCATCAGGATCGGCGCCGGGGCGGATCACATCATTGCCTCCCGCGCACACGCTCACAAGATCCGGGCGAAGGTCGAGGGCGGCTTCAAGCTGCTCTTCGGTGATCTGCCGAATCAGCTTGCCGCGAACGGCGAGATTGGCGTACGCGAAGTCTTCATCCATGGTCGACAGGACCTCTGCGAAGCGGTCCGCCCACCCGCGGAGTCCGCCTGGGCTATCGGCTTCGGGGTCGCCGACGCCTTCCGTAAATGAGTCGCCGATAGCGACAAAACGTGACCAGGGAAGCTCGGATTTTTCTTCAGACACTCTGTTGCCCTCCTCGGTGCCTTCGAATATTTCATCGGTAGCTACTAGTGTAGATCGTCGTGATCGAGTCTGACCCTGCCCTGCACCTGCCGGGCACGAGTGCAGCCGAACACCTCCCGCCAAACTACCCTGATCGCGCCGCCAGAGGAACAGCTGGCACTCTCCGCGCGTGGCAGGAAGAAGCAATCGGGCGCTATCTCGAAAAGCAACCGCGTGATTTTCTCGTCTCTGCGACACCCGGCGCGGGCAAGACGACCTTTGCCTTGAGGCTTGCCGCGATCCTGCGCGCAAACCGCACCGTGACGCAGGTCATCGTTGTTGCGCCCACCGAGCACCTGAAGATCCAGTGGGCTGATGCCGCAGCACGAGGCGGCATCCACTTGAACCCGCGATATTCAAACAACGACGGCACCGCGTATGGTCGGCGCTATCACGGTGTTGTGGTGACCTATGCCCAGGTCGCGATGAAACCGATTCAGCATCGTTTGCTCACCGAGCGCGAAGACACCCTCGTGATTCTTGACGAGGTGCACCACGGCGGCGATGCCCTGAGCTGGGGTGACGCGATCCGAGAGGCATATGGCACGGCGAAGCGGCGGCTGTCGCTGACGGGTACGCCGTTCCGATCTGACGATGCGACGATTCCCTTCGTTGACTATCTGCCGCAACCTGATGGCACGAAAGTGTCTGCCACCGATTATGGCTATGGCTATGATCGGGCGCTCGAAGACGGTGTCGTTCGGCCGGTGATCTTCATGGTCTATGCGGGGGAGATGCGTTGGCAAACCTCCGCTGGCGAAGAGATGCATGCGCGGCTGGGCGAGGGAAACACGAAAGACATTACCTCGCAGGCGTGGCGCACCGCGCTTGACCCTTCGGGGCAGTGGATCGCGAAGGTCTTGCAGGCGGCTGATCGTCGTCTCACCGAGGTGCGCGAGAATATTCCCGATGCCGGAGCACTGGTGATCGCGACCGATCACTATTCGGCCAAAGCGTATGCTGCGCAGCTCGAAGAGATGACGGGGGAGCCGGTCGCTCTCATTCTCTCCGACGATGCCGGAGCTTCTGATCGCATTGACGAGTTTTCGCGCTCAGATTCGCGCTGGATGGTGGCCGTGCGGATGGTGTCTGAGGGCGTCGATGTGCCTCGCCTCGCCGTCGGGGTCTACGCGACTAGCTCATCCACTCCTCTCTTCTTTGCGCAGGCGATCGGCCGATTCGTGCGCTTGCGACGCAAGGGCGAGGTTGCTTCGGTGTTTATTCCGAATGTGCCTGCCCTGATGCAACTGGCTGCTGAGCTGGAAAAACAGCGCGGACATGTGCTCGATGCTCCAGGCAGCGCAGAAGAAATGTGGGATGCCGAGGCCGCGTTGATGGCCGAAGCGGAGCGCGAGGATCGCGCGTCTGAAGAGCTCACGAATGAGTTCAAATATGAGGCGCTTTCGTCGGACGCACACTTTGACCGGGCCGTGTTCGACGGTGCAGAATTTGGCGGATATGCCGAGGTGGAGAGCGAAGAAGAGCTCGATTTTCTTGGTCTACCCGGGTTGCTCGAACCGCACGAGGTGCGCACACTGCTCTTGCAACGGCAGGCGCGACAGGCGAAGCGTTCCGCGGCAAAGCAAGGAATTCTTGAGCACGCACCCGAGAAAGCTGAGGCGCCACAGGCGTTGCACCGCACACTCGGCGAACAGCGAAAGCTGCTCAACAGCCTGGTGGGCATGTATTCACGCGTCAGTGGGGACCCGCACGCATCAATCCACACCGAATTGCGGCGCATCTGTGGTGGCCCCGCGGTGGCGCAGGCGAGCGTGACGCAATTGCAACAGCGGATCGAGCTTCTCCGCCGAAGGCTCGGAAACTAGCGGCTCGTCTCGGTGCTGCGATGCCACGGTACTGCGATGCCGCGGTGTTGCGGTGTCGCGGTGTCTCGGCGCCACGGTGCCGCGACGCTCCGATGTCACGTCGATGTTCGAACGACCGCAAGACCACAGCATTGCACTCGATAGGGTAGGTGCATGGCAAAGAAAGCATCAGCTGTGGGTGGTGCAACCCCCGCAACGGTGTTGCTCGGCAAGCTTGGTATCGAATTTGAGATCCGCGCGTATCAGCATGATCCACTCGTCACAGATTTCGGTGAAGAAGCTGCCGCCGCACTTGGGGTTGCGCCTGATCAGATTTTCAAAACTCTGCTTGCCGATGCCGATGGTGAATTGGTCGTGGGCATCGTTCCCGTCTCGGGACAATTGGATTTGAAAGCACTTGCGGCTGCGCTGGGTGCTCGCAAAGCCGTGATGGCGGCTCCGGCGATTGCTGAGAAAAAGACGGGCTATGTGGTCGGTGGTATCAGCCCACTCGGTCAGCGCACGAAATTGCGCACGGTGCTTGACGCCTCAGCACTTTCGCTCGATTCAGTGCTGGTGTCAGGGGGCCGTCGAGGGCTGGACATTGCGCTCGCTCCGAAGGATCTGCTGCGCGCGACCGGTGCCTCCACAGCAAATATCGCACGATCGTAATCTAAATGTGCTTGCGTGTCCTTCGGATGCGCGCGAAGGTGTATGAGGAAGTGGTTCGCTCTTGGGCGACCCGGGTATGACGTGAGTGTGTGTGAGGTACGAATAGTGGATGCGAACACCCCCGAGGCGACGCCGCCCGAGACGGGCGCTGCGGCGGCGATTCCTGCGGAACCTGGTATTCCGCAGACAGTGCACCTGCCTCGTTCTGTGCAGATTGCCGAAGACGACACCGATGCACAGATCACGGCAAAGCTTCGGCGTCACGGAGTGCGCATCGGGAAGGGAATGATCTCGCCACGGGTGTTCTGGCCAGCGCTCATCACCATTCTCGCCGTATCACTCTTCGCGATCCTCGCCCCAGCTCTCGCCGGACACACCTTCAACGCGATCCAAGATTGGATCGTGGCCAATCTCGGTTGGTACTACATGATTATTGTGGCGCTCTTCATCGCGGTCGCAGGATCAATCGCCTTCTCGCGTCTCGGCCGCATACGTCTCGGACGCGACGACGACGAGCCAGAGTTCGGCGTGATGTCTTGGTTTGCAATGCTTTTTGCCGCTGGCATGGGCATCGGCCTCGTGTTTTACGGCGTTGGTGAGCCCCTGACGTATGCCACGGTGCAGCCAAAACCCGGGTGGGAGGGCTCCCAAGCTGAACTTGCTGGACTGGCGATGGCGCAAACCTTCGTCCACTGGGGCCTGCACCCCTGGGCCATCTACGCGATTATTGGTCTTTCTGTTGCCTATGCGATCCATCGCCGGGGTCGCCCAGTGTCGATCCGCTGGTCGCTCGAACCCATCTTTGGGAATCGTGTGAAGGGCTGGGTCGGTGATCTGATTGATGTGCTCGCAATTTTTGGCACTGTCTTCGGTGTGGCAACCTCGCTCGGGCTAGGTGTGCAGCAAATCTCTGCGGGTATGGCCGAGATCGGTATCGTCGATACGGTCGATAACACGCTCCTGGTGGTGCTGATCTTGGCGATCAGCTTCATCGCCATGCTTTCAGTGGTGAGCGGTATCGGAGCTGGCATGAAATGGCTCTCGAATATCAACCTGTCAATGGCTACTGTCTTGCTGGTGAGCGTGCTGCTCTTGGGGCCGACACTCTTTCTGCTGCAGAACTTCACCGAGTCGATCGGGTTCTATCTCGCCAACTTCTTCCAGATGAGTTTCGACGTCGGCGCGTATCAACGCGGTGAGGCGACGAGCTGGTTTGCGAACTGGACCATCTTTTACTGGGGATGGTGGATCTCCTGGTCGCCGTTCGTGGGAATCTTTATCGCAAGAATCTCTCGCGGTCGTACCGTTCGCGAGTTTATTGCCGGAGTGATGCTGGTGCCATCGCTGGTGGGTTTTCTCTGGTTCTCGGTGATGGGCGGCAGTGGGTTGTACCGGCAGCTGTTTGGTGAGGGCGATCTGGTTGAAGACGGCTCGGTCAATGTGGAGAGCGCCCTGTTCAAGGTGCTGGGTGATTTGCCGCTGGGCACGGTGTTCTCGATCGTTGGCATCGTGTTGATCGCGATCTTTTTCATCACTTCTTCCGACTCAGGGTCACTTGTTGTCGATATGCTCGCATCTGGTGGGCATCCGAACCCGCCTACTTGGTCTCGGGTGCTCTGGGCGCTTTTGCAGGGCGTCGTCGCGATCGCCCTGCTGCTCGCGGGCGGTCTGCAATCGCTGCAGGCGGCGGCTCTTGCAACCGCGCTGCCGTTTAGCGTGGTGCTCTTGCTGATGAGCTGGGCGACGGTCAAAGCGTTGCGGATTGACTTCAAGGTGCTGGATCGTGCGAGAAGAATTGAACAGTTGGAACTCGTCACGGAGCACATCACAAACGAACTCACCGACTCGATTCCCGAAAACCCTGACCTCGAATCTTGGGTTGACGACCGGATCGACTACCGAATCACTCGTTCTCGCGGTGCGGGTCGAAGAAAACCCCAGGAGCCGAGGGCGGGTACACGCTCCGTGTGAGAGGCTTCGCAAGGTGATGTGTGCGGAGCGACTGCCTGGCAGCTGTCACCCTGTCGGAGTACACTGCCGGTAGTCCACTGCCCTTGAGGAGATAGTTATGTTTCAGCTGTCGTTTACCGAAGCACCACACCAGACTTCTGGCGTCATCGGCGCGCTTGACGCGCTTGCCGAAACGGGTGGGCAGAGCCTCACGTTTATTTGGTGGATCGCCGGGATCCTCGTGCTCGCGGGCGTGGTGATCGCGTTTGCAGCGGCAGCAGCAAAGCGCAAGCGCGCTGCCGACGAAGCAGGCGCCGCTGGGGCGGCAGGGGCTCCTCTGCTTGACGAGCAGCAGGGAGAGACTGAGCAACAGATGGCGACTGAGCCGCAGATGGCGACTGCACCCGAGCAGCCAGCTGCACCCGAGTCACCGATGGCGACTGAGCCACCGGCGGTGTCCGAGCCTGAGTCAACGCCTGAATCGGAGGCAGCAACGAGCGAATCTGACGCCTCAACTGACGGGCCACAGGAATCTAAGTAGGGCGTGTGGGGCTTGAACCCACGACCGAAGGATTATGAGTCCTTTGCTCTAACCGACTGAGCTAACGCCCCTGGCAACCTCTCTAGCTTAGTCGAATGCTCACGCTCCGTCAGCACGAAGTGCGACGAGAGCTGCGGCCTGATCTGATGCATTAAGCTGTGCACTGGTGTCTGTTTGTGGGTGCAGGCAGAACCGCGGTGCAAGCACTGCTGCGCCAGCGCCGCTGCGCCGGCACTGCCGTGCCAGCGCCGCTGTGCCAAAACTGCCTTGCCAGCGCCGCTGCGCCAAAACTGCCGTGCCAGCGCCGCTGCGCCAGAACTCCGGCAACGTAAGCGCAGGCGGCGCGTTGCTCACCTTAGCCTGCGAACGAGATTAAGGCGTTGGCGGGGGAGTCTAGCGAAGATACTGTTCAGTGAACCGCGAGAGCACCATCTGTGAAGCGCGCACATCTGCCCGCTGGATACGCTGAATCAGCGCGTCAACTTCGCCCGGATCGAAATACCCGTGGTCAACGTAGGCATGGATCCGCGAGGTCATCGCTGCGCTGTCGAGTTCCGGGTGGAACTGGGTCGCATACACGTGGTTCCCCACCCGAAATGCCTGCACGGGACAGTTTGGCGAACTGGCCAGCACAGTGATGTGCTGTGGCACCTCGCTGATGGCTTCCTTGTGTCCGACGAACGCCTCAAACTCGACCGGCAGCTCGCTGAAGAGCGGATCTTCCTGCCCCGCCACGGTGAGGCTGATCCGCGTCGCCTGCGTGCTTTCGCCGAAGGTGCGATCCACTCTCGCGCCCTGGTGGGTGCCGATCGTGCCGATTCCGTAGCAGATGCCGAGAAAAGGAAAGTCTCGACCGACGACCTGATCAAGAAGCTTCGCAAGATCACGCTCGACCCGCAACTCGTTCTCGGACTTCGTCTCGTCTGGTTCGCTGACCGTAAAGGGGCTCCCCGCGAGGATGATCCCCGAATACAGCTCAAGATTGATGTCTGAGACGGGATCCTGATCCGCTCTGATCCAGGCGAGATCTTCAGGGAGCAACCCCGTCAGCGTGCAATATGACGCGTGTTCCTCGGCGGCAATGGCCTTATCGTCGCGTGTGGTGATGAGGAGGAACGGTTTCACCCCTCAAACTTACCTGAGAGTTGCTCGGGTCTGAGACTTTCGACGTTTGCCCCCTGTCATGAAACGTGACAGACTCAAAGCGATACATTGCTACCGGCAATTCGGCGTTGGGGAAGACGTTTCGAACTGAAGGGAGCAAGAGATGTCGTCACCAACCACGTCTGCGCAGCCTGAAACTTCGTTTGCGACGGGGGTGCTTTTCGTGCACTCGTGTCCTCGCGCGCTCGTGCCCCACGTCGAGTGGGCGCTCGCTCGTGAGATCGGCAAAGTGGTGAAGCTTGCATGGGAGCCTCAGCCGCTGCTTCCGCACATGATGCGCACGACAGCTGACTGGCGAGGGCTTCCCGGTACGGCTACCGTGGTCGCTTCGTCGCTTTTCGGTTGGCAGCAACTGCGATTTGAGATGACCGAGGATCAGCACGCCACGGGCGATGCGCAGCGGATCATGTATACCCCGGCGCTCGGGATGCATTGCATGCGGGCCGATGCAGCAGGCAATGGGGTGCTCACGGAACATGCGATCCGCACCATCTTGGAGGATGCTGCGGGAGATGTCACCGCAATCGAGCACGGTTTCGCTACTGCGCTTGGAACTGCCTGGGACCGTGAGCTAGATCCGTTCCGCGCAGCTGAAGAGGGCGACGCGACCATCTTCGCGCTTCCCCGGTTGAACGCGGGGTGATGTTTGCACGCTCGCTGAGACGCGAAAGATCCCGCTGAGGTGAACGGCAGTGTGTCTGCCGCCTGCTCAGCGGGATCTGTGCGTCAGCCCGGGTGAGGTGGCTACGAGCGCTCTTCGGTATCGTATGAGCGGATCGCTACCACAGCGTTGTGCCCACCGAAGCCGAATGAATTCGAGATCGCGAGCTGCGGACCTTCGCCAAGTGGCTGCGGATCGACCGACACTGAGAGCGGAGTCGCAGGGTCCTGGTCAACGAGATTGATCGTTGGGGGAGCCACACGGTGCTTCACAGCGAGCACCGTGAAGAGCGCTTCGAGTGCGCCGGTGCCGCCAAGCAGGTGGCCGGTAGCTGCCTTGGTCGCAGACACTGGGATGCTGTTGACGCGCTCACCAAAGACCTTTGCAAGCGCGGTGTACTCGTTAGGATCGCCGACCGGGGTCGAGGTGGCATGCGCGTTGATGTGTGTGATCTCATCAGCGGTCGCGCCAGCCTGTTCAAGCGCAAGCTTGATCGCCCGGATCGCGCCCTGACCCTCTGGATCATTCGCGGTGATGTGGTACGAATCGGCAGTGACGCCGCCGCCCGCGATCTCCGCGTAAATCTTGGCACCACGGGCGAGCGCATGCTCTTCGGTCTCGAGCACGAGCGCTGCAGCGCCTTCACCCATCACGAAACCGTCGCGGTCGGTATTGTACGGACGCGAAGCGGTCGCGGGGGAGTCGTTGCGCTTTGACAACGCCTGCATGGAGCTAAATGCGGTCAGCGTGATCGGGTGAATCGCGGCCTCAGAGCCGCCTGCGATCACCACATCGGCAAGTCCTGAGTGGAGATGTTCGAAGGCGTTGGCAATCGATTCGGTGCTTGATGCGCAGGCCGAAGCGACCGTGCGCGCGTAGGCGCGAGCCTCAAAATGCATGGAGACAGCCGCGGCAGGTGCGTTCGGCATCAGCATAGGCACAGTCAGTGGCATGACTCGGCGGGGGCCCTTTTCTCGGAGGGTATCCCATGCGTCGAGCAGCGACCAGACTCCGCCGATGCCGGTCGCCCAATCAACGCCGAGACGCTCTGGCGGCACATCGGGTGATCCAGCGTCGGCAAACGCTTCCATCGCGGCAACGAGCGCGAACTGGCTCGAAGGGTCGAGACGTTTTGCGACCGGACGCTCAAGCACTTCCTCGGGCTTCACCCGGGCTTGACCCGCGAACGTCACCGCCAGATCATATTTCTCAACCCAGTCGTATTCGAGCGTGCGAACGCCCGATTCGCCTGCAAGCAGTGCTTCCCAGCTTTCGCTGGCGGTGCCACCAATGGGTGACGAGGCACCGATGCCAGTAACGACGATTTTTTTGCTCATGGTCGCGCTCCGTAACCGAACTGGGAGTGGAAAAAGGGGGAAAACTGTGGGGGAGCGGAACCGAGGGGCAGACTCCGAATTGGTCTGCCCCCGGATCAGCTACCGAGAGAAGGTTAGGCCTGTGCGCCTGCGATGAAGGTGACAGCGTCGCCGACGGTCTTGAGGTTCTTGACTTCCTCATCTGGAATCTTGACGTCGAACTTCTCTTCTGCGTTGACGACGATGGTCATCATCGAGATCGAGTCAATGTCGAGGTCATCGGTGAACGACTTGTCGAGTGCGACAGCATCAGGAGCGATGCCGGTCTCGTCGTTGATGAGCTCGGCGAGGCCGGCCAGAATCTCTTCGTTGCTGTATGCCATTTTGTTCTCCTTGGTAGTGGTGGCTTGATTGAGTTTAGTGAGTGACTGCGCTTATGGCAGTTCAACAACCTGCGCGCCGTAGACAAGACCGGCACCAAAACCGATCTGCAAGGCGAGGCCACCCGAAAGCTCCGGGTGTTCTTCGAGCAGGGCGTGCATTGCAAGCGGGATCGAAGCCGCAGAAGTGTTCCCCTGCATTTCGATATCGCGAGCAATTACAACTGATTCGGGAAGCTTGAGCTGCTTCGCGAATTCGTCAATAATGCGCAGATTCGCCTGGTGCGGAATAAACGCAGCGAGATCCTTGGCTTCGACGCCCGAAGCTTCAAGTGTCTGCTTCGCAATCTTTGCCATCTCCCAGACAGCCCAACGGAATACCGTCTGGCCGTCCTGGCGCAGCGTCGGGAACCCCACCTCGAGCGGATGCGCACGGTATTCGGCGAAGGTGGTGTGCATGCGAATCGCATCCCACTTTTCGCCGTCGCTACCCCAGACGGTTGGGCCGATACCTGGGTGGTCTGAAGGGCCAATAATGACGGCGCCAGCGCCATCGGCGAGCAGCATTGAGATTGAACGATCCGTGGGATCAATCAGATCAGAGAGCTTCTCGGCGCCAATCACGAGCACGTTCTTGCATACACCCGAGCGCACGAGCGCGTCTGCTTGGCCCACGCCATAGGCGTAACCAGCGCATGCAGCTGAGAGGTCAAAAGCTGCGGCGGGCGTAATCCCGAGGCGGAAGGCCGCGAGCGATGCCATCGAGGGGGTCACTGCGACATTTGAGATGGTGCTGATAATGACACCGTCGATCTCACTGCGGTCGAGACCGCTGCGCACGATTGCCTCTTCTGCCGCAGCAACAGCCAGGTCGACGGCAAGCACGTCGGCTCCTGCGTACCTGCGCTGAATGATGCCGGTGCGCTGGCGGATCCACTCATCAGACGAGTCAATCGGACCAACGACGTCGTCGTTGGGCACATCCCGTTCACCGCGGGCGGCACCCACCGAGAGGATTCTGGTGTGAGCTGGGCCGCTCAGTTGGGTCAACTTTGCCATGATTGCTCCTTCGCTGCACCGATTAGGCGTGTGCGTTCGTAATGAGTTCTACCGCTGCGTCGAGGTCTGCGGGGGACTTTACTGCGACGCTGGGCACACCCTTGAGTCCGCGCTTGGCGATTCCAGTGAGTGCACCGGCTGGGGTGAGTTCGATCAGGCCCGTGATGCCCGATGCCTGGAAGCCTTCCATGCAGGCATCCCAGCGCACAGGGTTCGCGATCTGTGAGACGAGGAGTTCAACGTAGCGTGCTCCGCTGTCGACGACGCTGCCGTCTGAGTTCGTCCAGAGACGACGCGTTGGATCTGCCGCCGTGACCTGTGCGGCAGCGGATTCCAGCACAGGAACTGCGCTCGCCATGTATTCGGTGTGGAACGCCCCAGCGACCTGTAGCGGAATGACTCGTGCTGCTCGAGGCGCAGCCTCGGCGAGCGCTGCCAGCGCCGGAAGTGCACCAGCGGCCACGATCTGGCCCCCACCGTTGCGGTTCGCTGCGGTGAGACCGTGCTCAGCGATAGCGGCGAGCACATCGGCTTCGACTCCGCCCACGACGGCGCTCATACCTGTGTGCTCGCGAGTTGCGGCCTCCGCCATCGCCCGGCCCCGGACTCCGACAAGTTCCAGTGCATCGCCCTCGGTGAGTACCCCGGCAGCGGCAGCGGCGGCGAACTCGCCAACCGAGTGTCCGGCAACTCCGACACCCTCAAGCGATACTCGCTCAGCGAGCGCGCGCCAAGCGAGCAAACTGGCGGCAACGATGAGTGGCTGCGCAATGCTGGTGTCGCGGATCGTGTCTGCGTCACTCGTGGTGCCGTGGGCGACAAGATCAACACCGGCTCGCTCTGAAGCAGATGCCAGGAACGCTGCAGCCGCAGGGTCCTGGATCCAATCGGTCAGAAAGCCAGGAGTTTGGGAGCCCTGTCCAGGGCAAGCGATAACAATCACGTCTTACAGTCTCTCAGATGGTCGAATGCTGAACTGCATATAAAGAACGAGAAAAACTCGAATTCATTGTGGTCAAGGAATAAAAATAGCGTAAGAACGCAACGATCCTTCGAATTTCATCCAGGCGTTTTTATTTAGCTCGCAACGAGAAATATGCAATGTCGCCGAGAGTGTCGCGACCGCATCCGCGGGCTGTTGCTGTGTTCGCGCCTGGTGGGGCACGAACACCTCACTTTCTCGACGACGCCTTGCGTGGGCTGTTGGTGTGTTCGCGCCTGGTGGGGCACGCACACCTCACTTCCTGGACGACGCTTTGCGTGGGCTGTTGGTGTGTTCGCGCCCTGTGGGGCACGAACACCTCACTTCCTCGACGACGCCTTGCGTCGTCCATTTTGGGCGATGGAGCCGACAATCAACGCCGACTGCACGATCAGCGCTTCGCGGGCACCCGTAGGATTCCAGCCGATCACTTCGCCGACCTTCTTCAAGCGGTAGCGCACCGTGTTGGGGTGCACAAAAAGCTCCCGCGCAGTCGCTTCCAGGGAACGCCCGTTATCGACGTAGCACCAGATCGTTTCAAGCAACTCGCCAGACTGTTCCATCAGTGGCTCGTATACCTGCTCAATCAGGCTGCGCCTCGCAAGACCATCGCCAGCAAGGGCCCGTTCCGGAAGCAAATCATCTGCCAACACTGGGCGGGTAGCACCCCGCCAAGAACGGGCCACGGCAATACCCGCGAGCGCGGCTCGCGCGCTGCGTGATGCCTCAACCAGATTCTCGACGGTTGGACCCAGCACAAGCGGTCCGCTTGCAAAGTGTGCGTCGAGTCTGCTCGCGATGTCGATAAACGGCAGCGGATCAGTGTTGGCCGCGACGTCTTTCGGGTCGATCTGCATGCGACCAAGCACCAGCACGAGCCGGTTGCCTTGCAGCCCAATCAGCACATCGGCCCCCGCGTGGCGGGCCGTGCGGCGAATCTGATCGACGTCCACAGCACGATCGCTTGTGCCGACCAGCACTGCCGCCTCGCCGCCGCCGTTCCAGCCAAGTGCCGCGATGCGGCTGGGCAGCTCATCGTCACTCTCACCTGTGAGGATCGAGTCGACAACGAGTGCTTCGAGTCGAGCGTCCCAGAGGCCTCGCGCCTCGGCCGCACGGGCGTACACATCTGCCGCAGCGAACGCGACATCCCGTGAATAGTGGAGCACCGCCTCCCGAAGTGGTTCACTTCGGGGGGCGACGCGATCCTCGACCACCGTCACCACGACTCGGATCAATTGGAGTGTTTCTTGCAGGCTAATGCTGCGCAGCAACTCCCGGGGAGCTGCACTAAACACGTCGCTGGCGATCCAGGGCGTGGTCGTGGGGTCTTCGTACCACTGGATGAATGAACTGATGCCACTCTGCGCCACAAGTCCGATTGCGCTCCGCCGGCCCGGTGGCATTTCGCTGTACCAGGGCAGCGTCTCTTCGAGACGTGTGATCGTGGTGGTGGCAAGCTCACCGGCTATTGTTCGTAGCCAGGCGAGCTCGCGCTCCTTCGTCGGTTCCATCCGTGCTCCGTTGCCTTCAAATTGTCAGGTTAAGCGTCTCCGCCAGCACCACCCGTTGTGCCCGCGTTCACATCGCGAAGACGGTACTTCTCGGCCGCATCGCGCGGCACTGAAGCATCGATCTTCCCAAGCGCAGCAAGTCGCTGCAGCACGCGCACGACTACCGACTCGCGATCGATCGCGAAGTAGCGACGTGCGGCCGCGCGAGTGTCACTGAAGCCGAACCCGTCAGCGCCGAGCACGGTGTAGTCACCCGGCACAAACTGCCTGATCTGATCGGGTACATCAGTAGCCCAATCGCTGACGGCGACCACGGGGCCCTCTGATCCAGCGAGCTTCGAGGTCAGGTATGGAACCTGCGTTTCTTCTTCTGGATACAAGAAGTTGTGACGTTCTGCGGCCAGGCCGTCACGTCGCAACTCGCTCCATGAGGTGACGCTCCACACATCGGCTGCCACGCCCCAGTCATTTGCGAGGAGTTCCTGAGCTTCGATCGCCCAAGGAACTGCAACACCTGAAGCGAAGATCTGGGCAGGGATGCCCGTTCCGGAGGCGCTGCTCACGCGGTGGATGCCCCGAACGATTCCGTCAACGTCGGTGCCTTCTGGTTCAGCAGGGTGAATCAGCGGCTCGTTGTAGACGGTCATGTAGTACATGACGTTCGGGTCGGGGTGGGTGCCGCCGTACATCCGCTCAATACCGCTCCGCACGATGTGACCAACCTCGAAGCCGTACGCGGGATCGTATGACACGACGGCCGGGTTCGTGTTCGAGAGCACGAGCGAGTGACCGTCAGCGTGCTGCAGGCCCTCTCCCGTGAGGGTGGTTCGGCCAGCGGTAGCGCCGATCATAAAGCCACGCGCCATCTGGTCACCGGCAGCCCAGATAGCATCACCGGTGCGCTGGAATCCAAACATCGAGTAGAAGATGTAGATCGGGATAAGTGGCTGCCCGTGGGTCGCGTACGAGGTGCCAACCGCGGTGAACGCGGCAGCAGCGCCAGCTTCGTTGATTCCCACGTGGATCAGCACACCCTGGGGGCTCTCCTTGTAGGCGAGCAGCAACTCGCGATCGACCGAGGTGTAGTTCTGGCCGTGTGGGTTGTAGATCTTGGACGTCGGGAAGTAGCTGTCCATGCCAAAGGTGCGAGCCTCGTCGGGAATGATCGGCACAAATCGTGCACCGAATCCCTTGTCACGCATGAGATCCTTCAAGAGACGCACGAACACCATGGTGGTCGCTGCCTCTTGGGTGCCCGTGCCCTTGGCCGCGATGGCGTAGTTCTTCGCCTCGGGCAGTTGCACTGGCACATGAGTGGAACGACGCTCTGGCAGGTATCCACCGAGAGCTTTGCGTCGCTCGTGCATGTATTTGATCGCTGGATCGTCAGCACCCGGGTGGTAGTACGGTGGGCGGTACGGATCAGCTTCGAGCTGTTCGTCGGTGATCGGCACGCGCATGATGTCGCGGAAGCGCTTCAGGTCTTCAAGCGTCATCTTCTTCATCTGGTGGGTCGCGTTGCGCCCCTCGAAGTGTGGACCGAGTCCGTAGCCCTTGACGGTCTTCGCCAGGATGACAGTAGGCCGCCCCTTGTGTTCGGTTGCTGCCTTGTATGCTGCGTACACCTTGCGGTAGTCGTGGCCGCCGCGGCGCAGCTGCCAGATCTGCTCATCGGTATAGTTCTCGACCAGGCCGAGCGCGCGCTCGTCTTTGCCGAAGAAGTGGTTGCGCACGAATGCGCCGCTCTCGGCCTTGTAGGTCTGGTAGTCACCGTCGGGCGTGGTGTTCATGATGTTGAGCAGTGCGCCGCTGGTGTCGCGGTTCAGCAGTTCGTCCCACTCGCGGCCCCAGATCACCTTGATCACATTCCAGCCTGCGCCACGGAAGTAGCTTTCAAGCTCCTGAATGATCTTGCCGTTGCCGCGCACGGGGCCGTCGAGGCGCTGCAGGTTGCAGTTGATCACAAATGTCAGGTTGTCGAGGCCTTCGTTTGCGGCGACCTGCAACTGGCCACGGCTCTCAACCTCATCCATCTCGCCATCGCCGAGGAAGGCCCAGACGTGCTGATCTGAGGCGTCTTTGATACCGCGATTGGTGAGGTACTTGTTGAGCTGTGCCTGGTAGATCGCATTGATCGGGCCAAGACCCATCGACACCGTTGGGAACTGCCAGAAATCGGGCAGCAAACGCGGGTGCGGGTAGCTTGGCAGGCTGCCACCCTGGTGGGAGTGCTCTTGGCGGAAGCCGTCAAGGTCGTCCTCGTCGAGACGGCCCTCGAGGAATGCGCGGGCATACACGCCGGGGGAGGCGTGGCCCTGAATGAAGATCTGGTCGCCTCCGCCGGGGTGATCCTGACCGCGGAAGAAGTGGTTGAAGCCGACCTCGTACAGCGATGCAGCTGAGGCGTAGGTCGAGATGTGGCCGCCAACTCCGATTCCGGGGCGCTGTGCACGGTGCACGGTGACGGCTGCGTTCCAGCGGATCCAGCGACGATAGTTGCGCTCAAGTTCTTCGTTGCCTGGGAAATTAGTTTCATCGGCAGAAGCAATGGTGTTGACATAGTCGGTTGTCGGAACTTGAGGAACGTTCAACCGTAATTGTCGGCTTCGGGCCAGCAGGCTGGTCATGATTTCACGACCGCGAGCTGCGCCTCGCTCTTCTACGACCGCATCAAGCGATTCGACCCATTCGCCAGTTTCGGCTGGATCGATATCGTCGCTTTCAGGTGCGTACGGATCCTCTGTGTTCACAGCCAAGATATTGCTCCTTCACGAGTTTCGTGTCGACCGAGATACTGGCGACACGAACATGACCCCTCCGATAAGGGGGCCAACTTCAAGACTATCGAATTCCAACGACAAATCTGCATGTAAGGGGGCTGAGTCTGTTTAGCTCATCCAATTTCGCCCCGGTGAAGCGGCTCGATTCGAGGTGCTCAGAATTGTTTCAGCTGAGTTTTTCCTCAGGCAATAGCCTGCGCCGTACTCGCACGGTAGATTGAAAAGCACTCACACGAAGGAGCCAGAATGGTAATACAGGTCGGCGAAACTGCGCCCGATTTCACGTTGTCAGATCAGCACGGCGAAGAGCTGACGCTCTCAGAGCTCGTGAGCGAACAGCCGGTTGCGCTGGTGTTTTTCCCGCTTGCGTTCTCGGGTATCTGCACCGGGGAACTGTGCGAACTGCGCGACAACCTCGCCGTATTTGCTGACGCAAAGGTTCGGGTGGTTGGAATCTCGGTGGACTCGGTGTACGCACTGAAGGTGTGGGCTGAGCAGGAGGGCTACGAGTTCTCGATTCTCTCGGATTTCTGGCCACACGGTGCGGTCGCGAGTCAGTACGGCGCCTTCATCGACGAGCGTGGAATCGCGACACGCGCAACCGTGATCATCGGCGAGGATCGGAAGGTGCTCGCCTCATTCGAGACTTCACCCGGTGAAGCCCGCGACTTTTCGGCCTACCGCGAGGCCGTAGCAGCGCTCTAGTCGGATTTTTTCGGGCCGCTTTTCTCCAAGTGGTCAGAGCGGCCCGAAAAACCCGCTAGGCTTGTACGAGTCCGAACCGCAGAGCCTCACAGAGGATCTCCTCGGTAAGGCAGGGGGCCTTTAGCTCAGCTGGTAGAGCGCCACGTTTACACCGTGGATGTCATCGGTTCGATCCCGGTAGGGCCCACCAGAACGCCCCCGTCAGGAAACTGGCGGGGGTGTGTTGTTTCTCTCTGGTGCTGTTTTTCTCTGGTGCTGCATCTTGCATCCGGGCCGGGGGGTTCGAGCCGACGCTCGGTGTCGCTCCCTCGCGCTCGGCGCTGCTCCCTCGCGCTCAGCGCTGCTCCCTCGCGCTCAGCGTTGCTTCGTCGGGAATAGAAATAGGCCGACTGCGCCCGCGCTGACAGCCATGATGATTGCTGAGGTTGGGTTGTCGAATGAGAGCCAGGCAATCGGAAAGATAAAGACCGCCGCGAGCAGCCCTGCCCACCAGTTCATCCCTTTGCGTGGCGTGGCGTTCATGCTTCTCACGCTATCCCGGATACGCCCGGCCTGCATCCGCCTCAAGTATGAGATTGGGTGTGACACACGCGGTGCGCGCTTTGGGTCGGGAAAGCGCTGGCGGTATCTTCGTATACATGGCCAAACTTCACTTCCGATACGCGGCGATGAACGCTGGGAAGAGCACCGCACTGCTGCAGGTTGCCCACAACTACGAAACGCTGGGCAAGCGCATGATGCTCGTGAAGCCTGCTGTTGATCTCAAGGGCGGAGACAAAATTGTCTCGCGACTTGGTGTTGAGCGTCCGGTGGATTTTCTTTGGGAAGACGGCGCTCCGCTTCCTGTGACGAGCGCTGACCTTGATGTGATCCTTGTCGATGAGGCACAGTTTCTTTCGCCCCGTCAGGCGAACGATTTGCTTGATGTCGCGGTGCGGGTGGGGGTAACGGTTATCGCCTATGGCTTGCGCACAGATTTTCGGGGCGATAGTTTTCCTGGCGCCGCGCGATTGCTCTCACTCGCCCATGAGATCGAAGAGATTCGCACGCTCTGCCATTGCGGTTCGAAAGCGACCATGAATTTGCGACGGGTCGCCGGGGTGCCGGTATTTGCGGGAGATCAGGTAGCGATCGACGATGGATCAGTGGAATACGAGTCGGTGTGTGCCGCCTGCCATCAGCGGTTTCGCACTGAGGCCGGGGCGGCCTGGGACTGAGCGCGGCTGAGCCACGACTTCACAGAGCGAGCGTTCTGAACTGCACACCCGATAGGCTCGACTGCATGAGTGTCTCAACGCCGAACGCCTATTTTGTTTCCTTGGGCGAGGATCGCTACATGCCAACTTCGCATGCCGGTGGGGCATGGCGTGACGATGAGCTTCACCTGGCGCCTGTCGCTGGCCTCGTGATCCATCATCTTGAGCGTTGGCGTGAACAGCACCTCGACGGTTCACTCGTGTTTAGCCGCTTCGCGTTCGAGGTGCTTGGCCAGATCGCCAGGGAAGAAATCTCGATCACGACCGAAGTGGTGCGGCCGGGTCGCACGATTGAACTGGTGGAGGCAACCGCTGTCATCGGTGGACGGGTCACTATTCGCGCGCGGGCGTGGCTGCTGCAAACCTCAGACACGACAGATGTCGCTGCGCATGAATTCGCGCCGATGCCTTCTCTGGATGAATGCACGAGTGATTCTTCGCTTCTTGAATGGCCTGGCGGTTTCATTGCGAGCATTTCTGCTCGGCAGGCACCGGGAAGGCGGCCGGGTCGAGCTCGCGCGTGGATCACCACCGATGTTGACCTTGTCTCGGGTGAGCCGGTGCAGCCTCTCGCGAACTACGCAAAGCTGTTGGACACAGCAAACGGCGTGGCCGTGCGCGAGGAACCTACCGAATGGATGTTTCCAAACGTCGATCTCACGCTGCATTTCTTTACGCAACCGACCGGCACCGCTGTGGGGCTCGACACGCGTGTGGCTTTTGGCGGCAACGGCATCGGCGTGACCAGCAGCGTGATGCATGATGTGAATGGTCCGGTGGGGACTGTTATGCAGTCCACTACGTTGCGGCGGGTGCCGAAGAGCTAGCACCCATGGTTGCTCGGGTCGGCTTCTCGCCGAGCGCGCAGTCGGGGGCTGTCTCGGCGTGAAACATGGTTGGGGCTGTCTCGGCGTGAAGCATGGCTGTGGGCCGGGCAGGAGCCGGGCGCTCGGCCACGCTTCACACCTCGATCTAGGTTTATTCAGCTGTTGCGGTCAGGCCGACTGGCAGTGATGCCGCATCGGTGAAGGATTGTTTCGGCACGAAGCACAGCAGAATTGCTGCTGCAAGTGCGGTCACTCCACAGACGGTCCACACGGTGATGTATCCCGAGAGCGACCCGGCGGTGCTTTCTGCGGCTCCACCGGCGACCGCCTCGGTGACTCCGTGCATGAGTGCGATCCCGAAGACCGCTGAAGCGATCGCCCCGCCGACGGTCTTGACCGAGTTCGTGAGTCCCGTGGCAACCCCAGTCTGTGTGGAGGGGGCTGCTGAGGCTGCCGCGGCAGGGAGCGCGGCTACGAGCGCACCGGATCCGATACCTGCGATCACCATGTTGATGATGACCTGCAGGTAGCTGCCGTGGAAAGGAAGGAACAGCAGGTATCCGAGGCTCACGAGGGCCGCCGCACCGATCAGGGTGATCCGTGGAGTGAACCACCGCGAGAACTTGGGGAAGAGGAGCGCGCCCGTGATCATGCCGATCAGGTACAGCCCGATGATGAGCGAGGTCGCAAATCCCGAGGTGCCCAGACCATAGCCGTACACTTCAGGATCGGTGCGAGCAAAGGTGGAGAGCGGTGCCTGTGCTCCGAGCACGCTCACTCCGAAGAGTCCCGCGGTCAAGAACACGGGTGCGAGTGAGGGAGAGCGGAACATGCGCACATCGATGAGCGGATCTTCGTGACGGAGTTCGTAGAGCGCGAATGGGATGACAAGCAACACACCCAGTGCGGTGACCGACCAGGCTAGCGGATCGCCAGCCCCGTTCAACCGCAGCAGGCTGAGTCCGCCAGTGAAGGCGATGAGTGCGATTGAGATCAGTGACAGGCCGATCAGGTCGAGCGATCCGCCCGATTGATTGACTGATTCCTTTACGCCGAATTGGATGACAAAGTAGCACGCAACGACGAGAAGCGCGGGCACGAGCAGCACGATCCATAGTGGCAGCACGTCGATGAGCTGACCGCCGAGCAATGCGCCGGTGATTGCGCCGGCTTCGAGCATCGCGACGAGAATGCCTGCGGCACGGGCGGTCAGGAGCGAGCTGCCGTCTTTGCCTCGAGTTCGGGACCATATGATTGCCACTTCGAGGGGCAGCCAGACGACGTAGAAGCCTTGCAACGCCCAGGCGACAAGGAATACTGCGAATGAGTCAGTGAAGGGGAGCGCGAGTGAGGCAATCGCGGTGAGCGCGGTGGACCAGAGCAGCATGCGCTTGTGCCCGAACATGTCGCCGAGTTTGGCGAATGCTGGCACGACGAGTGCCGAGAGCATGAGCTGTGTGCCTTCGAGCCAGTTGACGTCTGCGTCATGAATGCCGAGGTGCCTTGCGATGTCGGTGAGCATCGGGGTGTAGTACCCCTGCAGCACTCCGCTTGTGAATTCGACGAAGGCGAGAAACCCGACTACTCCGGCGAGTGCGCCGAGGCGCACGTTGGTGCGTTTGCCTGAGTGTTCGTTCGCCGTTGAACTAACTGTGCTCATGCTGGGAGCCTCTCAATGAGTGTTCGATGAAAGAGTTCGCCGCGTTCGAGTTCGCTGATTGCAACGCGCTCGTCAATGCCGTGGATGGCGGCACGCTGTTGTGCGTTCATCATGAGTGGTGCAAATCGGTAGGTTGCGGGGAAGTACCTGTGGAAGTATCGCGAGTCTGTTGCGGCCATGGTGACGTAGGGCACGGTGACTGCTTCGGGGTGCGAGGCTCGCACGGCTTCGGTGAGAAGTGCGAACTGGGGTCCGTCGCTCGGCGATTCGGGTGAGGCGTCGTTGCCTTCGAGCACCTCGATTTCGATTTCGTCGTCGTTGATTTTGCGACGCAGTGTAGCCACTGTGCTCTCAATGGTTTCGCCGAGAGCGAGCCGCAGGTTGATGGTTGCGCTTGCCTGTGAGGGCAGCACATTGTTTGCTGTGCCTCCTGCGAGTCGGGTGGGTGCGATGGTGGTGCGCACCATTGCGGCAGCTTCGCCGCCGAGCGCGGCAAAGACTCGGGCGTTGAGCCAGGGCCACGAAGAGAGCAGTGGGTAGAGTGCTTTGCCGAGTCCGCGGCTGCGGCTGGCAAAGATGCTGAGCATGCGGGGGATCGCCACCGGTGTGCGTGCGGTGAAGGTGTTGGGCGTTAACCGATGTACGGCTCGCGCTACTCGTCCGACCGCTGTGAGTGGGGGTGGGACTGAGGCGTGGCCGCCTTCGCTTCGTGCGGTGAGCCGCACTGTCGCGATTCCTTTTTCTCCGACGCCGACCATTGCTGCGGCGCCGGTGACAAAGGGGAGGGGTGCGTCGGTGACCGCGCCGCCCTCGTCGATGATGATCCAGGGTGTGATTCCGCGTGCGTGCAGGGTTTCAGCGATCTGCTCTGCGGCGTCGCCGAAGGTTTCTTCATTGCCTCCGAATGACAGGTAGACGTCGCGAGCTGGGGTGAATCCTGAGGCGAGTAGGTTTTCGACGGCGTCGAGTACGACGACCATCGGGCCTTTGTCGTCGAGTGCGCCGCGTCCGTAGACGAAGCCGCTGTCGATGCGTCCTTCGAAGGGGGGATAGGTCCACGGGTCAGATTCGTCCACTGGAACCACGTCATAGTGGGCCATGAGCACTGCCGGATCGGCTTGTGGATTGTTGCCTACCCAGTGGTAGAGCAACCCGAATTCGGTAATTCGTTCTCGCTTCAAGTGCTGATGCACGAGCGGATACTGTTCTTGGATCAGATCAACGAATGCTTCGAATGGCTCGTGGCCGCGTGTCTCTAGTTCTGCAGAGACGGTAGGTAGCTGGATCATCTGCGAAAGTCGAGATGAGATCCCCGGGCGGGGGGTTACGATCTGGGTCATGCACTGATCGTAGTGAGTATTTGTCCCCCGGGGCTACTGGATGGATTTGGTTTTGTGTGGCGTGCGGTAAAAGCCGACGCTCAAGTGCTACACAGTTGCAGCTTCTACCCAAGCGGGCAGCATGTCATGCAATTGGGTTTCGATTTCTTCGAATGATGCGGGTGTCTCGCTGCGCAACCAAGTCACGATGCAAGCGAGGTGGCCTGAGGCAAGATGCACTGCGGCAAACTCGGGACTCACGTGGCTCGGTGCTTGCGTTGCGATGATTGGGGTCCACTCGTTCGCGATGATCTCGCAGACTTCCCATTCGGCGCTGACAGCTGCGCTGCTTCCGAGCACAGTCGCGTACAAGTACCGCTTGCTGTTGAACTCGGCGAGAAGCGCGGAGGTCGCCTCGGCAAGGTTGTTTGGCTGTGCTGTGAGCTCTGAAGCGTGTGAGCTTTGCTCATAAAACTCACGGATCAATTGCACGGCAACATTGCCAATATCGGTGAACTGCGAGTAAAAACTACTTCTGCTCAAGCTGGCTTCTGATACGACCTGCGAAACGCTTAGCTCCTTGTCCTCGCGGCCAAGTCTTTCAATGGCTGCGAGGATTGCGGCGCGCGTGCGAGCAGGGCGAGGATCAGGCGCCCGGGTTGAACTCGGTGCTGCTTTATATATCACTCTAGCGAGTCTAGTGCCAACAAACTAGAGATTACCTGTGAGTGAAGTTGTAATACCCATGCTCTAAATATAGATTACATACAATTGCATACCATTTGAAGCGACTTGCGCTGTATGAATGGCACTAAGCGCGGGTGACGATAGTGTTCCTCGGCAGCGCCTGTAGCACACCGTGGCTCACCGAGCCAAGCAGCAGTCGTGAAAGACCGCCACGGCCGCGGCTGCCCACGACGATGGTGTCGGCATCCTCGGCAACCTGAAGGATTGCCGCCACGGGAGGTGACTGCACGATCCGGCGCTCAATGACAAGATCTGGGTAGCGGCCAGCGAGGCCAGCAGTGCCAATCGCAATAGCTTCTTCGGCAGAGGCTCGCTGCGACTCGACGAGCTCTTCGCTCCACAGGTACTCAAGCCCCGGCGTCAGCGGAGGCATCCAGGCGTACACCGCAATCATCGGGACGCCTCGTGAAGATGCTTCTTCGGCGGCAAACGCGATTGCCTTTTTTGCTGCTTCGCTTCCATCGATACCAACAACGACGGCAGGCTTCGGCTCGCCAACAGTTTCGGCAGGGATCACAGCCACCGGGCAGTGCGATACCGCGGCGACCTTGACCGCGCGCGTGCCAAATAGCGACCCAGCGAACTTCCCGCCGGAGTGCGCCCCAAGCACCACGAGATCAGCGCGCTTAGAGGCCTCTTCAATCTCTACGATGGGGTGTCCGACAATTGCGGTGCCAGTGATCTCGCCGGTGAATCCGGCGGAGCGGGCATATTCTTTTTCAGCCATAAGCATTTGCTCGGCGGCCTGTTGCGCCTCACTGAGGAAGGCAACACTCTCGCTCAAGAAAGAGTCATCAGCAACGTGGAGCAGCTCAACGTGTGCCCCGGTTCGCTTCGCGCGATCGAGTCCCCAGTTGAGCGCTGCCCGACTGTGCTCCGAACCGTCTACTCCGATGATGTATTTCTCGGCCATGGTGTTTCCTTCCTCAGTGAATGGTCCGCGGCAGCAGGCTTAGGAGCTGCGTACCGGGAGCTGTGCGGGATGGCTTCCCGAAAGCTGCTCAATGATACGAACAACCTGGCAGCTGTAGCCATACTCGTTGTCGTACCAGACGTAGAGCACGGCGCTGTCACCGGTCACAATAGTCGCGAGACCGTCGACAATGCCAGCACGATTCGATCCAACGAAGTCAGTTGAAACGATCTCAGGCGACTCGACGTAGTCGATCTGCGTGCGCAGAGCGCCGGTGAGCGAGACCTGCTCGAGATGCGAGTTGATCTCCTCGACCGTGACCTCGCGGTCGAACTGCAGATTCAGCACTGCCATCGAGACATCTGGCGTAGGAACGCGGATCGAGTTGCCCGTGAGCTTGCCTTCGAACTCGGGGAGTGCCTTCGCCACTGCCTTTGCCGCTCCGGTCTCGGTGAGCACCATGTTCAGTGCCGCCGAACGACCACGTCGATCGCCCTTGTGGAAGTTGTCGATCAGGTTCTGGTCGTTGGTGTACGCGTGCACGGTTTCTACGTGACCACGCTTCACCCCAAAGGTGTCATTGAGCACCTTGAGCACAGGAGTGATCGCGTTCGTCGTGCACGAAGCGGCCGACACAATCGTGTGCTCGTCAGTGATTTTGTCGTTGTTGACGCCATAGACCACGTTGAGCATGTCGCCCTTGCCTGGGGCGGTGAGCAGGACGCGGGCAATGCCCTTGTTCTGCAAGTGCTGCCCGAGGCCTTCTGCGTCCCGCCAGCGGCCGGTGTTGTCAACGAGAATTGCGTTCTCGATGCCGTATTCCGTGTAGTCGACGTCGGCAGGGTTGTCTGAGTAGATGACCTGGATCCGCACGCCATTGGCGAGAATCGCGTTTTCATCTTCGAGTACCTTGATGGTGCCGTTGAATGGTCCGTGCACAGAATCGCGACGGAGCAGGTTGGCACGCTTCATGAGATCGTTGTCCGAACCCTTGCGCACGACGATGGCACGGAGGTTCAGTGTGTTGCCGCTGCCGGAGTGCTCGATAATGATGCGCGCAAGAAGGCGACCGATCCGACCGAAGCCATAGAGCACCACGTCAGTGCCGGTGCTTGGCGCTGCGTCAATGACCGGCGCCAGCTGCTCGCGCAGGTATGCCTCAAGGTCGTTGCTGCCCGACTCACGGAATCCGTTCGCGAGGAGTGCGAGATCCACAGAAACTGGACCCGGCTGAATGTTTGCGAGTGCTGCGACGACTGCGCTGGACTCGTTCAACGGCAACTCAGCCGCATCAATTTTCCGAGCGAAGTCGTGAGCGCGAATGATGTCAATCGCAGAGCGGCCCACCAGGCTGCGTCCGTGTACTGACATGACGATGTCGTGATCGCGGTAAAGCTGACCGATCTGCGGAATCATCTGCTCCGCGAGTTGCTGCTTGGTCTTCCATGCCTCAAGATGGGCATCCGCGCGATGGTTCATGTGAACGGTAGGTTCCTTCCCTGGGAATCAGTATTTTCGGCCTGCCCGCCGCCGCCTCATGGCTAGTTTCATTATCTCATGCCAAGCTGCAAAAGCGCGGTTCAGATAGCCTCGGGTTATGAGCGACTTTGTGTTGAAAGATCTCCGCCGTGTTGCCGAGCAGTTCTGGCCCGCTGAAACCGCGGAGAGCTGGGATCGTGTGGGGTTGGTGACCGGTGACGACGGCGCGCCGCTGCGCAGAGTGTTGCTCGCCGTTGATGCGGTTCGCGAGACGGTCGATGAGGCCTTGGGCTGGGAGGCAGATGCTTTGCTTACGCACCATCCGCTTTTGCTTCGCGGGGTGCATACGATTGCGGGAGACACCTCGAAAGGCGCACTTCTCGCTGCGTTGATTCGAGGCAATTGCGGGCTGCTTGCTGCACATACCAACGCAGACGCGCCAGAGGGTGGGGTGAGCGATGTGCTTGCCTCGCGACTTGGCCTGCAAGATTCGCTGCCGCTGGTGCCGGGTGTAGCGCCGGATGCGGGCATCGGTCGCGTGGGAACGCTCTCTGAACCGCTCACGCTTGAGGCCTTCGCGCAGCGAATTGCGCAGGTGATTCCGGGGACGGTAACAGGCGTTCGGGTGGCGGGGGATCGATCTCGCCCGGTGCGACGAATCGCACTGTGCGGGGGAGCCGGCGATAGCTTGCTCGATCACCCGGAGGTGCGGGCTGCCGATGTCTATGTGACCAGTGATTTGCGTCACCATCCCGCGCAGGAGTCCATTGAGCAGTCTCTGGTGAGCGGCGGGCCAGCGCTTATTGATATTTCACACTGGGCCGCTGAGTCGCTCTGGCTCGAGGGGGCGGCAGAGTCTCTTGCTGCGCAACTGCCCGGAGTTGAGTTTCGCGTGAGCAGCCGACGCACGGATCCGTGGAGCTTCGCAGTAGGCTGTGAAGCATGAAGGCCAGCCCACGCCAGCAGCGACTGCTGCTCGATCTGCAAGCACTAGACAACTCGCTCGCGCGACTGAAAAAACGCAGGGTGCAGTTGCCGCAGCGTGCCGAGCTCGCGAGCATGCAGGGCGAGCTGACCGCCGCGAAAGAGGTGTTCATGGCGGCGCAGCGCGAACTTGATACTCAGAACGCTGACATCGAGCGGCTTGAGAGCGATATTGAGGTGGTGCGGCAGCGGATCAAGCGCGATCACGAACTCAGCGCCGCAAGTCAATCGGCGAAAGAAGCCCAGGCGCTGCAGGCCGAACTTGAGACACTCGGACGCCGCCAGAGTGCCCTTGAGGATCGTGAACTCGAACTCATGGAGGCCAACGAGCACTCACAGTCGGTCTATGAGGCTGCTTCGGCCGCGCTCGCAAGCGTTGACCAGCGTCGAGGAAGCATTCAGGCTGCCATCGCTGAAGCTGAAGCTGAAATTGATGCTGAACTTGCTGCGGCGACGCGGGATCGGGCCGGTGTGGCTGCGGAGCTTCAGCGTGACCTGCTCGAACACTACGAAGCGTTGCGCGCCCGTATCGGTATCGGTGCTGCGCGACTGAGGGGGCGAATCTCTGAGGCGAGCAACATGGAGCTTGCCCCCGCTGAACTGGCAGACATTCTCGCAGTGGCAGCCGATGACTTGGTGCACTGCCCGCAGAGCGGGGCGATCCTCGTTCGCGTCGACGAAGACTGACTCAGAGCAGAACCAGATCGCGCACCCTCGGGTGGAGGGGCGAGTGTCACCGCGATGCTCGCCCCTTTTTCTGATGCAATCGGCAAGCGCTCGCCGGGCAGGGATGTGAGCAGAAGGAAACGGGCCGGCTGTACGCCGGGTTCTGTCCCGACCCGCGAGCGGATCGGTGACGGTCATCTCTCTCGACTCGCCGTTGCCGACGAGTTCTAGCAGCCCACCCGAAGACTCGGCGAGGAGCGTCATCGTCTTCTGTCTGGCCTTGCTGCGAACGAGGTTTACCTGGCCGCCCGTGTTACCACGAACGCCGGTGGTCTCTTACACCACCCTTTCACCCTTACCAGCAGTGGTGAACCACTGCTGGCGGTCTACTCTCTGTTGCACTTTCTCGCGGGTTACCCCGGGTGGGCGTTACCCACCGTTCTCCTCTGTGCAGCCCGGACGTTCCTCGGCGCGTACACCTCGGTGTCGCGACGCGACCGCCCGCCGGCCCGTTTCGGCTCAATCTTAGCAAGTTGCTGTGGTGCAGAAATTCGCAGGAATAGCCTCGGGCGTGTGACGGTTGCACCGAACGACACAGAGAAGAAGGGGTGCATCATGGCGACGGTCACGATTATCGGTGCTGGCGGTTATGCCGGTTCACACATTGCAGAAGCAGCAGTGCAGCAAGATTTCTCAGTTCGCGGGTTCGCGCGCGGTGAGGTTGCGCAGCAAATCGCCGGAGTGAATTATGAGCGGGGCTCTATCCAATCACCGGAAGACAGACAGCGGATGCTTCAGGGCACGGATGCGATCGTTGTTGCTATTTCCCCGCGCGGTGACATGCTCGGTGAAGTTCGCGCGTCGATTCGGGCCTTGGCGGCTGAAGCGGCTGAAGCGGGGGTTCGGCTTGGGGTGATCGGTGGTGCCGGGTCACTGCAGATCTCAGAGGGTGGCCCGCTTGTCATCGATTCTGGTTTTCCAGAGGAGATCAAGCCAGAGGCCGCCGAGATGGGTGAGGTGCTCGCTGACCTTCGTGAGAGTGCCGACGCACTCGACTGGTTCTTCGTGAGCCCTGCGGGTGGCTTTGGTGCCTTCAATCCTGGCGAGTATCGAGGACAGTACCGTGTAGGTGGCGACGTGTTGCTTACCGATGAGCAGGGCAACTCCGATATCAGTGGCGCCGATTTCGGTATTGCGATCGCCGACGAGCTCAGCTCGCCCGCACACCATCGCACGCGTTTTACGGTGGCGTACTAGTACCGAATGCGTGGTGCGGGGTTCACGGTTGTCGTGAGGCGGCAAGGACGAACTAGTCTGACAGCGTCAAAATTTCGACGCCTTGCTCCCGCACCACGATGGTGTGTTCGAATTGCGCGGTCAGGCTCTTATCGCGGGTGGTCACTGTCCAACCGTCTTCCCACATGTCCCACTCGTGGGTGCCGAGTGTGAGCATTGGTTCGATGGTGAACACCATGCCGGGCACGATGACATCGTTGTAGAGCGGCGCAGAGTCGTAGTGCGGAATGATGAGGCCCGTGTGAAACGCGCCTCCCACTCCGTGCCCCGTGAAATCGCGCACGACACCATAACCAAATCGTTTCGCGAAGGTCTCGATAACTCGTCCGATCACATTGACTTGGCGGCCCGGCGCGACAGCTTTGATCCCTCGCATGAGCGCTTGTTCCGTGCGCTGGATAAGGAGATCCGCTGCCTCGGACACCTCGCCCACACGAAATGTGCGGTTGAGATCTCCGTGATACCCGTCAAGGTAGGCCGTGATATCAATGTTGATCAGGTCACCATCTCGAAGCACGGTATCGTCTGGAATTCCGTGGCAAATGACTTCGTTGACCGAGGTGCAGCACGATTTTGGAAATCCGCGATACCCGAGTGTTGAGGGGTAGGCGCCTTGGCTGATGACGTAGTCGTGCGCGATGCGATCCAGTTCGCGCGTCGTAACTCCTGGGCGGATCGCGTCACCGACCGCGTCGATAGCCCGCGAGGCGATGCGGCCGGCAGCGCGGATCTTTTCGATTTCTGCTTCGGTGTAGGTGTTGTCTCCCTGGTAGGCAGGCGGGGTCGCGAGGCCTACGTAGGGTGGCCGTGCAATCTGCTTGGGAACTTCGAGAAGTGGAGAAATCTTCCCGGGGATGAGGTGTCCGTTTTCGTCGAAGGGCATACGCTAAGTCTAGGAGTGCAGACTGAGTGAGAGGACAGCGTCATGACCAAGAAAGACTGGGGCATCGAGGATCCAAACGACACCTTCTGGTACAACGCCAGAAGTGGAGAGGTCGAAGAGGGTCCGCAATCGTTGTCAATTGACCGACTTGGACCGTTTGCGAGCCGTGAAGAAGCTGCGCGAGCTCCCGAGATTATTGCTGAGCGTGCTCGCAAGATTCGTGAGGAAGACGAACTCGACGACTGAGCAGCAGATTGTCGGGGCCTCCCGATAGTCTGAGAAGTGCCCGAAACCTGAGGAGGTCGAAGTGAGCAAACAGCGTGATTTCGTGTTGCGGACGATCGAAGAGCGCAGCGTGAAGTTTGTGCGCCTGTGGTTCACTGATGTCGCTGGCACGCTCAAATCGGTTGCGCTTTCGCCCGCTGAGGTAGAGGGCGCCTTCAGCGAGGGCGTCGGCTTTGACGGCAGTGCAATCGAGGGCATGACGCGAGCGTATGAGAGTGACTTGCTTGCCGTGCCAGACCCCTCGACGTTTCAATTGCTTCCCTGGCGCAGCAGCACTGAGCCGACCGCGCGCATGTTCTGCGATCTCTCAACTCCGAACGGTGAGGCGGCAGCGGCTGATCCGCGGCATGTGCTGAAGCGTTCATTGGCGCGCGCGGCAGAACGCGGCTTCAGTTTTTATGTGCACCCAGAGATCGAGTTCTATCTGCTGAAGTCGCAAGAGCTCGGTACTGATGGCCAGCCCGTTCCGGTAGACCGGGCTGGGTACTTTGACAATGTCCCCGGTGGCACGGCTCACGATTTCCGGCGCGAGAGCGTCAATATGCTTGAAGAACTCGGCATCTCGGTGGAGTTCAGTCACCATGAGGGCGGTCCAGGTCAGAACGAGATCGACCTTCGTTACGCAGATGCGTTGACTATGGCCGACAACATCATGACTTTCCGCACGGTTGTGAAGGAAGTGGCCATTAGCGAGGGCGTGCATGCAACATTCATGCCGAAACCCATCGTTGGTCAGCCCGGCAGCGGCATGCATGTGCACCTGTCGCTTTTCGAGGGCGATAGCAACGCCTTCTATGATCCGGGCGCGAAATACCAGCTCTCCCAAACCGGACGCCGCTTCGTGGCTGGCCTCTTGCGGCACGCCCCAGAATTCACTGCGGTGACAAACCAGTTTGTGAATTCATACAAGCGACTCTGGGGTGGCGATGAAGCACCATCGTATGTGAGCTGGGGGCACCTCAATCGAAGCGCGCTCGTTCGTGTGCCGCTGTACAAACCAGGCAAGGGCAGTAGTGCCCGGGTCGAGTACCGAGCAATGGATAGCGCGGCGAACCCCTATCTCGCGTTTTCTGTGCTTCTTGCGGCTGGGCTGAAAGGCATCGAAGAAGAGTACGAGCTTCCTGCCGAAGCCGAGCACTCGATGTGGACACTCAGCGATGCTGAGCGGCGAGCGATGGGCTTTGACCCGCTGCCGATGAGTCTCGAACACGCACTTGCCGTCATGGAGCGCAGCGAACTCGTCGCAGAGACTCTCGGCGAACAGGTGTTCTCTTACCTGATTCGAGAGAAGCGCCAAGAAGTTGACGCCTATCGTCAGCAAGTGACCCCATTTGAACTGAGCACTATGCTCGGCACCATCTGATCCGGTTGTCGATGAGTCGCAAACCGGAGCAGCACACGCTCGGCGAGTTTGCGCGTGCAGGGTTTCAAAGCCTTTCTGAAGCGCGCACGTCCATGCTTGAACTGGGCGAAACAGTGGGCGCGCCAATCTCGGAGCTGCTCGTTGCATTTGGCCAGGCTGCAGACCCAGACACTGCCCTGCACTCCACCCATACTCTTCTCGAACGAAACCCCGAACTTCTGCGCGGGCTTGACGGGGTGCAGTGGCAGCACCTGGCGCTCATCTTTGGCGCGTCACCGGCGCTCGCAGAGTTCTTCGTGCGCAGACCCGAGACCTTGCGTTCGCTGCTCAGCGGAGAAGGTCAGCTGCGTGATGCGGCGGAAGTTCGCACCAGACTGCTGGACGCAGTCGGCGTCACCACGGGGCATCATCCCATTGACGAAGCGCCGATAGCGGCGTGGTCTGGCGATGAGGGTGCGACTCGATTGCGCGTGCGGTATCGAGAACTGCTGGCAGAGCTGGTGCTCTACGATTTGCTGAGCGGGCAGCACGGTCGGGCTGTAGAAACACTCGAGTCGATTGCCGCAGTGCTTTCGCATCTTGCAGATGCCGCACTTGAAGCCGGACTTGCTGTGGCGCGAGCGACCCTGATTGCGGGGGAGTCCAGCGGTCAAGCCGTCTCCAAAGAGCGAGTGCTCGCGATCGACCTGGCAATTATCGCGATGGGCAAGTGCGGTGCTGAAGAGCTCAATGTGGTGAGCGACGTGGACGTCATGTTTGTGCATGGAGTGCGCGAAGAGGCGCAAGAACTGAACCCAGACATTGCGCTGCGCATTGCCACGCAGCTTGCCACAGAAACGATGCGGGCGATCCATGACCATTCGGCAGAACCGCCGCTGTGGCAGGTCGATCCGAACCTGAGACCCGAAGGTCGGCAGGGGCCATTGGTGCGAAGCCTGAGCTCAATGATTGCCTACTATGAGCGCTGGGCGAAGACGTGGGAGTTTCAAGCCCTCTTGAAAGCCCGAGCTGCGGCTGGGGCCGCTGCACTTGGTGAGAGATTTGTTGCCGAGACTCGCGAGATGGTGTGGTCGTCAAGCAGTCGGGATGACTTTGTTGGATCTGTGCAGCGAATGCGTGAGCGTGTCACCGAGCACATTGATCCCGATGAGCTTGAAGTGCAGCTGAAGCTTGGCCCGGGCGGGCTGCGTGATATTGAGTTCAGTGTGCAGCTTTTGCAATTGGTGCACGGACAATACGACGAATCGTTGCGCAGCGCAGGAACACTCCCCGCATTGCACTCCCTGGTGCGTGGGGGATACGTCTCACGAGAAGACGGCGAACGGCTCGCTCACGATTACCGGGTCCTTCGGCTTTTGGAGCATCGTTTGCAACTTCGGGAGCTGCGACGCACTGCGCTCATGCCGCGAGATGAAGATCATCTGCGAGTGCTCGCCCGCTCTTCGGGCCTTGCGGCGAATAGTCAGGCCTTGCTCTCGATTTGGCGCGAGATTCGTGCCGAGGTGCGTGAATTGCATCTGAAGATCTTCTACGCTCCACTGCTCAACGCGGTGGCTGCGTTGCCGGGCGAGGAATTCTCGCTCGGCAGCGACGAAGCGAGAAAGCGGCTGCAGGGGATCGGATTCCGTGACCCAGATGGGGCCATGCGCCACTTGGCAGCATTGACCAAGGGAAACAGCCGTTCCGCGCGAATCCAACGAAACCTTCTCCCTGTGCTGCTGCAGTGGCTGGCCGAGGGCAGGGACCCCGACTATGGGCTCCTAGCGTTTCGCAAGGTGAGCGAAGCGAACGCCAAGAATACCTGGTACTTGAGGTTGCTTCGTGATGGGACGGAGGCGGCGGAGCGGCTCACTCGGGTACTTTCAAGCTCTCGTTTTGCCGCTGATCTTCTCGAATCGATTCCCTCTGCCGTGGCGTGGCTGGAGCGCGACGAATTGTTGCAACCGGTCGAGGTGGGGCTGCTTCTGAAAGAAATGCGCTCTCTCGCATCCAGGCGCAGCAGCTCAGATTCTGCTGCGGAAGCGTTGCGGGCGGTACACCGACGCGAAGTCTTGCGTCTGGCGCTCGGTCGCCTGGTGTTTGTGATTGATGATGTTGCCGTCGCCCGCGGCCTCGATGCGGCGCACACTGCGCTGCTCGATGGGCTCTTGCTTGCCCTCCGGGGGCGCGGATCGGGGGCGGTGTCCGATACCTCCTCGCCCACGGATTTTGAGCTCACTCTCATTGCGATGGGCCGCTATGGCGGCGGAGAGATGGGGTTCTCAAGCGATATTGATTTGCTCGCGGTGTATCGTGCTCCGGAGGGAGCCAACGAGCAAGAATCTAGCGAGTCTCGGAAGCAGGCAGAGCGCGTTATGGCTGAGCTTCGGCGGCTGGTGAGCGATCCGCGGTTTTCGGTTGATCTTGATTTTGATTTGCGTCCTGAAGGCAAGAACGGTCCGATTGTGCGAAGTCTTGATGCCTATCGCGCCTATTATGAGCGATGGTCGTTGACCTGGGAGGCTCAGGCGCTGCTTCGTGCTCGTCCGGTTGCCGGAGATGTGCGCCTTGGGCGTGATTTCGTTGCCCTCGCTGATCGTATTCGATACCCCCAGAGCTTTGGCGAGGCTGATACGCGAGAAGTTCGCCGGATCAAAGCTCGTGTTGAGGCAGAACGATTGCCGCGTGGCGCTGAGCCGAAACGTCATTTGAAGCTTGGTCCTGGCGGGATTAGTGATGTTGAGTGGCTGGTGCAATTGCTGCAATTGCAGCATGCCGGGGAGATTCCTTCGCTGCGCACGCAGTCGACACTTGCGGCCTTGCGCGCGGCAGTTGATGCTGAGCTGTTGGGCGATGAGGATCGGCAACGGCTGGAAGAGGCATGGCGTTTGGCAAGCAGAATTCGCTCGGCGATCAAGCTTTGGAGTGACCGTGCGAGCGATGCCTTGCCGCATGATCGTACAGAACTCGAAGGAATCGCCGGGATCCTTGGAATGCCTGAGGGACGCACGACTGAGCTTGAGGAGCAGTGGTTCGCTGCGAGCCGACGTGCCCGCGAGGTGTATGAGCGCGAGTTTTTCGGCTTCACACCAGATGAAATGTTTCTGTAGAGGCGTTCAGAATGTCGGTGCTCGGAGTTAAAATCTGGGCATGTGTGCTTCATACGGCTTGGGTGGCGGCCCTGACAATGATCACTCCTGGATCGATCCGATGGATACGAAGGAGGGTCGCGCCACAATCTCGCGCTGGATGGCAGAACGAAACGGCAAAGCCGCAATCACTGGGCGAAACGCGCGCAACCTGAATCCCATTATTCGCGCTGACAGCTCAGGTAATCGAAGCCTCGATCTCGCCTGGTGGTGGATTTGGCGTGACGGTAGCGGGCCTGTGAAGTATTCGGCGTTCAATTCTCGGGACGACAAGCTGCTGCGCTCTTGGGCCGGTCCGTTTCAGCACCGTGCGATCCTCCCTGCCACCTGGTATGTCGAAAAGGGAGTTCGTTTTTCGCTCCCCGAGGATGAACTTTTCGGCATTGCTGCGCTCACCTCGACGGTGACGAGTTCGCTCACGGGAGACACCCTGGTGAGTTATTCGATGGTGACGAGGGATGCCAGGGGTGAAGCGGCAGATACCTGGGACAGAATGCCGCTCGTGTTGCCACGAGACATGCACGACGAGTGGTTAGATCCCGAACGATCCGGAGACGCCGCGCTTGTGTCAGAGGTGCAGCTGGCTTCGGAGCAGATTTCCGAGGCGATGACCGCTCGGTAGTGTGCCAGAGGATCGCGCACCGCCAAGCGCCAGGAATCTCTGAGGCGCACAGCTCGAAGGCATCGCGCGGCTCAAGCGGCTGAAACGGCTGAAACGCTTCAAGCGGCTCAAGCGGCTCAAGATCAAGATCTCGCCGCGAACCCCGCACTCTGTTCGCCCACGAGCTCGGGGTTGTCAACTACGTCCAAGATGAGTTCGGGCCCTGGATCGAAGGAGATTCGATCGAGATCGATCCAGATCACATTTGGTGACAGGGTGGATTCGTAAAAGTATCGTCCATTGGTGAGATCTGCAACGATACGCCAACGAGTCGTGGCTGCGTTCGGCTGAGCGTCGTCGCCGACGCCGTATGGGATGCCCGCATTGCGCAGCACGCTCAACACTTGTGCCGTGGCCAGTCGGCTGTCGTCGGTTTCCTGAAGTCGGGAGGCGTAAAACGCGGCGCGCGCGAATCGATCCCTGGAGTCGTGTCCGCCAGGCAGTGGGTCGCTGCCACCGAGGCCCGTGAAATGTCGTTCGAGAGCGAGTTGCTCGTCGTAGCTTGGGGAGTTTGTCATGATGGTGAACTCGGTGCCTTGGTGCAGGTGGAGTTCACCGTCGAGGTATTCGATAATCGCCGAGTTTCCGCTGGGGTCAGCGAGCGAGATGTGGCCGGTGCCAGGCCGTCCGCCTACTTCCAGGGGAATGATCTGCACTCTGCTCTCGCGCAACCAGTGCACCGCTTCGTCGACGGATGCGAAGTTATCAAGCAGGTACTGAATGACGTAGTAAAGGTCGATTGCTGGGCGCTGCGGGTCTCTTTCCCCATAGTCAGATTCGGCGAGATAGAGCCCGCTTACTTGAAACCCGGTCTCGTTGAGGCCGTCAACGGCAATTTTTCCGTACATGAGGGCTACGACTGAGCCGTACCGGGAGGTCCAACGGAATGATCCAGGATCGCCGAGTTTGCTGTCTCGTTCTTCCCCTCTTGGGCGCACTGCCAGCACGGTGGCGGTTTCCTGAAACCAGTCCATGCCTCGGGCAACTAAGACGTGGCCCTCTCCGGGTGTTCCAGCAGATGACCAAAGTATCCGAGTGCACATAGCCACATGCTAGCGAAGGAAGAAAAGTGACACTAGTCGATTTTTTGCCTCGGGTGTGCGGCGGGAGACCCTCCGGCAGTGGCAATGTGAGCGTGGGTGAGGGGGCGCAGCATGTGGGAGTGATTCTGGGTCTGCGCTCGATACGGCAAGGCTCGCCACATTTGGGGGAGTGCACGCAATTTGAATGATCTATTCATCATTTGAACTGGGTTTTCACGCACCCCATGAGATTTGATTCATAAGCTTTGTGTGATGCGCGACTGTTGGGGGCAGCGCTTGAAGAGGGGAACATCATGTCAGAAGAATCACCGAGCAGAACGCTGGCCGACGCGCCTCGCGCAGACGACGGCTACTATGGCCCGGATAGTGTGTCATGGCGAGTGTTTTCTGATCCTGGATCAATGCTTGGAGCCAAGAACGCGGTCTTTTTGCAAATGCTTGAGCCCGGCATGATGACTCATTTTCAGCGTGTCTCTCTGACCAGTGAGGGCCCTGAAGAACTCACTGCGCGCTTTGACCGCACTTCGGCATATTTGCGCGACGCAATTTTCGCTGACAAAGCGCATGCTGACGCGGCGGCAGCGCACGTTGACCGACTGCATGAGCGTGCTTCTTGGACAAACCCCGAGACGGGTGAGGTCGTCAGTGCGAAACAACCCGAGTGGCAACGGTGGACGTGGTGGACGTACATCTGGTCTGCCGTGCGCGGGTATCAGGAGTTTGGTCCTGGAATGACGACGGAAGAAGCGGATCAGCTCGTGCGTGAGTCACGCCACGGTGCGGAGAGCCTCTTTGTTCCCGGCCCATTTTTCGAGAACTTCGCCGATCTTGATAACTACATCACGGAAGAACTGAATTCCAAGGCAGTGACCATTTTCGCAGCATTGGCCGGGCATGAGTTGCGTCATCCGAAGGTTTCGGGACCGATTGAGAAGTGGGCGGCCAGACGGATTATTAACGGCATTCTGTCGCTGCTGCCTGAATCAGCGCTGTACTTCTATGCGGTGGAAGATCGAAGTAAGAAGGAACTCGCGCGTGGAGCGAAGTTCACCAAGTGGATCGCCAAGCTGGCACGTAAGAATAGAACTGCCGAGCAGCTGATTGCCGAAGCCGTTGGTGAATCGATCGCTCAGCCTTACCAGCGCATTCGTCCGGTGAAGCAGCGAACCCAATCGGTGGCTGAGTCTCGCTCGAACTGAGAAGGTGGCTGCTGTTGAACCGCTGTTGAATCGCTGTTCGGTTGTTCTGAATAGCGTGTTGCAGTGTGCTTGGTTGCTGGACTGCAGAGAACTTCCAAGACGAGACTCCCGTGCCGCTTACCGTAGCTTCTGACCAGTACGCCATGCGGCAGAGTGGTGGGTGAGAGAAGTTGAAATGACCTCGAGCCGCCACCAACGAAGGGTGTGATCGGAGCATCAGACTGGGCAGAGGAACATGGCTCAATATTCGAAATCAGTGGCCGCGTTAAACCCGGCTGGTGCGGGAATGCATGGGCCGAAACCGTTCACTGATAATCGAAGCTCATCGTCTTCATTCGGGCTTACTGGCACACCAATATAAAAGCTGTAGCCTTCGGATGAGAGAATATTGATTTCGAATTCGTCTTGGCTGGGAACCCAAGTGGCGGTCCATCCTTTCTTGCTGTTGTAATCTTCAAAGATCTGATTCAAAATCCCTCGGAAATCGACAGCATCAGTGAGGTAGAGCGAGCCTCCGTCAGTGAGGTAAAGCCCATCCTTATATGGGTCTTCCAAGTCATCGGAGCAGCCCATGATTGTATTCTTCTCATTCGGCCTTCGGTTGTCCCGCACGATATGTTCAACCGGGAACCTCGCGAATAGATCAGCGTCAACCACACGCAAGAACTCTTTGGACTCGCCTAGAGTGATTTGAGTCAAGTTTCCTTGGCTCGTAGGAACACCATCGCCCATTGTGCACCCTCCAACCGAGATAGACACCATGAGTGCAGCCACGACACTTGCCAGCCGTTTTGCCACTATCATCGCAAGCCCTCTTCTAGCGTTTTAAGTATTTCTTTTAGTGGTTCATCATTCGTCTTGGGTCCTTGTGCAATTCGATTGTGCCCCGTCCAAGAGAAATCCTGAGGATTCTCATACATGTGCAGTTCAAACGTATCGATTCTGCCGACAGGGGCGTTCTCACCAATTCGTAACGTGAGCTGCTCTAGCAGATCATTTTGGTACTGATAGTGGTTGTATTGAGTGCTTGCCTCGGGCTTCCATCCTGGCGCAAGAAATGAACCCGAGAGCGAATACACCTGGTTGTACTTTGCGCCGGCGACCTCGGCTGCAGAGAGGATGGTCATCCCCGCGCTATGAGCCATGGCCGCCTCAGGTAGATTTTTCAAATATGGGTCTCGGTCCACTACGTTTCGCTGAAAAGCGAATACTCTTTCACCCATCTCTTCCATATCTGAGGCATCCCAGTTGGTCGTACTTCCTAACCAGCTTGGCCAAAGGCCATCTTTATAAACAATCACTGCGGTATGTCCGTCTGAGCTGTCTCCCGAAAGGAACTGGCCAACCTGCTGTACGCCGCCGCCATAGAACGATCCCATTCGGGTGCTCGTGCCTGGAATGTATGTCACAACACGTCTCGTGTGTTCATCAATATTGCCTAGCAACTCAGCGATTCGGTAGTTATCTCGATCATTAATGATGAGATTTCGTTTTCCGTCAGCAACTGCCGTCCAGTATTTCCGTTCCTGCTCAGGGATGCCCGGGAGTTTTGCGTAGCTTGCCGCGGTGACCCGGTTCGCAAGGATTCTGATCGGGATGGGTATGCCGTCGAGGTTTCCGATTGTGAGGGAGGCCGTTTGGATGAGTTGTTGCTGTATCTCTGGAGATATTTGGCCCCACCTGGCTTCAACCTCATCAGGACTAGGGTTCCCCGACAGCAGTGCCTGCAACGCTGCATCCGTTGCAGCGGTCTGTGTATTCGCCGTCGCGACAGTGAACAGCGACGCAAGCGTCACCTTCGGCACCCCGGTCACGGCATGCATCGTCACTGCCGCGAACGCATCAGAATGG
>WPCJ01237101.1_pt1 | contig 111806 bp, 106 predicted proteins | sample 5399831 | NCBI WGS metagenome assembly WPCJ01 (sample SAMN12869470, study PRJNA574797) | sludge metagenome | isolation source: wastewater treatment of pH10 | place: China:Beijing | collected 2019-05-20
GGGCTGCTGCGGGGCGTGGCCCTGCGCCGGGGCGGCGGTGAATTGCGGCGCGACCGCGCCCATCAGTGCGGCGTAGTCGCGATGATCGGGGGTGACGGCGGCGCGGATTTCGTTCTTGTCCTCGCCGTTGGTGTCGGTGCCGATGTCGATGCGGGCGACGAACTCGACCCCGTCGAGATCGCCGAACCCGTTGATCCGGCGGCGGGCCTGCGCCTCGGGCGAGTTGTCCTTGTCGGACACGCCGCGCGCCGAGTTGAGGATGCCGCGGATCAGGCCGCGCCCCATGTTCGCCCAGTCCGGGCCCTTCGGGCTGTAGAGGCCGATCAGCGACCAGACCTTGCGCCGGGCATAGGGCCCCTCGAGCACCGTGTATTCGGCGTCGAGATAGACGGCGCCGGTGGCGGCGCGGCGCGCCCAGCCGCCAGTCCAGCCCTGCGAGGGGTCGTCGAAACCGCCCGGGCGGAGTGTCAGGCGCACCTTGGCGAGCGTGCCCTTCGGGATGACGTTGGTGTTCGATTGGGCGGAGTTAAAGTCGTTCCAGGGTCCGGACATTGCGCGGCTCCTTTCAGTTGGAGGATGGGACGCGCAGTGGCGTCAGAGGGGAAAAGCCACCCCGGCGACCAGATCGGGACACCGGGCGTGGCGAGATGCGCTCAGCCATGGCCGGGCTCCTGCGCGGGCGCGGGATCGGCCGGGGTCACCGGCGGCCAGGTCAGGCGTTCGGAGGCAGGCGCCGCGGGGCGCTGGATCTTCTCCATCAGCCGTCCGAGATGCGGGGCCTCGACCCTGTCGAGGCGACCGGAGCGGTCCTTGGCGGGATAGCCCCAGGGGTTCAGCGTCTGGCAGACGAAGGCGCGCTGCGACTGGCCGCCCGGGTCCGGGATGTCGGCCATGGTGATGACTTGATCGACGATGCCCGGTAGTTCGAGCCCGGTCTTCGAGCCGTCGATCTGCGGCTGAAAGACCTTGCGATTGAAGTCGTCGAGCCGCTCGTCGAGGATGCCCACGAACCAGACATGCTTGCCGCGCGTGTGCTGCAGGTGGGTCAGCCAGCCGATCATCTCGCGGCCATGCAGACCGTAGGCACCGCGGATGTCGGGCTTGCCGGTCTTCTCCGAGAAGGCCTCGGGCTGGCCGCGGCACCACTGGAAGCAGAGCCGCCCGGCCACGGTGATCGAGTCGATGAAGACGGTCTCGTATTTCCCGATCACCGTCGGATCGCCGTAGCGCCCGCAGACCTCGTCGAAATGCGCCTGGCTGTAAGGTTGGTCCTCGCGCAGCGCCGGGTTCGGCCCGCCGATGAACACCGCGAAATCCCGACATTCCTTCCAGGTGCGGGGCCGGAGCGTGTCGATCTCCAGCCCCTCGACCGCCAGATCGCCGGCCTCGAGATCGAGGAAGATCGTGGTCGAGGCGTTCAGCGTCCAGAGCAAGCTGGTCTTGCCGATGCCGGACCGGCCGAAGATGACGCCCTTGATGCCCTTGCGTTGCGCGAGCCGTTCGTCGGCGCCGATGATGGGAAGGGCCATCACTGGCCCTCCTTCTTCATCACCGCCGTGGCGGCGCGATCTGCGCCGATGCACCCCGCCTCGCGGGCGAGCTTGTAGAGGCGCTTCAGCGCGTCGGCGTGGCGGTAGGCGGTCGTGCTCTCGCGCTCAGCCTCCACGATCGCGAAGGCGATCTCGTCGACGGTCGCCTCGACGACCGGCAGCGGCTCGCGCGGCTCGTCACCCGCGCGCTGCGGGAAGGCGATGGTTTCGGGGAGATCTTCGAGGGCGTAGTTCACCTTGCGAAGACGGGTGATGGCGTCCGGCTGGTCCGGCATGGCGGTTCTCCGTGGGATGATGTGATCGAGGAGGCGCATCACGCGGCCTCGCGGACGTCGGGCGCGGGCTCGGCGACGTAGATCGCCAAGAGCGGCGTCCCGTCGGCATGGGCGCCGGCGTCCTCGATCTGATAGTTGCGGTTGGGCTCGCAGACATCGGTCAGTTCCCAGCGGCGATAGAGCCCCGGAAGACGCCTGAAATCCTCGAGCGACAGATCGGCAGTGCGGTTCATGCGTGTCTGCTTTCGGTTGGAGGGAAGGCGCTCGGGGCGCTCGAATGGGAAAAGCCACCGGCGGGACCGGATCGGGACATCGGTTCAGGGGATTTCCTCGAGGGCGTCGTGCAGCCGGCGCATCGCGCGCTGGTAGCGCTTGCGGGCAGCGGCCTCGGTCAGGCCCAGCTCGACGGCGACTTCGGCCTGGGAGAAGCCCTCGATCGCCACGCGGATCACCAGCAGGGCGTCATTGCCGAGCAGCTTCCGCACGGCGCCGTTCAGCCGTGCGTACCCGGCCGCGCCGATCCCGCTGTCGCCGCTGTCCGCCACCTCGTCGGGATCGGCGCCGCTGGCGAGATGTTCGCGTGTCTGGTCGCGCTGGCGCACGCGGATCATGTCGCGCTCGACATTCCGCAGCACTGTGGCCGCGATCCAGTTGACACGCCCGAGGTCGAGGCCGCGGACAGCCTCGGTGGTGCGCGCCAGAACATCGGATGCGACCTCGTCGGCGGTGCCGATCCTGCGCCAGATCGACCGGCGCCGGATGGCGTCGAGGCCGGGCCAGAGTGCCAGCAACAGCAGCGTCAGGGCGCAGTCGGACGCGGGTCCGTCGCCCTGAGCCGCCCCGACCAGCGCGGAGAGGATCACGTTCTTTCGGGCCGGATCGCCGGGCGTGCGGTGCAGCCCATCCAGCAGGGCCGCCGGATCCCGGAACGGTGCGAGGGCAGCCTGCGCACGCCTGACGGCGTCGAAACTGCGCTGGAAGTGAAGGTTGGAGGAAGATTGCATGAGGTGATCACGGATCTCGTGCCACGCGAAGGACATCGGACGCCTGCCTTGCGGCCAGGCGTCCGGCGCCTTCTCGTGGCCAGGTCAGGACGTCGCGCGTCTCTGCGATTTCAGGGGGGTGGGAGGATGCGCGCGTCAGCGCGCGGGGGCGGTCGCGTTGTTCAGCGTGCCGCAGCCCCGACAGGTGGCCTGAACCGGGAAGCCCACGAGATACTCGTGCCCCCGCGCGAAGCGCAGGTGCATCCGGCCGTCCCGGCAGACGCCGAGAAGCTTTTCACAGCGCGTGCAGCGCCATTCCGAGTTGTGGGTGGTGGGCTTGGTCGTCGTGGCGCTGGACCAGCTCGTCTGGGCTGCCTGGCGCGGGGGGAAGGGAGTCGGCATGGGAATGCTCCTCTGATCGATGGAGCCCTTCCATTGGCCTGAGGAATCGGAGCCCGTCAGACCCCCCAATCGGAGCCGGATCGGAGCCAGCCGTCAGATGGCGATCTCCCAAGGCCCTTTGGCGCCGAGACTTCTCAGGAAGTTGGCCTTCAACTTGTCCCACAGCGGCTGCTTGAAGATGTTCGACAGGGACTGGCCCTCGGCGATGCCCTTGACGAGATCGTTCGTCTTCATGGGCATCGGACCATTCTTGTGAGCATCGACCAACCGCTGGATGACGGCGATGCGGTTTTTACCCTTGATGTCGATGGTTCCCCTCCCTGGAACGACGAGGGTCGCGATCTCATCTCCGCTACGGAGCAGTTCGACAGTCATGCCACCGCTGGCCAACAGCCGGTGCCGCCGAAATACTGACCGGAGCTTATCTGCGACCAACGCGATTTCGGACTGGTCATCGTCGATCTGATCGGCAAGCGGCGTCAGGACGTTTGCCGCCAGACACGGTCCGGAAGCGTTGCCGGCCTGCAGAACCAGTCCGATACCGAGGTTGTGGCGCGCCCGAAGCTCCGTATCAACGGCCGACCGGACCTTCTCCCGATCGAGACCACGCCCAAGGTAGATCGGAACATCCCCGCCATCGACACCGAGCGTTCCAAGGTAGAAGAGGTGATCGGTCAGCTTCTCGATGGCAGGCGCATCGAGCACTTGTTCGAGACGTTCCTTCAGGTGTTGCGCCACCCAGCCGTCGCGCACCCGATAGATCCTGTAGCGATCCGGGTTGCCCGCAGGCGTCACCTGTCCCTCGGAGACCTTGATGTCGGCTACCTTACGGTCTTCTTCCTCCGCATCTCCCTTTTCGATGCGAACGACCACTTCGGCCGCCACCGGGCCGACCTCGTCTTCATCGTCGATCAGGTCGTCACCTTCCCAACCGGCGGGCACGAGAAAGCCCAGTTCGGTCAGCAGGCCCGGATCGACACCACGAACCTGGAGCCATGCGCCGGTGACCCTGTCAGTCCCGAGGTCCCAGATGGCCAGCAAAGCGGGCATGACCGCCATGCTCTCCCCTTCGCCTGGCGCGCGACCCTCACGAAGGATCTTCCAGTGCCGAAGCAGGCGATGCCCCAAAACCCGCTCGAAGGGGTCGTCGAGGCTGAGAAGACTGCTCGTGTTGCGGTCGGTGAGCGTGAAGTCGAGGGTCTGCGCCTCATCCCGTCCCGCCCGGAAATAGCGGACCGCAATCTCGACAAAGCGGATCGCGAGCGCCCGCTCGAAAATCCGCGGAAGGCCCGGCTGGCTGTCGATGATCTCAGTGATGTCCTGATTGATCGTGGTGGAAAGCGAGAGACGATTGGCGAGATTGCCGATGCTGATGTCAGCGCGGATCACCTGCGCGCGGTCGATCACCACGTCGTCGAGTTCCGGCAGATCAAGATCGAACCCCTGCAGGAACTGCGAAATGTCGTAGGCCTGAAAGTCGACGGGTTGGTTGGAATAGGCCTGATCGAGAGCGGTCTCGATGAAGCGTTCGGCGATGGTGTGCCTCAGCTTTCGGTTGCCCGCACGGACATGTACCCGCCCGGTAGACGGCGTGTAGACGATCATTGCCTCTCCGGGCGGTCGGAAATAGATGCTCGACCGATTGCCGTCGTCGTCGATCTCCCGAACACTCGTGGGGGGATCGGGATGGAACAGCAGGTACATTTCCGCGGCCGGTTCATCGCCGTCCTCGGGGATGTCGAACTTGTCGATACTATAGCCGTCGCCGCGATCGAGACGCTTGTTGAGGTCGGTCAGCAGTTCTTCGAGCAATGCGCTGCCGGCGTCTGGGCCCCCGTCGACCGAAGGCTCGGCCATGAAGGTCTGGTAGTGCTTGTCATAGCGCCGGTAGAGACGCAGGTGCAGGCTGTTCTCTGCCGCTTCGAACAGCCCGTGTTCATTGACGAAGGCCCACAGGCTGCGTGCCAACTTGTCTCGCTGATTGAGAAGTTCCTTACTGCGATCGGGTTCGAGCGTGGTGGTGGCCAGACCTTCCAGGACATACTCGCCTCGGTCGCTCGCGATTGTGACGATCCGGGCGGCTTCAGCTTCGAGCGGTCCCAGTCGGTCCTTCTTCTCCTGCGGCAGCATGTTACGGGCAACTGACGGACCATCCGGGACGTCAGGGTCGAACTTGTAGGGGGTAATCCAGTTCAACCGCTCGAAGGCTTTGCTATCGAGAAATGCGGACAGCAGCTTCGGCTCGGCGTCATCGAATAGCCGCGAAAGATTAGGGCAAGTCTTGGCTGGGGCGCGTACCATGGAATTCTCCGGAAATGCTGACTTGCGCTACTGATCGCGAGTGTGGTGCCGAGCTCGAAGCTTGACATTGCGATGTCGACCCTGGTGGCTGCGGGCAATATCGCCTCGCTCCCGGACAGGAAGAGTCGCTGAGGCGGTGTTCACGCGCGCATTCTCGATCAGTGCCAGGACATGGGGGCTGGTCGGGATTGCTTTGCGCGCCATGAAACCACCTCAACGAACATTTTCTCGTGATCGATTCAACTTGCGATAATCGTGAACAAAACTGCCATGGGCAAGAGGTGATGTTCCTCACCTGTTCGCATGTCCCATCTCGCGCTGCCGGGTGGCTTTTGATCGGTAACGACACCACCGATCACGGCCGCCCACGACATGAAACGCCCCAATCCTCTGCCCCCTGACGTGATGACACCGGCCGAACGCCGCACCCAGCTTTGCGGCCTGCTGGCGCTCGGGCTGGTCCGGTTGCGGATGCGCGAGAGGGAGAGGGGCGAAGTATCTGACGATACTGGAGAACGTTGCCTACACTATCCGCCCGACCAATGCCGTCATGCAACTCCAACGCATCGGAGACATGCATGAACAAGCCCGATCCCATCCCCGCGCGCCTGGCCGCACTCAAGGCCACGCCGACGCCCGACCTGAAGCAACAGTGGCGCGACCTCTTCGACAGCGAGCCGCCGCCGTTCAACCGCCGCTACCTCGAATCCCGGCTTGCCTACCGCATTCAGGAACTCGCCTATGGCGGGCTTAAGCCGGAGACCATCCGGCGGCTGGAACGACTGGGCGAGGAACTGGACGGCGGTGACCGGTCGAAGCGCAGCATTCGCGCTGATCGCGACCGTCCCATTGTCGGCACGCGCCTGCTGCGCGAGTGGCAGGGCGTCGAGCAGATCGTGACCGTCACCGCGGACGGGTTTGAATGGCAGGGTCGGCCGTACAAGTCGCTCTCGGCCATCGCGCGCGCCATCACCGGCACCCGCTGGAACGGCTGGGTGTTCTTCGGGCTCAAGAATCACAGGGGGCGGAGATGACGAAGCCACCCCCCGAAAAATCGAAACCGGTCCGCAAGCTCCGCTGCGCCGTCTACACCCGGAAATCCTCCGAGGAAGGGCTGGAGCAGGAGTTCAACAGCTTGCACGCGCAGCGCGAGGCCTGCGAATCCTACATCGCCAGCCAGCGGTCGGAAGGCTGGGTACTGGTCCGCGATCAGTATGATGACGGCGGGATCTCCGGCGGCACGCTGGAACGTCCCGGCCTGCAGCGGCTGCTGGAGGACATCGAGGACGGGCTGGTCGATGTGGTGGTGGTCTACAAGATCGACCGTCTCTCTCGGTCACTGGCGGATTTCGCCAAGCTGGTCGAGGTGTTCGACCGGAACGGGGTGACGTTCGTCTCCGTCACCCAGTCGTTCAACACCACCACTTCGATGGGGCGGCTGACGCTGAACATCCTGCTCAGCTTCGCCCAGTTCGAGCGCGAGGTGACGGCCGAGCGCATCCGCGACAAGGTCGCCGCCAGCCGGAAGAAGGGCATGTGGATGGGCGGGGTGCCGCCCTACGGCTACCGCGTCGAGAACCGGAAGCTGGTTATCGACGACGAAAGCGCCGCGCACGTCCTCTGGATCTTCGCTCGATTCCTCGAGATCGGGTCCTGCACGGAACTGGCACGGGAGGTTGGCACGCGCGGAATCCGGACGCCGCGAGGCAACCGGATCGACAAGAAATACCTCTATCGGATGCTCAACAACCGCGCCTACATCGGGGAAGCGGTCCACAAGGGCGACAGCTATCCCGGCGAACACGACGCGATCATCGGCCGCGAGATGTGGGACCGGGTCCACGCCATTCTGCAGGAAAGCCCCCGCAAACGTGCTGCACGCACCCGCGCCGACACGCCCGCACTGCTGAAGGGGCTGCTGTTCGGGCCCGATGGCACCGCGTTCTCGCCGACGCATACCCGCAAGGGCGGGCGGCTCTACCGCTATTACGTCAGCCAGACCGTGCTGAAGCACGGTGCCGGATCCTGTCCCGTGGGCCGGGTGCCTGCGGGTGAGATTGAAGCCGCCGTAATCGACCAGCTGCGCGCGGTATTCCACCAGCCCGAGATCGTGGCGGGCACGTTCAGAGCGGCGCGAACGCAGGAAGAGGACATCACCGAGGCCGATACCAGCGCGGCGCTGACCCGGCTGGATCCGCTGTGGGACGAGCTTTTCCCGACCGAGCAGGCGCGCATCGTGACCCTGCTGGTTGAGCGGGTCGAAATCGGCACAGAGGGCCTGAACGTGCGCCTGCGCATGGACGGGCTGGCGGCACTGGCGCGCGAAATCACCGCAGATGCAGGAGCAGCCGCATGACCCGGACAACATCGATCTTGGAGACCGTTACCATCCATGTTCCGTTCCGACTGGTTAGGCGCAGCGGGCGCAAAGAAATGCAGTTGCCAGCGGGCGCCGCACAAGCGCGGAAGCCGGACAACACGCTGGTCAAGGCGCTGGCGCGCGCCTTCCGCTGGAAGCGCATGCTCGACTCAGGCGAGTTCGCCACCATCACCGAACTCGCTGAGCGGGAGGGGATCGCGCCTTCCTACATGACCCGGGTCCTGCGCCTAACGCTGCTTTCGCCCGACATCGTCGAGGCGATTCTCGTCGGGAGTGGAAATTCTAGGCTGACGATAGCTCGGCTGCTGGAACCCTTCCCGACTTGTTGGGAAGATCAGGCCGCCACGATCAGCGATCTATGGTCCGCGAGCCCAAACCGGGCAGACGTCAATTTGGCTGGGCCGTCCAAAGTGACCCGACCCGGAAGGCATCGTGACTGCAGTTCATGATTTCCGAGCCAAGCAGAAGTAAGAATGTCAGTTTGACAGACTTCCTCTGCCAGCACGGGTGCCGCGAAATGCGCGACCGATCCGAGACATGAATGGTCGCTTGTCGTCTCCCACGTCATCCGTCGGATCAACGTGCGGAATTCCGGCTGAAGATCTCGCAAACGCAAGCGAGACCTCAGCGGCCAACTCCTCTGACGCAAGGAAGGAAAGATCGATGATTTGGTTGCGCAACCTGAGCAGCTTGGTGGCTCGTCTCATGACATCTTCCATCCGCCCCCGACCAATTCGATCAGCCGTAGTCAGCCAGCCTTCAGCAATGGCTCGGGCAAGGTTGGGATCGGACGCAATGGAAGCGCGCTCGAAAATCTGGACCATTGCATCCTCGCTAAGGCCCTCGAGCAGTCGCCATCGCCTCGAACCCGCCTCTCCGCCCAGATCAAATGTCCGCCCACGCATCCAGAGCCTCTGCAAGGTGTTTCTAACGCCACCAGCAAATCGTGCTCTCTGCCGCGCCGAGTAGCGCCAAACAACCAGTTCCTGGAGCATCACGCACGTCTGAAAAGCCCAAACGTCGTCGCGCAGCAATTCCGGGGACGCAAGGTGTTGATGTCCTGCGAGCCATCTGGCCGCATCGAAATCAAAACTGGACTTCTGCTTTTCGGAGGCTCGCTCCGGATACCCATGACGCGTCGCAATCGCGGTCATTTCAGTCTGAATTTCCGCGACTAGTTCGGGTGAAACCGAACCGCCACTCGGTGCGTACCAGATCCATGCCTCGTATTCGGTGAGGCGTCTATCGAGACTTATAGGCCCAGCATCAGTATCTGCGAAGCGCTCCAAGTCCTCCATGCACCGTGTCACTCCAACGTCGTTCAGGCGGGGAAGAAGTCGAACATTGCTCACTCGATATCCCTCAACTCAGCTGCAGCGTGCAGGCTGGAATGAAAACTGCCAGGCATGCTGCGGCGGATGTTTCTGAGTTCGGACAGTTCACGGCCCGGAAATGCCAGCTCCATCCAGCCCGCAATTTGGGCGCCAACTGATCCCTCCTCGCACCCGTCCAGTTGCTCTGCGAGATCATCGGCGTCGAGGGTCGCCCCGACCATCTGCACCATCACGTCTCCGAGGATCGCCTGGAGGGTCAGTACGTCACCGTCCACGACCCGTTGAGCCAGTTCGGCATGGTCAGAATTGACGTAGAGGCGCACGGAGCCGTTGAAGTCCGAGGCGAGACCGCCTGGGCGCCACGACAGATACCATGGGGCGGAGACATGCCGTTGGTTCGGGAAAGTTTCGATGAAGGAAACGACTTCGATCGGGAATCGACTGTCACCACCGTCTTCGAGCTCGACCGAGAACTCATGCGACCAAAGGCGCGAACCGATGCGGGTCGGGGCCAGGATTGCGGCATTCTTGGCGGATGCAGCGAGTAGCACCTCAATCCGTGTATGCAGGCGTCCAGATAGAGTGTTGCCGGGCACGAGCGCATACAATTCCAGCGCCTTGTTTGTTGCGGTTTCAACAAGTTGTGAACTGACGCGTTCGACCACCCTTGGGAATCGGCCGCGACCAGTTCCGATTTTTAGAACCACCGCGAGCTTGAGTTCATCTTCTGGAATGGACAGCATGCGGGCGGCGGCCTGCATGTCGATCAGGATGGAGCCCCGAAGCTCGACGTCTGCAGCGTAGTCCCACTCTTCAAGCATGGGCTTCAATGGAATGAATGGCTGTCCGGCTTGGGCGATCATCCAGCGACTGAGAGTCACGGCTTCGTCCGGCAGGCTCAGGAAAGGAAGGGCAAAGGCCGAGGTCATGCTCCGGCCTCCTCGAAGCTGAAACGAATGCCTACGGCTGCATCTTCCGGCACGGTGACGCGACAGGAGACTGTTCCCTGCAACTCCTCAATCTTGATCCCATTGGTTTTCGCGATCGTGTCCGCTAGGGACAAGTCTACAAGAGCGATGGATATATCGCCGGGCAGGTCGTCAACCGTCGTGGAAGAGCCATCCAGCACCAGATGTGGGCTCGCATGCAGGGTGAGATTGGGTCGGCTGCCATCGTTGGTCAGGTCAGCTTCGAAATTCGCAATACGTTGGCCGTCAAGGAGTTCGAGCCCAACGAAGCGCGGCGCGGAGATCGCTATCTTTTTCCTGCCGCCGCCACCGCCCGGAGAGACCGCCCTCCCTGGTCCCTTGCCAGATGTACTGGAAAGGAGCTTGCCCAGTTTGGCGGCGGTCTTGGCAACGGAAGGTCCGCGCTCTTCGCCCGCACCAAGAGCGGCTTTCGGCTGAACATAGGTCGCTGCCGCGAGCTTCAGTTCCCTCAGCGCTACGTTTACAAAGGTTTTGGCCCGCCCCTTGGGCAACATGTCCGGGATCCAGTCGTCATGGGCTGGAGGTTCAGACACCGCAAAAGCCTTCTCGATTTCTTCTTCATTCGAGCAAATGAAGACGCCGGCCCATTCGAAGCGCTTGTCGGCGAAGGCCTCGCCGGGAAGGTATCGGACAATCAGTTCAACGGGCCGCATCAGAGCGATGGCATGCGCTTGTTGGCGCATTGGACTTTCCTCACGCAGCGCCATTAGGTTCCGGGGCGCGTGCAGCCCGCGGACAATCGAAAGTCGCCCTAGATCCGCGATGGGCCGCGCACTTCGGATAGTGGTTACAGCACCACCCCCGTCGCCTCGAACATTCCGCAAAGCTTCGGAGAAGAGATCGAGTGGCGGATAATGCTCCGGTGCCGGGATTTCGACTTGTTCGCCCTCGAATTCCAAAGCTACTGCGATCTTCCGTTCCGCTTCAGTGAACCCGCACATTCTGGGCCAAAAGTTCCATAGAACCGTTTCGACGAGCTCGGCGCGCAGGTCCGCGCCCCGATCCACGTGTGGTGCCACGATTGCAATTGTAGTGCCGGGTCGGCTTTCGTCTCGAAAAGGTAGTCCGAGCAACTCAGACAGCTCAACAGCCTCCGTGCCCTCGAGCGGTTCCACACCACCTTCTGAGTCATCGCGCCCCCACCAGTGCCGGCCGGTAAAACGACGTCGCTCCCCATCAACCACGGCTTCAAAGGCGTCGCCCAAATGACACCCCATGATCCGGCGCACCGGAACACCATCAAAAAAAGTCTGGGTGTCAGCAATAATCGTCGATGCGCGGCTCAAGGCATAGAGCGAGGTCTTGCCGTAGCCATATGTTCCTCCGCCGTGATGCGTGTCGCGCGCTGCGCCGACATTGCGGAGGAAATTGACAAAATCGAGGTGATCAGTGCCCATTGCGACATCCGCGCGCGTTGGTCCTCCTAATCCGGTGGTGTTGAAATCAGCGATCTCCAGCAGCGAAACCTGTTCCGCACCAAGAACGTCGCGCAGACTTGCGCTTTCGTCGTCCTCGCTGGCTACGTCAGCCTCTTTAGGTGGAAGGTTGCGAAAGAAGTGCTCGCGCAATCTGGCAAGCGCTTCACCTTCGATCGTCCGGAAGCGCAGAAGGATCTCGACGCTGTTGCCCTCCGGAGCGGCATCCACCGAGTTCTGCAGCGCCTCCCTGATTACAGTCTGCAGGAGGCCCAGCGCTGGACGTCCCAAGAGTCGTCGGAACCCTTCGCCAGCGATGTTTCCGGTGCGAGCAAATCTCTCGCTGTGCAGATCGAGTGGGTTCATGAGGCGAACTCCGACAGGGCGGCGTCCGACTGCGCCGGGTCCAGCAGATGCCCGTGGGCGGTGGAGAGATCGATTTCGTAGGTCAACGTCACGACGCCGAGAGGCAGGACGCCACCCGGAAAGGATTCCGATGTCACAGAAGGGAAACCGGGCAATACCGCGTAGAAGTCGATTCCCTCGAGCGCGAAGTGCGTCGTGTTCCATTCCTCGGCATGCGGATCACGGCACCCGAGCTCGGCCAACCGCTCATTCAGGACAAGCTCGTCAGTTCCATTTCCGATGATGGCATGATGGAGCTTCGCGACCGAGATTGCAGCACCATCCACGGGCTCGAGCCGGACATGGACAAGGATCAGGCGGCCGTCTGATGGCGGTAGAAGCTGCTCCGGCCCGTGAATTGTCACGCGCGCTGCGTCGGAACGCAGCGAGGTCTTGACCTCGAGGGCAATGCTACGGCGGCGGAAATCGTGGCGCTGGCCAATCGGGCCGGTCCATCCGTCCAGCGCTTCGGGCCGCATGACCGTCAGTCTGTCGAGGATCACCAACTCGCCGATCAACCCGCCTAGCTTGGTCAATGGGATTTCTCCCTCGGGCGTTCTGGCGAGAAGATTGCGAAAGTCCTGTATGGTCCCGTGGACGGCCTTTTCCGGACCCTCGCCGTTCTCCAACCGTTTCAGGATCTCCTCGACCAACTCAGTAAAGACTCTGGTCAGTCTCGGATTTCGTAGTGTGATGTCGATGAAATGTTCGAGCTTTCCGGAAGATTTGAACGAAGAGCGCGCGAGGAACAGGTTACGGCTGCCTGCGGTCGTACTCCCCCTTGCAGGGCGTCCAACGGGAACGAGAAGCCGCGGTTCTCCTTGGGGACCTATCGCTATCCGCACTTGGCCGTAACCGGTTGTCACTGTGGTCGCCCGGCTCGGCACCTCGAGGATCCCGTCACCCTGTCTGGAAGCGCGAATCTCGCTCCATTCCCTTTCGAGCAGTCCCGGATCATGCATCGCTGCCTTCCACTTCTTCGATCTGATCCTCGCCTTCCTCAGTCTCCTCGAGTGCCGGCGCCTCGATATCGACCGAGAAATAGCCGCCCGAACGATCCTTCTGGCCTGGGAAGACGATGCCAAACCCGACGATGTCCGCAACGGCATCAAGTGCTACCCGGGAAGGCGGCTTGTCACCGCTGGACTTCCGTTCCAGAGGTTCCGATCTCGCATCGATCAAGTACAAGAGCAGCAAGGGTGTCTCCGGTCGACAAGCCTTGTAGGTCGTCCAATCCTCCTTACCCTCGGGTTCCCGATCAGCGTCGATCAGGATGTCGGCCTTAGACATCAATGCCTTGATGTCGGCATATCGTGGAGATGCCTCGCGGAGGCGCGACCGTCGCATGGTCGGAACCTGTCCAAGTCTGCCGAGCGGTCTGGCAGACGTCGTGGCCGAATTTGTCTGGATAACCGCAACATTCCAGCGTGCGAGCGAGGCCTCTGTCTCGTCGAGATAACGGATCAGATGCGGTTTCTTGAGATCCATATGTTCGTCAGAGATTTCTGTCGCGGCGATGAAGCGGCGCACCATCATGAAGGGGATATCCCGGAACAGTAACCCCCTCGCTTCCTCGGTGGGCGTTGTGGTTTCCAGCATCGAGTCTACGAGTTGAGAGGCGGCGTTCCAGTTCCCTCCGACAATCTCGCTATCACGGTGATCGAAGCGGATGGTTTGGACGTGCTTGCCCGAAAAACTCATGCTGGTACGGAAGGCATGCTTCATCTTTGTGGCTGCCGTTATCGCCATGCCCGGTATCGAACGTACCTTTACTGCGAAGTCGCGCGGCGTGAGCTTGTTTTCGCGGTAGACCGCGATGTCCTCACGGATCTCTTCCTCGATCACGGCAAGGGAGCGGAACTTCGACGCCAGGTCCTCGGTCGTCCAAAGGCGCGGAAGGTCTTCGTATCCGCGGCGGTATCCAAACCAGCGTCCCATCTGGAGCAAGGTGTCATACTGTCTCGAGGTCCGAAGGAAGAAGGAGACGCAGAGGCCTTCGAGGGTAAGTCCCCGTGCGAGAACCGTTCCACCTACCACGATGCAGGTGACTGGATCGCCGGTGTAATCGAGTCGCAAGCCCTCGTCTGTCTCTCCATTCTCGACCGGATAGCGTAGCGCATCGAGGACCGAGGGGAGATGGGCAAGGACTGTATCGAAATCCTCCGGAATACGATCCTGACCGACAGGGGCGGTCCGTCCCCGCTCGTGCTCGAATACCTCGCGAAGTCTTTCCGTGGGTTCGCCGGTCCCGGTGACTAGGTCCGACTTTCTCTGCTCCACCCAGTCGCTGATGAGTCCCGACATGTATTCGTGCTGACGCACATACTGCGAAGAATGGACCAGCATCGACATGTGCTCGCCTTCCTGTCCACGCGAACGGCGTATTGCACAGCTGGCGAGGAACCAGAGAATCGCATCTTCCAGACTGCGGGTCATCTCGGGATGGAAGCTCTCCTTGTATTTCGGCGAAGTCGGCCGCAGACGATCCGGATCATCCTTATGGAGGATGCGGATCATATCGCGCTCTTCGGCATCTGCCTCGGCGCTGTCGCTCCCGAAGACCTCGCGGGCCCCGAAATAGCCAATTGGCCGCTCCAGCGCCGTGATGAAGTCTCGTGGGTAGAGATCGTCCAGATCTTCGTCATTCCCGTAGGGATAGGGGTTGATGAAGACGTTTGCGAAGGGGGTCGCAGTGTAACCGACATAAGTGACAGCCGGCAGCGCAGCCAGGACTTGCCGTATCTCTGCGTTGATCCGCGTCATGTCGAACTCGCCGCGCGCCGAATTCACCGAGGCCTGATCGCATTCATCGTCAATCAGGAGCACCTTGAGCTCCCGCAGGACCACAGCGGGCGTGCGAGCAATCGTGCGCCGCAATTGCTTGAGCCGACTTCCCTCCTTTTTCATCACGATCAGCTGGGCATGACCTTCCGCTGGCATGACGAAGCCACCGTTCGCGGGCTGGACAAAATCGCCGGCCGGGTCACTCGTGGTATAGAGCTGCCAGAGAGTGCGGTGACGAAGCACATCCTTCTCGAAGCGATCTTGGGTCTGCTTTCGCAGTTTGTTCGTCACGCCGCCCAAGACGATGATCATGTTGTAACCGGCATCGACTGCCTTCGCCATCACGGCAGTCATGTTGGCGGTCTTGCCGGATTGCACATAGCCGACTACCAGCCCACGAGAGGCGAACTTGTCCTTGCTTGGGTTGCCCAGCAACGAGACGACCTCCGTGGAGGCACGGTCCAACGAGCCGATCGTGTCGGGATTCCAGCCCTTAGTCTTCAGATACTCGTGCAGTGCGGTCCAGTGATGGCTGTTTGCCCCGGGTCCGCGATACCAATCTTCCGGGGCATCAACGATCGAGTGGCGACGTAGAATCTCCACATCCTGGATCTCGGCACGCACGATCTCCACTGCAGCCGAGAGGTTCGCAACCATCTCTGGGCCAAAGGGTCCGAACATGCCCTCCATCTCGCGGCGGCAGGCCGCAGCGGTTTCTTCAAGGGTTCCATAGTTCGCACGTCTTTGGCGAAGTTGGGTTGCGAAGGTCTCGATCTGTGGAGAAGGCATGACAATCTCTTGAGCGGAAACTACCTTTTACTTCTAGGCGTTGCACTAATTCATCGTCAAACGCAGAAATTCCTGTCAGCATGAACGCACCGAATTAACTCAACCACTCAAGCCAAGGCCGCGTAGAGCAAAGTCGCGATCTGCCGGGCCAGAAACGGCGGTACGGCGTTCCCGACCTGGACATACTGCTGTGTCCGATTGCCCAGAAAAAGGTAATCGTCCGGAAAGGTCTGTAGTCGGGCCGCCTCGCGCACGGTGAGGCTGCGGCACTGAAACGGGTCCGGATGGATGAAATAGTGCCCGTCCTTGGAAATGTGGCTCGTCACCGTTGTCGATGCCTCGTCTGCCAACTGAACCCGGAAGCGGTCGTTGAAGGCACCGCTGTGCCAGTTGCGGTGGTCGGGGCTGAGTGCGAGCGGGAAGTCGGCGGCCTTCGGGCTGTAACCATGGACGTTACCGAAGACCGCGGCGAAGAGATAGCGGCCGAGATCAGACGCCATGTGCCCGCGCGTCTCGTGCTGGGCTATCGCGCGCAGGCCCGGCCGTTCCAGCCATTGCAGCAACTCGTCGTTGGACGTTGCATAGCCGTCAGGAAGCCACGAGGCAGCACGAACTTCTGGGGAAGCTTCCTGCATGCGCCGTGAGACAGAGCGGAAAGCTTCGCGAAGGGCGCGGTCTTCCTTCCCCATGTAGATGCCGGTCAGCAGCCTTGCCGCATCGATGACCTCACGACGCCACAACATGGCGTCGTCGAGCCCTCTGCTGATGCCGCTCCGCAGGGAGGGCATGTTCCCTATGACATCGTTGACCGTCCTGACCTCCGTTGAGACAGCGATCTCTGCATCTGCCGCCCTTGCTGCAAGATCGGACCGGATGCCGATAATGATCACCCTGTGGCGTCGTTGCGGAACTCCGAATGCCTCGGAACGCACGATGAAGTCGGAGGGCTGTGCCGCTTCCTGCAGACTTGCCTTGCCGCCTTCGACCCGGATGGCACGCAATTCGTAATGATGGTCTCGCCCCGTACCGAGCGACGACAGGTCTTCCATCAGCATCTCGAAGACCAGACGCCTCTCGACCGTCGAAGACAGCATGCCCTTGACGTTCTCCATGACGAAGGCGGCTGGACGAAGCTTGTCCAGCACGCGGATGTACTCGCGGAAGAGGTAGTGCCGTGCGTCCTTCTCGGGAACATATCCGACTTTGCCCTTCGACCGAGCGCGCCCGACCAGGGAATACGCCTGGCAGGGAGGGCCGCCGATCAGGATCGTATCGTCGTATCCGGCCTTCAGATTCTCGATGGCGCAATCTATTGCGGACGCGGCGACATCGGTTCCAAGTTCAAGCGCACGGGCTTCGTCGACGGCATGCCTCCACGCCTGAGCGTCGACGGCTGACCAGTCTGGTTCGGCCTCAAGCCCTGCATGAAATTTGATGAACTGATCGGGCAAGGTGCCGTGAAGCGCCATGTATTCACGCAAGAACGCACGAAGCGTCAGGGTCCGATGGGCCGACGCCTCCTTCTCGACCGAAATGCCGATTCGGAACGGCGCATGGCCGTCCCTGGCAAGGGACGCAAACCCCTCGCCGAGCCCGCCTGGGCCGGCGAACAGATCGACAATGCCGAAAGTGGAAGGCAAATCAGGCTCCTGACGAATTTCATTCAGCCGGTGTATACTAGGTTCAGGGACGAAAACCAGGACGGATGTGACCGATATCGTGGACCAGCAGACCCGTTCCCGGATGATGTCGGGGATCAGGGGAAAGAACACCAAGCCCGAGCTGGCTCTCAGGCGGGCGTTGCACGCGCGCGGTTTTCGCTTCCGACTTCATTCAAAGAAGGTCCACGGGCGACCGGACCTCGTTCTGCCGAAGTATCGTGCCGTCGTCTTTGTGCACGGCTGCTTCTGGCATCGGCATGAGGAATGCCGCTACGCCACCACGCCCGCAACGCGCTCGGAGTTCTGGCAGGCCAAGTTCGCGGCGAACGTTGCACGGGACAGCGTCGTTCGCGGAGCGTTGCTTGATCAGGGTTGGCGCGTGGCGACGATTTGGGAGTGTGCCTTGCGTAAGCCCGAACAGATCTCCGTGGCCGCCGACCGTCTTGCAGAATGGCTGGTGGCTGCAGGTGACACGCTCGAACTCGGTGAAAACGAGGCTTCGGTAAACGCAAGAGAAGGTTAGGACGTTTGCTTCCCGCTGATTGATCCAGCGTAGCAAGGCTATGATCCGCCTGTTGAATGTTCGCTCCGGGTTCCTTTTCACGAACGCCACTGACATCGAAGTGTTTAGGTGGAGCGTCGGGAAAAGCATGAATTTTCTGATAGTTACAAGCTCTTCACCAAACCGGCGCAGTCATGAGGTCAAGAGAATACCAGCCCTGAGAGACAGCTTCCCGGCCTCCTGGCGCAGCGGCCAGTGCTCAGCCCCTCCCGCATAACCCTCGAGAACAACGGAAAAATCCGGCCGCAGCCGGATCGGGAGAACGCTTTCGCTGGGGCAAGTGGCGGAGGGAGTGGGATTCGAACCCACGGAGACATCGCTGCCTCGCCGGTTTTCAAGACCGGTGCCTTAAACCGCTCGGCCATCCCTCCCCGCGTCGCTGCATCTGCCGATGCGGACGGAGACGGCTTTAGCCCCGAGCATGCCACGCCGTCAACTCGTCCCGGCGTTCGCCGCACCCGTTACCCGCCTGCGCACTGCAACACGAACGGCAATGAGCCTTCATACAGGTTGTACGTTCAGGCCATCGACAACTCTTGACGAGCCCCTGCCGCCGGGCGTACGCCCACTGGCATCCCCACAAACGGAAACGGCATTCTGGCGATGGAAATCTTTACCGCGGCTGGCCTTACTGCGCTCCTCCAGGTCATTCTTATCGATCTCGTCCTTGCCGGGGACAATGCCATCGTCATCGGCCTCGCCGCTGCGGGCCTGCCGGCGGATCAGCGCAAGAAAGCCATTCTCATCGGCGTGCTGGCGGCCACGGTGCTGCGAATCGTCTTTGCAGCGATTACTGTCCAGCTCCTCGCCATCCTCGGTCTCCTGCTCGTCGGCGGCATCCTGCTTCTGTGGGTATGCTGGAAGATGTGGAGGGAATTGCGCACCTCCCACGAAGAAGAGGAAGAAGCGACCGAAGCGCTTTCCGACGGGCAGCGGTCGACTGCCAGCAAGATACCTCGCAAGACGTTGATGCAGGCCGCAATCCAGATCGTCGTCGCGGACGTATCGATGTCGCTCGACAATGTGCTCGCCGTCGCCGGCGCCGCGCGCGATCATTTCACCGTGCTCATCGTCGGCCTCATGCTGTCGATCGCGCTGATGGGCCTGGCGGCGTCCTTCATCGCGCGTCTTCTCCATCGCTACCGGTGGATCGCCTATATCGGCCTGCTCATCATCCTCTATGTCGCACTCGACATGATCTATCGCGGCGCGCTCGAAGTCTGGCCGCATGTCAACGGCGCGTTGGGCTGACGGCCCTTACCCTTCGTTCCGCGGGAACTGGGGTGGCGGCGTGACCCTGCCTGCAAGCTCGGCCTCCTTCGCCGCATAGCTGCGGTAGGCCGGGCGGTCGATCGCGCGGACCAGGTAGTCCTGGAACACCTGCAGGTCGGGCAGCACCTTCAAGATGTTCATGGTGAAATGAATGCCGGACGCGAGCTGGGTGTCGGCCGCCGTAAACCTGTCGCCCGCCGCATAGGGATGAGCCGTCAGAAGCCGTTCGAGATTGGCCACCATGTCCTCGAACAGGCCGAAGGAAAAGCTGTTGCCGCCCTCATAATGCCAGCCTTGCGCGCGCGCCGCGATCACCGGATCGAACACGGCATCGCAATAGACGAGCCGTGTCAGATAGGCGGCACGATCGCTGTCGCCGATCGCAGGCGCAAGCCCCGCTTCGGGAAAGGCGTCGGCCAGATAAATGGTGATCGCCGCACGCTCGGTGACCACGGTGCCGTCATGGTCTATCGCCGGCACCTTCTTGTTCGGCTGGATGGCCCGATAGCTTTCGGGAACGCCACCCGGTGCGCGAATGTCGATCAACTCGATCTCGTAAGGCGCGCCGATCTCTTCGAGCAACCAGAAAACGCCGGAAGAACGCGACCAGGGCATGCAATAAAAGGTGAGCATCCGAACCTCCAGAACACCATGAGCGAATCCACGCTAACAGCTCCCTCCTGACACGGCACTGTCAGGAGGGATGTCAGGCGTCAAACGAAAAAGGGCGCCTGACGGCGCCCTTCTCATGCTATCAGGGCCGCCGCTTATTGCGGCAGCTTGTCGTCTATACCCTTGACGTAGAAGTTCATGCCGAGAAGGGTCTGGTCGTCGGCGACCTCGCCTTCCTTCAGCCATTCCGAGCCGTCCTGCTTGGCGATCGGACCGGTGAAGGGGTTCCAGCCGTCCTTGATCTTCTGCACGGTGGCCTCGGCTTCCTTCGCAACCTCATCGGGCACATTGGTGTAAGGCGCCATGTAGATGATGTTGTCCTTGAAGCCTTCCCAAAGGTTTTCGGCCTTCCAGGTGCCGTCCATGGCGGCCTTCACCCGGCTGACATAGTAAGGGCCCCAGTTGTTCACCGCTGCGGTAAGCTGGGCCTTCGGCGCGAACTTGGCCATGTCCGCCGCCTGGCCGAAGCCGTGCAGGCCGCGCTCCTGCGCGATCTGGAGCGGAGCTGTGGAATCGGTGTGCTGGACGATGATGTCGGCTCCCTGATCGAACAGGGCCTTGGCAGCGTCGGCCTCCTTGCCCGGATCGAACCACGAGTTGATCCACACGACCTTCACCTTGAAGTCCGGATTGACGGACTGGGCGCCGAGCATGAAGGCGTTGATGCCCATGACCACTTCGGGGATCGGGAACGACACGATGTAGCCTGCGACACCGGCCTTCGACTGCTTGGCGGCGATCTGGCCGCTGACATAGCGACCTTCGTAGAAACGGATGTTGTAGACACCCATGTTCTCGGAGGTCTTGAAGCCGGTGGCATGCTCGAACTTCACATCCGGGAATTTCCTCGCCACTTCGAGTTCGGCATCCATGAAGCCGAAGGACGTGCCAAAGATGATCTTGCAGCCGTCGCGCGCCAGTCGTTCGAACGAGCGCCCGGCATCCGGACCTTCGGCGACGTTTTCCAGATAGGCGGTTTCGACCTTGTCGCCGAGTTCCTTCTCGACTTCCAGGCGCCCCTGGTCGTGCTGGAACGAGAAGCCGAAATCGCCGATCGAACCCACATAGACCCAGCAGGCTTTGAATTTCTCCTGTGCCTGGACCGGTGCGGTCAATGCGAGGGCGGCAACAGCCGTCATCAGGCCGATCAGTCTTCTTTTCATAACAACGTTCTCCATCTGAGGTTTAACTTCATTCATGCCGATTTCTTTAACGCTCGGGCACGAAGGGTTGGGCCAGCGATGCCGGCGTGTTCATCATGGTCAGTCGCTTGTTCCGCGAGATCAGCACCAGCACCAGTATGGTCGCGAGATAGGGCAGCGACGACAGGAACTGGGACGGCAGCGACTTGATCAACGCTATCGGCTGGTAGATCAGCCAGGACGAGTTGGCGAAGCTGGAAAGATCGATCGCCTGCACGTGAAGCTGCCCGATCCAGATCGCGCCGAAGATGTAGGCTCCGGCCAGCACCCGCCACGGCCGCCAGGAGGCGAACACCACCAGGGCCAGCGCAATCCAGCCGCGCCCGGCGCTCATGTTCTCGACCCATTGCGGGGTATAGACGAGCGACAGATGCGCGCCGGCCAGACCGGCACAGGCACCGCCGAACATCACCGCCAGATAGCGGTAGCGGATGACCTGTATGCCCAGCGCGTGCGCCGAGGTGTGGCTGTCGCCGATGGCCCGCATGGTGAGGCCCGTGCGGCTGCGGAACAGGAACCATGCGACGGCAATGACCAGCGCGATGGACAGGTAGAAGATCGGGTCCTGGCCGAACAGCAGGCGCCCCACGCCCGGCAACGACGTAAGGCCGGGAATGTCCAGATTCGGCAATCGCACGCCCGGCAGGCCGACGAAACTGGTTCCCAGCATGCCCGACAGCCCAAGCCCCAGAATGGTCAGCGACAGGCCGGTCGCCACCTGGTTGGTGGCCAGCGTGAGCGTCATGAACGCGAACAGCAGAGAGAAAAGCACGCCGACGATGATGGCGGCGATCACGCCGAGCCACGGCGAACCGGTTAGGTAGCCCGCGCCGAAGCCGGCGACCGCGCCCATGATCATCATGCCCTCGACGCCGAGGTTGAGGACGCCGGCACGTTCGGCCACCAGTTCGCCCATCGCTGCGATGAGCAGGGGCGTGGCCGCCGTCGCGATGGTAAGAAGGATGCTGATCCAGATATCCATCAGTGTGCCCCTTCCTGAGCGACGAGCGTATCGGCAGCCGGAGCTGGCCGGCCCACGATGCGGATGCGGTAGTGAATGAGCGTATCGCAGCCCAGAACGAAGAACAGCAGCATGCCCTGGAACACGCGCGCCAGCTTATCGGACACGCCGAGGGTCGCCTGTGCCGCCTCGCCGCCGAGATAGGTCAGGCCGAGCACCAGGCCGGCTGCGATGATGCCGAGCGGGTTGAGCCGGCCGAGAAAGGCCACGATGATCGCGGCGAAGCCATAGCCGGGCGAAATGGTGGGCTGGAGCCTGCCGATAGCGCCGGACACCTCCGAAATGCCCGCAAGACCGGCCAGAGCTCCGGAGAGCATGAAGGCGAAGAACACCATGCGGTTGATGCTGAAGCCGGCGAAGCGCCCTGCCCGCGGGCTGGAGCCCAGCACGCGCACCTCGAAGCCCTTGAGCATGCGGCTCATCATCAGCCAGACCAGCACCGCCGCGACGATGGAGAAGGCGAAGCCCAGATTGGCGCGTCCGGACGACAGCATTTCCGGCAGGCGCGCCGATTCGTTGAACAGCACCGTCTGCGGGAAGTTGAAGCCCTGCGGATCGCGCCACGGCCCGCGCACCATCCAGTCGAGGAAGAGTTGCGAGACGTAGACCAGCATCAGGCTGGTGAGGATTTCATTGGTGTTGAATCGCGCCTTGAGGAAGGCCGGAATGGTCGCATAGGCCGCACCGCCGATCATGCCCATGAGGAGCATCAGGGGCAGGACATAGGCTGCGCTCAGGTCGGGATAGAGCACCGGCAGGATCGAGCCGGTCACCGCACCGATGGTGAACTGGCCCTCGGCCCCGATGTTCCAGATATTGGCGCGGAAGCAGACCGACAATCCGACCGCGATCAGGATCAGCGGCGCCGCCTTGATCGCCAGCTCATGCAACTGCCACACCTCGGTCAACGGCGAGATGAAATAGGCATAGAGGGCCTTGGCCGGGTTCACGCCCAGCAAGGCGAACATGATGGCGCCGGCAATGACCGTCAGCACGAAGGCGATGAACGGCGACAACATGGAAAACAGCGCCGAACGCTGTGGGCGCTTGACAAGCTCGATGCGCATCACGCCACCTCTGCCGTTTCGGTCGCATGCGCGGTAGCGGCATGGCCGGGTTCGGCGCCGCCCATGAGCAGGCCGATCTTTTCATAGGTCGCTTCGGCAATGGGCAGCTTCTGCGACAGTTCGCCATTGTGCATGACGGCAATGGCATCCGATATCTCGAACAGCTCGTCGAGGTCCTGGCTGATGACCAGGACGGCCGATCCGTTGCGGGCAAGCTCGATCAAGGCCTGCCTGATGTGAGCGGCCGCGCCGGCATCGACACCCCAGGTCGGCTGGTTGACGATCATCACCGACGGCTTGCGGTCAAGCTCGCGGCCGACGATGAATTTCTGAAGGTTGCCGCCCGACAGGGAGGCCGCTTCCGGATCGGGCGCGCTCTTGCGCACGTCCATCACCTCGATGATGCGCTGGGCGGCGCTGTAGATCGCCTTGCCCTCGATCATGCCCGCGGTGCCGACGAACGCCTTGCCATCCGTCGCATGGCGCGACAGCAGGAGGTTTTCCGACAGCTTCATGCGCGGCGCGGCCCCATGTCCGAGGCGCTCCTCCGGCACGAAGGCGGCGCCCAGCAACCGGCGGCCGGTGATGTCGAGCCCACCGACCTGCTTGCCGCGAATGCGCACCGACGCCTTGTCCTGCTGCAGGACCTCGCCGGACACGGCCTCAAAGAACTCGCCCTGCCCGTTTCCGGCCACGCCGGCGATGCCGACAACTTCGCCGGCCCGAACCGAAAGATTTATGTTTTTCAAGGGGATGGAGAAAGGCGTTGCCGGCCTGCGGTTGAGGTTGACGATCTCAAGCAGCGATTCCGCCTTGTCCATGCCTTCGGCCGGCGGACGCTCCACGGTGCGGACCTCGCTGCCCACCATCATGCGGGCCAGGGAGGACGCCGTTTCCTCCCGCGGATTGCAATGTCCGACCACCTTGCCGTGACGCAGCACGGTGGCACGGTCGCACATGCGCTTCACCTCTTCGAGGCGATGCGAGATGTAGAGGATCGACTTGCCTTCGGAACGCAGCCGTTCGAGCGTCTCGAACAGCTTGTCCGCCTCCTGCGGGGTCAGCACCGAAGTCGGCTCGTCGAGGATGATGAGATCCGGCGTCTGCAACAGGCAGCGGATGATCTCGATGCGCTGGCGCTCGCCGACCGACAGGTCGCCCACCAGCGCTTCGGGATCGAGCGGGAGACCGTAACTGTAGGACAGGGCCCGCGCCTTGGCCGCAATGGTGCTGATCGGTGCGCCGTCATCCAGCGAAAGCGCGATGTTTTCGGCCGCGGTCAGCGCCTCGAACAGCGAAAAATGCTGGAACACCATGCCGATGCCAAGCTTCTTGGCAACGCCAGGGTTGGTGATGCGGACCGACTGGCCGTTCCACAGGATCTCGCCGGAATGCGGCTCCAGCGAGCCGAACAGCATTTTCACCAGGGTGGACTTGCCGGCACCGTTTTCGCCCAGAAGAGCATGGATCTCGCCCTTGGCAATGCCGAGGTCGATGCTGTCGCAAGCCTTGAGGGAGCCGAATATCTTGGTCAGGCCGCGAACCTCAAGCAGGTTCGCAGCACCTTTATGTAAACTCACAGTGCCTCCCATCTGTAACCAGATATGTTCTGTGTTCCCGAAAGCATCGTAGGCATGACCGCCGCTCTAGGCAAACCGATACTTCGATTGAAAGAGCTTCAAGAATTTCGAGGCCATTCGATACTGGTTATCAAGGCAGCAATATCGTCGTCCCGGTGGTCTTGCGCGCCTCCAGATCCGCATGCGCGCGGGCTGCATCCGTCAGTGCATAGCGTTGATTTACCCTGATATTTACAGCGCCGGACAGCACGACTTCGAACAAGGCTGCGGCCGAAGCCTCCACCTCTTCGCGGGTGACGTTGTAGGAGAACAGCGTCGGCCGGGTGGCGAAGAGTGAGCCCTTTTGTGCCAGAATGCCGATATCGAACGGAGGGATCGGGCCGGAGGACTGGCCGAAGGAAACGAAGGTCCCCAGCCTTTTCAGGCAGTCCAGCGAGCCGGCAAAGGTATCCTTGCCGACGGAATCATAGACCACGTCGCACTTTCTGCCCTCCGTGATCCTGGCCACTTCCTGCACGAAATCCTGGCTCCGGTAGTCGATGACATGATGGAAGCCGTGGGCGCGGGCCAGTTCCGCCTTCTGCGGCGAGCCGGCCGTGCCGATAACCGTCGCCCCCAGATGGTTCGCCCACTGGCCGAAGATCAGTCCCACGCCGCCGGCGGCCGCATGGTAGAGCAGCGTGTCGCCGGGCTTTACCTTGAAGGTGCGCCGCAGCAGATATTCGACCGTCATGCCCTTCAGCATCATGCCGGCCGCCTGTTCGTCGCCAATTCCGTCCGGAATCTTCACGACATGGTCGGCCGCGATCACCCGCTGTTCGGCATAGGCGCCCAGCCGCACCACATAGGCGATGCGGTCACCGGGTTTAAGCCAACCCACCCCCTCGCCCACTTCAAGCACCACGCCGGCCGCCTCTCCGCCGGGCGTAATGGGCAGGCCGTTGGCCGCCGGATACAGGCCGGTGCGATGATAGACATCGATGAAATTGACGCCGATCGCGGTGTGCCGGACGAGAATTTCACCACGGCCGGGCCGGCCGGGATCAACCTCCTCGAAAGTCAGGACCTCGGGCCCGCCATGGGTGTGGATACGGATCGCCTTGGGCATGGTTTCAACCCTTCCTGGCCCCGAGATTGGGGAAAAACTGCATGATGCCGCCGATGCAGAACAGGTAAAGACCGGTGACGGTGATGCCCACCTTGGTGAACTGGCTGACATTCTCGGCCAGCACGCCGATCTGGCTGTAGAATTCGACCAGCGCGGATTCGGCCAGCGCCAGCATGCCGAACCCGCACCACAACAGCGTGACGGCGAGGTTGAGGGGGCGCAGGCGTTTCACCCGCACCGGGTGCAGGAAGTTGATCGGCACGAAGGTGAGCAGGCCCGCAATCACCACCACGGCGAAGGAAACCCACTCGCCCGGCCCGACGACGAACAGGGTGAAAACGACCATGTTCCAGACCACGGGAAAGCCCTTGAAGAAGTTCTCCTTGGTCTTCATGCCGGTGTCGGCATAGTAGATGGCGCTGGAAACGACGATGATGGCGGCGGACAGGAAGGACAGCCCCTCGCCCATCAGCCCGAACTGGTAAAGGGCGAAGGCCGGGATCAGCACATAGGTCACGTAGTCGATGATGTTGTCGAGCAATTCGCCCGACCAGGTCGGCAGGATTTCCTTGACCTCGAGCTTGCGGGCGATCGGCCCGTCGATACCGTCGACGAACAGGGCAAGCCCCAGCCACCAGAACATCGCCGTCCAGCGCCCCTCGCTGGCGGCGACCAGCGAAACGAAGGCGAGAAACGAGCCCGATGCGGTGAGCAGATGAACGGAGAATGCTCGCGCCTGCGGCCAGGTCACCTTCTTCCTCGGTCTCGGAATCCGGTCCCTGATCTTCCTGCCGGTCGGTTTGTTGTCCACGGCCCACCAGTCCATCTTGCATGGTGTCTATGACCCCCTTGATCGACCACCAACCGGCCGTGGTCAATGCGCAAGCGACGACAAGATGAAAGGCCACACAGGAATTCACGCCTGACGTGCATGGTTTGCGCCTAATTCCTCTTGCGGCTGAAACGTCGCGTTGAAGTGGGCAGCGCCCCGGCGCTATATCTTGTTCGACACCGGAGAATCCTGACATGCCCACGCCCGCCACCCCTGCCGAAACGGAAGCGAACATTCTTGTCGCCGGCACCGGCCCGGCGGGACTGATCGCGGCGCTCGCCTTCGCCGATGCGAACTTCCGCGTCACGCTTGTCGGCCCGGAGCCGAATGTGCAGGACGGGCGCACCACGGCGCTGATGAATCCGGCCCTTGCCCTTCTGGACCGGCTTGGCGTGCTGCGCACGCTGGCGCACAAATCGGCGCCGCTCAAGGTGATGCGCATCGTGGACGGGACGGAAAGGCTGATCCGCAGTCCCGTCGTCACCTTCCATGCCAGCGAAATCGACGAGCACCGCTTCGGCCTCAACATCCCCAACGCCGTGCTGGTCGCCACGCTGGCCGAGGCCGTCTCGGCCAATCCTTCCATCGAATGGCGCAAGACGCTCGTATCCCAGTGGCAACTCGAGCCCGACCAGGCCACGGCACAGCTCGCCGATGGCAGCGCCATTTTGGCAAGGCTCGTCGTGGCCGCCGACGGTCGCGCTTCCCCGGCCCGCGAGGCTGCGGGCATTTCGGTTTCGTCGCGCCCCTTCCCGCAGGCGGCGCTGGTGCTGAATTTCGCCCACACGGTGGACCACGCCTTCACCTCGACCGAGTTCCACACCGAGACCGGCCCGTTCACCCAGGTTCCGCTGCCCGGCCGCCGGTCCAGCCTCGTTTGCGTGGTTCGCCCGGAAACCGCTCAGGAACTCGCCGCACTCGATGACGAGACGCTTTCCCGGCATATCGAGCGGCGCATGCAATCCATGCTCGGCCGGGTAACGGTCGAACCGGGCCGCCAGATCTACCCCTTGTCGACATCGACGCCATGGCGTTTCGCCCACAAGCGCGTGGCCCTGGTGGGCGAAGCCGCGCATGTCTTCCCGCCGATCGGCGCGCAGGGGCTCAACCTCGGCATCAGGGATATCGTCGATCTCCTTGAAACTGCGTCACAAAATAGACCTGATCCGGGCACACCGAAAGCTCTGCTAAGCTACGATTTGAGACGCCGGCCCGACATCGTCGCCCGCACCAGCGCGGTGAACCTGCTCAATCTCTCGCTGCTTTCCAGCATGCTCCCCGCGCAGATTGCCCGCAGCACGACATTGGGACTGCTCGGGCGTTTCGCGCCCCTGCGCGCCTTCTTCATGCGCGAGGGGCTGCAGCCCGGCAGCGGCTTCTCGGCCCTGGCCGGTTCGTTAAGGGAACAGGTCCAGCGGTAGCACCCCGGCCCGGATCATGTAGAGCAGGCCGGTCACGGTGGCGATCGAGACACAGGTCGTGATCAGCACCGTGGCCGAGGTGCGCTCGACCCAGACCCCGTATTGCTGGGCAATGACGAAGACGTTGGTGGCGGTCGGCAAGGCGGCCAAAAGGACCGCCGAGAACAACCAGATCTCCGAGAAATTTCCGACCCAGCTCAGCACCGCGTAGCATAGCAGCGGATGCACGATCAGCTTGAGAAAGGCGATCGGTGCGATCTCGGCGGGAACACGCTTCAACGGTCGCAGCGCCAGCGTCACGCCCATGGCGAACAGCGCGCAGGGTGCCGCTGCGTTGGCCAGATAGGACAGCAGGCGGTCCACCGGCAGCGGCGGGTGAAACTCGAAATAGGCCGCCGCCACGCCGAATGCCGTGGCGATGATGAAGGGATGCAGCGCGATACGGCTGACGATGCCCGCCAGCAGTTGCGGCCATGGCCGTCTGTCATCGCCCGCCAGCGCCATCATCATCGGCGCGATGGTGAAGTGCATGACGTTCTCGAAGCAGAAGATCAGCGCTACCGGCACCGCCGCCTGCTCTCCAAAGGCCAGAACCGCCAGCCCCGGACCCATGTAGCCGATATTGCCATAAGCCGCCGCGAGCCCCTTGATGGTGGATTCCGCTATGCCGCCTGCCATCACGAGGGAAGCAACGAACATCGCCAGGAAAATCAGGAAGGTCGAAAACACCGACCCCAAGATGAAACCCCATTCGGTCAGGTCCTCGAAGGGTGTCTTGGCGAGAAGCTGGAAGAACAGGGCCGGCAGCGCGACATAGATGACGAAGGTGTTCATCCAGCCCAGCGCGTCCACCGGCTGGCGGGTGATGCGCGCGACGGCAAAGCCGATGAAGATCAGCCCGAAGAACGGAAGGACGAGGCCGGCGATATCGGTCATGATTTCTCCGCGAAGCCTGTGGGCTACCGATGGCGCGGCAGGCCGTCAAGGAGGTGCGACCAAGGCAGGATTGAATTGCGACGCGCCATAAGCCAAATAAGGACCATGGGCAATGCAACTATGAGAACTGCGAAATTCTCGATCGGACAGGTGGTCCGCCACCGCCTGTTTCCGTTTCGCGGCATCATTTTCGATGTCGATCCGCAGTTCGCCAACACCGAGGAGTGGTATCAGGCGATACCGGCCGAGGTGCGGCCGCGCAAGGACCAGCCCTTCTATCACCTGCTGGCCGAGAATTCGGAAACCGACTACATCGCCTATGTTTCCGAGCAGAACCTGCTCGAAGACGTCTCAGGCGAGCCGGTTCGCCATCCGCAATTGCGGGAGCTGTTCCTGAAGACACCGGACGGGCATTACGAGCCCAAATACCAGATCCGCCACTAGGCACCGTGCGTTCATTCGGACGCAAAACCCCACCGCCTTTTTGAAGCGATGGGGGTTCTGTTTGACGAGCCTCCGGCTCAGTCTTCTTTCTTCAGCGGCGCGACGCGCAGGGACAGTTCGCGAAGCTGCTGCGGCGTCGCCGGGGCCGGAGCGCTCATCAGCAGGTCATAGGCCTGCTGGTTCATCGGGAACATGGTCACTTCGCGCAGGTTCTTCGCCCCGACCAGCAGCATGATGACACGGTCGATGCCGGCCGCCATGCCGCCATGCGGCGGCGCTCCGTACTGGAAGGCACGGTAGAGGCCGCCGAAGCGATCCTCGACCGTCTGGCGGTCCAGCCCGACGATCTCGAACGCCTTGACCATGGTCTCGGGCAGATGGTTGCGGATACCGCCCGACGCGATCTCGAAGCCGTTGCACACCATATCGTACTGGAACGCCTTGATGGTGAGCGGATCTTCGCCATTGAGCGCCTCGATGCCGCCCTGCGGCATGGAGAACGGGTTGTGGCCGAAATCGACGCGCTTCTCGTCCTCGTTCCATTCATAGAACGGGAAATCGACGATCCAGCACAATTCGAAGCGGTCGCGGTCGACGAGGTTCAGTTCCTCACCGGCGCGGGTGCGCGCGGCACCGGCAAAGACGACGAATTTCTTCGGGTCACCGGCCACGAAGAAGGCGGCGTCGCCATCTTCCAGGCCGAGTTGCCGCCGAACGGCGTCGGTGCGCTCCTCGCCGATATTCTTGGCGATGGGGCCGGCGCCTTCGAGCTTGTCGCCTTCCTTGCGCCAGAAGATGTAGCCGAGGCCGGGCTGGCCCTCGCCCTGCGCCCAGGAATTCATGCGGTCGCAGAAGGCCCGGGAGCCGCCGGTCCTGGCCGGAATGGCCCAGACTTCGGCCTTGGGATCGTTGGCGAGGATGTTCGCGAACACCTTGAAGCCCGAGCCCCGGAAATGCTCGGACACGTCCTGCATCTCGATCGGGTTGCGCAGATCCGGCTTGTCGGAGCCGTATTTGCGCATCGCCACGTCATAGGGAATGCGCGGGAAGGCCTGCGTCACCGGCTTGCCGTCGGCGAAGGCCTCGAACACGCCGCGCATCACCGGCTCCATGGTCGCCAGCACATCGTCCTGCTCGACGAAGCTCATTTCGAGATCGAGCTGGTAGAACTCGCCCGGCAGGCGGTCGGCGCGCGGGTCCTCGTCGCGGAAACAGGGCGCGATCTGGAAATAGCGGTCGAAGCCCGACACCATAATAAGCTGCTTGTACTGCTGCGGCGCCTGCGGCAGCGCGTAGAAGGTGCCGGGATGAATACGCGACGGCACCAGGAAGTCACGCGCGCCTTCCGGCGAGGATGCGGTGAGGATCGGCGTCGAATATTCGGTGAAACCCGCCTCGCCCATGCGCTTGCGCATCTCGGCGATGATCTTGGTGCGCATGACGATGTTCTTGTGCAGCGTCTCGCGGCGCAGATCGAGGAAGCGGTATTTGAGGCGGATGTCCTCCGGGTAATCCGGCTCGCCGAACACTGGCAGCGGCAGCTCCTTGGCGGCCGACAGCACTTCTATCTCGTGTGCGAAAATCTCGATCTCGCCCGTTGCCAGGTTCGGGTTCACGGCCTCGGGCAGGCGCGCCTTGACCTCGCCGTCGACGCGGATCACCCACTCGCCGCGCACCGTCTCCGCCGTCTTGAAGGCGGGAGAATCGGGATCGGCGACGATCTGGGTCATGCCGTAGTGGTCGCGCAGGTCGATGAACAGCAGGCCGCCGTGATCGCGCACGCGATGCACCCAGCCCGAAAGACGAATGGAGGAGCCGATATCGGCTTTTCTCAACTGAGCGCAGGTGTGGCTCCGGTAACGATGCATCGCCTGATTTTCCGCTTAACTTGGTTCGATTGGGCCGAAGCACTTGCCCGACCTGAAAATTGGCGCGAAAAGCGCATGGGTGGCCTCCTTTGTCAAGGCAAGAGGGGCCTGAACGGCTCGCGGGCAGCATGCAGCGCCTTCCATTTGGCGTTAGCCGACTTGACGCGCCCGGCCGCGGCTGGAATTGAGAAGCAACTTTGGTCCGAAAAGCGATTTGATGAACGTCATTACCACACAGGGCGAACTCGAGAGCGCCATAGAAACACTCGAGCAATCGGACTTCGTGACCGTCGACACGGAGTTCATTCGCGAAACCACCTTCTGGCCGGTGCTGTGCCTGATCCAGATGGCCGCACCCGGTTTCACCGCGCTTGTCGATCCGCTGGCGCCGGGGCTCGACCTGAAGCCGTTCTTCAGGCTGATGGCGAACGAGAAGGTGGTCAAGGTCTTCCATGCCGCAAGGCAGGACATCGAAATCATCGTCCATCAGGGCGATCTGGTGCCGCATCCGATCTTCGACACGCAGGTGGCGGCCATGGTGTGCGGCTTCGGCGACGCCGTCTCCTACGACCAGCTCGTGCAGAAGGTGACCGGCGTGCGGCTCGACAAGTCGTCCCGCTTCACCGACTGGCGCTACCGGCCGCTTTCCGAGCGGCAACTGGAATATGCGCTGGCCGATGTCACCCACCTCATCGATGTCTACAAGCACCTGACGGCTGAACTCGAGCGCGAAGGGCGCGCCCATTGGCTCAATGAGGAAATGCAGGTTCTGACCTCGCGCCAGACCTACGATCCCCATCCCGACGACGCCTGGAAGCGGCTGAAGCTCAGGATACGCAAGCCGCAGGAACTGGCCGTGCTGAAGTCGGTCGCCGCATGGCGCGAGCGCGAGGCCCGCGAACGCGACGTCCCGCGTGGACGCATCCTCAAGGATGACGCGATCTACGAGATCGCGCAGCAGGCCCCGAAAGACGCCGATGCGCTGGGCCGGTTGCGCAGCATTCCCAAGGGCTGGGAGCGCTCTTCCACGGCCGCCGCCCTGCTCGGCGCCGTCAACGATGCGCTGTCCGTTCCCAAGGAAGACCTGCCCAAGCTGCCGCGCCCGCACCAGCCGCCGGAAGGGTCCAACGCCGCGGCAGAGCTGTTGAAGGTGCTGTTGCGCATCGTGGCGGAAAAGGAAGGCGTTGCCGCCAAGGTGCTCGCCTCCAGCGACGACATCGACCGTATCGCCGCCGAGGGCGAAGACGCGGATGTGCCCGCCCTGCAGGGCTGGCGGCGCGCCGTTTTCGGTGACAAGGCGCTGCGCCTCGTGCGCGGCGAGATCGCCATCAAGTTCGAAAAACGCCGGATCGCGCTGTTCGAGGTGAGTGCCTGACTTCCGTCAGGCGAGCCCCGCCAGATGCAGGGCGAACCAGCCCCACATCAGAACCAGCACAAGGAAACCGGCCCCGAAAATCATGCCCCGAAGCGGCGGGCGATTGCTGGTGACATGCTCGAAGGCATGCACATAACGCAGCGCCACGAACAGCCACGCCAGGATCACGGCAATCCATGACACGCCGGCCGTTACGTAAAGCGCCAGGCACACGACGTGGAAGAGAACCGGCAGCTCGAACTGGTTCATGATGTTGTTCGAAACCGTGGCGCTGATTTCCGGCTCGCCGTAGGAGCGCAGCTTCCACTGGCTCGGGCGAACCTTTCCGGACTGGACAGCCTGCCGGCGGCGCAGGCCGAGCAGCGCGTAAAGCGCCGCGACCAGCACGAAATGCGCCACCATGGGCCACAGCATCGCGGTCGGGTTCATGCAGTCTCCTTCATGATCGCCGACCGCAACTGGCTACTATGCCTCAGACAGAACCCGGATAGTTGGGGCTCTCGCGGGTGATGGTCACGTTGTGGGCATGGCTTTCGCGCAGGCCGGCATTCGAGATGCGCACGAAGGTAGCGCGTTCGCGGAATTCGGCAAGATCGCGGCCGCCCACATAGCCCATCGAGGCCTTGAGGCCGCCTGCGAGCTGATGCAGCACGCCGGCGACCGGCCCCTTGTAGGGCACCTGCCCCTCGATGCCTTCGGGCACCAGCTTCAGCGTGTCGCGCACCTCGGCCTGGAAATAGCGGTCGGCCGAGCCGCGCGCCATGGCGCCTACCGAACCCATGCCGCGATAGGCCTTGAAGGAGCGGCCCTGATGCAGATAGACCTCGCCGGGGCTTTCTTCCGTGCCGGCCAGCAGCGAACCGACCATGGCTGCCGTCGCGCCGGCAGCCAGCGCCTTCGCGAGATCGCCGGAGAACTTGATGCCGCCATCCGCGATGATCGAGACTCCTGCCTTCTGCCCGACCTCGACGGCGGCCATGATGGCCGAGAGCTGCGGCACGCCGACGCCTGCCACGATGCGGGTCGTGCAGATCGAGCCCGGCCCGATGCCGACCTTCACCGCGTCAGCGCCTGCGTCGATGAGTGCCTGGGTGCCGTCGGCGGTGGCCACGTTGCCGGCCATGATGCGCACTTCATTGGACAATTTCTTGGCGCGGGTCACCGCGTCCAGCACCCGCTGCGAGTGGCCGTGGGCGGTATCGATGACCAGAAGGTCGACACCGGCATCGATCAGGCGTTCGGCCCGCTCGAACCCGTCATCGCCGACGCTGGTGGCCGCCGCCACGCGCAACCTGCCCTGCGCATCCTTGGAAGCATTGGGGTTGAGCTGCGACTTCTCGATATCCTTGACCGTGATCAGCCCGACGCAGATGCCCTTGCTGTCGATCACCACCAGCTTTTCGATACGGTTCTGGTGGAGAAGCCGCTTGGCCTCGTCCTGGTCGACATTCTCCTTGACGGTGATGAGGTTCTCGCGTGTCATCAATTCATAGACGCGCTGGCCGGGATCGGAGGCAAAGCGCACGTCGCGGTTGGTGAGAATGCCGACCAGCCGTCCGGCCGTGTGGCCGCCGGTGCCGCCGTTCTCCACCACCGGAATGCCGGAAATGCCATGGGCGCTCATCAGTGCCAGCGCATCCGCCAGCGTCGCATCCGGGCCGATGGTGACCGGATTGATGACCATGCCGGACTCGAACTTCTTCACCTGCCGGACCTGCTCGGCCTGTTCGACCGGCGTCAGGTTGCGGTGAATGACGCCGATGCCGCCGGCCTGCGCCATGGCGATGGCCAGCCGCGACTCCGTAACCGTATCCATCGCGGCGGAAAGAATGGGCAAATTCAAGTCGATATCGCCGGCAATTCGCGTCGAGATATCAACTTCGCCGGGCATCACTTCGGAATGACCCGGCTGAAGCAGCACGTCGTCAAAGGTGAGCGCCAACGCGCCGGTGGACGTTTCGATGATTTTTGCCATGGCCATTTCCCGGAATGCGTGAAAGGCGCGGAACCCGCATGGACCACGCCGACTCGACTTTTCCCTTTCAGGAATGACGCTGGCTGCTAACACGTCTTCCGGCCGATGGAAAGCAGGACTGGCGCAGATGATTCGTTTCTACCCGTGCCGGATCGTGGAAATGTGACGCGAAATTAACGCGACAGGGCGGGTCCGTCATGTTAACCGACCTCCCCAACGACCGACTCCGGCCGGCCAGGTTGCATCTTTCGCATTCGGATCGACCCCCGTGAACCGTATCATCCCGCTCATCCTCGCGGTCGCCCTGTTCATGGAAAACATGGATTCGACGGTGATCGCCACCTCGCTGCCGGCGATCGCGGCCGATATTCAGACAAGCCCGATCGCGCTGAAGCTGGCGCTGACCGCCTATCTGGCATCGTTGGCGATCTTCATCCCCATCAGCGGCTGGATGGCCGACCGCTTTGGCGCGAAGAACGTATTCCGGGCGGCGATCGCGGTGTTCGTCGCCGGCTCCATCGCCTGCGCCCTTTCCGGCTCACTTGGCGCCTTCGTCGTCTCGCGCGCCTTGCAAGGCATCGGCGGCGCGATGATGACGCCGGTCGGCCGATTGCTGTTGGTCCGCTCCACGCCCAAGAGCGATCTGGTGGCAGCCATGTCGTGGCTGACGGTGCCGGCCCTCGTCGGTCCGCTCATCGGCCCGCCCGTGGGCGGCTTCATCACCACCTATTTCTCCTGGCACTGGATTTTCCTCATCAACGTGCCCATCGGCCTGGTCGGCATCGCGTTGGCGACCCGCTTCCTTCCCGATACCGAGAAAATACAGACGCCGCCGCTGGATATGGTCGGCTTCGTGCTCAGCGGCGTGGCCGCCTCGGGGGTGATCCTCGGCCTGTCGGTGATTTCGCTGCCGGTACTGCCACCGGCTGCCGGTTTCATCACCATCGCGGTCGGCAGCATTTGCGGCGTGCTCTATCTCATCCATGCGCGGCGCGCCGCCAATCCGCTGCTGGCGCTCGATCTGCTCAGCAACCCCGTGTTCCGCGCGGCGGTGATCGGCGGCGGCATGTTCCGCATCGGCATCGGCGCTGTGCCGTTCCTGTTGCCGTTGATGTTCCAGCTTGCCTTCGGCCTGACGCCCTTCCAGTCGGGTATGATCACCTTCGTCACAGCAATCGGGGCCATAGGCATGAAATTCATGGCTACCCGGGTATTCCGCCGGTTCGGTTTCCGCCCCGTGCTCATCAGCGGCTCGCTGATCGCCGCCGGCACCATCGCCGTCAACGGCTTCTTCACCCCGCAGACGCCCTACATCGTCATGATCGCCATAATCCTCGTGGGTGGCTTCATCCGCTCGATGTTCTTCACAGGCATCAATGCGCTCGCCTATGCCGAGATCACGCCGCAAGACATCAGCAAGGCGACGCCGATCGTCGCCGTCGCGCAGCAGCTCAACATCGCGCTCGGCGTGGCCTTGGCCGGCGGCATCCTCGAAGTGCTGGCCAGTCGCCATCTCGGACCGCCGACGCTCTCCGATTTCCACACCGCCTTCTTCCTGGTGGCGCTGGTGTCGGCGACCGCTGCGATCTGGTTCATCCGATTGGCGCCCGATGCCGGCAATTCGGTGTCCGGCCACAAGAGGGTCGTCGCCAACGGCACCGGGACAGCCGCCTCGACCGGTCGCTGAAGCTTTTCAGTTCTCCTGCGACCTGCCGCGAAAGTCCTTGGCAAGCAGATAAAGCTCCACCGACTCGTCGCGCGAAGCCGGCGGCTTGACGTGATGCACCGTGCGGAAGTTCCTTTTCAGCGCATCGAGCAGCGCGGCTTCGGTGCCGCCCTGGAACGTCTTGGTCAGGAAATGGCCGCCGGGCCGCAGCACGGACATGGCGAAATCGGCCGCCACCTCGCACAGATGCATGGTGCGCAGATGGTCGGTGCGCCGGTGCCCCGTGGTGGGCGCCGCCATGTCGGACAGCACCACATCCGGCTCCCCGCCCAATGCCTCGACCAACCGGGCCGGCGCATCGTCGTCGAGAAAATCCATCTGCAGGATGGAAGCGCCGGGCACGGCATCCATCTCCAGATAATCGATGCCGACGACGCTGGGAGCCTTGTCGTCCGATTTCACGCGCGCGGCCGCCACCTGGCACCAGCCGCCCGGCGCCGCGCCCAGATCGATGATGCGCATGCCTGGCTTGAGCAGCTTGTGCTTGTCGTCGATCTCGATCAGCTTGTAGGCGGCGCGGGAGCGATAGCCGTCCGCCTTGGAACGCTGCACATAGGGGTCGTTCATGTGCCGCTCGAGCCAGCGGCGCGACGATTCCTTCAGGCCGCTCTTCTTCTTGATCTTCGTGCGCAGCACCCGGGAAGCGCCCGCCCCCGGCTTTTCCGGTTTTCTCGTCATCGCCTCGCCCCGTCGCGTCGCGTGTGGCGCCACACGCCGGCATCCGCCATCAGTTCGCTCAATATGCCCTCGCGCAGGCCTCTGTCGGCCACGCGCAGTCTCTGCGAAGGCCATACTGCCCGGATCGCCTCCAATATCGCGCAACCGGCCAGCACCAGATCCGCCCGGTCGGCACCGATGCAGGGATTGGCGACGCGCCGCTGGAAATCCCAGCCGAGCAGTTTCTCGATCATGCGGTCGACGCTGTCGCGGTCCATCCACAGCCCGTCCACCCGGCGCCGGTCGTAGCGCGGCAGGTCGAGATGCACGCCTGCCAGCGTGGTGACGGTGCCGGAGGTGCCAAGCAGATGGAAGCCGGGGCTTTCCAGCACATGGTCGAGCCGGTCCCTGCCCTCGAAGGACGAAAGCCTTTCGGCCACGTCATCGACCATGGCGGCGAAGGAGTCCGGCGTGACGACGCGGCCGCCGAAACGCTCGGCCAGCGAAACGACGCCGACCGGCAGCGAGGTCCACGACACGATATGATTGGCGAGCCGCTGTGAGCGCCGCCCGCGGCTGAGGTCGATCAATGCGATCTCCGACGAGCCGCCACCGATGTCGAACAGCACGACGCCCTGCGTTTCCCGCTCCACCAGCGACCCGCAGCCGGAAACGGCGAGACGGGCCTCGGTCTGGCGGTCGATGATCTCCAGCTTCAGCCCGGCTTCGCGCTCCACCCTTTCCAGGAATTCGGCGCCGTTTTCGGCCGAGCGGCAGGCTTCCGTGGCGATGAGGCGCGCGCGCCGGACATTGCGGCTGCGCAGCTTGTCGCCGCAGACCTTGAGCGCTTCCACGGCCCTGTCCATGGCCGCATCGGCCAGACGGCCGCTCGCTGTCAGCCCCTCGCCGAGGCGCACGATGCGCGAGAAGGCATCGATGACACGGAACTGGCCGTAGCGGGTCGGGATGGCGACGAGCAGGCGGCAATTGTTGGTGCCGAGATCGAGCGCGGCAAAGATCGGCAGGTCGTCCGAGGCCCTGCGCGCCCCGTTTCCATTGGGAGATTGCCTGGCTTGTCCGGTCCGCTCGCGCTCCTGCCGGATCGATGGCTGCCGGCTGGCGTCCGCCTGTGGACCCTTCGGCGGCTGGGAAACCTTTTCCGGCTGCGGTGGCTGCAACCCGGCCTGTCCGTCACGCACATAAACCTTGCGTCCGCGACGGCGCTTGCGGCGTTTCCTGGGCTTTCCGTTGTGGGCTGCGGGTCCTGCCTGTCCCGTAGCGGACAGGTCTGCCGGGGCGCCGTTATGACGGCCACCACCACGGGCAGCAGACGCTCCACCAAGCGCTGCCGAATCCCCGGACCCGCCAACCCCCGGCGCATCTGCGCCGGCGTCGCGGTCTTTCACGGTCGTTCCTTCCGGCACCGCGCGAACCGATAGACCGGACGCTGCAGGCGCTCACATTTCAAGTTGAGGAAAGATTAGCAGCGGTGCCCGCTTTCACCAAGAGCAAAGCGGCAAAAGAATCCCCCGAATGCATTTTGTCGGCGGCGAAAGGTTGAAGCCGCCACATTGATGAGGCATTCCTGAATTTCGGATTCTCCGGGGGGCCGGTGACCGCACGTCCCTGTCAACCCACTTCGTGGAGGTACTCGCCGCGCATGACAGGTCGCGCATGAACTGGAAACGCTATTTCTGGCCTGCCGTCGGCATGGCCGCCGTCGCCTTTTCGGCCTGGCTCCTGCTCGATGAACTGCGCGGCATCTCCCTCGACGATGTTTGGGACAGCCTTGTCGCTATACCTCCCGGCCGCTGGGCTCTTTCCGCACTTTGCGCCGTTGTGGCCTATGGCGCGCTGGCCGGCTACGATCACATCGCCCTCCTGCATATCGGCAAGCGGGTGTCATGGCCGTTCGTCACCCTGTGCTCCTTCACCACCTATGCCTTGTCGCACAATATCGGCGGCTCGGTGTTCTCGGGCGCGGTGATCCGCTACCGCGCCTATGTCACCAAAGGGCTGACCGGACACGAAGTCGGCGTGCTGGTCGCCATCTGCTGGTTCACCTTCGTGCTGTCGACCGTAGCGGTGGCCGCTGTGGTGCTGATTCTGGTGCCGGGGCTGCTGGACCGCTTTTCGAGCATCGGTTTTCGGGAATTCTCCAGCGCCACCGGCATTATCCTGCTCGTGCCCATCTTTGCCTATGTTTTCGGTTCGTGGCTGCATTTGCGGCCTCTGCGAATCGGCTCTTTCCAAATTCACTATCCTCGTCTGCCCATCGTCGCACGCCAGCTCATCATCGGGCCGCTGGAACTGTTCGCAGCCGGGGCGATCATCTATTTCGCGCTGCCGGCTGCGGGCAATCCTGGCTATCTGGTGGTGCTCGGCGTGTTCCTGGTCTCCTTCTCCGTCGCTCAGATCTCCCATGCGCCCGGCGGTCTAGGCGTGCTGGAAGTGGTGTTCCTGGCCGGATTGCCGGATATGGAGCCGGTGGACGTGCTGGCCGCCCTGCTCGTCTTCCGCCTGTTCTACCTGATCGTGCCGCTGGTGATCAGCCTCGGCGTGGTCTTGCTCTTCGAACGCGCGCAACTGCGCCGCAGCGACATCTGAATCCACAATCCTGCAATTGAAATCACGGGCGGGGTTGACTAATTCAATGCGGCGATTAAAACGCAGCCACTTGCCGGGCGCGCCCTACCGCCGCGCTTCGCAAGGGATCGAAAGAACCCTTGCCGCAGGCATACAGGCATCGCATCCGATGCGTTGCTGGGGAATAGGTTAACGGTAGACCCGCGGACTCTGACTCCGTTAGTCCTGGTTCGAATCCAGGTTCCCCAGCCAAACTCGTCTACCAGAACATCCGAGATTTAAACGGCTCGTCAGGCCGCCTGCTCTTTTACCGGAAGTTCGACTTCCGCGAAGGCATCGCGCAGCACCTGAGGATCGGCCCCCGGCTGCATCGCTTCGGTGGAGAGGACTTGCCGCCAACGCCGTGCTCCGGGCAGGCCGTGGAACAGGCCGACCATGTGTCGGGTGATGTGCCCCAGCCGCCCGCCTTGGGCGATGTGGCGAGCCGCATAGTCACTCATGGTTTCGATCAGGGTCTCGAAATCGAACGCGTCGGCAGGTTTGCCGTCCAGCAGGGTATCGACGCCGATGAGGATGCCGGGTGTGTGATATGCGGCGCGGCCGAGCATGACCCCATCCACCGATTTCAGGTGGTTTTCCGATTCATACAGCGTCTGAATACCGCCATTTATCCCTATGAAACGGCTGCCGTTTTTCTGCTTGAGCCGATAGACGCGATCATAGTCGAGGGGCGGAATGTCCCGATTTTCCTTAGGGCTCAGGCCCTTCAGCCAGGCCTTGCGGGCATGCACCCAAAGTCCGTCGCCTCCTGCCGCGAACACCTTGTCCGACAGGTCGTCCAGCGCTGTTTCGGGGTCTTGGTCATCGACGCCGATCCGGCACTTGACGGTCACGGGGATCGTCACAGCGGCTTTCATGGCGGCGACGCAATCGGCCACGAGTTGCGGGGTTTGCATCAGGCAGGCACCAAAGGTGCCGCTCTGAACCCGGTCCGAGGGGCAGCCGACATTGAGGTTGATCTCGTCATACCCGAAATCGGCACCGATACGCGCTGCGTCGGCCAGTTTTTGCGGGTCGGAGCCGCCTAGCTGCAAGGCGACCGGATGTTCCGCCGCATCGAAGCCGAGCAAACGGTCCCGCGCACCATGGATGACGGCATCGGCGACCACCATCTCGGTGTAGAGCAAGGCTTTTCGCGAAAGCTGGCGATGGAGGAAACGGCAATGCCGGTCCGTCCAGTCCATCATGGGGGCGACAGACACCGTCGGCCGCCCGTCTGCGGCGTGGTAGTCAAGCCTTGGTTCTGCGTGCGGTTTTGCCACGTCTTTTCGTCTGTCCTGTTGCCGTGATCGCCAGCCCTATATGGGGTGTGCATAGCGTCGTGCGAGCACCAATCGCAAGGGCCTGCCGGTTTGAATCGGAATGCGCTTTTGCATCCGGTGCCACAGTGTTAACCGTGGGGGCGCTTTCCCAGAAGGATGAACCATCGTGTCCAGTCAGCCACCGCCCATCGAACCCGTGAAAGAAAAGGACGAGGCGGCCATCCTGAAGCTCAACAATCTGCACGCCGAGGAACTGTCCTGGCTGGAGCCCAAGCGCCTGTCGTTCCTGCTTGATCAGGCCTTCCACGCCCGCCGCATCGGCGAGGCGGAAGCCTTCCTGATGACCTTCGATCAGGATGCTGACTATGACAGCCCGAATTTCCTCTGGTTCCGCCGGCGCTATCCGCGCTTCGTCTATGTCGATCGTGTCGTCGTGGACGAAAAGGCCAGGGGGCGCGGCCATGCCAGGCGGCTTTACGAGAACCTGTTCGAGCGCGCGGCCAGGGCCGGCCACGACACGGTCGTCTGCGAGGTGAATGCCGAACCGCCGAACCCCGCTTCCGACGCCTTCCATGAACGGTTGGGCTTTCGGGAGGTCGGTGAAGCCGCCATTCATGGCGGCGCCAAGACCGTGCGCTATTTCGCCCGCAAATTGGATACCGGCAAGGCGATACCGTCCCTGACGCCGTCACGGGATATTTCGCGACTCATCGAGATCATGGCGGCGCTGCGCGCCCCGGTCGGCGGCTGCCCCTGGGATGTTGAGCAGAATTTCTCGACCATCGCGCCCTATACGATCGAAGAGGCCTATGAGGTGGCCGACGCGATCCAGCGCGGTGATTTCGACGATCTGCGCGAGGAGCTTGGCGATCTGCTTCTACAGGTCGTCTACCATGCCCGCATGGCCGAGGAAGAAGGCGAGTTCGCCTTCCCGGATGTGGTGGAAGCCATCACCACCAAGATGATCCGTCGCCACCCGCATGTGTTCGGCGACGACAAGGCCCGTAGCGCCGGCATGGCGAAGGGCATGTGGGAGAAAATCAAGGCCGAGGAGAAAGCGGAAAAGCGCGCTGCGCGGCTGGCGCGCGGCCGGGACCCCGAGGACAACGGCAAGGGTTTTCTGGACAGCGTGCCGCTTGCCCTGCCCGCGTTGACCCGCGCCCTGAAGCTTCAGCAAAAGGCCGCGCGCGTCGGTTTCGACTGGGGCGAGGCCAGGCCGATCCTCGACAAGATCGAGGAGGAGACCGGCGAACTGCGCGAAGCGATTGCAAAGGGCGAGACGGGCGCGATCAAGGACGAATTCGGCGACATGCTGTTCGCCCTCGTCAACCTCGGCCGCCATCTGGGCCTCGATCCGGAAGCGGCGCTTGCCGGAACGAACGATAAATTCCGCAACCGTTTCCATCACATAGAGCAGGCACTTGACGAGCAGGGCCAATCGCTGGAGGCCGCCACGCTGGACGAGATGGAAGAACTTTGGCAGCAGGCCAAGGGCAAGGTTTAGAGATTCAGGCCGGAAACCGGGAACCGACTTTCCACGCCCAAAAGGCGCGTTACGCTTCCGCCGAGGGCTTGTCCTTGTCGATCCGCAGCCGGTTGCGAATTTCCTCACGCGCGCTCTCGGTCGCTTTCACCACCAGTGAAAGGCTGCCATCCTCATTGTCCGCGCGCGAAACGACGTCGCCGTTTCGATAGAGCCAGTCGAGAAGCCCGAGCTGATCCGGCGCGAGGGTGACGGTCATTTCCGCCAGTTCGCCGGAAACATGGGCCTCGATGGCTTGCAGCAGGCGGTCGAGCCCTTCACCGGTCACGGCGGAAATGGCAACGGGGCTGTGGCGCCGGTCGTGCTGTGCCTCGACCAGAAGCCGTTCGCGGTTGGCATCGTCCAGCAGGTCGACCTTGTTCCACACCTCGATGACGCGGCGGTCGTCGCTCGCGTCGACGCCGAGATCCCCCAGAATCCGCTCGACGTCCTCGGCCTGCGCGGCGGTATCCGGATCGGAGATGTCGCGCAGATGCAGCACCAGATCGGCCTCCACCACCTCTTCCAGCGTGGCGCGGAAGGCCGCGACCAGATGGGTGGGCAGGTCGGAGATGAAGCCGACGGTGTCGGAGAGGATCACCGGCGTGCCGTGCGGCAGGCGCAGGCGGCGCAAGGTCGGATCCAGCGTGGCGAACAGCATGTCCTCGGCCAGCACCCCTGCCCCGGTCAGCCGGTTGAACAGGGTGGACTTGCCGGCATTGGTGTAGCCGACGATGGCCACGACCGGGAACGGCACCTTCTTGCGCTTGGCCCGGTGCAGATCGCGCGTGCGACGCACCGTTTCCAGCTCGCGCTTCAGCTTGACGATCTTGTCCTGAAGGATGCGCCGGTCGGCTTCGATCTGGGTTTCGCCGGGGCCTCCGAGGAAGCCCGCGCCGCCGCGCTGGCGTTCGAGGTGGGTCCAGCTCCGCACCAGCCGGCCCTTCTGGTAGTTCAGATGGGCAAGCTCAACCTGCAAGCTGCCTTCCTTCGTGCGGGCGCGCTCGCCGAAAATCTCGAGGATGAGCCCGGTGCGGTCAAGCACCTTGACGTTCATTTCCTTCTCGAGATTGCGCTGCTGCACAGGCGTCAGCGGATGATCGACGATCACCAGCTCCGCTTCGCTGTCCTTCACGAGATCGGCGATCTCGGCCACCTTGCCGGTGCCCAAAAGCGTTCCGGGCCGCGGATCGTTCACCGTCACCACCAGGCTGTGCACGGGGTCGAGATCGATGGCGCGGGTCAGGCCCACGGCCTCGTCATGGCGGGCGGCGGGCGAACGCGTCAGGCGCGGCCGGGCCGTCTCGTCGGCGCTGGTAGGGCGCGTCAGGACCGGCACGACGACAACCGCGCGCGTCGGCGCGGCCCTTGCCTCGTCGGCAGCCTTGTCGGGTTGCTTTCCGGACTTGTCAGCCGCGTCGCGGTTGCGTGCCAATCAGGTGTCCTTAGCCTTCCTCGGCCTCGAACATCTGCACCGGCTGGCTCGGCATGATCGTGGAGATGGCATGCTTGTAGACGAGCTGGGAATGCCCGTCGCGGCGCAGCAGGACGCAGAAATTGTCGAACGACGTCACGACACCGGTCAGTTTCACGCCGTTGATGAGGAATATGGTGAGGGGGTTTTTGCTTTTACGAACCGAGTTCAGGAAAAGGTCCTGAAGATTTTGCGAGCGTTCGGCCATTTTTCTTATCTTCCCGCCGGATCCCTTTTTGTCTGCCTGCCAATACGCCGCTCCATATGGGCGTGTCCAGTCCACAAACAACCCTGCCTGCAACAACGCAAGCAGGACGAGATTTACTATTGTTTACACCCAGCGGTTATCAGGCCGGACTTTTTTCCGCAATCTCAAAAAAGGCCTGGCGCAACGAAAGTGCTACGGAACCGGGATGGCCGTTGGCCACGGGATGACCGTCAATGGCAACGATCGGCGTTGCCAGCGTGGTGGCGGAGGACAGGAAAGCCTCGCGCGCCGCCAGGGCTTCCTCGACGCTGAAGGCCCGCTCCTCGACGCGCAGGCCAAGGCTGGCCGCCACGTCGAACAGCGTCGCCCGCGTGATCCCGCGCAGGATGCCATGGTCGGCGGGGCGGGTCACGAGAACGCCGTCTTTCGTCACGATCCAGGCATTGGTGGAGGCCCCTTCCTTGACCGTTCCGTCAGGGTCGACGAACCAGGCCTCGTAGGCGCCGGCTTCCTTGGCCTTCTGCTTGGCAAGAACGTTTGGCAGGAGGCCGACTGTCTTGATGTCGACGCGATCCCAGCGGTTTTCCGGTACGGTGATGACCTTGACGCCGGCTTCGGCCTTGTGCCGGAGCGCATCAGGATTGGTCTTCTTCGCCGTTATGACGAGCGATGGCCGCACACCCACGGGAAAAGGATGGTCACGCGGCGCAACGCCGCGCGTGACCTGCAGATAGACCAGCCCGTCATGCACGCGGTTGCGGCGAATCACCTCGCGCATCACCGCCATCAGCGCCGAACGGTGTATCGGCCAATCGATGGCCAATTCCGAAAGCGACCGATCCAGCCGGTCCAGATGGCGTTTGGAATCGACGATGAACCCACGCGCGACTTCACAGACCTCGTAGACACCGTCTGCGAACTGATAGCCCCGGTCCTCGATGTGAACCGTGGCGTCCCGATGGGCGACGTAACGCCCGTTGACATAAGCGATGCGCGGCATGGCGGATTCCTGAAAAAAACAGGGGCACCTTATGCGATTCCCCGCCCGCCGCTATGCAACAAACAAAAAAGCGGAGCAAGTGCTCCGCTTCCTCGTCTGTCGCAGTCGCTGCCGGTACATCCGCGGTCAGCCACCTTGTCGACACCTGCCTTATAGAGAGGCAATGTAACGGCAATACGACAGTTGCAGACAGAGTGCGCCCGACGTGGTTAACAAAGGGTTAACGCCACCTGTGGCTCATTCCATCAGTTCATCTAGGCCGCGCACCAGCCCCTTCATGGAGCCGACGCGGCGAATGGCCAGCAAGGTTCCGGCGACATAGGGCGCGGCGGACGAGCCGGCATCATGACGGATCGTCAGCCGCTCGTCCGGCAAGCCGAATATGGCCTCGCAAGACAGGATGTAGGACGGCATCCGAAGGGCGTGAACCTGGACGCCTTCCCCCTGCCCTACGGGTGCCCCGCGGGTCGCCGGCACACCGGACACCTGCGATTGCGGCAGGCTGGTGGCCGGCCGGCGAACCTCGGCAAGGCGCTCGGCGAGTTCGCGCGCCGTGCCGGACGGCGCGTCGGGCTTGCGTGCGCTCGCATAGTCGATGACCTCGACATCGGGCACATATTTCGCGGCCATCAGGGCGAAGCGTTTGAGCAGCGTGGCGGTGATCGAGAAATTGCCGGCGGCAAGGACGCCGACGCCCCTGGCACGGGCGGCGGCATCGATCTCGGCATAATCATCCGCGCCAAGCCCGGAGGTGCCAATCACCACATGCCGGCCCTTCGAGATCGCAAGAAGGGTGTTGGCCTTGACGATATCGGGCTTGGTGTAATCGACGACCACATCCGAGGGCGTGGTCAGGGCGTCTTCCAGCGTGGGAGAAACCGTAACGCCCGTCGTCATCGACAGGCCTGCCGCATGGCCGGCATCCTGCCCGGCGGCCTTGCGCGACACCGCACCGGCCAGAAGCAGGTCCTCCTCGGCCAGGATCACAGGAACCAGCGCCTTTCCGACCCAGCCGGTCGCACCGGCCATAACCACCTTGATCGTCATCGCATCTCCTTCCTTTTATCGAAGAAGACACGCCGAAGGCCCGGCACGTCAAGCCGGGCCTTGTCACGAAATGGGGAGCGGAGGCCGCCTCGGCGGCAAGCAACAGCTAGCGAATGAAGCTGTCGATGCGGCGCAAGGTGACACGACGGTTGCGCCAGTTCTCGTTCGGAGTCGGAACCAGCAGGAATTCCTCGCCATAGCCGACGGTTTCCAGCGCACGGGACGGAACGCCGAACTGACGCACCAGAACCCGCTTGAGCGATTCCGCGCGGCGCTCCGAAAGCACCTGGTTGGACTGGGCCGAACCGACCGCATCGGTATGGCCCTCGATCAGCACCTGAGCGCGACGATCGCGGCGCAGGATGCGGTTCAGCGCATCGGCGATGTTCTCGACCTTGCGATATTGCGAGGGCGCGATCTCGGCGGATGCGAACTCGAAATTGATCGACTGGATGTCGATGGAGGGCGCCGCGCGGCGCAGATCCGGCCGGCGCTTGAATTCGCGCACCGTCACCCGCTGGTTGGGGTTGAGCTTCATGCGCGGCGCGCTCTGCAACTGGCGCTCGATGGTCGCGGCCGAGGGCGTCTGCGCCTGTGCGAAGGCGGCCCCGGGCATGACCACGGCGACGATCAGGGCGGTTGCGAAGCTGCGGCGATCGAGCATTGTCTTCTCCTTGGATCACTTGCCCCGTTCATCCTGCCCGAGGCGTGAGGAGACTTTTAGCTTCGCCGGCTGAAGCAAGCATGAACGGCACGTTCAGAAAACGCCCATGCAATGTTCATCCGCACATCACACTGGCGGAACGCTCCGCAAATGTCATGGGCTGGATGAACTCTTTCGCCTGCCCTACCGGCCGAAAGCCGAGTTTCTGATAGAGCGGCAAGGCGGCCGGATGGTCGAGCGTGCAGGTCTGCACCGTTACAAGCCGCGGTCCCATGGCCCAGCAGGCGGAGATGGCCGCGCCGAGGAACCAGCGCCCTATCCCCTGCCCGGTTGCATGCTCCATCATGCCGAAATAGGCCAGTTCGACCACGTCAGGCACGGTGCGGTTGAGGTCGAAGAAGCCGGCCGGCGCGCCGTCGAGATAGAGCACCCACACCTCGCGTCCCTCGCGATGGATAGCCGCCGCAAGCTCCTCGTCGCCCTTGCGCAACGTGTTGACCCAATGCCACTTCCGCCCGACCCTGTCGGTCAGATAGCGATAGAAATGCAGCGGTATATTGCTGGTCTTCAGCAGCGCGATCTGCCGATTGTAGGGAAGCGGCGGAAAAGAGGCCGGACGGGCCTCCATCTCGAGAAAGGTGACCGTGACCTCGATAGGCTCCAGTTTGGCGTCCTGCATCGGCATCAGGGCTTCGCGGGCTCGCCATTGCCGGTTTCGACCGGCGTGTCGGTCAGGCCGCCCCATTCGGTCCAGGAGCCGTCATAGAGACGGCTGTCGCCATGACCGAGGGTTTCCAGCGCCAATGTCAGCGCCGCCGCCGTAACCCCCGACCCGCATGAGGTGACCACCGGGCGGGCAAGATCGATGCCGGCATTCTCGAACAGCTCGCGCAGTTCCGGCACAGGCAGCAGCTTTCCATCGCGCGACAGCGCCGTCACCGGAATATTGCTCGCACCCGGCATGTGGCCGGAGCGGATGCCCGCGCGCGGCTCCGGTTCCGTACCCGCAAAGCGGCCGGGGCCGCGCGCATCGGCGATCTGGCTTTCCCGGTTCTCCACGATGCGGCGCATTTCAGCGAGGCTGACGACGCGCGATTCATCGAACTGCGCATGGAAGATGCAGGGAGCGATCTTCGTCGGCTCCACCGTTACCGGCCGGCCTTCCGCCTTCCAGTTGTCGAAACCGCCATCGAGCACGTAGACCTGATAGACGCCCATGATGCGGAACATCCACCACGCCCTGGGGGCCGAGAAAAACCCGGGGCCGTCATAGACGACGATAGTGTCGTCGGCCGAAATGCCGAGCGTGCCGACGAAGCGGGAGAAATGCCGGGGCGAAGGCAGCGTATGCGGCAGTTCCGATTCCGGATCGGAAACCGCATCCTGGTCCAGAAACACCGCGCCGGGGATATGCGTCGCGTCATATTCGCCGCGCGCGTCCCGCTTATGCGCCGGCAGATACCAGGACGCGTCGACAAGGGAGAGGCCCGGTTGGCCGAGACGCTGCTGCAGCCAGTCCGCATCCACGACGAAAGGGCTGTCTGCGGCCATTCTCGTATCCCTCCTCTGGAACGGAAATCTTATATAACGCGCTCAGGCTGCCGGCAAAGGCCCGAATCGGAGACGGAAGCGCCGGTTTTCCCTGCCCTTCTTCTCGATCTTGCCGATGTGGATTTCACCGATCTCGCCGGTGCTGGCCACATGCGTGCCGCCGCAAGGCTGGCTGTCGACGCCGCCCTCATTGCCGATGCATACCAGCCTGATGCGGCCGGTTCCCTGCGGCGGGCGCACATTCTTGGACTTCACCAGCCCCGGATTGGCGGCCAGTTCCTCCTCGCTGATTTGGCGGATGAACACCTGATGGTCCGCCCGCACCAGTTCCATCAGCCTTTCGGTCGCCTCTTCCTTGGTGAATCCGGCGTCGGGAATGTCGAAATCGACCCGCGAATCATCCGTCGAAACCGCTGCACCGGTGATCGGATAGGGACAGACCACGGTCAGCAGGTGGCAGGCCGTGTGCATGCGCATCAGCAGATGCCGGCGCGGCCAGTCGATGGCGAGTTTCAGCGTTTCGCCCGGTTCGACGACGGGCTGGTCGGGCGCCGGAACATGGATGATCTCATCCTTGGTCTGGCCGGTGACGGTTGCGGCGATGTCGATCCGGCTTCCGTCGGCGCGCTCGAAATGGCCGGTATCGCCCGGCTGGCCGCCGGAGGTGGCATAGAAGATGGTGCGGTCGAGGATGATCCCGCCGCGGTCGTTGACCGCCAGCACGCCGGCCTCCGCTTCCTTCAGATATGAATCGTCACGAAAGAGGGCGTGCGTGCTGAATTCCATCATTCCACCTGCTCGTACGGCACATTGATCTCTACCTTCTTCTCCATCCAGCCCGGAACAGGCAAGCCCTTTGCCCGCAGGAACTCGGGATTGAACAGTTTTGACTGATAGCGCGTGCCGTAGTCGCACAGGATCGTCACGATGGTATGGCCGGGGCCGAGTTCCTTCGCCAGGCGGATGGCGCCGGCGATATTGATGCCGGTGGAGCCGCCGACGCAAAGCCCCTCTTCCTGGATCAGGTCGAAGATGATCGGCAAGGCCTCCTCGTCCGGGATCTGGTAGGAGAAATCCGGCGTGAAACCGTCGAGATTGGCCGTGATTCGGCCCTGGCCTATGCCTTCGGTGATCGAATTGCCCTCGGCCTTGAACTCGCCGCTGGTGTAGTAGCTGTAGAGGGCGGCCCCCAGAGGATCGGCCAGGGCGATCTTGACGTCCCCGCTCTTCCGGCGAAGCCCCTCGGCCACGCCGGCCAGTGTGCCACCGGAACCGACTGCCGACACGAACCCGTCCACCTTGCCGCCGGTCTGCTCCCAGATTTCCCTGGCCGTGGTGTGGATATGACCGTCTCGATTGGCGACATTGTCGAACTGGTTGGCCCAGATCGCACCGTTGGGCTCGCTGGCCGCAAGCTGGGCGGCCAGCCGCCCCGACAGCTTCACATAGTTGTTCGGGTTGCGGTAAGGCACCGCCGGGACCTCGATGAGTTCCGCGCCAAGCACCCGGATGGCGTCCTTCTTTTCCTGGGCCTGCGTATCGGGGATGACGATGACCGTGCGATAGCCCAGCGCCTTGGCGACCAGCGTAAGGCCGATGCCGGTATTGCCGGCCGTTCCTTCCACGATCACGCCGCCCGGCCGAAGCAAACCACGCTTTTCGGCATCGCGAATGATGAACAATCCGGCGCGGTCCTTGACCGACTGGCCGGGATTCATGAATTCGGCCTTGCCGAGGATTTCGCACCCCGTCTCTTCCGAGGCTCTCTGCAGCCTGATCAGGGGTGTATTGCCGATAGCGTCGATCACCGAGCGGTGCATGGAAATTTCCTCGATCCAGTGGATTGGCCCGAACCTAAAAAGGTGACCTCTCGCTTTCAAGAATATAATTTCCGCATCGTCCACCTTCCCGAGCATATGGTTCTACACCTTATGCCCTCGCACGCCGCCTTTGCTACAAGCCCCTTTCTTTCTCCCCCGCACGTGGCTAGACCCTTTTGCAGTGCAAACATGGTGACGAATGGGACTTTACAGGGCCAACCCGAAGGACGGGGCTGTCTGGATCACCGGCGGCAGTTCCGGAATAGGCAGGGCACTTACGAAAGAGCTGGCCCGTGCCGGATATACGGTGGCGGTGACCGCGCGCGAGGGCGACGAGATCGATGCGCTGGTGGCGGAAGCCGAAAACCTCGCCGGGCGAATCCTTCCCTATCCTTGTGACGTGACCGACGAAGCCGGCCTCGACGCCACCCTGGCCGCTATCGAAAACGAGGCCGGCCCGGTGGTGCTGGCCATTTTCAACGCCGGCACCTATGTCCCGGTCGCCGGCGAAAACCTTTCGGTACGGAAATTCCGCCGCACCTTCGACGTCAACCTGCAAGGCGTGGTCAACGGGCTGGTGCCCGCCACACGCCGCATGCAGAAGCGCGGTTTCGGCCATATCGTGCTGCTTGGATCGATCAGCGCCTGGTTCGGCTGGCCGACGACCGCTGCCTATGGCGCCAGCAAGGCCGCGATCAATGTCATGGCGCAGGCGTTGAAATACGATCTCGACAAGGTCAACATTCGCATCCAGGTCGCGAATCCGGGCTTCGTGAACACCCCTCTCCTGCAACTGCAGCAAACGGCCTCCATGCTGCCGGCATTGATGGAACCGGAAGACGCGGCAAGGCGCATGTTCCGGGGCATCGAGCGCGGCGGGTTCGAGATCGCCTTTCCGCGACGGCTGGCGTGGGGCCTGAAGCTGGCCAGCATGATGCCGCAGCCGCTTCGCCACTGGCTAATTGCGACGCTGACCGGATGGCGCTCCCGGCCGCTGAGCTTCGGGCGCATGGGCCGCCCCAAAGCCGACAAGACCTGAAGCGCGCCGGGATCTTTCAGATCGCTGCCGTTCTTATGCATGTCGTTGTCCTGAAACCGGTTCCCATTTCGAACGACATGCTTCGGTGGCGATATTGCATCGCAACATAAACAGCTTGCATTTCATGCGGTTCTCCTCCATATGCGGTCCATAGGCGCTTGGGCCGGTTGAGCCGGCTTTCTCCACGAATGAGACTGGTTGCGTCTGTTTTCTCCCTTTCCGGCAGTCGGAACGGCGATGAAAAAGCCCCATGGCCTGGCCGTGGGCGCGACAGCGCAGCCGAGCGGATGTCATCATCCGTCGCCTTGTCGTTTCCGATATTTTGTGATGGCGGATTGCGCTCCGCCGCGCGTTTTGGCGGCCATGGGCCGCATGAAAGAAGACGAATTTTGACCAATGACAACAATGCGGAGCTGACCGGCTTCGCCGCGCTCGGGATTTCCGGGCAACTGCTCAAGGCCACCCACGCTGCCGGCTTCACCCAGCCGAAGCCGATCCAGGAACAGGCCATCCCGGCCCAGATCGAAGGTCGCGACATCCTGGGCATCGCCCAGACGGGTTCCGGCAAGACCGCGGCCTTCGCGCTTCCGATCCTGTCGAAGATCATCGGGCTTGGCACCAGGCGCCGGCCGAAGACCGCACGGGCGCTGATCCTGGCCCCGACGCGCGAACTGGCGGTCCAGATCGAAGAGACGATCAAGGTGCTCGCCAAGGGCGCGCATATCTCCACGGCCCTTGTGCTTGGCGGCGTCTCGCGCCACAGCCAGGTCAAGCGCATCGCACCCGGCGTCGATTTCCTCATTGCCACGCCCGGCCGGCTGACCGATCTCGTCCGTGAAAAGGACCTGATCCTCTCCGAGACGACCTGGCTGGTGCTGGACGAAGCCGACCGCATGCTCGACATGGGCTTCATCAACGATGTGCGGCGCATAGCCAAGGCCACCCATCCGGCCAGGCAGACGGCACTGTTCTCGGCAACCATGCCGGACGAAATCGCCGAACTGGCCAAGGGGCTGCTGCGCGATCCGGTTCGCGTCGAGGTCGCTCCGCAGGGCACCACGGCCACCGAAATCAAGCAGAGCGTGGTCTTTGCCCGCACCAAGCAGAAGCGGCAGGTGCTGTCGCAGATGCTGGCCGATGAGGCGATGCGTTCCGTCATCGTCTTCGCCCGCACCAAGCATGGCGCAGACCGTGTCACCCGCGACCTCGAGCGCGACGGCTTCGAGGCCGCCGTCATCCACGGCAACAAGAGCCAGAACGCCCGCCAGAAGGCGCTGAACGGCTTCCGCGACGGTTCGGTCCGCATCCTCGTGGCGACGGATATCGCCGCACGCGGCATCGACGTCCCCGGCATCAGCCATGTGGTGAATTTCGACCTGCCGGACGAAGCCGAAAGCTACGTCCACCGCATTGGCCGCACCGGCCGCAACGGGCAGGACGGCGTTGCCGTCACGCTGGTCGATCCGTCCGAGAACGCCAAGCTGCGGCAGGTCGAGCGCATCATCCGCATGAAGCTGCCGGTGCTGGCCGATCATCTCGATCAACCCGATCCGCAGCCCAAGCCGCGCCAGCCCAACGGCGAGCGCAGGCTGGAAGCCGCGAACGACCACGAATCCGGCCGCCAGCAAGGCAAGCCTCGCAACGCCAACGCCGGCGCGAGGAAGCATCAGGGCAATGGCCCCAAAGGTGCCAAGCCCGCGGGCGGCCGGCCAAGCGGCAGGCAGGAATGGTCGGAACAGGCAAGCGCCCCGCGTCCCGGCGGCCAGAACAAGCCCGAGGGCGCCAAGCCGCGCAAGTTCCGCCGCAGGCCGAGGAAGCCGGCTGCCCGTGCTGCCTGACCATCGGCACAGTCCTGAACAAAAAACGGCGGGGAAACCCGCCGTTTTCATTTCCGATGATGTCTGGGCAGCAGCTTACACCAGCCGCGACTGCTCCACGGCCGCCTCGATGAAGCTGGCAAACAGCGGATGCGGCTCAAGCGGCCGGCTCTTCAGTTCCGGATGGTACTGCACGCCGATGAACCAGGGATGGTCGGGATATTCCACCGTTTCCGGCAACACGCCATCCGGCGACATACCGGCGAACTTCAGGCCGCAATCCTCCAGCCGCGCCTTGTAGTCGATATTGACCTCGTAGCGATGGCGGTGACGCTCCGAAATGTCGGACGAGCCATAGATCGCGGCGATCTTGGACTCAGGCTCCAGCTTTGCCTCATAAGCGCCCAGCCGCATGGTGCCGCCCAGATCGCCGCTCGCCTTGCGCTTTTCGAGCATGTTGCCCTTGAGCCATTCCGTCATCAGGCCGACGACGGGCTCGTTGGTGGGACCGAACTCGGTGGAGGATGCCTTCTCCAGCCCCGCCAGCGAGCGCGCGGCCTCGATGCAGGCCATCTGCATGCCGAAACAGATGCCGAAATAAGGCACCTTGCGCTCGCGCGCGAACTTGGCGGCCAGGATCTTGCCCTCGGAGCCGCGCTCGCCGAAACCGCCGGGCACCAGAATGCCGTGCACCTTTTCGAGATAGGGCGTAGGGTCTTCCTTCTCGAAGATTTCCGACTCGATCCATTCGAGCTTGACGCGCACCCGGTTCGCCAGCCCGCCATGCGACAACGCCTCGATCAGCGACTTATAGGCGTCCTTGAGGCCGGTATATTTGCCCACCACGGCAATGGTGACCTCGCCTTCCGGGTTGTGGATGCGCTGCGCGACGGCCTCCCAGCGCTCCATGCGCGGCTTCGGCGCCGGGTCGATGCCGAAGGCGGCCAGAACTTCCGAATCCAACCCTTCCTTATGGTAGGCCATCGGCACATCGTAGATGTGGCCGACGTCCAGCGCCTGGATGACGGCGGACTCGCGCACGTTGCAGAACAGCGAAAGCTTGCGGCGTTCTTCCTTCGGGATCTGCCGGTCGGCGCGCACCAGAAGGATGTCGGGAGCGATGCCGATGCCGCGCAATTCCTTCACCGAATGCTGGGTCGGCTTGTTATTCAGCTCGCCCGCCGCCGGAATCCACGGCATCAGGGTGAGGTGCACATAGACCGCCTGCCCGCGCGGCAGATCGTTGCCGAGCTGGCGGATGGCCTCGAGGAACGGCATCGCCTCGATGTCGCCCGCCGTGCCGCCGATCTCGCACAGTACGAAATCGTAGTCGTCGTTGCCGTCGAGGATGAAGTTCTTGATCTCGTCGGTGACGTGGGGAATGACCTGCACGGTCGCGCCGAGGTAATCTCCACGGCGCTCCTTCTCGATGATGTTCTGGTAGATGCGCCCGGTGGTGATGTTGTCCTGCCTGTTGGCGGACCTGCCGGTGAAACGCTCGTAGTGGCCGAGATCGAGGTCGGTTTCGGCCCCGTCATCTGTCACGAACACCTCGCCATGCTGATACGGGCTCATCGTGCCCGGATCGACGTTGAGGTAGGGATCGAGTTTCTTGAGGCGCGCGCGATAGCCGCGCGCCTGCAACAGGGCTCCGAGAGCCGCAGATGCTATACCTTTGCCAAGCGAGGATACCACGCCGCCAGTGATGAATACATATCGCGCCATGGGAACCATCGCTTAGCGCGGCCGGATCGATTCCGCCAGTGGAAAAACCCGCCGCATAAGGTTTTTTCCCGGCTTTGGTTTTGCAAGCAAAAAGGGCCGGCTCGAGCCGGCCCCTCGCCAGACTTCAGGAAACTGTCAGAGAACGACGACCTTGGTGCCCGTCTTTACACGCCTGTAAAGGTCCATCACATGGTCGTTGATCATCCGGAAGCAGCCGTTCGACGAGTTGGTGCCGATGGTCTGCGGCTGGTTGGTGCCATGGATGCGCAGATAGGTGTCCTTCTTGCCTTCGTAAAGGTAGATGGCGCGCGCACCCAGCGGATTGTCGGGGCCGCCCGGCATGCCGTCCTTGTAACGGCCGTACTTGGCCGGCTCGCGCTGCTGCATCTCCTTGGTCGGGATCCAGCGCGGCCATTCCTGCTTGTCGCCGACGACCGTGGTGCCCTTGTACTGAAGCCCCTCGCGACCGACGGCGATGGCGTAGCGGCGCGCGGTGAACGCCGACTCGACCAGATAGAGACGATGCGCGCTGGTGTCGATGACGATGGTGCCGGCCTCATAGCCGGTGAAATTCACCTGCTGCGGCTCGAATTCCGGCTTCACGTTGAACTTCTTCTTTGCCTGACGCTCCTGCAGCACCGAATCGAGGGCGCGGGTTTCGGGCAGATAGGCAATGCTGCTGCCGGCCGATGAACTGGAGCCGAACAGGCCCGTCAGCAAGCCGCCACGGCGCTGCTGCTGAACGTCACGCGATTCGCTGCGCAGTTCGCCGTTGTTTCCCGTGCGGGCAATGGACAACGCATCGGCCGGCAGCGGCTCCTGAACCTCCTCGACCACCCTGGCCTGGACGACGGCCTTGGCCGGAGTGGGACGCGCGGGTTCCGGCTTTTCGGCGCGGGCCGTTCTGCTCTGGTTGCGCTTCTCGAGGAATTCCTTGCGGGCGGCTTCGGACTTCGCCTTGGCAGCTTCGCGCATGGCCAGCTTCCTGGCCTCGATCGCCTTGGCGCGCGCCGCGGCCTGCTCGATCTTGACCTGTTTTTCCAGTTCCTTGATGCGGGCCAGGTCCTCGTCGGTCGGCTTCTTCTTCCGCTTCAAGGTCCTCAGTTCCGCGCTTGCGCTCTTGGCAGCCACTTCCACGACATCGGTCACGGCGGGCGCCTTCGGGGCTGCGGTGGCGGCAAGCGGGGCGGCATGGGCCGGGCCACCCACGAACATCGTGGCGCACAGGCTCATCAAAATGAAGCTGCGAAGCTGCATGGCGAAAATCCGATCAGAAATGCTGTTGCCTGCGGCCTTGCCCGCGGTCCTCCAACGGGCGGCCATCGCCGTAGCTATAGTCGATTGGCCGGCCCCTGCTCAAGCGCGGCCGCGCACCTTGCCCGGCAAATCGTCGTGATGGAATGCATTTGCGGCAACTGTGGTCAAACGATCACAGTTGCCGCAGCGTCAATCGGAAAACCGAAGCGGTTTAGTTGTTGGGAACCTGCGGCTGCGCAGGCTGGGCGCCTTCGGTCGGCGCGGGCACCGCGGCCGGGTCCGAAGAGGCCGGTGCCGAAGGCGCTGCATTGTCCGAAGCGGCCGGGGCCTCCGGCGCGACCTGGCCCGGAAGCTGGTCGAGGACGCCCTGCTGGGCAGGCGCGTTCTGCTGCTGTGTGGCGGCGGGAACGCGATCCAGAATATCAGTCGGCTTGGTGCCGTAGCGGGCAATGAGCGACAGGCCGAGCGAAGTGACGAAGAAGGCCGCGGCAAGGATCGCCGTGGTGCGTGTCAGCGCGTTGGCGGCACCGCGCGCGGTCATGAAACCGGAGCCCCCGCCGATGCCCAGGCCTCCACCTTCCGAGCGCTGAACCAGCACCACGCCCACCAGGGCGAGCACGATCATGAGGTGGATGACGATAAGTACGGTTTCCATGGGTCTACCTTGGCAATGCCTGTCGGCCGCTTGCGCGACGGCTCTTTGGAGGCGGCTCAATACAACGCTTTGATGGCATTTCCAAGTCCGTGCCCGGAATAAGCCTTCGGCCCCCCATATAGGAAAGGGGATGGCCGCCCGCCATGGGGCGGATCACAACTGTTCGTAGGCTTCCGCGATGCCGAGGAAATCGGCTGCCTTGAGGCTCGCGCCGCCCACCAGCGCGCCGTCGACATTGTCGACGCCGAGCAATTCCACGGCGTTGGAGGGCTTCACCGATCCGCCATAGAGAATGCGCATGCCCTTGGCGCCCTCGCCCAGCTTGTCCACTAGCCGCGCGCGGATATGGGCATGCGCCTCGGCCACGTCGGCGGCGGTCGGGGTCAGTCCCGTGCCGATGGCCCAGACCGGCTCATAGGCAATGACGGTGTTGGCCGCCGTCGCGCTGTCCGGCACGGAGCCGTCGATTTGCCGCGACAACACGTCCAGCGTCTCGCCGGCCTGCCGCTGGGCATTGGTTTCACCGATGCAGACAATGGCGACGAGCCCTGCCCGCCATGCGGCTTCGGCCTTGGCGTTCACAGTTGCGTCATCCTCGCCATGGTCGGTGCGGCGCTCGGAATGGCCGATGATGACATGGCTGGCGCCGGCGTCCTTCAGCATCTCGGCCGAGATGTCGCCGGTGTGGGCGCCGCTCTCCTTGGGATGGCAATCCTCGCCGCCGGCGCGAACCGGGGTGCGGGCAAGGATTTCGGCCGCCCGCGCCAGAAGCGTTGCGGGCACGCAGATCAGCGCTTCCGTCTGTGCATCCAGCCCGCGCATGAAACCGTCGCCGATCGCTCTCAACTCATCGAGGGAAGCGCTGGTACCGTTCATCTTCCAGTTGCCCGCGACGAGCGGTCGAATTCCTGGCGTCATGTCTTTTTGATCTCCGACAGGTTCCATATGCGCGCCTTCAGTAGCAAAATCGGCCCACAAAGCAATCGACAGTGACGCCCAAGGAGGCTATTGCCCATGGGCCTTATCTGAAACCGGAAGTGAACATGCTCGACAGCCTGAGAAAAGCCGCGGGAACCTGGGTCGCCAAAACTTTGCTCCTCATACTGGTGCTGAGCTTTGCCGTTTGGGGTATCTCCGGCCAGGTTACAGGCGTCGGCGGTCACGAATCCGTGGTCAAGGTCGGCGGCACATCCGTGTCCGTCAATGAATACCGGCTGGCATACGATCGCCAGATCAATGCGCTGTCGCAGCAGTTCGGCCAGCGTCTGACGCAGGAGCAGGTCAATGCGCTGGGACTCGACCAGCAGGTGCTGGCCCAGCTCGTATCGGGCGCCCTTCTGGACGAGCAGGCCCGCAAGATGGGCCTCGGCATCTCGCAGGACCGGCTTGCCTCGCTGACGCACGAAGATCCGGCCTTCCGTGGCCCCGGCGGACAATTCGACCGCCAGATGTTCGACTATGTGCTGCGCCAGGTCGGCATGCGGCCGGAAGATTATCTCCACAACCGCTCGCAGGTGGCCAAGCGCCAGCAGATCATCGAGGCGGCGACCGATGGCCTGAAAGTGCCGGACACCTTCCTCAAGGCCTTTGCGCTCTACCAGGGCGAGGACCGCACGGTGGACTATCTGGTGCTGCCGAAATCGCTGGTCGAGCCGATCGCCGCGCCGTCCGACGCCGACCTTTCCGCGTATTTCGAGGAAAACAAGCAGAGCTATGCGGCGCCCGAATTCCGCAAGTTCTCCTATGTGCGGCTCGAGCCGGAAGACATCGTGGATGTCAGCTCCATCAGCGACCAGCAGGTGGCCGAGGATTACGAGAAGAACAAGGCGCTCTTCACCACGCCCGAAACGCGCAAGATCGAACAGATCGTGTTCGCCTCAGAGCAGGATGCCCAGACGGCGCGCGATTCGATCAACAGCGGCGCAACCTTCGATAAGGTCTATGCCGCGCAGGGCAAGACCGAAGCCGATATCCAGCTCGGCACCTTGTCGAAGGACAAGATTGCCGACCAGGCAGTGGCCGAGGAAGCCTTCGCGCTTGGCCTCAACGAGGTGAGCAATGTGGTCAAGGGCACGTTCGGCCCGGTGCTGCTGCGGGTCACCGAAATCAATCCCGAAGTTGTGAAGCCGCTTGCCGAGGTTACCGACCAGATCCGCAAGGACCTTGCGCTCAGCGAGGCCAACCGCGTGCTGCTCGACGTGCATGACGCCTACGAGGATGCGCGCGCCGGCGGCGACACCATGGAGGAAGCCGCATCCAAGCAGCGCCTGAAGGTGGTGTCGATCGAGGCGATCGACCGCTCCGGCCGAGGCCCCGATGGAAACGTCCTGCGCGACCTGCCTGAATCGGCCAATCTGATCCGCGCCGTCTTCGAGGCGGAAACCGGCATGGAGAACGACAGCCTGACCACCGCCAATGGCGGCTACCTCTTCTACGAGGTCAATTCCGTCACTCCGGCCCGTGACCGCACGCTCGACGAGGTGCGCGATCGCGTCGTCGCCGACTGGACCGCCCAGGAAACGGAAAAGAAGCTGCAGGCCAGGGCCGAAGAGTTGAAGAAGCGCGTGGAGGATGGCGCGGAACTGGAAGCCATCGCCTCCGAGCTTTCTCTGGAAAAGCAGACCAAGCGCGGTCTGAAGCGCTCCGCCGACGACGCCGATTTCGGCCGCGAAGGTGCCGCCGAGATGTTCGACGTCGGTGAAGGCGGATCGGGCATCGTGGCCGCGCCCACCGGCGACGCGCAGATCCTGTTCAAGGTCGCGCAGGTGGTCGAGCCGGCCGGCGCGGATGCCAGCACGGTGCCGGACGATGTGCGCAACTCGTTCGCGTCGGGCCTGTCCGGCGACCTGCTCGACCAGCTCGTGGCCCAGCTTCAGACCCAGTACCAGGTCGAGATCGATCAGGTCGCCATATCGCAGGCGCTGACCCGATGAGCGCATTGAAGCCTTTCATCGCCAGTGTCGCCGCAGGCAGGCCGCTGAGCTTCGAGGAGGCCCGCGAGGCGTTCGACATCATCATGTCGGGCGATGCCACGCCCGGCCAGATCGGCGGCTTCCTGATGGCGTTGCGCGTGCGCGGGGAGACGGTGAGCGAGATTTCCGGCGCGGTCGCCACCATGCGCGACAAGATGCTGCGCGTTTCGGCGCCCGCTGCTGCCATCGACATCGTGGGAACCGGCGGCGACGGCTCGCACAGCGTCAACATCTCCACCGCTTCCGCCTTCGTCACCGCCGCCTGCGGCGTGCCGGTCGCCAAGCATGGCAATCGCGGCCTGTCGTCCCTGACCGGCACGGCGGATGTCTTGACCAGGCTCGGCGTCAACATCGAGCTCGCGCCCGATGCGATCGGCCGCTGCGTCGAGCAGGCCGGCATCGGCTTCATGTTCGCCCCCTCCCACCATCCGGCCATGAAGCATGTCGGTCCGATCCGCGTGGAACTGGGAACCCGGACCATCTTCAACCTGCTCGGCCCGCTTACCAATCCCGCCGGCGTCGGACGCCAGCTTGTCGGCGTGTTCGCGCCGGAATGGGTCTTGCCGGTGGCCGAGGCTCTGAAAACCCTCGGCTCCGCCCATGTCTGGGTGGTGCATGGCGACGGCTATGACGAAATCACCGCCACCGGCGAAACGCATGTGGCGGAACTGGCAGGCGGCGAAATCCGCAGCTTTACCCTCACTCCGGAGGCGCTGGGCCTTGAACGCCACAGCAAGGAAGCGTTACGAGGCGGCGATTCGGAGTTCAACGCGGCCGCCCTGCGCAAGGTGCTGTCCGGCGCGCCGGGCGCCTATCGCGATACGGTGCTGATGAATGCCGGCGCGGGCCTGGTCGTTGCCGATCAGGTGACGACACTGGCGGATGGCGTCGCCAAGGCCAGAGAGGCCATCGACAGCGGCCGCGCCATGGTGGTGCTTGACAGACTGGTCGAGGTTTCCAACGCTTAGCCATGTCCGATATTCTGCTTAAGATCGAAGCCTACAAACGCGATGAGATCGCCGCCGCGAAAGCGCGGGTTTCTCTGGACGAGCTCAAGGCGCGCGCCGCCGGACTGGAAAAGCCGCGCGGCTTTCTGGCCGCGCTGGAGGCCCGCAACCACGACGGCCAGTTTGCGCTGATCGCCGAGATCAAGAAGGCAAGTCCCTCGCGGGGGCTGATCCGGCCCGATTTCGACCCGCCCTCCCTCGCTCGCGCCTATGAGGCAGGCGGCGCAGCCTGCCTTTCCGTGCTGACCGATGTGCCGTCCTTCCAGGGCGCGCCGGAATATCTGACCGCGGCGCGCGATGCGGTATCGCTTCCGGCACTGCGCAAGGATTTCCTGTTCGACACCTATCAGGTGCATGAGGCGCGCGCCTGGGGCGCGGATGCCATCCTCGTCATCATGGCCAGCGTCGACGACGACATGGCGCGTGCGCTGGAGGAGACGGCCTTCTCCCTCGGCATGGACGCGCTGATCGAGGTGCATGACGAGGAAGAGATGGAGCGGGCCCTGCGCCTCTCCTCCCGCCTCATCGGCATCAACAACCGCAATTTGCGTACCTTCGAGACGACGCTGGAAACCTGCGAGCGGCTGGCGCCCATGGTTCCGTCCGACCGGCTGCTGGTCGGCGAAAGCGGCATCTTCACCAATGAGGACTGCAAGCGGCTGGCCGCGAGCGGCATCGGCACGTTCCTGGTGGGCGAAAGCCTGATGCGGCATGAGGACGTCGCCACGGCAACGCGTGTCCTGCTCGGTCTCGACGCCGAGGAGGCATTGACGACGTGAGCGACACCCCATCTGCGGCGGGGTCCCGCCTCACCCATATCGGGGCTTCGGGCGAAGCCCATATGGTCGACGTCGGGGAGAAGGCCGAAACCGTGCGCACCGCCGTCGCCGAAGGCAGCGTGCGCATGCAGCCCGCCACGCTTGCCATGATCCTCGAAGGCAATGCCAGGAAGGGCGACGTGCTGGGCACGGCCCGCATCGCAGGCATCATGGCCGCCAAGAAGGCGCATGAACTCATCCCGCTCTGCCATCCGCTGCTTCTGACCAAGGTGTCCGTGGACATCGAGGCGGATCCTGACCTGCCCGGTCTGCGGGTGCAGGCTCTGGCGCGCGTGACCGGCAAGACCGGCGTCGAAATGGAAGCGTTGACAGCGGCTTCCGTCGCCTGCCTCACCATCTACGACATGGCCAAGGCCGTGGATCGTGCCATGGTGATTTCCGACATAAGGCTGGTTTCCAAGACGGGCGGGAAATCCGGCGATTACCAGGCAGGTGCGTGACATGACGCTGGTTCCGCTGGAGACGGCACTGGAACGTCTTCTGGAGGACGCCCGCCCCCTGTCGGCCAGCGAAAGAGTGGCGCTGCATGAGGCTTACGGCCGGGTGCTGGCCGAACCGGTGGCGGCGCTGCGCACGCAGCCGCCTTTCGACGCCTCCGCCATGGATGGTTATGCCGTCCGGGGAGCAGACGCCGGCGTGGCCGGAAACCGGCTTTCGGTGATCGGCGAGGTCGCGGCCGGCGGCACCTTCCCCGGTACGATCAGGGCCGGCGAATGCGTGCGCATCTTCACCGGAGCGCCCCTGCCTGCCGGTGCCGATACGGTCGTGATCCAGGAGGACGTGACCGTCGTCTCGCCCGGCATGATCGAATTGCGCGAACCGACCAGGCCGGGGCGCAATGTCCGCCGCGCCGGGCTCGACTTCGCGGAAGGCGACCTGCTGATCGACAAGGGCCAGTTGCTTGGCCCGAGTTCCCTGTCGCTTGCGGCTTCCGCCAATCATCCGCGCCTATGCGTGGTGAAGCGGCCGCTGGTTGCCATCATCGCCACGGGAGATGAGTTACGCGCGCCCGGCAGCACGCTCGGACCCGGCCAGATCATTTCCTCCAACGCCTATGGTGTTGCCGCCCTGGCGCGCGCCGCAGGTGCCGAGGTGCTCGATCTCGGCATCGCGCCCGACAGCAGGGATGCAATCGCCGCGCTGGTGAAGAAGGCCGTTGCCGCCGGTGCCGACGTCATCGTCACACTCGGCGGCGCATCGGTGGGCGATCACGACCTCGTCCACGAGGTGCTGACCGGCGAGGGCATGACGCTCGACTTCTGGAAGATCGCCATTCGCCCCGGAAAGCCGCTGATGTTCGGCCGGATGGGCGACATCAGGTGCATCGGCCTGCCCGGAAATCCCGTCGCCAGCCTCGTATGCTCGCAGCTCTTGCTGAAACCCCTGCTTGCCCGCCTCGGCGGAAGGCCGTTCCGGCAGGACATGCGTACGGCCCGGCTCGGTGCCAGAATGCCCGCCAACGACCGCCGCCAGGACTATGTTCGCGCCCGCATCGACGAGCTGGACGGCGAACTTGTCGCCACGCCCTTCGACCTGCAGGACTCGTCCATGCTGCGCGTACTGGCCGCCTCGGGCGGCCTCATCGTGCGCGCGCCCTTCGCCCCCGCATCGGACGCCGGCGAGGCCTGCCAGGTGCTGATGCTCGGCTGAACCGCAAGCGATCGCAGCGGGGCGAGGGTTTATAAACCCTGAATCCATTCACTAAACTTTAAACGGTTGCGGAACACAAATGGAACAGATAGTGTTTGTTCCGGGTTTGTTTTCCGATTCTGGATTCGCCGCTGCCGGGGGAGCCGATGCTGACACGCAAGCAACATGAACTGCTTCTCTTCATTCATGAGAGAATGAAGGAAAGTGGCATTCCGCCTTCATTCGACGAAATGAAGGACGCGCTCGATCTTGCGTCCAAGTCGGGCATCCATCGGCTCATCACCGCGCTGGAAGAGCGCGGTTTCATCCGCCGCCTGCCCAATCGTGCGCGAGCGCTTGAAGTGTTGCGCCTGCCCGATTCCATCGCGCCGGGCCTCCACACGGCAAGGAAGTTTTCGCCCAGCGTCATCCAGGGCAGCCTGGGGCAACCGCCGAAGGACGTGCGCCGGCCACAGTTGGCCAGCAATGACGACGATGCCGGGGCGGCGGTCTCCATTCCGGTCATGGGGCGGATCGCCGCCGGTGTGCCGATTGACGCCATCCAGCACAAGACGCACTCCATCTCCGTTCCGCCGGAAATGCTCTCCGGCGGCGAGCATTACGCGCTGGAGGTCAAGGGCGACTCGATGATCGAGGCCGGCATATTCGACGGCGATACCGTCATCATCCGTAACGGCAACACGGCGACGCCCGGCGACATAGTGGTGGCGCTGGTGGATGACGAAGAAGCCACCCTGAAGCGCTTCCGCCGCAAGGGTGCATCGATCGCGCTGGAGGCCGCCAATCCCGCCTATGAAACCCGGATTTTCGGACCTGACCGGGTGAAGGTGCAGGGCAGACTGGTCGGGCTCATCCGCCGTTACTGAACAAGGTCACAGCAACCAAACGACGGGCGAATGCTGAGAACTTGCGCCTCGCCTTAAGCGGAAGCGGACCGCCTTCCGGATTGTTCTGGTGATGAAGTGTCGGATGATGATGCATTCGATGACGATCCATGGACTATTGGAAAAACATTTTTTAACAATTAGATAGATGCTTTTTCTAACGAGCGATTGAGGCGAAATCCGATTGCCGGCAACCAGTTGGAGAGGTGCCGGTCTTCCTGTGCGCAAGCACCAACCGGACCAGGGTCGGCTCCATAGGCGTTATCGCCGAGGTATTGGCGGCTTGAAGCCGGTCTATCCCAGGAGGCTATTCCGCCGGTTCTTCGGAGAACGCTTCTCCCCCGATGTCTTCCGCCATGCCGGCAGGTTTATCCGCGACGTTGCCAAGCTCCTCTTCCGCAACGGCGGTTGCTTTGGTGCCGGATGCTTTCCGCTCGTAGGGCGGCGGGCCCCTCGCCTCCCGTGAGTACCGGCGCTGGTCGTGCCAGGGACGGTAGCTGCCTTCGATGGCAAAGCGCACTTCGGCCGGCCGCCCGCTAAGCTCGGGGTCGCTCGTCACGAAAAGCACTTCGGCGCTGCCCTTTTGGGCCAACTGGCGGCGCGTGACGACGGCTACCCGCCTGTCGCGGCACGGATTTCGTGCCGTGGCATCCTCGATCACGATGAGACTTGCATGAGCGCATGCCCGGCGCGCCGTATCCATATCCGGGGCCTGTACGACCAGCGCGCCTGACGGATGACGTGCCAGACACAGCTTTTCGGCACATGCGAAGCCCTCCTCTTTCCCCGAACGGTCGGTACTCGCAGTGATTTCCCCAAGAAGGGCGCCTATATCCTTGTCCTTCAGTTGCCTCGGCCGAAACACAGTCTCGGCGTCCAGCGCCCGTCTCCAATTGTCGATGGTAAAGGCGTTCGGTCGCGGCCGGTTGGCCGCGATCCGGTCGCTTCCCATGGCGACGGCAACCAGCCTCGCATCCTCCGAAATCAGCACGTCGGGTGCGCGCGCCCCACCCAATGTCGCCAGGCTCGCCACAGCGAAAGGCAACGCGGCCAGCCGCAGCCAGGTGGTGGTCATGGTCGCAATCACCAGCGCGACCGTCGCCAGTGCCACGGACCCGGCGGATATCAGCCCGACCGCATCGATCGGCGACATGTCGGCGATCCGCTCGGACAGGACGATCACCACGGTCAATCCCTTGCCCATCACCTGCAGCAGCGGGCCGTCCAGGCCGAAAGGCATGGCGAGCGAGGCAAACACCGCAAAAGGCATGACGATGATCGAAACGATCGGCATGACCGCGAGATTGGCCACGAGGCTGAGCGGTGCGACGCGCTGGAAATGCCACGCCGCATAAAGCGTCGTCGCCGCGCCTGCCACCACTGAGGTCGCGGCCAGCCCCACCATCATGACCGCGAAGCGATGCGCCAGCGCACCCGGGAGCGAGCGTTTGGGCGGCATGCCGGACGAAAGCCGGCTGGCGCGGTAATCCGACCACGCCGCATAGGCGCCCACCAGCGCCGCCGTCGCCGCAAACGACATTTGGAAACTGGGGCCCACCACCTCATGCGGCGTGACGAGAATGACGACGATTGCCGAAATGGCGAGATTGCGCATGGTGAGCGCGCTTCGGTCGAACAACAGCGCCACCAGCATCACCGCCAGCATGATGAAGGAACGCACCGCCGCAACGACCATGCCGGAAATCAGCAGATAGGCGACAATGGCGAACAGGGCCGCCAGCGCGGCATATTTCTTGACCGGATGGCGCGAGGCGAAATCCGGAAACAGCGCGAACAGGCCGCGCATCAACCCCATCACCGTGCCGGCCACCAGCGCCATGTGCAGGCCGGATATGGAAATGATGTGATAGATGCCGGTCTTGCGCATCGCCTCGTTGATTTCTTCGGGGATGCCGGCACGCACGCCGACGATCAGGGCCGCCGCGATTTCGCCCTCTGGCCCGCCGATGCTGTGCCTGATCCGGTCGGCAACCGATTGCCGCGCCTGCTCGATGGCCGTGCCGATACGCGCACCGGTCGAAGCCGGGCCGGCGGCAGCCGACAGTTCAGGCCCCGACAGGAAAAAGCCGCTGGCGCCGATGCCGCCGAAATAGCTGGCAAAGGAGGTGTCATAGCTGTCGGGCCGGATCGGACCGCTGGGCGGCAAAAGCCGCACAAGCCCCGTCACTTCGGAGCCGGGGCCAATGTCCGCCGGCAGCTTGCGGGCGGAAATGCGCACGCGTTGCGGCTGATAGCGCAGTTTCGGGCGCTCGGTGGAGAGGACGTCGATGGTAAGCCGCTTGCGGCCGCTGGCCATGTCCTCGACTGTCACCACCCGCCCCGTCAGCCGCACGGTAATGTCCGCGCCCAGCATGCGCGTTCCCATGCGCCAGGTTTCCAGCTTCGAAACAGCCAGCCCGGCAAGGCACAGCAGCAGCGCCAGCAGACACAGGTGAAGCAGGTAGCGTCGCCGTGCGGCCCAGGCGAGTGCCCCCAGAACAGCAATGATGCCAAACAGCGGCGTCCAGTCCGGCTCGAAGGCCAGCGAAAAATAGGCAACCACGCCGATGGAAAGAAAAACCGGCACGAGAAGGAAGCAGGCGCCCCGCTCCTGCTCCAGCACCAAGGCTTGGATCGCAGCCTGCCAGAGCCCGCGCGCCGACAAGCCATGGAGCAGCGGCTTCGCAACTTGCGGCACCGGCGTGCTTGCCGATGCTGGGTCATCACAATAAGCCGGCGTGGAATAGCTTGAGGGTTCCGGCGCCTGTGGAGCCGGTGCCAGGGCCATGTTCTGCAAGACAAAAAGATTGCGCTCACTGACATCGAGCGGCGCGTTTGCCGCGTCTTTGTCGCCCGCCGACGATAAAGTCACCGGCTCTCCCCTTGCACCCCTGACCTCCTATGGTACATGAACGCGCAAACTGCGAAAGCCCGCCGGGCGGCTTTCGCCACCGCGCGAGAAATGAATGTCTGAGAAGGTCGTCACCCGCTTCGCTCCCTCGCCCACGGGTTTCCTGCATATCGGCGGCGCACGCACCGCGTTGTTCAACTGGCTCTATGCCAAACACGCCGGCGGCACGATGCTGCTGCGCATCGAGGACACCGACCGGGAGCGCTCCACCGAAGCTGCCACCGCGGCCATCCTCGAGGGGCTGACCTGGCTCGGCCTCACCTGGGAGGGCGAGCCCGTTTCGCAATACCAGCGCGCTGCCCGCCACCGCGAGGTGGCCGAGGAACTGGTGCGCCTGGGCAAGGCCTACTATTGCTATGCCACCCCGGCGGAACTGGAGGCGATGCGCGAGAAGGCCCGCGCCGAGGGCCGCCCACCCCGCTATGACGGCCGCTGGCGCGACCGCGATCCGTCCGAGGCGCCCGCAGGTGCCAAGGGGGCGATCCGCATCAAGGCGCCCATCGACGGCGAAACCGTGGTGCATGACCTCGTGCAGGGCGAGGTGCGCTTTCCGAACAAGGATCTCGACGATTTCATCATCCTGCGCTCGGACGGCAACCCCACCTACATGCATGCCGTGGTGGTGGACGACCACGACATGGAGGTGACCCATATCATCCGTGGCGACGACCATCTGACCAATGCGGCGCGCCAGACCGTCATCTATGACGCCATGGGCTGGCAGGTGCCGAAGATGGCGCATATCCCGCTGATCCACGGCGCGGACGGCGCGAAACTGTCCAAGCGCCATGGCGCGCTGGGCGTCGAGGCCTATCGGGCCATGGGCTATCTGCCCGAGGCGCTGCTGAACTATCTTGCCCGCCTCGGCTGGAGCCATGGCGACGACGAGGTGATGTCCATCGAGCAGATGATCTCCTGGTTTGACATCAAGGACGTCAACAAGGGTGCGGCGCGCTTCGATTTCGCCAAGCTGGAGGCGCTGAACGGCGTGCACATGCGCGCCATGGATGACGCCAGGCTGACCGACGCCTTGCTGGCCACCCTGCCCTATCTGTCCGAAGGCGAGCAGCTGGCGTCCCGCTTCGACGAACCGGCCAGAGACCGGCTGGTGAAGGCCATGCCGGGCTTGAAGGAACGCGCCAAGACGCTGGTCGAACTGGCTGACAACACCTATTACCTGACGGCAAGCCGCCCCCTTCAGCTCGATGAGAAGGCGGTCGCCATATTGGACGCCGACGCCAGGGCTGTGCTCAAGGCGGTTGCGGAACGATTCCAGGGCCTTGGCGAGTGGAATGCCCAGTCGACCGAGGCGGCGGTTCGCGACTATGCGCAAACTTCTGGATTGAAGCTCGGCAAGATCGCGCAACCGCTGCGGGCCGCCCTGACCGGCCGCAGCACCTCGCCCGGCGTGTTCGACGTGCTCGAGGTGCTCGGACGTGGAGAGAGTCTCGCGCGCATCCAGGATCAAATCGATTAGGGTTCGCAACGACGAAAAAATGGCATTGAAAGGCTTGTTTTGCGGTGCAACATTAGCGCGCGGGCCGACCGGCCCGGCACCTTATAAAGGCTGCATTTTCGAACATTCCCGTGCTGTTGGATTTTGCATCGCAAGATGATTTTTTGCCGCTTGGGCATGAGACTTGACAAGGAGTTTGCAATGACCGGATCGACTGCGAAACTGGAACTTGGCGGCAAAACTCACGAGCTCAATGTGCGAAGTGGGACGATCGGGCCGGATGTCATCGACATAGGTGCGCTCTACTCCACCACCGGCGCCTTCACCTACGATCCCGGCTTCACCTCCACGGCAAGCTGCGAATCGCAGATCACCTTCATCGACGGTGACGCCGGTATCCTTCTGCATCGCGGCTACCCCATCGACCAGCTCGCCGAGCACGGCGATTTCCTCGAAGTCTGCTACCTGCTGCTTTACGGGGATCTGCCGACCAAGGCGCAGAAGGAGGATTTCGACTACCGCATCACGCGCCACACCATGGTGCATGAGCAGATGACGAAGTTCTTCACCGGCTTCCGCCGCGACGCTCACCCGATGGCGGTGATGTGCGGCGTGGTCGGCGCGCTGTCGGCCTTCTATCACGACTCCACCGACATCTCCGACCCGCACCAGCGCATGGTCGCCTCGATGCGCCTGATCGCCAAGATGCCGACCATCGCGGCCATGGCCTACAAGTACCATATCGGCCAGCCGTTCATGTATCCGAAGAACGACCTGAACTTCGCGGCCAACTTCCTGCACATGTGCTTTGCCGTGCCGTGCGAGGAGTACAAGATCAATCCGGTGCTGGCCCGCGCCATGGAGCGCATCTTCATCCTGCACGCCGATCACGAGCAGAATGCCTCGACCTCGACCGTGCGCCTGGCCGGCTCCTCCGGCGCCAACCCCTTCGCCTGCATCGCCGCCGGCATCGCCTGCCTGTGGGGTCCGGCCCATGGCGGCGCCAACGAAGCCGCGCTCAACATGCTGGCCGAGATCGGCCATGTCGATCACATCCCCGAATTCATCAACCGCGCTAAGGACAAGAACGACCCGTTCCGCCTGATGGGCTTCGGCCATCGCGTCTACAAGAATTATGATCCGCGCGCCAAGATCATGCAGAAGACCGCGCATGAGGTGCTCGGTGAGCTCGGCATCAAGGACGATCCGCTGCTCGACATCGCCATGGAGCTGGAAAAGATCGCCCTCACCGACGAGTATTTCATCGAGAAGAAGCTCTATCCGAACGTCGATTTCTATTCCGGCATCACGCTCAAGGCGTTGGGCTTCCCCACCACCATGTTCACCGTGCTGTTCGCCGTGGCCCGCACCGTCGGCTGGATCGCCCAGTGGAAGGAAATGATCGAGGACCCGCGCCAGAAGCTCGGCCGCCCGCGCCAGCTCTACACCGGCGCCACCGAACGGGACTACGTGCCGATCGCCAAGCGCTGATATCGGCACTCCTTGAAAAAAAGGCCGCGGAAAAATCCCGCGGCCTTTTTCGTGTCGTTGCGGACAGGTTGCTGGACCAGCGCCGTCAAATCGCGCCGGCGCGCTTGACCAGTTCGAGGACGGCATTTGCGGCAATCGCTCCCGCCGGCCGCTCGGTCACCATTCGCCGGCGAACCTCGGCAAAACCGTCCTTCTGCCAGGTCCGCATGCCGCCTTCCATAAAGAGGGCCTCGACCTGCCGCGCCAGCAATTGCGGCCGCACGAAACGGTCGTAGAATTCGGGCACGATGGCCCGGTCGGCAATCAGGTTCGGCAGCGAGGCCGACCAGATCTTGAGCAGCAGCGGTGCGACCGGCTTGATGATCGGATCCAGTTTGTAGCACGACACCATCGGCACGCCGGACAAGGCCAGTTCCAGCGAAACGGTGCCGGACGCGATCAGCGCCGCATCCGCTTCCGCGAAGGCCCGCCACTTGGCCTCGGGGTCGGCGGTAATCTCTGGCTTGAACTGCCAACCGGCAACCGTCTTTTCCACCATGGCGGCCACATGCGGCACGGTTGGCAGAAGCAGGCGCAGGCTGTGCCCCCGTTTGCGCAGTTCCGTTACGGTTTCGCCGAACGGCTCCAGCAGCCGGCCGACTTCCCCGCGACGTGAACCGGGAAGCAGAAGAAGCGTCTTGGTGCGATCCGGCGACAGGTCGCGCGGCCCATCCTGTCCGGCAGCCGCCCTGGCCACGCCGGGGTCCTGCGTCAACCTGTGGCCGACATAGGTGCCCGGCGGACCGCCGAGGCGGCCCAGTTCCTCCACTTCGAACGGCAGAATGCACAAGATGCGGTCGACATAGGGCCGCATCGCCGCCGCCCGCCCTTGCCGCCATGCCCACACGCTCGGGCAGACATAGTGGACGATCGGGATGGACTGCGCCGCCGCGCGGACCTTCTTCGCCACGCGCAGCGAGAAATCGGGGCTGTCGATGGTGATCAGGCAATCCGGCCCCGAGCCGGCAATCGCCGCCGCCGTCTGGCCGATGCGGCGGATCAGGCGCGGCAGGTCGCGCACGATGGCACTGATGCCCATCAGCGCCACCTCGCCCGCATTGAACAGCGACTTCAAGCCCAGGCTTTCGAGATGGCGTCCACCGACGCCGATCAGCTCGACCTTGCGTCCCGTCGCCTGTTCGAGGGCACGCACCAGATCGGCGCCAAGCAGGTCGCCCGATTCCTCGCCGGCAACGATAGCGATGCGCAGCGGGCGTTCCAGCTTCATACCGCGCCTCCTCGGGTGGCAGGGTCTTTCGGCGGCAGGCCAATGACGAACAGGCCGAGCGCATCGGCGCGTGCAATCATCTCCGGCCCGTCCAGTACCAGCGAGTGCCCGGCCTCGACCGCAATTCCGGCGAGGCCGGCCGCATGCGCGCCCTCCACCGTGCGTGGGCCGATGGACGGCAGGTCGGTGCGTGCCTCCTGTCCGGGTTTGGCGCATTTAACCAGCACGCCGCGCCGCTTTCCGGCAAGGCGGCCGTGGCCGCGCAGATCCCTGACCCGCTCCAGCATGGCGTCCGTGCCTTCTATGCCTTCGAGCGCGATGGTACGGCCGCCGATCGCCACCGCACCCTGCCCGATATCGAGCGCACCGATGGTCTCGGCCGCCACGCGCGCGGCCTCAAGGTCACGCCAATCCTGGGCGGCGGGAGCAACCTTGCCGAACTGCCCCTCTACCGCCACCAGATCGGGCACGATCTGGTGCGCGCCGACCACCTTGAAGCCGCTGCCTTCCAGCCATTCGACGACGAACCGCAACAGCCCGTCGTCACCCTTGGCCATCGCCCGGATCAGCGCCGGGACGAAGCGCAGCAGGCCAAGTCCCGGCCGCATGGCGGCGATGCGCGGGCGGCGCTTGATCTCGCCCGCCATCACCACATGGGTGATACCGTGGCGGCGCAAGCGCGCGACGAGCGACGGGGCCTGTTCCAGTGCGATGATTTCGTGGTCGTAACGATCGAGGCCGGCTTGCGGATCGGGCTCACCCTCAACCATGAGGACGAAAGGCCTTTTTCCATGCCGCTCCAGTTCCTCGGCGATGGCGCCCGGCAGATTGCCGCCCCCGGCAATGATGCCAATCCTGCTGTCAGGACCGTAGGCAGGCGCCCGGGTTAGGCTCTCAGTCCTCGTCATCGCTGTCATCGCCGCCACCGCTCCTCAACGGCGGCACCGTATAGTGGCGCTTGCCCCGGCTGTCGATGAAGTCGATGATCTTGAGAGCGGTCGGCGAACCGCCGAATTCGGCCTTGGCGGTTTCGATGTTCTCCGCAACCGGCCGGCTGGGATCGAACAGCGTGCGGTAGCAATGGCGCAGCAGATGGATTTCCGAGCGCGGCAGTCCGGAACGCTTGAGACCGACGATGTTGAGACCGCGCAGCTTGGCACGGTTGCCCACGGCGATGGCGAACGGAATGACATCGCCCACCACGGCCGAGCAGCCGCCGATGAAGGCGTTGTTGCCGATGCGCACGAACTGATGCACGGCCGTCAGGCCGCCAATATTGACGTTGTCGCCGATCTCGCAATGGCCGCCGAGGGTCGCGCCGTTGGCGAAGGTGACATTGCTGCCGACCACGCAATCATGGGCGATATGGGCATAGGCGAGGAAATTGCCGTTCTCGCCGACGATGGTCTCGCCACGACTGGTGTCGGTGCCGGTGTGCATCGTCACGCCTTCACGGATCGTGCAGTTGGCGCCGACGATGAGCGTGGTGCGCCCGCCCTTGTGCTTGGCGTTCTGCGGCGGAGCGCCCAGCGTCGCCATGGGAAACACCTTGCTGCCCGCACCGATGGTGGTGGCGCCGAGCACGGACACATGGCCGACAAGCTCGACATTATCCCCGATCGTCGCATCCGCGCTGACATGGCAGAATGGGCCGATGTGCACGCCCTCGCCGATCCGGGCACCGCTCTCGACGACGGCGGACGGATGTATGATCGTCTGGTTTTCCATTGGACCTCGTCAGTCGTTCTCGACCATCATCGCCGAGACTTCGGCTTCGGCGACCTTTGCGCCGTCCACGAGACCTTCGCAAGCGAATTTCAGGATATTGCCGCGTTTCTTGATCTTGCGCACATGAATGCGAAGCTGATCCCCCGGGACCACCGGCTTGCGGAACTTGGCGTTGTCGATGGTCATGAAATAGACCAGCGACGGCTTGTCGGCATTGGCAAGGCGAATGCAGATGGCACCGGCCGTCTGTGCCATGGCCTCGATGATGAGCACGCCCGGCATCACCGGCTGCCCGGGGAAATGGCCGAGGAAATGCGGCTCGTTGATGGTGACGTTCTTGACGCCGACAGCGGAATCGTCGCCGTCGATCTCGACGATGCGGTCGATCATCAGGAATGGATAGCGATGCGGCAGAAGCTTGAGCAGTTCCTGGATATCGACCGCTTCAAGCACGGTACCGGCAACGTCAGCCATTCTTATCCCCCTTCGAAGACTTGGTGAATGCACGGATGGCCGAAAGCTCGCGGAAGAAGTCGCGCATCGGCTGCGCCGGCATGCCCGCCCAGCGCTCGCCGGCGGGAATGTCGTACATCAGGCCCGAGGAGGCCGCCACCTGCACCCGGTCGCCCACCGTGATGTGGTCGGCGATGCCGACCCGCCCGCCCAGCATGACGAAGTCGCCCAGCGTGACCGAGCCCGAAATGCCGCATTGGCCGGCAATCACGCAGCCGCGTCCGATGCGCACATTGTGGGCGATCTGCACGAGATTATCGATCTTGGTGCCCTCGCCGATGATGGTGTCGGCCATGGCGCCGCGATCGACGGTGGTGTTGGAACCGATCTCGACATCGTCCTGGATGATGACACGGCCGATCTGCGGCATGCGCTCCGGGCCCTTGGCACCCGGAACGAAGCCGAACCCATCCTGGCCGACGCGCGCACCGCCATGGATGATGACGCGATTGCCGATCAGGGCATATTGGGCGGCGACATTCGGGCCGATATAGCTGTCGCGGCCGATGCGGCACGAGGCACCGATCACCGCATTGGGCGCGACGACCGTGCCCGAGCCGATGGCAACGTCCGGGCCGACGACCGCGCCAGCCTCGATGATGGCGCCCGGCTCGATGGCGGCGGTCGGATCGATATGAGCCTGAGGAGAAATGCCGCGCTCGGAGGTCGATGGCGCCGGCGTCGCAGCCGCCGGAAACATCATCCGGCCGACGAAGGCGAACGCCTGCTGGGCGCGCGGATTGACCAGCACGGCCACGCCGGTGGGCGCCTTGTCGGCAAGCTCTATCGGGCAAAGCACGGCTGCGGCACGCAGGTCAGCCATCAGCGACGCATGGCGCTTGCCTTCCACGAAGACCAACGCATTGTCACCGCCTTCGATGGCGGACGCGATGGTTTCGATGACCGTATCGGCATAAGCCGGATTCGCCAGCGTTGACCCGGTCAAGGTGGCGACCTCACCCGCCGTATAGCGGCGTGACGGCACGAAAAACACCGGATCGGTCATTCCAGAGCACTATCCCGCTGGCGCGGACAGTCCGTTCCGGGCGCGATCGCCCGGAACCGCCGTCACCCGCTGTTTTAGAACCGCGTCGACATGCCGAAATTGAATTCCTGCACGTCGTCGGTGGATTCCTTGGCGACCGGAACCGCGTAGTCGATACGCAGCGGACCGAAGGGCGATGCCCACAGCAGACCCACACCAACCGAGGCGCGCCACTTCATACCGGTTCCAACAACGTCGAACTGGGTCGATTGACCGATATGACGATCCACCTTGTTGCCGTAGAGTGTCGCCGCATCGGCAAAGACGGCACCCCGCAGACCAAAGCTTTCCGGGATGACCGGCAGCGGGAATTGTGCCTCGGCAGAAGCATGGAAATACGTCGTTCCGCCCAGATGTTCGTCACCGGCGGGATCATACGGGCCGATACCATTGTAATCGAAACCACGAATTATGCGATCATTGCTCTTGAAATGATCGAACATGCGTAACTCACCACTGCCGTAGCTCTGCACATGACCAGCCCCAGCAGTCACAAGACCTACGATGTCCATCTCTTCAGAGAGCGTCTGATAGACGGTACCACGCGCCGTGAACTTGACGAACTCCGCATCGCCACCGACGCCGGCAACTTCCGTACCGAAATTGGCATAGATGCCGTAGTGCGGGTTCTTCATGTCATCGATGGTATTGTACACCAGATTGGCGCTGACCGACGATTTGACCCAGGTGCCCTGATCAACGGCATCATGAATCGCATTAGACAAGGGACCGCAACTGTTCGGCTGGCCATCCGGAATATAGTTACCGTTAGCATCCACGCAACGGTCCCTATAATCGTATTTTTCTTCCGAGTAGTTGTAGGCGAGCTGCGTCGTGATGTTGTCGGTGATCGGCAGGCCGAAGCGCACCGTCGCGCCGGTGACCTCGCTCTCATACTTCTTGTATTCGCGCGTCGACTTGTAGATGTCGAAGCCGGCTGCGATACGGCGACCGAGGAAATATGGCTCGGTGAACGACACCATGAAGTCGCGCGAATCCTTGCCGCCGCCGGCCGACAGGCGGATGTACTGGCCACGGCCGAGGAAGTTGCGCTCGGTGACCGAGCCCTGCACGGAAGCGCCAGGGGTGTCGCCGCCGGTCGAGTAACCGGCGCCGATCGAGAACTCGCCGGTCGACTTCTCGACGACGTCGACCACCAGAACGACCTGATCCGGCTCCGATCCCGGCGCGGTCGAAATCTCGACGCGCTCAAAGTAATCAAGGGCTTCGATGCGCTTCTTCGCACGCTGCACCAGAACCTGATTGAAGGCGTCGCCCTCGCTCAGGTCGAACTCGCGACGGATGACATAGTCGCGGGTGCGGCTGTTGCCGCGGATATCGATGCGCTCGATATAGGCCTTGGCGCCCTGATCGATGGTATAGACCACCGAGATGGTGCGGTTCTCGAAATTGCGGTCGCCGCGCGGGGTGACCTGCGCGAAGGCATAGCCGCGCTCGGCAACGCGCTCGGTCAGCGCGATCAGCGTGTCCTCGACGGCCTTGGCGCTGTAGACCGAGCCCGAGCGGGTCTGCACCTGCGACTGCAGCGAATTGGCGTCGATCTCAGGGATCGAGCTGTCGACGCTGACATCGCCGAAGGTGTAGCGCTGGCCTTCATCGACCGTGATGGTGACCGTATACTGGTTGGAAGCCTCGTCCAGCTCGCCGAACGACGACACCACCTGGAAGTCGGCATAACCGCGATTGTAGTAGAAGCGGCGCAGCAGTTCCTCGTCCGCGCGCAGCTTATCCTCGCTGTAGACGTCGTCGCGCAGCATGAATGACAGGAAGTTCGAGCGCTTGGTGTTGATGACGTCGGCCAGACGACGGCTGCTGAATGCCTGGTTGCCGACGAAATTGACGGCGGCGATCTTGGTGCGGCCGCCTTCGTTGACGTTGAAGACGACATTCACGCGGTTGTCGCCCAGGTCCATGATCTGGCTGGTGACGTTGGCATCCTCACGACCGACGCGCCGGTACGCATCCTTGATCGCCTCGATGTCGGCATCCACCGCCGCCTGCGAATAGGGGCTGCGTGGCTTCAGCTGGACGGCAGCCGAGAGCTGGGCGTCCTTGACCTTCTTGTTGCCCTGGAAGATCACCTGATTGACGATCTGGTGCTCGGAAACCGTGACGACCAGCGACGAACCGACCTGGTTGATGCGCACGTCGGAGAACATGCCGGTTCCGAACAGGGTCTTCACCGCCTCGTCGACATCGGCGCTGGAGAAGGTGCGGCCGGGCTTGATCGCGATCTGGTTGCGAATCGTGTCGGCATCGACGCGCGAGTTTCCGCGCACCTCGATCCGGTTGACCACGGCAGCCTCAGCGGCGGAAACAGACATCAACTGTACGGTGAACGCGCCTGGAACAACCAGCGCGGCGGACAAAGCCGCCGCGGAAGCGGCGCTCAAAAACTTGGATGCTGCCTTCATCGGGCTATATTACCTTCTCGTATTCCACGGCGAGAAACCGGACGCGCGGTCGAATTTCCATACCGTATTAACCGGATTTTCCCTACACGCAAGGCTTCTGGTTAATTAGTGTTTACTTGGCTCGCCAGCGTTGCTTTCGCGTCACGCATATCCCCAGCCATGGTAAATGGCTTCTCAACGCCCCACCCCCGTGACCAGAATTTGTTCATGATTTCAACAGCCGAACAGGTCGTTCCAGAACACGAAGCCCATGAAGCCGAGGACCAGTAGCATTCCCACCCGGTAGACGGCCTCCATCATGCGCTCCGAAACCGGGCGCCGCATGACCACCTCCATGGCGTAGAACAGCAGGTGACCGCCGTCCAGCGGCGGAATCGGCAGGAGATTCAATATGCCGATGCCGACAGACAGCAGCGCGACCAACTGCACCAGCCAGTCGAAGCCAAGCCTGGCGGCCTGTGCCGACATGCCGGCGATCTTCACCGGCCCGCCGAGCTGGCACTTGTCCTCCCGCCCGACCGCGAATCGCTTCATGAACTGGCCGGTCCGCTCGATGATATGGCCGGTCTCGCGCACGGCGGCGCCGAGCGCCTCCGGCGGGGTGTAGGTGATCAGGCGCGGCTGGCCGAGTTCCTGATTGTTCACCACACCGATGACGGCGACCTTGATCTTGTTGCCGAGCGCATCTTCCTGCTCCATCAGCTGCGGGGTCGCCGTGAGGCTCACTTCGCGCCCATCCCGCAGCATGACGAAGGTCAGCGCATCGCCGGCCCGGCCGGAGACCAGCCGTTGCACATCGGCAAAGGTTTCCACCCGTTCGCCATTGACGCTGACGAATCGATCACCCGGCATGATCCCGGCGGCTTGGGCCGGGCTGCCGGCATTGACCGTGGCCACCATCGGCTCGGCCACATAGCGACCATAGATGGAAAACATCACCGCGAACACGGCGATGGTAAGCAGGAAATTGAACAGCGGCCCGGCAAAGACCGTCGCCGCGCGCTTCCATACGGGCTGCGTGTGGAAGGCGATGCGGCGCTGGTCCTCGTTGAGGCCGTCGTCGGCGTCCGTCGGACTCGACGTGACGCTCATGTCCCCGACGAACTTCACATAGCCGCCGAGCGGAATGGCGCACAGTTTCCAGCGCGTGCCGCGCCGGTCGTTGAAGCCGAGCAATTCGGGCCCGAAACCGATGGAGAAGGCCTGCACGCCGATGCCGCAGGCCCGCCCGACCAGATAGTGCCCCATCTCATGCACGAACACGACGACGGTCAGCACGAACAGGAACGGCACCACGGTGCCGATGAGGAAGCCTTCGGTGCTGAACAGCGCCTGGAAAAGTTCGTTCAAATCAAGCCCTCGATTCGCCCGGCCACGCCCTGCTGGCGAGGACGCTGGTTGCGACTGACGCGCCAAACCCGGCAAATCCGTGACGGAATGTCATCGGCTCCAACGCTCATCCCCCGAACAGGCCAAGTGCCGGCGTGTCGGGCGTGGCAGCCAGGCTGCCGATGAGGTAAAGCGCGAGCGCTGCCACGACAAGACCGTCGACACGGTCCATGACGCCGCCATGGCCGGGAATGAGCTGGCTGGAATCCTTGGCGCCGTGCCGGCGCTTTACCCAGGATTCGAACAGGTCGCCGATCTGGGAGACGACGGACAGCAGCAGCGCGGCAAACCCGAGCAAAAGCACGTTGCCCGCACCGGCAAGAACCGCCACCACGATGCCGGCCACGACACCGGCCACGGTGCCGCCGATAGCGCCGCTCCAGGTTTTTCCGGGGGAGATGGCCGGCGCAAGCTTCGCCCCCCCGACCGCACGGCCGACGAAATAGGCGAGCGTATCCGTGGCCCAGACGACGGCGAACAGGAACAGGATGGCCAGCAGCCCGGCCTGGTCGGCGCCGCGCAAATAGGCCAGCGCGAAGCCGGAAAGCGACGCGTAAGCCAGGCCGGCCGCGTCCCACTGCCCCAGGCCACGCACAAAGCTGATCCCGGCGACGATGGCGGTGCCCGCGAGTGTCAAAAGGAGAAAATTCATGGCCGGCACGCCAAAGGCAAGTGCCACCAGAAGAACCGCCATGAATGCTTCAGGCACGAGCTCGATACGCCGGACAGAAGCGTGCCGCGCCATGCGCGTCCATTCATAGAACACGGCGCCGGCGATAAGCACGGCAAGCAGCCGGAACGGCACGCCGCCGATCCAGGTCAGGCTCAGCACGACGACCGCCAGCACAAGGCCGGAAATGATGCGCAATTGCAGATTGCTCATCTGGCCAGCGCCGGCGATACGGCCTCCTCGGACGACAGCCCGCCGAAACGGCGCTCGCGCCCGGCAAAGTCGCGCAGCGCGTCGGCAAGGTGTTCGCGGCTGAAATCAGGCCAGTAGCACGGCACGAACACGAGTTCGCTATAGGCGGCCTGCCACAGGAGGAAATTCGACAGGCGCAGTTCTCCGCTGGTGCGGATGACGAGATCCGGGTCGGGAATGCCGGCCGTATCCAGCGCGCCGGCAACATTTTCCGCCTCGATGTGATGCGGCAGGATCTCGCCGCGAAGCGCGGCCTCGGCCAGCTTACGCGCCGCCCGCACGATCTCGTCCCGGCTGCCGTAGTTGAAGGCGATGACGAGGGTGAGGCCGCCATTGTCCACGGTCAGCGTTTCGGCCTCTTCCAGCAGGCCGCGTATATCGGGCTGGAGGCTCTCGCGGTCGCCGATCACCCGCACGCGCACGCCGTGGCGGTGCAGTTCCGCCAGGTCGCGGCGGATGAACAGCTTCAGCAGGCCCATCAGGTCGCTGACCTCGGACTTCGGCCGTGACCAGTTCTCGGACGAGAAGGCATAGACCGTCAGAACATTGATGCCGAGGTCGGGCGCGGCGCGCACCACGTTGCGCAGGGCCTCGACCCCGGCCCGGTGCCCGGCAACGCGCGGCAGGCCCCGGGCTTTCGCCCAGCGGCCATTTCCGTCCATGATGATCGCAACATGCGCCGGGCTTGTCATTCGTCCGCCTTCAGATCGGCTGGTCCGGTTGTTCCAAAGCCCAACTCAGACCTGCATGATCTCTGTTTCTTTCTCGGCCAGCAGGCTGTCGATGGACGCGATGGTGTCATCCGTCAGCTTCTGGACCTGATCGGACTGCTTGCGCAGATCGTCCTCGCTGATCTCGCCGTCCTTTTCCGCCTTCTTCAGCGAATCCATGCCGTCGCGACGGACGTGGCGAGCCGCAACGCGCGCGTTTTCCGCATAGGTATGGGAAATCTTGACCAGTTCCTTGCGGCGCTGCTCGTTGAGTTCCGGCAGGGGGATGCGCAGATTGGTGCCGTCGACGATCGGGTTGAAGCCGAGATTGGACTCGCGGATGGCGCGGTCCACCGCACCCACCATCGACTTGTCCCACACCGAAACCGAAATCATGCGCGGCTCCGGCACCGACACGGTCGCCACCTGGTTGATCGGCATGGCAGAGCCATAGGCCTGCACCTGGATGGCATCGAGCAGGTTGCTGGAAGCGCGCCCGGTGCGCAGCGAAGCCAGATCGTGCTTGAAGGCGCTGATCGCCCCGTCCATACGCCGCTTCAGGTCTTCGAAATTGCCGCTCATGATCTTCTCCTCGGCCTCTCGTCAGGCTCGTAACTTGCGTAGACCGGTGTAGGCAGGCCAGCGCCGCCCCGAACCGGTCAATCGTCGGCAACGACCGTGCAACGGCCCCCGCCTTTCAAAATATCGCCGAACCCACCTTTTTCGTGGATGGAATAGACGATTATCGGAATGTTGTTTTCCCGCGCAAGGGCAATTGCGGCCGTATCCATGATGGACAGGCCACGATTGATGACCTCGGCATGGGTAATGCGGTCGAAACGCGTCGCGGAAGGGTCTTTCTTGGGATCGGCCGAATAGACGCCGTCGACCTGCGTGCCCTTGAACAGCGCATCGGCGCCGATCTCGGCAGCGCGCAGCGCGGCAGCCGAATCGGTGGTGAAGAAGGGGTTGCCGGTGCCGCCGGCGAAGATCACCACCTTGCCCTGATCCATATAGGCGGTGGCCTGGCGCTGCGAGAAGCTTTCGCACAGTTCCGGCATGGCGATGGCCGAAAGGACCACGGCGTCGACGCCGATCTTGACCAGCGACGTGCGGAGCGCCAGCGAATTGATGACCGTCGCCAGCATGCCCATATGGTCGCCGGTCACCCGGTCGCCGCCCTTGGAGGCCACGGCCACGCCCCGGAAGATGTTGCCGCCGCCGATGACGACGCCGACCTCGACGCCAAGCGCGCGGGCCTCGGCGATGTCGGAAGCGATGCGGTCGACCACGGACACGTCGATGCCGAAATGCTGGTCACCCATCAGGGCTTCGCCCGACGCCTTGAGCAATACACGTCGGTAAGGAAGCCTGGCCGTCATATGATCCTCGATATACGCGTTGAACGGCGGGGCCGGACGATGCCGCCCCGCACATAGTGGGCCGACCCGATACACGAAGGGCGCCGCGATGTCACGCGACGCCCTTCGCAGATAACAGGCGGGTGAAGCTTACTTCTTCACCGTCGCGGCAACCTCGGCGGCGAAGTCGGACTCTTCCTTCTCGATGCCCTCGCCCAGCGCAAAGCGCAGATAGCCGGAAATCTTGGCCGGAGCGCCGATTTCCTTCTCGGCATCCTTCAGCGCCTGCTCGACGGTGACGTCGGGGTTCAGCACGAAGGCCTGCTTGAGCAGCACGACTTCCTCGTAGAACTTCCGCATGCGGCCTTCGACCATCTTCTCGATGATGTTCTCGGGCTTGCCGGACTGGCGGGCCTGGTCGGCGAAGATGGTCTTCTCACGCTCGGCCGCGGCCGGGTCGAGCGCATCGACGTCCAGCGCCAGCGGGTTGGTCGCGGCGATGTGCATGGCGACCTGGCGGGCAAAGGCGGAAGCCTTGTGGGCATCGCCGGCGGTCTCGATGGCGACCAGCACGCCGAGCTTGCCGAGATTGTCGGCAACGGCATTGTGGACGTAGCTGGCAACCGCGCCCTGCGAAACGCCGAGCTTGGCCGAGCGGCGGAAGCCGAGGTTCTCGCCGATCGTGCCGACGGCGTCCTTGATCGTGTCGGTCACGGTCTTTTCGGAGCCCGGATACTTGGCGGCGGCAACGGAATCAGTGTCACCAAAGGCCAGCGCGACCTTGGCGACATTGGCGACGATTTCCTGGAAGGCGGCATTGCGGGCGACGAAGTCGGTCTCGGAGTTGACCTCGACCAGAGCGGCCTCGCGCAGGCCCTGATCGACACCGATCAAACCCTCGGCGGCGGTGCGGCCGGCCTTCTTGTCGGCCTTGGCGATGCCCTTCTTGCGCAGCCAGTCGACCGCGGCTTCCATGTCGCCATTGGTTTCGGCAAGGGCGGCCTTGCAGTCCATCATGCCCGCGCCGGTCAGGTCGCGGAGTTCTTTGACCTGTGCTGCTGAAATGCTCATTGTGTGCCTCTTTGTTCAGAAACGGGAATGCGCACCGCCGTAAGGTCAGCGATGCGCCAATGCCCGGACGCTCAGCGCGTCATATTGCGGAAAGTGCAGGGCCGGACGGCCCCGCGCCTCAGGCTTCCGGCGAAGCTTCGCCGGCGGGCGTCTCGTTCAGAGCCGGCTCGACGGGAGCCTCGGCCGAGGCACCGATATCGACGCCGAGGGCGCCCTGCTGGCGGGCGATGCCGTCGATGGCAGCCTTGGCGATCAGGTCGCAGTAAAGCTGGATCGCGCGGGCCGCGTCGTCATTGCCGGGGATCGGGAAGTCGACCTTGTCCGGATCGCAGTTCGAATCGATGATGGCGACGACCGGAATGCCGAGGCGCTTGGCCTCCTGGATCGCGATCGCTTCCTTGTTGGTGTCGATGACGAACATCAGGTCCGGGGTGGAGCCCATGTCCTTGATGCCGCCGAGGGCCTTGGCCAGCTTCTCGCGCTCGCGCTCGAGGTTCAGGCGCTCCTTCTTGGTGAAGCCCTGGGCCTCGCCGGCCAGCAGCTCGTCGAGCTTGCGCAGGCGCTGGATCGAATTGGAGATGGTCTTCCAGTTGGTCAGCATGCCGCCGAGCCAGCGGGAGTTGACGTAGTACTGGGCGGAACGCTGCGCGGCGTCGGCGACGATATCCGAAGCCTGGCGCTTGGTGCCGACGAACAGGACGCGGCCGCCGCGGGAAACGACGTCGGAAACCTGCTTCAGGGCCTGATGAAGCAGCGGAACCGTCTGTGACAGGTCGATGATGTGGACGTTGTTGCGGGCGCCATAGATGTAGGGCGCCATTTTCGGGTTCCAGCGATGGGTCTGGTGGCCGAAGTGCACGCCAGCTTCGAGAAGCTCGCGCATGCTGAAATCAGGCAATGCCATTCTTCATTTTCCTTTCCGGTTAGCCTCCACGGACACCGGCATCTCGGATCATCCCTCGATGCCACCGGAGGTTTCAGCCGGATTTCTCCCGGCAGACACCAAAGTCCGTGTGTGGAATGTGCGCGCATATATAGGCTTGCGCCGCAAAACGCAACCCGGACCGCCGCAGGCTTACGCCGCCTTGCGGAATGCCCTGCCCGGCACCCTCACCCGCCGGAAGATCGCCACGATCTCCTCGCGGCTGCACTCGACCGCGCCGAGCCTCACGGCCCGGTCGCGTTCGAAGCCGGTGATGTCGTAATGCGCTGCCGAGGTTTTCGGCGGCCCCTGGTAGGAGGAGCGCTTGAGTCCGAGCCGGGCCGCGAAGCGATGCAGCTCCTCCTCCTCGTCGGCCATCAGGTGGCACCAGCGCCGGCCCACGAAGTGCCAGATCGGCGCATCGACATAGACTGCCATGCAAAACGCCCTATTTCCCGCAGGGCTTCTGCAGCGCCTGATCGAACAGCGACAGATCGACCAGCTTGCCGGTCATGGTGAAGTCGCCATAGTCCATCATGAGGTCGCGGGTCAGGCCGTTCTCATGCAGCTTGAAGCTGATGCGATATTCCGGCATCTCCTCGCCGCCGTCACCGTCCTCGGTGTTGAAATAGGCGATATCGACCGGCCAGAACTTGTCCTTTTCCAGCTTGGACAGGGCCGGAAGCTCGGGATCGTTGTTGCCCGCGGCAGCCGGCTTGCCGACCACCACCGTGGTCAACATCACCCGGTCGGCATCCTCGGAGCCGTCGAACAGGCTGGTCTCGTAGAAATTCTCGCCCTTCTCGGCCTTGTCGATCAGTTCGAACAGATGCTGGGTCGGAAACTGGGTCGAAGCCAGCGTCACCGTGTTGGGCTCGGGCTTGTCGATGTCGACGCGAATCGAATCCTGCTCGCGGCGGGCCGTGCCCTTCACTTCCTTTTCCAGGTTCTGGTCGACGAAGGATTTGGTGACGAAGGAGAAGGTCTTGCCCTCTCCATCCTCGAAGGTCGTCGTCTGCTGGTCGGTCATGCGCATGCTGTCGGCGGTGCTGATGCGCGTGACCAGACGGAACTTGACCGTGTAGCCGTCGCATTGCGAGCCGTTGAACTCATAGACCATGCGGCCAGAAATGCCGGTGATGCCGGAGCGGTCCGATGCCTTGTTCAGAGAGATGTCGTAGACGGCGCGGTGCGGCTGCAACACCGGCCCGGCCAGGGCTGGAACGGTGGAAAAGGTGATCGGAAGCAGGAGGACGGTATAGGCAAGGCGCGTTGCGCGCATGTACAAGCTCCGATCGTGGCGGCCAGCCGTTCTGCCGGCGAATGTGGCCAAGCATAAAAATAGTCGTGGCGGAAGCGAGGCAAAAATTGCACTTTCGGCCGAACCGCCACCGGGGCATCCAGCAATAGGAAATTACCATGAGCGAAACAATCGAAAAGCGGCTGAATGATCTGGGCGTGACCTTGCCGGTGGCTGCGGCGCCCGCCGCCAACTATGTTCCGTTCGTGCAAAGCGGAAACCTGCTGTTTCCTTCCGGCCAGTTGCCGATCAAGGACGGCAAGCTCGCCGTCACAGGCCTGCTCGGCAAGGATGTCGATCTGGCCGCCGGGCAGGAAGCCGCGAAACTGTGCGCCGTCAATGTGCTGGCGCAGGCCAAGGCCGCGCTCGGCGATCTGGAGAAGATCAAGCGGCTGGTGAAGATCACCGTCTATGTCGCCTCCGCCCCGACCTTCACCGAACAGCACCTGGTCGGCAACGGCGCATCCGACTTCTTCGTCGCCGTGCTTGGCGAACGCGGCAAGCATGCCCGCGTGGCCATCGGCATGGCGGCTCTGCCGCTCAACGCCTCGGTCGAGGTCGAGGCGATCCTCGAAGTCGAATAAGCCCAGATGGCCGACCTCTCCTGGCTCACCGCCCGTCCGATCGCCCATCGCGGCCTGCACGACCTCAACAACAGGCGCTGGGAGAATACGCTTTCGGCGTTTTCGGCAGCCGCCGATCGCGGCTACGCCATCGAGTGCGACGTGCATCTCACCGCCGACGGCGTTCCCGTGGTCTTCCACGACCATGACCTGAGACGGCTGGCGGGAGAGGACGGGTTCGTCTGGCAGCGCACCGCTGCCGAAATGGCGGCACTGCGGATCGGCGGCACCGACGATCATGCGCCGACCCTGGACGAGTTGCTCGATCTGACCACTGGGCGCGTGCCGCTGGTGATCGAACTGAAGGGCACGCCAGGCCGGGACGGCGGACTCGTCGAAGCTGTCGGGGAACGCCTGAAACGCTACCAGGGCGAAGCGGCGATCATGTCCTTCGATCATTGGCTGATCCGCGATTTCAGCCGTCACGCCCCAGGCATCCCGAGCGGGCTTACCGCCTGCGGGCGCCGCGAGCACGAGATCGAAGCGCATTTCACCATGCTGGCGCACGACATCGCATTCGTGTCCTATGCCGCCGGCGACCTGCCCAACCGCTTTATCTCCTTCGTGCGCGAAAAGCTCGCCATGCCGGTCATCACATGGACGATCCGCGACCAGCCGGCCGTCGACCTTACCTTCAAATATGCCGACCAGATGACGTTCGAAGGATTCGAGCCTCCGCTGGCGGTCGCCTGACCCGTTGCGGGCTTGCACCTGCCTGCCGGCGGCTTAAGTAAACCGCATGGATCAGGGCGACGATCAGGCGACAAGCAGGGTGACGGAGCATGCGGTTCGCATCGCCACCAGCATGGGCGCCTTCACGCAGCAGGAATGGGACAGGCTGCAAGGTGTCCAAGGAAAATCAGGAAATTCATACAACCCGTTCGTTTCGTTTGCATTCCTGAGCGCGCTGGAGGAGTCCGGCTGTGTCGGCGGGCACAGCGGCTGGCAGCCGCATCATCTGCGCCTCGAAACCTCCGGCGGAGACCTGCTCGGCGCCCTGCCGTGCTATGCCAAGTCGCACAGCCAGGGCGAATATGTGTTCGACCACGGTTGGGCTGATGCCTTCGAGCGCGCCGGCGGGCGCTATTATCCCAAGCTGCAATGCGCGGTGCCGTTCACCCCTGCCACCGGCCCTCGCCTGCTGGTGGCCGAAGGCCATGATCTCCTGTCCGTCAAGGCCGGGCTTGCCGAGGCGCTCAGGATCGTCACCGACAGGCTGAGCGTGTCCTCGGCCCATGTTTCCTTTCTGCCCGAAGAGGACGTCGACGTGCTGGAAGCCGCCGGTTACCTGCACCGCACCGACCAGCAGTTCCACTTTTTCAACGACGGCTTTGCCAGCTACGACGATTTCCTTGCCACGCTGGCTTCACGCAAGCGCAAGGCCCTGAAGCGGGAACGGCGCGAAGCGCTGGGCAACGGCATCACCATCGACTGGCTGACGGGCAGCGACCTGACCGAGCGGGTCTGGGACGACTTCTTCGCCTTCTACATGGATACCGGCGGGCGCAAATGGGGCCGGCCCTATCTCACCCGCCGGTTCTTTTCGCTGATCGGCGAGCGCATGCCCCGGGATATCCTGCTGGTGATGGCGAAACGCCACGGGCGCTACATCGCCGGGGCCATCAACTTCATCGGCTCGGACACGCTCTATGGCCGCAACTGGGGCTGCGTCGAGGACCATCCCTTCCTGCATTTCGAGGTCTGCTACCATCAGGCCATCGACTTCGCCATCGCCAACAAGCTCAAGGTGGTCGAGGCGGGCGCCCAGGGCGAGCACAAGCTGGCGCGCGGCTATCGCCCCGTCACCACCCATTCCGCGCACTACATCGCCCATCCCGCCTTCCGGCGCGCGGTGGCGGACTATCTTCGTCAGGAACGGCGCGACGTAGCCAGGATGAACGAATATCTGGCCGGACATACGCCCTTCCGCAAGGACGAAGTGCCGCTCAATGAACGAGCGTCTTCGAAAACAGATTGATGATCACCACGCCGGTGAGGATCAGGGCCATGCCGGCCAGCGCCGGCAGGTCCAGCATCTGCCGGAACCACACCCAGCCGATGGTGGTGATGAAGATGATGCCGGCGCCGCTCCAGATGGCGTAGACGATGCCGACCGGCATGGTGCGCAGGGGCAGCGCCAGGAAAAAGAAGGCGCATGCATAGCCGACGACGGTGACCAGCGAAGGGACAAGGCGCGTGAATCCTTGCGTTTCCTTCAGCGCGGTTGTCGCGACCACCTCGAACATGATCGCCACGAGCAGGTAAATATAGTTCAGGAGCACTGCCACTCACCCTTGATTCGCACGTCGGTGCGAGATGATTATGCCCCCGAGCAGAGGACGAGAAACAAGCATGGCCTACGACACCACTAATATTTTCGCCAGACTTCTGCGCGACGAAATTCCGTCTTATCGCGTCTATGAAGACGAACATACGGTTGCGATCATGGATGTGATGCCGCAGGGCATCGGCCACACGCTGGTGCTGCCCAAGGCCCCGTCGCGCAACCTGTACGATGCCGACCCTGAATCGCTCGGCGTTCTCTTCAAGACCGTGCAGAAGGTGGCGAAGGCGGTGAAGAAGGCGTTCGCCGCGGACGGTGTCGTCGTCTCGCAGTTCAACGAGCCTGCGGCCGGGCAGACCGTCTTCCACCTGCACGTCCACGTCATTCCGCGCTTCGACGGCGTGCCCCTGAACAAGCACAGCGGCGAGATGGAAAAGGCCGAGGTCCTGGCGGCCAATGCCGAGAGGATCAAGGCCGCGCTGGCCGAGTAGGCCAAAGCCTTCTCACCGCGATCAACACCGAGGCCGGACCATCGTTCGCCGATGGTCCGGCCTCGGCAGTTCAGGAACTGTTTGGCGCCCCGGCGGCGACGCTGAAACACCCGCAAAACCCGCATCCCCATGCCCTGCAAGGGATCACGTATCGTTAAAACGGAACACGATTCTTTCGCCGGCTCTTCCCAATTTCGCCACACGCCATAGCTTTTCGTGACATATGCATGACAGTTGCATGACAGTGGCGTTTACCGGGGAATTGTGAGTTGGCGAACGGCAGACCAGATTTTGTTGAAAAGGCACCGCCAGCAGGTGGAAAAACCGCCCGCAGGGGTCGTGCCGTCCTGTTTTCGAGCTTCCGCCATGCGCTGTTCATGGTTCTGGCTTCGGCCCTGCTGGTATTTGCCATAGAATGCGTATTCCGCGGCGATTTCGCCAGCGCCATCACCTTCTTCACCCAGCCCTACAAGCCCGGCTGGACGACGGTGCTCGTCTTCGCCCTCATTTTACTCGGGCTGGACGCGCTGCTGGGGCGCGCCTGGCTGGGATTGCTCATCGTCGCGCCGCTCACCCTGACGCTGGCCTTCGTCGGCTACCAGAAGTCGCTCTATCTTGGCGACCCGCTCTACCCGACGGATTTCCTGTACGCCCGCCAGATCTTCGAGCTGATGCCGCTGCTGTTGCGCGAGCGGCCGTGGACGGGCGCCGGGATGGCACTCGGCATCGTCATGGCCCTCACTCTCTTCATGTACGCTTGGCGCTTCGTGCAGCGCCGGGTGTCGCGGATGAGCTACAAGGGACGCGCGGCGCGGCTCGTGCTGGCGCTACCCGCCCTCGCCTTCTTCGTCTCGCTGATGGACTATGCGACGTTTTCCTGGACTCGCGACCGCCTCCAGATCATCCCGATGATGTGGGACCAGAAGGAGAACTACGCCAGCAACGGCTTCACGCTCGCCTTCGCCCTCAACGTACCGATGGCGCATGTCGCGGCGCCGAACGGCTATTCGGACAAGGCGATCGATGCCATGCCGAAGCCCGCCGTCGATTCCGCCCTGCCGGACGAGCGCCCCGACATCATCATGGTGATGAGCGAATCGTTCTGGGATGCGGGCAAGCTCCCCGGCGTCACCATCTCACCGGACCCGATCCCCTCGACCCGCGCGCTCCAGTCCGGCGAAATGTTCTCGCCCGAGTTCGGCGGCATGACCGCCAATGTCGAGTTCGAGGCGCTGACCGGCTTCTCCAACGCCTTCCTGCCCGCCGGCAGCATTCCCTACCAGCAATATGTGCGCAAGCCGCTGCCTTCGATGGCGACCTTCCTGCGTTCCGAGGGCTACCAGACGCTTGCCATCCATCCCGGCACGGAATGGTTCTGGAACCGGTCCAATGTCTACAAGGCCTTCGGCTTTGACGAATTCCGCTCGGAAAAGACCATGGCAAGCAACGCCAAGCGCGGGCTGCTGATTTCCGACGAGGCGATGACCGACGAGATCATCGCGTCAGCCGATGCGGCCGAGAACCCGCTGTTCCTGTTCGCCGTCAGCCTGCAGAATCACGGCCCCTACGAGCCGAACCGCTACGGCAACGCCACCCACAGCGTGAACGCCCTGACCAGCGACTGGGCGCGCTCCTCCCTCCAGAGTTTCGCCGAGGGCATGGCCGATTCGGACCGCGAACTGCAGCGCCTGATCGACTGGGCCAGCAAGCGCGAGCGGCCGACCGTCATCGCCTTCTTCGGCGACCATCTGCCGCCGCTCGGCCCCGTCTATGTCGAGACCGGCTTCCTCAAGACGAACGTCGCGCCGCGCAGGGACACGCCGGAGAACATGCGCCTGCATCGCACGACACCGCTGGTCGTATGGTCGAATCGTTCGGGCCAGGCGAAGGACCTCGGCGCGGTAAGCCCCGCCTTCCTGCCGCTGCATGTCTTCAAGACCGCCGGCATCAGCCATCCCTACTACACCGGCTTCCTCAGTGACCTGCGCCAGCAGTACAGCGTCGTCGAACGTTCCCTGCTGCTCAGCGCAAACGGCGAGCCGACCCTGGACTGGGCCCGGCAGAAGGAACTCGACCCGGCTATCCGCGATTTCCGCTACCTCCAGTACGACATGATGTTCGGCAAGCATCACGGCGCGCCGGCCTTCTTCCCCGAAACCATCGGCGATCTGGTCGCCCATACGAGTTGAGGCGGAACCGACCGAAAGGCGAGCGGAGACTTGACATTCCGGGCACATTCATTATGTGTCGCGCCAAGTTTCCGCTTCCGGGCGCCGCCCCGTGCTGTTGCGGCTTAACCCCAGGAACATAAACGGACGAAAATCATGGCAAAAGCCGCGAACATCAAGATCAAGCTCCTTTCGACCGCCGACACCGGTTTCTTCTACGTGACGAGCAAGAACAGCCGCACGAAGACGGACAAGCTGTCCTTCCGCAAGTACGACCCGGTCGTGAAGAAGCATGTCGAGTTCAAGGAAACGAAGATCAAGTAATCTTCGTCCCCTGATCTGCAAAAATGCCGCCCATCGGGCGGCATTTTTGTTTGTGCCGTTAGGGTCTGGTGACTTTCATCGGCGTTTGAGGGAGACTGCCTCCGGCGTCCCCGACCATAAGGCCTGCCCGCATGCTCATCCGCCTAGCCTACACCTCCACCTTCAAGCCGCACATCACCGAAGCGGACATAGGCGAACTCACCGAAAAGGCGGCGGATTTCAACAAAAGGAACCACATAACCGGTATTCTTGCCGTGGAGGGCGAGCGCGTCTGCCAGATTCTGGAAGGTCCGAAGGAAGCCGTCGAAAAGCTGTTCGAGTCCATCCAGCGCGATCAGCGTCATTTCGGCGTGGTCGAACTCGACGTCACCCCCATCGACAAGCCGCGCTTCGAGGCCTGGGGCATGGTGCGCCGGCCGATGGTCGACATCGTCACCCTGGCCTTCTCGCTTTAAAGGAAACGATCCTGCCGCTTGGCAGCCCTGATCCGGGCGGATTGGGGGCCGGTCGGCTATGGCAGCGGTACGAGGAGGCCACTAAACGCCAAGGCCGGCCGGCCGACCCCACGGACCCAGGAGATGCGGCGGACCTGAGAAACATGGGGCATTCATGCGGCGCAAAGGAATACACTACCCCGACGCCCATCTGATGCAACGTCGCGCAAGGCAACATGAAAATCAACCGTTTCTTAACCAAGGCAACGGAAGCGACCGAATTAAGGTAAATCAGAAACCATATTTGCCTGGCGAGCCGCGGTTGCGGCCGGTTTTCACGCCGCCGCGCGGGCCACGACCCGGTTGCGGCCGTTCCTCTTGGCCTCGTAAAGCGCCATATCGGCGCGCTTCAACAGGCCGGCGACACTGTCCGCCACCCCCTGCACAGAAGAAACGCCGACGCTGACGGTCACCTCGACCGACTGCCCCTGCTTGCCGACGGCGAAGGGAACGCGGGCGATTTCGGCGCGGATGCGTTCGGCCACCTTCTCCGCGACGGACCCGTCGGTATCCGGCATGATGATGACGAACTCTTCGCCACCGAACCGGCAGATGAGATCGATGCCGCGCATGTTCTGGCGCAGGCGGCGGGCGAATTCGCGCAGGACGTCGTCGCCGCCATCGTGGCCATAGGTGTCGTTGATGGCTTTGAAGCGGTCCAGATCGACCATCATCACCGATAGCGGGCGCCGGCGCGCCACGGCACGATCGAACAGCGTCTGCAAATGGCTGTCGAGATAGCGCCGGTTGTGCAGTCCGGTGAGTGCATCGGTCACCGCCATTTCCAGAGACTGGGTGACGCTGGCCCGCAACTGGTCGTTATAGCGCTTGCGCCTGATCTGCGTGCGCAGCCGCGCCGTCAGTTCGTGCGGCTCAATGGGGCGCACCAGATAGTCGTTCACACCCAGTTCCAGCCCGCGAATGATGCGGTGATCGTCCTCGCGGTCGGCCAGCAATATGATCGGCAGGAAGCGCGTGTGGTCGAGCGACCGCAATTGCGAACACAGGCGCAAGGGATCGACATCCGACAATGCCGTCGAGACGATCACGCATTCATGGTTACCTTCCGCCGCCTGGAAAAACCCGGCATGCGGATCGGTCGCGACCTCCAGTTCGACGTCGCCGCCAACCTTGGCGCGTATGCGTTCGAAAGTTTCGCGGCGCTCGTCGATGAGCAGCACCCTCGCCGGCTCTTCCGCATCCTTGTCCACGGACCAAAGCAGGCTGTCGAGGCCGATATTGGTGGCGGTAACGGTGCGCAGCCGCAGCTCGTCGGTGAGCATCTTGAGCCGCACGAGGCTCTTCACCCGCGTCATCAGTTGAAGGTCGTTCACCGGCTTGGTGAGGAAGTCGTCGGCGCCGGCCTCGAGCCCGCGCACCCGGTCGGCAACATGGTCGAGCGCGGTGATCATCACGACGGGCAAATGCGCGGTGGCGGGATCGGCCTTCAGGCGCCGGCACACCTCGAAACCGTCCATCCCCGGCATCATCACGTCGAGCAGGACCACATCGACCTTGCTCGCCTCGCAGATCTCCAGCGCTTCGGGACCCGAATTCGCGGTTACGACCTCGAAATATTCGGCGAGCAGCCGGACTTCCAGGAGCCGCACATTGGCAGGAATATCGTCGACGACAAGGATGCGTGCGGTCATGCATCCCCCAGATAGGATTTGATCGTCTCGATGAAACGCGGCACCGAGATCGGCTTGGAAATATAGGCCTCGCACCCGCCCTGGCGGATGCGTTCCTCGTCACCCTTCATGGCGAAGGCGGTGACGGCGATGACGGGAATGACGTGGAGTTCGTCATCCTCCTTCAGCCATTTGGTCACTTCCAGCCCCGACACTTCGGGAAGCTGGATATCCATCAGGATCAGATCGGGCTTGTGGGTGCGCGCCAGTTCGAGCGCCTCGAGGCCGTTGCGCGTGCGCACGGTCTCGTAGCCGCTGGCCTCGATGAGGTCGCGGAAGAGCTTCATGTTGAGCTCGTTGTCTTCGACGATCATTACTTTCTTCGGCATCGACTTCCCGTCCCGACAGCCATTCCCTCGAATGACGTCGCCCCTGCGCCCAGCCGGACCGCACCAAACCCGACTGCCACGCTATCCCAAGATGATTGATGAAACGGAAATCAACCGTCGAAAAAGCGTCGGATCGGCCAGCCTTCCACAGGCGGCGTGCAAAACTTGCCGTGCGTGGCAATTGGCATACCCTGCCGGAACGATTCGACCATCCCGGCAGGAAGAAGGGTAACAATGGCAGACAAGGCGTCAATGCACCAGAACGCGGAGGCGTTGGCCATCGAAGCGCTTGGCTTCATTGCGGCCGACCCCGAACTTTTGCCACGTTTCCTTGCCATCACCGGCATCGGCGCGGATTCGATCCGGCGCGCGGCCCGCGAACCCGGCTTTCTGGCTGGAGTCCTCCAGTTCATACTGGCGCATGAGCCCACCCTGATGCGTTTCTGCGACGCAGCGGGAATACCTCCCGCTGTGGTAGACCAGGCGCTTCGCCACCTGCCACTAGGCGACACCAACTATGAAAGTTCGATATGAGCGTCGATCCCGAAACCCTTCGCCAGATTGAAGAACTCTCCTCCGACGACAGGCCTCTCCTGATCCTCGACGTGGATGACGTTCTGCTGGAGTTCATCCGCCCCTTTCCCCGCTTTCTCGAAAAGCGCGGCCTGCACCTGACCATGGCTTCCTTCCGGCTCACCGGCAATATCGCCGAGAGGACGACCGGCAGGCTGGTCGAGCAGGCCGAGGTCACCGCCCTGCTCGACGATTTCTTCACCGGCCAGGCGGATTGGCAAAGCATCACCGATGGAGCACCGGAAGCGCTGGCCAGTTTCGAGGACCGCGTCGAGATCGTGCTTTTGACGGCAATGCCGCACAAGCACCGCGAGGCGCGCCGGGCGCATCTCGATGCGCTTGGCCTGTCCTATCCGCTGCTGACCACGGAAATGGCCAAGGGCCCCGCCGTGGCAAGGCTGCGCGGGCCAAGCAACCGGCCCATCGCCTTCGTCGACGACCAGCCGCCAAACCTGATTTCGGCGCGCGAGTCCGTGTCGGATGCCAATCTTTTCCACCTGATGGCCGACAACAGCCTGCGCGAGTTCCTGCCGCCGCTGCCCGACGACATCACGGTCGTGCACGACTGGCATGACGCCAGGCCGAAGATCGCCACGGCGCTCGGTTTCTGAACGCAGCAAGCAGCCCGGATTTCAATCCAGCGGGTGTTCGGCGTAGAACTCCACCACCCGTTTCTTGAACGTCTTGTCGCCCACGGCCAGCATGTGGTCACGCCCTTCGATGGGGAACGGCGTGGCATTCGGCATCAACGCCGCGAGTTCCTCCGCCGAACCGCCGATATCGTCCCTGGTGCCGACGGCGACCAGCGTCGGCTGGGTGATGCGCGACATGTCTTCCTCGGTGAGCAGTTCGCGCGAGGTGGTGATGCAGGCGGCCAGCGCCCGGCGGTCGCTTCGCGTCTGGTCGGCGAAGGCACGGAAAGACCGGCCCTGCGGATGGGTGATCTTCGAAGGGTCCTCCGCAAGCAGGGCCGCCGCAATCGGGTCCCAGTCGCCCACACCGTCAACCATGCCGATGCCGAGCCCGCCGAACACCAGCGTCGCGACCCTTTCCGGCGCTTCCAGTGCAAGGAAGGCGGAAACGCGCGCGCCCATCGAATAGCCCATGACATGGGCCTTATCGATGCCCAGATGATCGAGCAGGGCGACCGCATCGGAGGCCATTTTCGTCGGCGTGTAATCGGCCTCGTCATAGCTCTTGGACGATGCGCCATGGCCGCGATTGTCCAGCGCGATTGCCCGGTAGCCGGCATCGTTCAGGGTCTTGAACCAGCCCGGCGATACCCAGTTCACATAGTGGCTGGAAGCGAAGCCATGAATGAGCAGGACGGGATCGCCCTTTCCCCTCGCCGGCTGGCGGTCGAGAAAAGCCAGATCGAAACCATCGTGCGCGAAAAACTGCATGCTTACACCCGTTCTGCTTCAGCCGCCCGACGAGGACTGTCCTGACCCGGACGCCGTCACCCTCGGATGGTTGACGACATCACCCTCGGCAATGCCTTCTCTTTCGGCCGTTCCGGCCTTGAGTTCAAGCACATAACGGGCGGGTTTGCCCGGCGATATGGGAGCGATCGAATAGGGCTCTCCCGGCAGGACCACCTCGATGCGGCCATTCTCCGCGATGAACACGAGATCGAGCGGCATCGGCGTGTTCTTCATCCAGAAACTGACCGGCCGGGTTTCCTCGAAGACGAACAGCATGCCGCGATCGTCCGGCATGGACTGGCGATGCATCAGCCCCGCCGCGCGCTCGGAAGCATCCGCCGCCACCTCGATGGTGAAAGAACGCGGGCCGGCCTTTGTCGCGATCACCAGCGGTTCGGGATCGACAGGCAGGAGCATGGGTTGCTGAACGGCATCGCCCGAATTCTGGGCAAAAGAGGGCGGCGGAGCGCTCACCAGAACCGCCAGCCACGCCAGAGCGCCGGCCACCGAACTCCAACGCCTTGCAGTCATGAAACGCCTCGCTCGCAAACTCTCGGCCGCATTCTAAAGCATTTTTACAGCCAAGGGACAGGCTCGGCATCGCATAAATGCGGCTCAAATAAAGGGTTAGCGCGATTATCCGATCCAGCCTGACCGCATCCTGCTCAAGGAAGCGGCAGAAGCGCCAACCGGCTTCAGTGCGATACCGGCAGGGTGCCTACATCGGGGTGGATCTCGGCCGCCATCAGGCCCTTGTCCCCGCGCCCGAAACGCACCAGAACCACCTGACCCGGCCGCAGTTCGGTCACGCCGAAGCGGCGCAGTGTCTCCATGTGGACGAAGATGTCCTCGGTGCCTTCCCCCCGCGTGAGAAAACCGAATCCCTTGGTGCGGTTGAACCACTTGACCAGCGCGCGCTCAAGGCCGCTCTCCGGCGTCACCGTCACATGGGTGCGCTGGCTCGGCAGCTCGGTGGGGTGCACGGCGGTGGACATGTCCATGGACAGCACCCGGAACGCCTGTAGCCCCCGCTCGCCCTGCTTGACGAGGCAGACCACGCGCGCGCCTTCCTGCGCGGTCTGGAACCCGTCGCGGCGCAGGCAGGTGACATGCAGAAGAATATCGCCGAGATGGGCGTCATCCGGCAGGATGAAGCCATAGCCCTTGGCGACGTCGAACCATTTTATGGCCCCGGAAACCTCGGTCAGATCGGCATTCGCACTGCCGTCCTGCCCTGCGGCAGTATCGACCTCGCTTCGACTCCGATCTGTGAAAGAGGCCTTTTCCCCCATAAGAATGCCCCCTTTGTATCTAGCACGCGCAACTGATTCTTCTTTGGAAGGATAGCATTGCCGCTTCGCATCTGTGCAAGAGCCGAGATGCATTTTGCACGTATCATTCGGTTGCGGCGCAAGCGCCCGTGGTTGCCGCCCGGTGCGAGCGACCCTATGTTGCGGCTCCGTTCAGGAGGTTTTCATGCGTTATCTGCACACCATGGTCCGTATCGCCGACATCGACGCCGCGCTCGATTTCTACTGCAACAAGCTGGGCATGAAGGAAGTGCGCCGGCAGGAGAACGAGCAGGGCCGCTTCACCCTCATCTTCCTGGCAGCCGCACATGATGAAGCCAGCGGCCGCGCCGACAAGGCGCCCCTGCTGGAACTTACCTATAATTGGGATTCCGAGGCCTATTCGGGCGGCAGAAATTTCGGCCACCTCGCCTATGAGGTCGATGACATCTATGAAACCTGCCAGCGGCTGGTGGATCAGGGCGTGACCATCAACCGCCCGCCGCGCGATGGCTACATGGCGTTCATAAAGTCGCCGGACGGCATTTCGATCGAATTGCTGCAAAAGGGCGCGGCGAAGGAAAAGGCCGAACCCTGGGCCTCGATGCCCAACACCGGAAGCTGGTAACAAAAAAGGCCGCTGCGTTCACAGCGGCCTTCGAATGCGGTTGGTGCCGGTTCAGGCGCGTGCCATGCACACGGATGTATGGCCCGAACGGATGAAGCCGAGCTGGCTTGCCGCTCCCTTGGACAGATCAAGCACCCTGCCCTTCACGAACGGGCCGCGGTCGTTGATGCGCACGACGACGCTCTTGCCGTTTTTCTTGTTGGTCACCTTGAGGCGGGTGCCGAACGGCAGCGTGCGGTGGGCGGCGGTCAGCGCCGAGGGGTTCATCCGCTCGCCCGAAGCGGTCTTGGAATGCAAGGCGTACCACGACGCGCGGCCACACTGCATCGCCGCCGAGGCATCAGTCGTGGAAGCAGCCATCATCATGCCCGCGGCAATGGCGGCCAAGGCCAGCGCCTGCCCTCTCCTTCTTGTCATTAAAATTGCTCCATTAATCGTGTGGAGCCACTAGACAAGGAATGAGGCGGCAAATAAGGCGTTCAACCCCCTGATTCGCCGCGTCGGCACACTTTTGGAGACCGGTCGAAACAGTTTGTCAGAGTGCCGGCCGAGATCGGCTCTCACCGCAGTTGGCGGTATTAATCAAGTATTAATATGCGATATTTCCAACACCCTGGGGCAGTATTTCCATCCGCCGAAAGTTATTCTTCGGAACTATTACACACCAAGCGATTTGAGCTTTCGATGCAGCGCAGACCGCTCCATGCCGATGAACTCGGCGGTGCGCGAGATATTGCCGCCGAACCGGTTGATCTGGGCGATGAGATAGTCCTTCTCGAACTGCTCGCGGGCCTCTCGCAGCGGCAGCGCCATGATGTGCTGATCCGACTGGCCGGGCGTGCGCGGCATCACGTCACCGATCTCGGCCGGCAGGAGATCGGCGGTGATCGGCGCCTCGATGTCGTCGCCGCGCACGAGGATCATCAGCCGCTCGATGTTGTTGCGCAACTGGCGCACATTGCCGGGCCAGTTGTGGGCCTGAAGCACCGCCATGGCATCGTCACCGATGCGGCGCGGCTTCATGCCCACCTGCCGGGCCACCTGCTTCATGAAGTGATCGACCAGATAGGGAATGTCCTCGCGCCGTTCGGCAAGGCCGGGCACCATCACCGGCACCACGGCAAGGCGGTGGTAGAGATCCTCGCGGAAGCGGCCGTCGGCGATCATCGCCTCGAGGTTCTGCGCAGTGGAGGAGATGATACGCACATCGACCTTGACGCGCTTGGTGCCGCCGACGCGCTCGAACTGCTGCTCGACCAGAACGCGCAGGATCTTGTTCTGCGTCTCGCGCGGCATGTCCGCCACCTCGTCGATGTAGAGGATGCCGCGATGCGCCTCCTCCAGCGCCCCGACCTTGCGCTCGGTGCCGTTGGACTCGGTGCCGAACAGCTCGATCTCCATGCGCTCGGGCGTGATGGTGGCGGCGCTCAGCGTCACGAACGGACCGCTCTTGCGCGACGACAGCGCATGGATGGCGCGGGCCGTCAGTTCCTTGCCGGAGCCGGAGGGGCCGATGATCATGACGCGGCTGTTGGTCGGCGCCACCCGCTCGATGGTCTGGCGCAACTGGCTCATGGCCGACGACATGCCGATGAGATCGAACGTCTCGCCGCTGCGCTGCTTGAGGTCGGAAACCTCGCGCCGCAGCTTCGAGGTCTCCAGCGCCCGCTCCGCCACCAGGATCAGGCGGTCGGCCTTGAACGGCTTTTCGATGAAATCATAGGCGCCGCGGCGGATGGCCGAAACCGCGGTTTCGATATTGCCGTGGCCGGAAATCATCACCACCGGCAGGTTGGGATGCAGCGTCTTGATCTCGTCGAGCAGCGCCAGGCCGTCCAGCCGCGATCCTTGTAGCCAGATATCGAGGAAGATCAGGCGTGGCGCGCGTTCCGCTATCGCCGCCAGCGCGCTGTCGGCGTCATGCGCCGTGCGCGTCTCGTGGCCTTCGTCGCTGAGGATGCCCGCAACCAGCTCGCGAATGTCTTCTTCGTCGTCGACGATCAGAATATCAGACGCCATTTTCGACCTTTACAGCTTCTTTTTCAGAGGGTGGGTTGCCGGAGGCGGGGGCGATATCTCCGGCGGCCGGTAGAATGATGGAGACCATGGCGCCCTTGCCGCCATGGAATTCCTGTGGTGCGTCGTGGAGTTCCAGGCGCCCGCCATGGTCTTCCACGATCTTCTTGACGATAGCGAGGCCGAGCCCGGTGCCCTTGTCGCGCGTCGTCATATAGGGCTCGAGCAGCCTTTGGCGATGCTCGCGCGGCAGGCCCTTGCCGTTGTCCATCACGTCGATCCGGATGCCCTCGCCCTGGCGGGCAGCGCGTATCCGGATCGTGTTCGGCGTGCCGTCCGGGCGCTCGACGCCCTCCATGGCCTCGGATGCGTTCTTGATGACATTGCCGAAGGCCTGCGACAGAAGCCGGCTGTCGAAGGTGCCGTAAAGCGGCTCGTTGCCGAAATCGCGCTCGAACCTGATGTCGGACCGGCTGACCTCGACAAGGAACGAGGCTTCGCGCAGCGGCTCGCGCAGGTCCAGCGGCTTCATGTCCGGCTTGGGCATGCGGGCGAAGGACGAGAATTCATCGACCATGCGCCCGATATCCCCCACCTGCCGGATGATGGTGTCGGTGCACTGGTCGAAGACCTCGCGGTCCTCGGTGATGACCTTGCCATAGCGGCGCTTGATGCGCTCCGCCGATAGCTGGATCGGGGTCAGCGGGTTCTTGATCTCATGCGCGATGCGGCGCGCCACGTCCGCCCAGGCGGAGGAGCGCTGCGCCTGCACAAGATCGGTGATGTCGTCAATCGTGACCACATAGGACTTGGAGGCGTCGTCCTCCTCCTCCTCTTCCATGGTGACCTGGATGTTGAAGGTGCGCTCGGCCCCGGCCCGGTAGAAGGTTACCTGCTCGCGGTAGACCGGCTTGTCGGACTTGCGCCCGATCTCGAAGGCCCGGCCGACGAGCGGCAGCAGCACGGACAAGTTCTGGCCGATGGCCGTCTCCGCATCGATCGCCAGCATGGTCTCGGCCGAACGGTTGACGATGGTGACGATGCCTTCCGCATCCACACCGATAACGCCGGCCGTCACGCCTTCCAGAACCGCTTCGGAGAAGCGCCGGCGCTCATCGATCTGGTCCTTGGCCGTCAGCAGTTCGTTGCGCTGTGACTTCAGTTCCAGCAGCATGTTGTTGAAGGTGGCGCCGAGCGAGGCGACATCGCCATCGGAAGGCCGCACCGGAACCGAGACGTCGAGATTGCCGGTGGCCACCTCGTCGGCCGCGCCGATGAGTTGGCGGATCGGCCGCACCAGCCGGTCGGCGACGGCAATGCCGGTCCAGACGGCGGACAGGATGATGATGAGCGTCATCGAAAGGTAAGGCAACGCGAAGGCGATCTGCGAGGGACGCCGGTTGGATTCCAGCCCCCGATATTCATCGACATTGGACCGCACGATCTGCCGGGCCTTGATGACCTCGGGATCGATCACCCGGATCGTGTAGAGGAACAGCCCTTCCAGTTCCCTGAGCTTGACGATGGCGCCCATGATGTTGCGGGTTTCGGGTGCGATCAGCAGCGGCGGCCCGTTTTCCGCCTCCTGGATGGCGCCTTCGGGCGGCTCGGGCATGGCGAAATCGGCACGGGTCTGCGCGCTCATGACGAAGGAGCCGTCGGAGCGCACCAGCGCCGCATGGGCAAGCCCCCGGCCGGCCGCCTCCTTGTTCATGAGGTCTAGAAAGCCGGTGCGGTCGAGCCCGTAGAGCGTGCGCGCATTGTCGAGGTCGTAGGCCATGGACAGCGTGGTGCCCTGCAGGTTGCGGGCATTTTCCTGCACATAGGCGTCGGCGATCGACAGCGAGGAATTGATGATGGTCTTGGTGCGGATCTCGAACCAGCGGTCGAGCCCGACATTGAGCGTGATCGAGGCAACGATGGCGACCATGATCGCCGGGATAGCCGCCACCAGCGCGAACATGGTGACGATGCGCACATGCAGGCGCGACGCCGCCTTGCCGACCCGCCTTGCCAGCACGATGCGGTGGATCTCGCGGCCGATCAGCGCCGTCAGAACCAGGATGAAGAGGGCGTTGGCGGCGATCAGCGTGAGCGTGATCTGGCTGTCCGGCACGATCGGCGTCGCACCGACAAGGATCGCGAACGATACGCCGGCCGTCAGCAGCGCACCCAATATTGCGAGGATACCCGGCAACGCAAGCAGCCGCCGTCCCTCCTGGGCACGGCTTTTCGGCAGGCGCACTCGGCCGGTGCTGAGTATGTGAGTCGTCATACCGCCTATGGCATCATGAATCGCGTTACATGTATGCAACAATGTGGCGATTATGCAACAAAACAGGCGACATTGTGGCTCGCTGTCCGGATACTATCCGTGCGCGGCGAATGCCGGATCAGCCTGCCGATTTGTAGACGCTGATGCCCAGTTCGCGGATCTTCTTGCGCAGCGTGTTGCGGTTGAGGCCAAGCAGTTCCGCCGCCTTGATCTGGTTGCCGCGTGTCGCCGTCATTGCCGCCAGCACAAGCGGGTGCTCCACCTCCGCCAGAATGCGCTGATAGAGCCCGGCCGGTGGCAGAGACGGGCCGTAGGAGGCGAAATAGCGTTGCAGATAGTGCTCCATCGCCTGCCCGATGGAGAGGTTTTCCGGGATAAGGGCAGCGCCCGCCACAGGGTCAGGCCTCTCGCCAGCGCTCAGTTCGGCATCGACGATATCGGCGGAAATCTCGTCCTGCGCATAGAGCGCCGCAAGGCGGCGCACCAGATTTTCCAGTTCGCGCACATTGCCCGGCCATGGATAGCGCTTCATCGCCTCGACACCGGCCGGGGCAATGCGCTTGGCCTGCAAGCCCTCCTTCTCGCCCTGCTTGAAGAAATGGCGCACCAGATCGGGAATGTCCTCGGACCGCTCGCGCAGCGCCGGCAGCCGCAGCGGCACGACATTGAGCCGGTAGAACAGGTCCTCGCGGAACAGGCCCTGATTGATCAGGGCGCGCAGATCCTTGTTAGTGGCGGCGACGATGCGCACATCCGTGCGGATCGGCGTGCGGCCGCCGACGGTCGTGTATTCGCCCTGCTGGAGAACGCGCAGCAGCCGTGTCTGCGCCTCCATCGGCATGTCGCCGATCTCGTCGAGGAACAGGGTGCCGCCCTCGGCTTGCTCGAAACGGCCGGTCGAGCGGTTCTGGGCGCCGGTGAAAGCTCCCTTCTCGTGGCCGAACAGTTCGGATTCGATCAGGTCGCGCGGGATCGCGGCCATGTTGATCGCCACGAAAGGCCCGTTGCGGCGGCGGCCATATTCATGCAGCGCCCGCGCCACCAGTTCCTTGCCGGTGCCGGATTCGCCGGTGATCATCACCGTGAGGTCCGTCTGCATCATGCGCGCCAGCATGCGGTAGATGTCCTGCATGGCGGCGGAGCGGCCGACCAGCGGCATGGTGTCGGGCTGGTCCTCCAGCCGCGGCTCGGCTTTCGGCCGGCGCGGCTCGGCCAGCGCGCGCTGCACGATGCCGAGCAGTTCGGTCAGGTCGAAGGGTTTCGGCAGATATTCATAGGCGCCGGCTTCCGAGGCGCGGATCGCGGTCATGAAGGTGTTCTGCGCACTCATCACCACCACGGGAAGTTCCGGCCGTGCCTTGCGGATGCGCGGCAGCATGTCGAAGGCGTTCTCGTCCGGCATCACCACGTCGGTGATCACCAGATCGCCCTCGCCCGCCGCCACCCAGCGCCACAGCGTGGCGGCGTTGGACGTGACGCGCACCTCGTGCCCGACCCGCGACAGCGCCTGGTTGAGAACGGTGCGGATCGCAGCATCGTCGTCAGCGACAAGGATCTGGCCATGCACGCTCATCTGTTACTTCCTTCGCCAAGGCCCTGTTCGTCCGGCACCGTCTCCTTCCATGCCGGCATCAGCACGCGAAAGGTCGTTCCGCGCGGGTTCGACTCGCATTCGACGATGCCGCCATGCTCGCCCACGATCTTGGCGACCAGTGCGAGGCCGAGCCCCGAGCCGTTCGGTTTCGTGGTGATGAAGGGGTCGAACAGGATCGGCAGCAGGTCTTCGGCCACGCCCGGCCCGTTGTCGCGCACGCAGAACTCCAGCGGCAGCGACACCCGCTCCTGCGTGCCGGGCACCGACATGCGGATACCCGGGCGAAAGGCGGTCGTCAGCACGATCTCGCCCAGCGGATCGCTGCCCACCGCCTCGGCCGCGTTCTTGATCAGATTGAGGAACACCTGGATCAACTGGTCGCGATTGCCGTAGACCGGCGGCAGCGACGGGTCGTAGTCCTCGACAATGGTGAGGCCCCTTGCGAAGCCATTCCTGGCGATCGCCTTCACCCGGTCGAGCACGACATGGATGTTGACCGGATAGCGGTCGATCGGCCGCTCGTCGGAAAACACCTCCATGCGGTCGACCAGCGCCACGATGCGGTCGGTCTCCTCGGTGATCAGCCGCGTCAGCGCCCTGTCCTCGTCCGAGGCCGACTGTTCGAGCAGTTGCGCGGCGCCGCGTATGCCCGAAAGCGGGTTCTTGATCTCATGCGCCAGCATCGCGGCAAGGCCCGTCACCGAGCGCGCCGCCCCGCGATGGGTCATCTGGCGGTCGATCTTGTCGGCCATCGAGCGTTCCTGGAACATCACGACCACCGACCCCTGGAACTCCGGAACCGGCGCGACATAGAGGTCCACCATCTTCTCGATGCCGAGGCGCGGCGAGGAGATATCGACGCGGTATTCGTTGACCGGCGCGCGGCGCTCGCGCACCTGATCGACAAGGGCAAGCAAAGGGCTGCCGAAGGGAATGAGCTTCGACAACGTGCTGCGCGCCAGAACGGAGGCGCTGGAACGGAAAAAATCCTCGGCATCTGCGTTGGCGAAGGAGATGTAGCCCTCCGTATCGACCATGATCACCGGCCGCCGGATGGTGTTGAGCAGGATCTGCGCGGCGTCGTCCATATCGCCCGGCTGGATCGGCAGCGCGCTCATGCCGCACTCCTCACATTGCTGTCCTGCCCGGAAAAAATATGGCGAAACAGGGTAACGACCGCCCCAGGCTCGCCGGAGGTCAGCAAGGCCTTGCGCTGCTCCGGCGCGACGGTCGGCGCATGGCGGTCGAGATACCAGCCAAGGTGCTTCCGCGCCTGCCGCAAGCCGCTTTCAGTGCCGTAGAGCGACAGCATGTCCTCGTAATGCGCAGTCACGTAGTCCGCGAGTTCGTCGCTCGCGTGGGGGATACCGGACATGGATGCGCCGGAGACGTCGGCCACGATCTCGCCTGCCGTCCACGGTGCGCCGTAATGGGCGCGGCCGACCATGATCGCATCGGCGCCGGACTGTTCAAGGATGGCGGCGGCATCGCTGGACGATCCGACATCGCCATTCGCCACCACGGGAATGGAAACGGCAGCCTTGATGCGCGCGATCGCCCGCCAATCGGCCTTGCCGTTGTAGAACTGGCAGCGGGTGCGCCCATGCACGGTCACCATCCGCACGCCGGCCTCCTCGGCGCGGCGCGCCAGAATGGGGGCATTCAGCACGTTCTCGTCCCAGCCAAGCCGCATCTTGACCGTGACCGGCACCTCGACGGCATCGACAACCGCTTCGATCAGCGACAACGCATGGTCGAGATCGAGCATCAGGGCCGATCCGGCATAGCCGCCGGTCACCTTCTTGGCAGGGCAGCCCATATTGATGTCGACGATGTCGGCGCCCTCGCCCACGGCGATGCGCGCCGCCTCCGCCATATGTGCCGCCTCGCGCCCGGCAAGCTGAACCATATGCACCGGTAGGCCGGAATGGCGGATACGCAGGTTGAAGCCGGCGCGCCCCCTGGCCAGTTCACCGCTGGCAACCATTTCGGAAACGACGAGGCCCGCCCCATGGGCATAGGCCCGCTTGCGAAAAGGCTCGTCCGTGACACCCGACATCGGCGCCAGAAAGACGCGATTGCGAATTTCGACACCACCAATATTCAAAGGCGTAGACAGGATTGCCCGCTCAGGCATGCACAAAAACCATGCAAATAATTTTGGTGCCCATTGTTTAAACAATCCCCGGAAATGATGCAATGCACAATCACGCCTGTTCCGCATCGCTCGCGTGAAAAGACTGGCCTTCCGGCCGTCGCCCGACTAAGCCTCCGCCATGGCTGAGGGAACCGACATTTCCGTGGGACAACAAAAATGCCGGATCGCGGCGGTTATCGTCGCCGCCGGCCGCGGTGAGCGGGCCGGACAGGCCGATGGTCCCAAGCAATACCGTCTCATCGGCGGCCGCGCCGTCATTGCCCACACGCTGGAAACGTTCCTCTCCCACCCTCAGGTGGACACGGTGGTCGTCGCCATCCACGCCGACGACGATGAACTGCTGCGCAAGGCGGCGGAGGATTACCACGATCGCATCACCATCGTCATTGGCGGGCCGACGCGGCAGGAATCGGTGCGTCTCGGCCTTCTCGCCCTTCATGAGCAAGCACCCGCCAAGGTCTTGATTCACGACGCGGTGCGCCCGTTCTGCGATCTGGAACTGATCACCCGCACCATCGACACGATCACCGAGAAGCAGGGCGCCTTGCCCGCGCTTCCCGTTGCCGACACGCTGAAGCGGGAAGCGTTCGGCGGCATGGTGGGCGAGACGGTGCCGCGCGCCGGCCTGCACGGGGCGCAAACACCGCAGGGCTTTCCCTATGGGCCGATCGTCGCGGCGCATGAACAGGCACATGCGCTCGGCCGCCACGACTTCACCGACGACGCGGCCATCGCCGAATGGGCGCGCCTGCCGGTCATGCTGGTGCCGGGCTCGCCGGACAATGTAAAGCTCACATGGGCAAGGGATATTTCAATGGCAGACCAAAGGCTTAAAGGCACCGGCTCAAGCTTTCCCGATGTGCGCACCGGCAATGGCTACGACGTACACTCCTTCGAAGCCGGCGACCATGTGGTGCTGTGCGGCGTCTCCATCCCGCACAATCGCAAGCTGTCCGGCCATTCCGACGCCGATGTCGGCCTCCATGCCCTCACCGATGCCCTGTTGGCCACCTGCGGGGCCGGCGACATCGGCACGCATTTCCCACCCTCCGATCCCCAGTGGAAAGGCGCGGCCTCACGCCGGTTCGTGGAACATGCCGTGGCGCTGGTGCGCGCACGCGGCGGCCGCATCGCCAATGCCGACGTGACGCTGATCTGCGAAGCCCCCAAGGTCGGTCCGCATCGCGAGGCGATGGTGGCGGAACTATCCTCCATGCTGGGCATTGCGGGTGAGCGCATCTCCATCAAGGCCACCACCAATGAGAAGCTGGGTTTTGTCGGCCGCGAGGAAGGCATTGCCGCGATCGCAACGGCCAGCGTCATCTATCCGGGGGAGGTTCCCGCATGACCGAGGCAGGTGTCGGAGAAGTCAAGCAGGCTGATGTCGGCGAACTGGCCGACCGCTTCCTGAAGGCGTGCCAGCGCAGCGGCATACTGGCCGCCACCGCGGAGAGTTGCACCGGCGGCCTCATCATCGCCGCCATGACCGATATCCCGGGCTCCTCCTCCATGGTCGACCGCGGTTTCGTCACCTATTCCAACGAAGCCAAGATGGAGATGCTGGGCGTATCGGAACAGACGTTGCGCGACCACGGCGCGGTGTCGGCCGAAACGGCCGCCGAAATGGCTGAAGGCGCCCTCGCCCATTCGCGCGCCGGCATCGCGCTTGCCGTCACCGGCATCGCCGGGCCGGACGGCGGCAGCGCGGAAAAGCCGGTCGGGCTTGTGTGGTTCGGACTGGCGATGACGGATCGTCCCGTCCATGTCGAAAAGCGCATCTTCGACAATCACGGCCGCGACTTCATCCGCCGCGAGACGGTGAAGCATGCGCTGAACATGGGTCTCAAGGCGTTGGGGTAGAGCAATTCCGGTGGGGGTGGCACTGCCTGCCTTCTACTCCTTGCTATCCGTCATCCCGGCCAAGGGAGCGATAGCGACCACGAGCCGGGATTCATTCCGTAACCTTCGAGGGTCTGGCATGGATTCCCTACACTCTCCATTCGCTTCTCTCATTTCGAGGCCGGGAATGACGGAAAGGTTTTATCCTCGTCATTCTCGACTTTGGAGCGACCGGCGAACCTTGAGGGCCGCAACCCTTCAGGCCGTCTCCGCCGAGCGCCCGTAAATCGCATCGGCGCGCTTTTCGAAGGCTTCCGCGAACATGCGGAAGGCACGGTCGAACATGGAGCCCATCACCGCGCTGAGCAGGCGGCTCTTGAATTCGTAATCGATGAAGAAGCGCACCAGGCAGCCGGCGCCGTCCGGCTCGAATATCCAGATATTGCTGAGGTATTTGAATGGACCGTCGATGTATTTGACGTCGATCGCCCGCTCGGCCGGCTTCAACAGCACCTGTGTGGTGAACGTCTCGCGGATCGCCTTGTAGCCGACGCTCATCGAAGCCACGAGCAGCGTCTTGCCGTCGCGCTCGCGGCGTGACTGGACAGTCAGCGCCTCGCACAGCGGCAGGAATTCCGGATAACGCTCGACATCGGCCACGAGTGCGAACATCTCGTCAGGCGAATGGGCGACTTGGCGGGTGGCCTCGAACTTGGGCATGAAACGGAAAGCTTAGGCCGACTTCCGAAGCGCGGCTTCGCGGGCCGCCTTCAGCCGCGCGAAGTCCTCGCCGGCGTGGTGAGAGGAACGCGTCAGCGGGCTCGACGACACCAGAAGGAAGCCCTTGGTCCTGCCGACGGTTTCGTAGGATTTGAACTCCTCCGGCGTCACGAAACGCTTGACCGGGTGATGCTTGCGGCTCGGCTGGAGGTACTGGCCGATGGTCATGAAATCGACATTGGCGGTGCGCAGGTCGTCCATGAGCTGGAGCACTTCGTTGCGCTCCTCCCCGAGCCCCACCATGATGCCGGACTTGGTGAAAATGGATGGATCGAGTTCCTTCACCCGCTGCAACAGGCGGATGGAGTGGAAATAGCGCGCGCCGGGGCGCACCGTCAGATAGTTGGACGGCACGGTTTCCAGGTTGTGATTGAAGACGTCGGGCTTGGCGGCAACCACGATCTCCAGCGCATTGGCTCCATCCTTGCGCAGGAAGTCCGGCGTCAGGATCTCGATGGTCGTGGCGGGCGATGCGGCACGGATGGCATGGATCACATCGGCAAAATGCTGCGCCCCGCCATCCGGCAGGTCGTCGCGGTCTACCGAGGTGATGACGACATGCGTGAGCCCCATCTGGCGCACCGCATGGGCCACCCGCTCGGGCTCGTTTCCGTCGAGCGCGGTCGGGATGCCGGTGGCGACGTTGCAGAAGGCGCAGGCGCGCGTGCAGATCTCGCCCATGATCATGAAGGTGGCGTGCTTCTTGTCCCAGCATTCGCCGATATTGGGGCAGCCGGCCTCCTCGCACACCGTCACCAGCTTGTTGGACTTCACGATCTCGCGGGTTTCGGCATAGCCCTTGGACACCGGCGCCTTGACGCGGATCCATTCCGGCTTGCGCAGAACCTCCTGGTCCGGGCGATGCGCCTTCTCGGGGTGCCTCACGCGCGGCGGATTTGCGATATTGTCGAGAATGGTGACCATGTCCGATCCAATTCTGTACCGGGGCGGAGAACGTCCGCGCCCACTGTCATCTAGGACGTTTTGCCGGAATAAGAAAGGCTATGGCGGAGGGTGCCGCCATGGCCTTGTCTGAACGCAGATCGGACGGAAGCGCTACTGGCGCACCATTCGTCCCACGAAAATGAGAATGCACGCGCCGATGAAGCCCGTGATGAGATAGGCCAGCCAGCCGACGCCGAAGGAGCCGATGTTCAGAGCCTGCAATATCGCGTTCAGCACTATCGCGCCGACGATCCCCAGAACGATGTTCATGAGGACGCCCATGTTGCTTTTCATCACCATTTCGGCCAGCCAGCCGGCGACCCCGCCGACCACTATCGCCGCGATCCAGCCCACACCGTTGACGTCCATATGAATGGTCCTTCCGCAAAGGATTAGAATTCATATGCAACGTCTTGCCTCGCATCTTGTTCCACCGCCGGCCGGGGCATCGGGCTGAAAAGTGGCGTCCGCTTTTCGGCTCGTTCCGATGCCCTTCGAAGGCCGGCTCAGGCGTTCAACGCACGCCCATAGGCGTCGAGCACGCTTTCCTTCATCATCTCCGACAGGGTCGGATGCGGGAACACCGTGTGCATCAGCTCCTCCTCGGTGGTTTCGAGGTTCATCGCCACCACGAAGCCCTGGATGAGTTCGGTCACTTCCGCGCCGACCATGTGGGCGCCAAGCAGCTCGCCGGTCTTCTTGTCGAAGATGGTCTTGATCAGGCCCTGGTCCTCGCCCAGCGCGATGGCCTTGCCGTTGGCGGCGAACTGGAAACGGCCGACACGGATGTCGCGGCCTTCCGCCTTGGCCTTGGCTTCGGTGAGACCGACGGAAGCGACTTGCGGGCTGCAATAGGTGCAGCCGGGGATCTTCGACTTGTCGAGCGCATGCACCCCCGGCACGCCGGCGATCTTCTCCACGCAGATCACGCCTTCATGCTCGGCCTTGTGCGCCAGCATGGGCGGGCCGGCGACATCGCCGATGGCGTAGATGCCCGGCACATTGGTGCGGCCATAGCCGTCCACCGCCACGCAGCCGCGGTCGGTCTTCACGCCGAGCGCTTCCAGCCCGAGATTCTCGATATTGCCGACCACGCCCACGGCCGAAATCATGCGGTCGGCGGTGATCTTCTCGACCTTGCCTTCCTTGGTCTCGACATGGGCGGTGATGGAGTTGGCGCCCTTCTCGACCTTGGCGACCTTGGCCTCGAGCAGGATCTTCATGCCCTGCTTTTCGAACTGCTTCTGGGCGAATTTGGAGATTTCGGCATCCTCGACGGGCATGACCTGCGGCAGCACCTCGACCACGGTCACCTCGGCACCCATGGCGCGATAGAACGAGGCGAACTCGATGCCGATGGCGCCGGAGCCCATGACCAGCAGCGATTTGGGCATTTCCTTCGGCACCATGGCCTCGAAATAACTCCAGATCAGCTTGCCGTCCGGCTCGATGCCGGGCAGCGCGCGCGGCCTCGCACCGGTGGCGACGATGATGTGCTTAGCCTGGTACGTGCCCTCGCCCTTGACGCCTTTTGGAACCGGCGGCTGCGGCTCCATGGGCTTCTTGGAGCTTTTCGACACCACGATCTCGCCGGCTTTTCCTTCAGCGGGAGCCTTGGAAAGCTTCGCTTCGCCCCAGATCACATCGACCTTGTTCTTCTTCATGAGAAAGGCGACGCCGCCGTTCAGCCGGCGCGACACGCCGCGCGAGCGCTCCACCACGGCACCGATGTCGGCGCTGACCTTGCCATCGATCTTCAAGCCATAAGCGCCGGGATTTTCGGCATAGTGCTTGATCTCGGCCGAGCGCAGCAGCGCCTTGGTGGGAATGCAGCCCCAGTTGAGGCAGATGCCGCCCAGATGCTCGCGCTCGACGATCGCCGTCTTGAGGCCGAGTTGCGCGGCGCGCACGGCCGTGACGTAACCGCCCGGACCGGAACCGATGATGATGACGTCGTAAGTGTCGGCCATGGATATCTGCCTTTCCTCAAGCAGCGCTGCGCGTCAGCAGCACCCAATCATGTTGCTTGCCGTTTTCGGAGAGCGGCACGGCCGGCCGCCGCATCACCTCCGAAAATCCGTTGGATTTGTAAAGTCCGAGCGCGGTTTCATTGTCGCTTTCGGTTATGAGGCTGACCGGCCTCTCCCCACCACGCGCGATCTCGTGGGCAAGCAGCCGCTTGCCCAGCCCCTTGCCGCGCTGGTGCCGATAGACGCCGAGGCTGTCGATGAACCAGTGGCCCGCGATCGTCTTCTGCAATTCCAGGATCGGCTCCACCACCGGATGCGGGGCCTTCTCATCCATGATGGACGGCTCGATCGGATGGCCGATGATCACACCGGCTATCTCGTCTCCGACCATCGCGACGCTTGCGTCCTTCCAGGCGGCCGCAAGCGTGTCGGAGCGCATGAAGCAACGGCCCTGCTCGAAGGCGGTTTCCTTGGTTCCGTCCAGAACCGCGCCATACCAGAACCACGAGGCGAAGCCGTGCGAGGAAATATCTACCAGTATGGCCAGTTCCGCCGCATCGCTTTTCTCGGCCGGCCGGATGATGGTGTCCTGCGACATGCTCAAAGCTCCAGCATGACGCGCACGACGGGCGCCAGCGCCTCGCCGAGCTTGCGCGTGTTCTCGGCATCGAGATGCACGCCGTCGAGAGGCGTCACGCCGGCAGCGGCGGAAGCGTTGAAAAAACCGCAGCCCGTTTCATCGGCTAGGTTTTCGTAGTAGCCGGCGAGTTCCCCCATGCCCTTTTCGCCCGGCGCGGCGACGGGAGGGGCCACGATGAGGATTTTCGGCTCGGGATGACCCAGCGGGTCGTCATGGCCGCGCACGATGCCGATCAGGCGGCGCATGCCCTGCCGGGCCGCGAAAGGCTGGCCATGGATCCACGGCTTCATGTCGTTGGTGCCAAGCAGGAAGATCACCAGATCGAGCGGCGCATGCGAAGACAGCACCGTCGGGAGGAAGCGGGCGCCGTTGCGATCGGCGCCGGCCAGATGATCGTCGAACGCGGTGGTGCGTCCGTTCAGCCCCTCGGCGACGACATGAACGCCCTCGCCGAGTTCCCGTTGCAGGACGGTCGGCCAACGGTCCTCCAGTGCGTGGCGCGACGGACCTTCGACATTGTAGCCCCAGGTCAGCGAGTCGCCATAGCAGAGGACCGTCCGCATGCGTTGCTACACCACCAGGCTCATCGGGTTTTCGATGAGGCGCTTGAAGGCGCCGACGAGTTCGGCGCCGAGCGCCCCGTCCACCGCCCGGTGGTCGGTCGACAAGGTCACCGACATCACCGTCGCGACCTTGACCTCGCCACCCGTCACCACCGCCCGCTG
>WPCJ01099836.1_pt1 | contig 111100 bp, 127 predicted proteins | sample 5399831 | NCBI WGS metagenome assembly WPCJ01 (sample SAMN12869470, study PRJNA574797) | sludge metagenome | isolation source: wastewater treatment of pH10 | place: China:Beijing | collected 2019-05-20
GTTGAATGATGCGGGTCATGGGGTGGTGTTGTATGACTATGTGGAGCATGCGATGAGTGGGGGTGGTGATGCGGTGGCTGCTGCGTATGTTGATTTAGAGGTTGATGGGCAGCGGTTGTGGGGCGTCGGCATCGACCACGATCGCACGCACGCCGCGTCGAAGGCTGTGCTCTCTGCGGTGTACCGGGCGAATGTGCGCGCGAGAGCGGCTGCTGTCGCAAGTACAGCGCACTAACGCAATGTGGCGGGTGGAGCGTTTCAGGAACGCTCCACCCGCCACATTGCCCTTCTGGGTCTTAGGCCTGTTCGTCTCGCTTGCGTCGCCGCAGCAAGATCAAGCAGAAGCCGCCGCCGAGCAGGATCAATGCAGCACTCGCAATGTATCCCGGTAGTGGGCTCCCACCAGTATTTACGAGGTGGTCGTCGTGGTTTCCGCCACCGCCCCCATTCGCCGTCCATTGTGCATACAGTGCCAGATCAGTGTCGAAGGCCAAGACGGCGTTGTTGGCAAATGCCAGGCCTGATCCGTCGGGTGAAGTATTCCAGCCAGCGAAGGTGTGCCCCGCAAAGGTGAAGGCGTTTGGCCGGAGTGCCGTGGCAGTGTTCGCGCTTTGGCTCGCCATCGTGCCGCTGCCACCGTTGCTGTGGAAACTCACGGTGTGCGACGGGGCCACGGTTGACCACTGTGCGAAGAGGGTCACATCTGAGCCGAAGCCGTACGGCGCTCCGTCTGCGTAGCTGGTGCCTGTCCCGTCTGCCAGGGTGTTCCATCCGGCAAAGTAGTAGCCGGTATTGGTGAATTGGTTGGCGTTCAGCGCCGCTGGAACGCTGGAGCTTTGGTCTGCCATGGTTCCGGTGCCGCCGTTGGCGTTGAAGGTCACCGTGTGCGGGGCTGCAGGTGGAGTCCACTGTGCGAAGAGGGTCACGTCTGAGCCGAAGCCGTAGGTGGCGCCGTCTGCGTAGCTGGTGCCTGTTCCGTTTGCCAGCGTGTTCCATCCGGCGAATGTGTATGCGCCGTTGGTGAACTGGTTGGCGTTCAGTGCGGCTGGCGCGTTGGAGCTTTGGTCAGCCATGGTGCCGGTGCCGCCGTTGGCGTTGAACGTCACTGTGTGGGTGGCGGCGGGTGCATCCCACTGTGCGAAGAGGGTCACGTCTGAGCCGAAGCCGTAGGTGGCGCCGTCTGCGTAGCTGGTGCCCGTTCCGTCTGCCAGGGTGTTCCACCCTGTGAAGGCGTATGTGCCATTGGTGAAGGCATTTGTGGTCAACGCGGCGGGAACATCCGAGGTCTGGTTGGCCATGGTGCCGGTGCCGCCGTTAGCGTTGAAGGTCACCGTGTGCGGATCGCTAGCTTGCGTGACGGTGAAGCCATATTCGAAGTCGGCAGAGGTGCCGCGAATCTCATTGCCCATCGTCTGGGGAACGCCGAGTGCCATAAAGAACGTGGGTGTGCTCTGGCCTGGTTCCAGACGGATAGAGTCGGTCCAGTCGGTGAGGTTTGAGAGGAGGAATCTGCTGAGAGTCCCCTCAGTATCAAACCCTGCATAACTGACCCGAATCGGGTAACTCAGATCGTTCGTCAGGCTGCCGTATGCGCCGAGCGCTCGACCAGAAATCAAGGCTACTTCGGTGGGGCTGGGGGTCAGGTCAGAGACGAGCCCAGTGAGGTCCCAGCTGGTTTGCGGAGCCGAGGCGTCGATCGCAAAGGTGCCGACGACAAAACCAGAAATGTAGTCGGCATCATCCCACGTCTGTGGAGGCGCTTGGGCCGCCTCCACACGAACACCCACCCTGGTGTTCGTCGCGGTAATGGGAGTGCCGCCCACCGGCACGCCAACGGTGACGGTGAAGTCAAGCGTCTCGCCTGCTGCCAGCATTACACCGAAATCGCAGGACCACTCCCCGGTTTCGGTTGATATTGGATAGCTCGTGTTCAGCGATGATGCTCCTGTCACGGGGAGCGCTCCGGCTGGAACTGCGAGCCCATCGGACTCAATGACAGTGAGGTCCGGCACCCCAGTGCCGGTCATGCTGAAGTATCCGATGCTCTGCGCGGTGAGGAAGAGACACACGTCTTCGCCAATTGCATTGACGTACTGCCCGTGCAACACCTTGGCCGTACCGGCAGGCACCGCACCGACCGGCAGCGAAACGGCTTTCGCGCCGGAAGTGTTGCTGATAGTGGTGGTGACGGCAGGGGTCACGTCGACAACATTTGGGTACAGGCTGGGGTCTGGTGCAGCCAGCGCCGGAGATGCGACGATCCCTGCGCCCGATACGGCAACGACCATGCCAATAACCGCGCCAAGAATGCGTGTGGTCAAACGCATGGGTACCCTCCTCTAGACAGTTTGCCGCTTTTAGGCAACGAACATAGTGGGGGGTAAATCAGGATTATAGCACCATATGAGAGCGGTGTTCCCAAATGAGGTTTTAGGGGACGATGCGCACCGCGCCCTTGTCAGCGGATTGAGCGAATGCGGCGTAGGCACGCAACGCGTCAGAGACCTCTCGCACTCGATTCTTCGGGCGGTAACCACCGGCTGCTTCGAGGGCCGCGCGACGACGATCGAGCTCCTCCTCTGGCACGTCGAGCGAAAGTGCTCTGGTGGGAATATCGATTGAAATGATGTCGCCATCTTCAACCAGCGCAATGAGTCCACCAGCCGCAGCCTCAGGCGAGACGTGACCGATCGAGAGGCCTGACGTGCCACCTGAGAACCTGCCATCGGTGATGAGCGCGCACGCCTTCCCGAGTCCGCGGCCCTTCAAGAACGAAGTCGGATACAGCATCTCCTGCATCCCGGGGCCACCCTTCGGGCCTTCGTAGCGGATCACGACGACGTCGCCCTCAACGACCTGCTTGTTGAGAATCTTCTCTACAGCTTCATCTTGCGATTCGCACACCACAGCAGGTCCTGAGAACGTCCAGATTGATTCATCAACGCCTGCGGTCTTCACAACCGCACCATCGACGGCAATATTGCCGCGCAGCACCGCCAGGCCGCCATCTTTCGAATATGCGTGCTCGACCGAGCGGATGCAGCCGTTTTCGTCATCGAGATCCAGCGAGTTCCATCGTTCCGACTGGGAGAACGCCGTCGAGGAGCGAACGCCGCCTGGCGCGGCATGCCAGAGGTCAAATGCCTCTTCGCTCGCGGATCCGCTGCGCACATCCCATTCGTCAAGCCATTCGCCCAGCGTGCGTGCGTGTACGGTGTGCACGTTCTCGTCGAGCAGACCACCTCGGCGCAATTCACCAAGCAGCGCGGGAATGCCCCCAGCTCGGTGCACATCTTCCATGTAGTAGGTCTTGCCATTTGCGACGTTCGGGGCAACCTTTGCGAGGCAAGGAACGCGGCGTGACACCGCATCGATCTCGTCGAGGCCGAACTTCACTCCCGCTTCATGAGCCGCAGCAAGCAGGTGCAGAATCGTGTTGGTCGAACCGCCCATGGCGATGTCGAGCGCCATCGCATTCCCAAAGGCCTCGGGTGTGGCGATGTTTCGCGGAAGCACTGTTTCGTCGTTGTCTTCGTAGTAGCGTTTCGCAATGTCTACGACGAGTGCGCCAGCCTGTTCGTAGAGTGCGCGGCGTGCGGTGTGCGTGGCGAGTACCGAACCATTGCCCGGTAGCGACAGGCCGATGGCCTCGGTGAGGCAGTTCATGGAGTTTGCGGTGAACATGCCCGAGCAAGAGCCGCAGGTGGGGCAGGCAGACTCTTCGATTCGCTGCATGTCTTCATCGGAAATACTGTCGTTCACGGCGTCAGAGATCGCATCGACGAGGTCGAGGGTGCGCACCATGCCGTTTGCGAGGACCGCACGGCCTGACTCCATCGGTCCACCGGAGACGAATACGACAGGGATGTTCAGGCGGAGAGCCGCCAAGAGCATGCCCGGGGTGATCTTGTCGCAGTTCGAGATGCACACAATCGCGTCTGCACAGTGGGCGTTCACCATGTACTCGACTGAATCGGCGATCAGGTCACGAGAAGGAAGCGAGTAGAGCATGCCTCCGTGTCCCATGGCGATGCCGTCATCAACAGCGATGGTGTTGAATTCGCGGGGAATACCACCGGCTTCAAGGATCGCATCCGAGACGATTCTGCCGACTGGGGCGAGGTGCGTGTGGCCCGGCACGAACTCGGTGAACGAGTTGGCTACCGCAATGATTGGTTTTCGCCCGAGATCAGCCCCGTTGACACCAGCCGCGCGGAAGAGAGCGCGTGCGCCTGCCATATTGCGTCCGTGGGTGACTGTATGCGAGCGATATGAAACCATTACCCTAATCTACTCCGTGATGTAGAATGCGCGTGTCGCCACACCGGCGGCGGATGCACGATCTGGGATGTCGTCAGAGGAGAGTTCATGCTCAGTTTCGTCATTGCGCTTGCCGTGCTGTGTGCCGTGCTGGTGGTCCTTTTTGTTGGACTGCCAGGCTCGCGAACATCTCTCTTGCGGGGCCTGTGCGTGTGGCTGGCGGTCATTGCGGCAATCGTGTTGCTTGGCATGTCTGTGCTGATGGCACTGTCGATCCCGGCGGCAGAATCCGAGACAGCGACCCCGCCGCCCGCGCACACGGAAGCGCAGCAGCATCCGAACGCCTTGCCGCAGGGGTTCTCTTATGTGCGCGACCTCGCACCCGGTATTGAAGTGGAACTGCGGTACGCGACGACAAATAATTTCACCGGTGAGATTGTTGATGGCTACGAATCAACTGACGCCGCCATTTTGCGCACGGAAGCCGCCGAAGCTCTCGGACTTGTGCAGCGTGATCTTGAGGAAGCCGGATACGGCCTGCTGATTTATGATGCATTCAGGCCAACCCGGGCGGTGAGCTTTTTCGTTGATTGGTCGAACTCCGCTGACGAATCCACGAGAGACGAGTACTATCCGGGGCTGGAGAAACCGGGGCTCTTCCAGCTCGGCTATATCGCCGAGAAGTCCGGGCATTCCCTCGGTGGAACCGTTGATGTGACTGTGATTGATCAGCGCAGCGGGGTGCCGCTCGATATGGGAGGTGCCTTTGATTTCTTCGGGGAGCTTTCTCACTATGAGGCAGCTGGGCTGACCTCAGCGCAGATCGCCAATCGTGCAGTGCTGCATGACGCGATGATTGCGCGCGGTTTCGAACAGTATCCGCTTGAGTGGTGGCACTATTCGTTCCCAATGAAGGGAAACCCGATGCCAGAGAACTTCATCGTGCGCTAAGAAGTGTCTGTGAGCTCCCATACCCAACACATCGGGGCGCGCGCGGACCGCACAGATACGCCCGAGCCTCGGTGATGCTGCTCCGGGAGTTAAGATCAGGCTGTGGGTGTTGAACAATTCTTGCTTCGGCTTGATCGAATCGCTGGCGGACGCCAGGCAGGTGTGGCTATTTCGGCAGAGTCGCGAAGCCACCCGCGAACCCGCCGCGCATTCACCTGGATTATGTGGTTGCTGGTTGTCGAACTGTTGATCGGTCTTGCTGCCGTGGCAATCGCAGTGGGGCTCACGCTCTCGGGCGAGTCGCAACCTTTTTCAGTCTGGATGCGCACCATCGTGGTGCTTGGAATGACCGTGACTCTGTTCTATTTCGCCTGGCGTGCAGCGCAGGGGTGGATCTGGGCCTACTCGCGGCTGCGATTGTTTTCACAGATCTTTCCTGTGATCACTCTCGTGCTGGCAGCGATTCCTGGCTTGTACCCCACTTGGATGATCACCGAACAAATTGTGTTTAGCCTCATCATGATTGGAATCGCCGATTTCTTGACGAGCGATCACATGCGCGATGCCTATCGGAAGCCGGAGCAAACGCGTGATTGACCTCACAATTGATCACACTGGATCGACCCCGCCCTATGCGCAACTTCGCGAAGCGCTCATCACCAAGATTGTCGAAGGATCGCTCGCGGCGGGTACGAAACTGCCGCCGGTGCGCGCGCTCGCCACTCATCTTGGCTTGGCTGCGAACACCGTTGCCCGCAGCTATAAAGAACTTGAGGCTCAGGGCTTCGTGCAGACGCTGGGCCGCAATGGCACGCTTGTTGCGCCGCGACTTGATGATGCTTCACGTCAACTGCGCGCTCGTGAACTGACGAGCGAGTACATCGCTGCCATGTGCGCCATCGGTGTGTCGAAGCCTGAGTTGCAGAGCTACCTTGAGGGTGCGTGATTGCGCGATCGGCGCAACTCCCCAACGCGCACTGTGGCCACTCCGGCAATAATGAAGGCCGCGCCAAGCCACTGCATTCCAGTGGGCAACACGGCAAGCAACAAGATTGTCCAGAGAATTCCAAATAGCGGTTCGGAATATCCCGCGAAACTCGAAACGGTCGCGCCAAGCCGTCGTGAGGCCGCAACGCCGAGAACATAGGCGAGCACAGTTGAGAGCAGCACCATGCCGGTCACCACTATCCAGGCGGGAAACTCTCTCCCAGCGATCACGCCAGGGGCAGCGCTCACCGCGAACGGCAGCAACCCGGTGACTCCCGCGATCATCAGCACGACGGAACCAACACCAAGTCCAAGGCCCACGAACGGAATCGGTGGAATACCGTGATCTGATTGAGCCCCCATCGCGAAGTAACTTGCGTTTCCGACCGCTGCGATGAGTGCGAACAGAATGCCAAGCGGATGCAAGCCCCCACCGACGACTGCGCCGGAGACGGCGATGAGCCCAATCATCGCGAGTGCCGCGCCGATCAGTGTGAGTCCTGAGGGTGCGATCCTGGTGCGCAACCAAGACCAGAACATCAGCAGCACAGGGCCAGTGAACTCAATCAGCAGAGCCAGGCTCGGCGGAATGAACTGCACCGCAAGAAAATATGCGAGCTGGCATCCGGCCACGGCAAGCACACCAAAAATCAGCACCGAGCCCCATGCGCGGCGTACCATGCCCCACGAACCCCGCAGCATGATGAGGGTGGGGATCAGCAACACCAGGGCAGCGAGCGAAATACGAGCGGTGACTGCAGCGCCGGGAGTCCAGCCTGCTGCCATGAGTGCGCTTGCGAAGATCCCTGAGAGCGCAAAGCTTGCGGCAGAACCCACGGCCAAAAGAAACCCGAACATTGAAATGGACCGCGCTGTGCTCACCCGCTCAGTCTATGTCTCGGCTGAGTCGAACGTTGACGATACACCAGCGAAGGGCCCGACTCTCCTGCCGCAGCGGTGTGTGCGGCGAGTGAATCGGGCCCTTCTCTCCCGAAGAGTGTTCGGGCAGAGGGTCTGGCAGCGGCTAGGCGCGGAGCGTGCGCAGCGCGCCGTCGAGCTTCAGCAATTCGTCGAGCTGCGCCTGCAGCACCGAAGTTTGCTGCTCGCTTGGCAGGAACGCACCCTCTTCAAGCTGACCCCAGGGGTGGTTGATCTCGACCTGGCCGTGGGTCATCACCATGCCGAGCATGGTGACAACGGGACGAAGCGCTGCCTGTGCGCGAGTACCGCCCGAGTTGCCGCCCCAGTTCACAAACCCGACGGGCTTGCGATCCCACTCGTGCACGAGGTAATCGACGGCGTTCTTTATTGCTGGCGAGTAGCTGTGGTTGTACTCGGGGAACACGAAGAGGAACGCATCGGCTGCCGCAACGCGAGCCGACCAGTCCTTGCTGTGCTGCTGGGTGTACTGCTGCATGCTCGGGTGGTTCGGTTCATCCATAAGGGGCAGCGCGATCTCTTTGAGATCCGCGAAATCGACATCGAATCGACCGTCAGCGATGGCGACGTCTTGAGCCCACTTTGCGATGGAAAGACCAGTGCGGCCCTCTCGAACACTGCCGACTACGATCATGAGCGTTGGCTTTGACACGGGTGTGCACTCCTGTAAATACATTGACGATAGGGATCGCGCAGCCGTGGCCTCGGCCAACATGCGGCGCTCCAAAGAAGTGAAACTTACGTGACGCTTCATCTATTCCCAGTGAGAGCTGTGCAATAACTACGGGTGCACAAAAGTTGCAGAATGATTGCAACTCCTCACACCGCGACAAAGACTCCTGGACTGCGCGGTATGCTCGCCGTGTGGCCAGGCCCGACCTGGTACCAAATCACTCAAAAGAAGAGGATGTTGGATCAATGAAGATTCGTTTTGTACTCCCCGCACTGGCTGCGGCTGCTGCACTTGCCCTGACCGGCTGTGTCAACAACGCAGAATCAGAGGGAACAAGCGGTGCAAACACTGACACGAGCGGCATTCAGCCGGATTCGGCCGCAGTCGCTTTGCTTCCAGATGACATCAAGGAGCGCGGTACGCTGCGTATCGGCACCGATGCCGAGTACCCACCAAACGAGTACAAGGATGCCAGCGGCAACCCTGTCGGCTGGGGAGTTGACCTCGCGAATGCGGTCACGGCCAAGCTTGGTCTGACGCCTGAGTGGGAGATCCTTGGCTTTGACAGCATCATTCCGCGTATTCAAGAGGGCACCATCGATATGGGTTCGTCGTCGTTCACCGATACGGTCGAGCGGCAGAAGTCGGTTGACTTCGTGAACTTCCTGAACGCTGGCAGCCTCTGGGCAGCGGCAAAGGGATCGACCATCAACCCTGATGACGCGTGTGGCTTGACCATTGCGGTTCAGGCGACAACCGTGCAAGACACTGATGAATTGCCAGCGAAAGATCAGGCGTGCAAGGATGCCGGCAAGCCAGGCATCGAGGTGCTGCGCTTTGACGGACAGCCAGAGGTGACCCAGGCAGTGGTCGATGGCCGCGCGGATGCCTTCTCGGCTGACCTCCCAGTGACCGGTGACGCTGTCAGCAAGCTTTCTGACCAGCTGCAAACGGTCGGCGAGGTCTTCGATGCTGCACCATACGGTTTCGCAACGAAGAAGGACAGCCAGACCACGAAGGCAGTGCAGGCGGCTCTGCAGTCGCTCATCGATGATGGCACCTACCTCAAGATCATGAAGGGCGCTGGTATCGAATCGGGCGCCCTCACCACGGCAACGATTAACGCCGGCGAGAACTAGAGGCAAGTTCCGCATGTCGGATACAACATCGGGTGCGGGGCGAACTGCCCCGCACCCTGATTCTCTTGTCCAGGCGGAGGCCATTCAGGCCATCCGCCTACGTCACCCGTGGCGAACAGTGTTCGCAGTGGTGCTGGTGCTGATCGCGGCATTGTTCATTTATGACGCCGCATTCAACCGCACGGTGTATAACTGGGGCGAGGTCGGAAAGTATCTTTTTGATACTCGCATCATGAGTGGCGTCTGGTACACGCTGCAACTCACGGTGTACTCGATGATCATCGCCGTGATTCTTGGCGTCACCGTTGCGGTGATGCGCATGTCGCCAAACCCCGTTGTGAAATCGGTTGCCTGGGCGTATCTCTGGATCTTCCGCGGCACGCCAGTGTACGTGCAGTTGGTGTTCTGGGGCCTGGTGCCAACGATTTACAAGTCGATTTCACTGGGAATCCCGTTTACGCAGGCCGTTGCAGAAATCAATTTGAAAGACCTGCTGAGCTATTTCACACTCGCAGTGATCGGCCTTGCACTGAACGAGGCTGCCTACATGGCTGAGATTGTTCGTGCGGGATTGCTTGCTGTCGACAAGGGGCAAGACGAGGCAGCCATTGCGCTCGGTCTCGGTTGGTGGCACACGATGACTCGTGTGGTGCTGCCGCAGGCGATGCGTGTGATCATCCCACCGACTGGGAACGAAGTCATATCCATGCTGAAGACCACCTCGCTGGTTTCTGCGGTGCCAGTGACACTCGATATCTACGGTCGATCCCGCGATATTGCTGCCGTGACTTACCAGCCGGTTCCGATGCTCATTGTGGCTTCGATCTGGTACCTCGTCGTCACCTCGATCCTGATGGTCGGTCAGTACTACCTTGAACGACACTTCGCGAAGGGTGTCGGGAACCGACCCGATGTGCAGCGGCCCACGGTCGCTACGTCGACGATTGGTGTGGTGGGCCTGCTTCCCGAAGACGAGCAGTTCTCAGCTGATTCACCCCGCACGCGCGGGCAAGAACCCGGAGGTGTGTGATGACAGACAACACTCCTATGGTCAAGGCCGAGGCGATTTCGAAAGCTTACGGCTCGAATCAGGTCTTGAAGTCGATTTCGCTTGAGGTGAAGCGGGGCGAGGTGCTGTGTCTTGTGGGGCCTTCGGGCTCGGGCAAGTCCACGTTCTTGCGTTGCATCAATCATCTTGAGACGATCAATGCCGGTCGGCTCTGGGTTGATGGTGAGTTGGTCGGATACCGTCAGCACGGTGAAAAGATCTATGAGATGCATCCGAAAGAAGCGGCGCGTCAGCGCCGTGACATCGGGATGGTGTTTCAGCGCTTCAATCTGTTTCCGCACAAGACCGCACTAGAGAATGTGATGCTTGCTCCGTCGCTGCTCCGCAAGGGCAGCAAAGCGGCGTTGCAGACGCGTGCGATGGATCTGCTCGCACGGGTGGGGTTGGCGGATCGCCACGACTACTATCCGGCACATCTCTCTGGTGGACAGCAGCAGCGCGTTGCCATTGCCAGGGCCTTGGCGATGGACCCGAAGCTGATGCTCTTTGATGAGCCGACCTCGGCGCTTGACCCTGAGCTGGTTGGTGAGGTGCTTGACGTGATGAAGGGCCTTGCCGAGAGCGGTATGACGATGATTGTGGTCACCCACGAGATGGGCTTTGCGCGCGAAGTCGCCGATGAGCTGGTTTTCATGGATGGCGGAGTCGTGGTTGAGTCTGGGGATCCGACCGCCGTGCTTACGAACCCGCAGCGGGAACGAACGAAAGCGTTCCTCTCGAAGGTGCTCTAGCGCGTCTGTTCCTGAACACGGAAGATGCACGTTCCCGCGAGGGAAGCCGAAGGGCTTCTGCGGGGACGTGCATCTTTTGTTTCAGCTGGATTGCTGAGCGCGTCTCGCGCGAGGTGGCGTTATGCGTTATGCGTTGATGCCGAGATCCCGCTTGATCTTGGTGGTAGAGATGCCTTCGGTGCGGTCAAGGTAGACGACATCGCAGTAGTCCGTAAGTATCTCGAATCGGGGGTCGCCTTCCCAGTCGCCGCCCATGACCACCACGTCGATCTCGTACTTCTGCACGTCGTTGATCTTTTGATCCCACGTGTTTTCGGGAATGACCAGGTCGACGTAGCGAACCGCTTCGAGCATCTTCTTGCGTGTCTCGTAGTCGTGGTAGGTGCGTTTGCCCTTACCTTCGTTGAATTCTTCGGTGCTGAGCGCGACAACGAGGTAGTCACCTTGCTCACGCGCTCGCTGGAGGAGCCGGATGTGGCCCCAGTGCAGCAGGTCGTAGGTTCCGTACGTGAGGACTCGCTTCATGATTACGCTCCGATCAGCATGAAGGCACCGGCAACGCCGGAGACAACCGCGATGGTGAGGGCGATCCCAATCAGGACCGCGTGTACCCGGTAGAACTTCGTTGTTGCGCCCGATTCATCTCGTGCGCGTGGATCTGCAGTGACGCGCTTCCAAAACTGTGGCCAGACCAGCAGGTTGTAGGCAGCGTTGAGTAGCAGCAGGATTCCTCCGAAAACGGTCATAAGGGTAAGCCTACGATGCCTCGCTGGGTCAACGCCGAACCGGAGGCTGGTGTGCTGCCCGGCTGTTCGACGGAGGGGAATAGGCTACAGCTATGAGTGAAGTCACCTACATTGTTCGCAAATGGGTCAAGCCCGGCGATTTGAATCAGCACGGTGCCCTGTTTGGTGGGCGGCTGTTGCAGTGGGTCGATGAAGAAGCTGCGATTGTGGCAATCACTCAGCTGGGAACGATTGACGTGGTGACTCGACATATCTCGGCGATTGATTTTGTTGCGCGCGCCGATCGTGGCGATCTTCTTGAGCTTGAGTATCGGGTGACGGGGTTTGGGCGCACTTCGTTGACGTTGAGCTGTCGGGTGTTCAATACGGTCACCGGTCAAGACATTCTGCGCTTGGACAGTATGGTGTTCGTCGCAGTGGACAGCGAGGGGCATCCGGTGCAGCACGGACAGACCGAGGCGACCGCGGGCACCGAGCGCGTTCGGCACACGAATGCTTAAACCTCGCCCCTGGGTGGGGTTCGTCCGTACAACATAAATGCAACAACTGTCGTTCGGTGCTTGCGGTTGATGCGGTGCAAAGTGCATGCTTATGACAAGAACCCTGCTGAGGCGCGATTTCTCGCGCACGCGAATCGAGGAGTAGTAATGACCGAACAAGATACGACGATCGTGGTCGATGAGCGCAAAGCCGTCGACGTCGTTCGCACTCTGATGGGTGTCGGCGGTCTGCTCGCACTTGTGATTGGCGTGCTGATTCTTTTGAACCCTGTCGCTTCTGGCGCAGTCATGATGAAGTTTGTCGCTGTCTTCTTCGCGATCTACATGGTGGCAGCCGGTCTCGTGTTCATCGGTTCGATGATCTTCTCAAAGACGATGGGTGGCTGGCACCGCGTCGGCAATGCCGTGCTCGGTCTGCTCTACCTGATCGCCGGGATCATCGTGTTTGGCAACCTTGGCACCACAGCCGCCGTGCTGACCGCAGTGCTTTCGGTGTTCATCGGTATTCTCTGGATCGTTGAGGGAATCTTGGCATTCGCCTCGGTCAAGGGCAGCTCCAGCAAGGTGTGGGGCATCATCTACGGCATCATCAGCATCCTCGCTGGCTTGGTGCTGATCATCACCCCGCTCGTTGCAGCCGTCACTCTGTGGATCCTGATCGGCGCTTCGATGGTGGTGATGGGCATCGTGCAGATCGTGCGCGCATTCTCCGTAAAGGTTCCGAAGTAACCTTTGCCTCTGGGCAATCACACCCCCGAGTTCGCCGACATTCGTGTCGGGGAGCCGGGGGTGTGGTTGTTTCGGAGGTCACTATTGCTGTCGTGGATCAGCTTCCGGCTTGCAAGCTTTCGCCACTGATCGCAGCGTCGCTCAGCACCAGGGCGATGTACTTTCTTAGCACTGGAAGTGCGGCGGAGCCGGTGTTGAACTGCACCGCGACGAAGGGGCTTGATTCAATCAGCTTGAGCGCGTCCAGCGCGGGCATGATGGCACCCTTGGCCTGTTCGCGGCGGTCTTTCGGGTGCGCGAGGCGAAGCTCTTCCATCGAGGTGAAGAGGGGAAGCACGGGTTGACCCTTGGTCGAGCGGATCGTGCGCACGTGGGTTGACTTTTTCTTTTGTGTGCCCGTCACGTCGGCAACAAGGTAGCCTTCGCGAAGCGAACTCAGAAACGCGGCAAGGCGATCGTAATCAGGCTCTGCCTGCAGGGTGCGAAGTGCATCGCGCACCTCTTCGTTCACATAGTCTGCTGTGATGCCCTCGGGGATCTGCGCTTCAGCCATGCAAATAGCCTAGCTGGTGACTGAAATCACTCGTCGTCGAGGCCGCGTGCGTGCAGCGCAGCGCCGGTCTGCTTCGCATGGGCGATGGTGCGCAGCACAAAAGGAATCACGAGGGCCCGCGGATCGCGTTCAAGGCCCCGGGCCTTGGCTGCCTCTCGGGTCTCTGCCGCGAGTTCGTATGCCAGAGGCAATGAGCGGATCGCGAGAGCGAAGGTGAGTGACACTCGCTCTGGCGAGACTCCGAGGGGCCGGAACGGGCGCAGGAGCCACACAATTGTGGCTTGCATATCGTCAGTGGCGGTGCTCGCAGTCACAGCGCTCGCCGCGAGGATCAGAGCGAAGAGCCCTGAGACGACGGCGATCCCGTGCGCCCAGCCAGATTGCCAGCTTTGAAAGGCGAAGAGGAGTGCGCCTACGATCGCGAAGCCTCGGATGAGACGCAAGAACTCGTTGCCGCGCAACCCTGCGACGAGTGCAAGCACGACGCTGAGTGCGAGGGCGGAGATGCCAACTGGCCAGGTGCGAAATGCAACGATGACGCCGCCGAGCACAAGGAGTGCCAAGAGTTTTGCGCCGGGTCTGAGGCGGTGCAGCAGCGAGTTTCCTGGGCGGTAGACGCCTGGGGCCGGTGAGATCATGGCAGTTGTCAGCCGGTGACGCTGGCGCGGTAGTTGTCGATTGCGGCGCTTGGGTCGCCGGTCTCAGCGCTGTCACAGGCGACGGCTCCATCGGCAATGACTATGACTCGGTCGCATCGGGCGGCGAGATCGAGATCGTGGGTAGCGATGATGACTTGCTGAGGGAGGGAGAGCAGCAGTTGTGAGACAGTGCGGCTGTTTTTTAGGTCGAGCAGAGTCGTGGGTTCGTCTGCGACGAGGATCGCAGGGCGCGTGGCGAGTATTGAAGCGAGGGCGAGCATTTGCTTTTGCCCGCCTGAGAGCGTGTGTACGCTGCGATCTGCCAGGTGGTCGAGGCCGTATGTGGCAAGTGCGTCGTGGGCGGCACGAAGTCGCTCGGCCTTGTCGGGGTGCGTTTTGCGCAATGAGAGGGCAACGTCTTCACGCACGGTGGGCATGACGAGTTGCGCGGCTGGATCGGTGAAGACAAAGCCGACGAGCCTGCGCACCGCACCGCCGTCGCGCACCGTGTCGAGCGGCTGCTCGTCGGTGTCGGTGCGTTTCGGCGTGTGCGGTGCGGTTGAATCGCTTGGAACGCTGATGGTGACGGTGCCTGAGCTGGGTGCAACGAGGCCGTTGATCATGCGAGCGAGCGAAGACTTCCCCGAACCGTTTGCGCCGATAAGGGCGATCCGCTGTTCGGTGAGTGTGAGCGTGATGGGGTGCAGCACGCGCACCTCGCCCGTGGGCGTTGGTGCGGTGAAGGCTGCACGGTCGAATTGGATCACTGGGCCGATTCTACTGGCGCTGACTGGCTTGGGTTTGCTGGTGCTGGGTGGCTTGCTTCAGCTGGTGCGCCAATTGCGGCTGTGCTCTTGCGGGGGAGCAGGTCGGGGAAGGCGCGGTGCACTGCTGCTGCCACGATTGCGGTGAGGGCCATCTTTGCGGTGTCGAGCGGGACGAAGCTGAGGTTGAAGATGAACGCCGCGTTGACGGTCATGTCTGCGCGCCAGGCGAGGCCGAGCACTCCGAGCGAGTACACAAAGAGGGCGTTGCTCACGAATGCGGCGACGAAAATCAGCACGGTGTCGAGTGCGACCGCGCGACGTGGCAGGCGGGTGACGATGAACCCGGTGAGCCAGGCTGCCAGCGGCATGCCGATCAGGTAGCCGACGGTGGGTCCGGCGAAGGGCGCCAGTCCTGCTGCGCCACCGGCGAAGACGGGGAGTCCGATTGCGCCAAGCGCGAGGTAGAGCAGCACCGAGAGGAGACCGCGGCTCGCGCCGAGTGCCGCACCGGCGAGGAGCACTGCGAATGTTTGCAGGGTAACGGGAGCTGCTCCAATGGGGATCGCGATCACGGAGCTTGCCGCGATCAGAGCCGCAAAGCCTGCGATCAGGGCCAGGTCGGTCGAGGTGCGGCGGCGGGGAGTGCGAGTCATGTGGTCCTCAGAAGGTCAGTAAACGGTCGAACCTGAACAGTGTTCGGGTGAATGGTGTTCAGGTTAGCGGTAAGGTTGCGGAATGCGCAACACACGAGCAGACGTTATCGATGCGGCGTTGCGTGTGCTCGATGAACACGGACTCGAATTCTGCTCGATGCGACGAGTCGCCAGCGCACTCGATGTGCAACCGAGTGCGCTCTACCACCACGTACCGAACAAGCAGACTCTGCTCGCCCTGATGGCAGACGAGATCGTGCGTGGCGTGAACGGAACCACACCCGCAGCGCTGTGCCGATCCCTGCGCTCGGCGCTGCTCTCAATTCGCGATGGAGCCGATGTCGTCGCAACCGCCTCCGCCTTCCGGCTCGGGGCATCAGCGGTCGAAGCGCAACTCGCAGATATGGTCGGCGCTGATGGTGCCCGTACCCTGCTGCTCTACGCATTCGGGCAAGCGCAGGCAACTCAAACGCAATTGCAAGCACACGCGATCGGCGCGCTGCCAGACGAGCAGGATCCTCGTCGTGATCTCGCGGGAGAACTTCAAGCGAGCTTCGACCGCGGAATCGCGATCATTCTGCACGGTGTCACCGTCAACGACTAGCTCGTCTCTGCGAAATCCGGTGCGCTGGCAAGGAAGCATCGCACACGAGCGAAGCAACTTCGCGGTTCGCCTCGCTAGAACAGGGTGTTGAGGTTCTGCATGCCACGCATGGCGTCGTAGTCGAGCACGACGCAACGAATCCCACGGTCCTCAGCGAGTGTGCGCGCCTGCGGCTTGATTTCTTGCGCCGCAAAGACACCCTGCACTGGCGCAAGGCGAGGGTCGCGATTCATCAACTCGAGGTAGCGGGTGAGCTGTTCAACACCGTCAATCTCGCCCCGACGCTTGATCTCAACCGCAACTGATTCGCCCGCTGCGTCTCGGGCAAGAATGTCGACCGGACCAATCGCGGTCATGTATTCGCGCCTCACGAGCGTGTGGCCATCGCCCAAAAGCTCGATCTGCTCGGCAAGGAGCTCCTGCAAGTGGGCTTCGACACCGTCTTTGATGAGACCCGGGTCCACACCGAGATCGTGTGAACTATCGTGCAGAATCTCGAAGAGCGACACCACGAGACGATCGGCGGTTTTCGCGTGCGTCACCTGCCACACCTCCGTGACCCCAGCTTCGCGCTGTTCCTCATCGGGATCGAGCGGCGAAAGCGAGCAGGGCGGACTCATCCAGTTCAGCGGCTTGTAGGAGCCACCATCGCTGTGCACGAGGATCGATCCATCGTTCTTCAGCATGAGCACACGCGTTGCCCGAGGCAAGTGCGCGCTCAAGCGGCCCGCATAGTTGACGGAACAATCTGCTACCACGATTCGCACCCAGACAGCCTACCGCCTGGGCCTGTTGCGGAGCGCTACCGCTTCGCGGGTTCGCGAGTCACCCCGGCGAAGATCAGCGCGATCACCACGAACAGCGGAAGCACCAGGAAGGCCGAAAGCAAGCCGATCGCTTCACCGAGCACTCCAAATGCCATCGGACCGAGCAGCATCGAGGTGTATCCGATCGCAGACACCGCGGCAACGTCGCGCGCGGCAGTCTCGTGGCGATCCGCTGCGGCAGAGATCGTGATCGGCCAGCACACGCCAGAGCCAAGCCCCCAAATAATCGTGCCGATCACCATCGCTGGGGTGCCAGGCACGAGCGACACGGTGAGCACGCCTATTGCGGCAACCGCAAGGCTTGTGCGCAACACAAGCACTCGGCTGAAGCGCATCAGCAGTGCCGAACCGGCAAGCCGGGCAGTGACCACCGCTCCATAGAACAACCCCAGCATGAGCGCGCCGAACTCATTCGAGACTCCGCGCCCATCAACAAGAGCAAGCGGGAGCCAGTCTGCTGGCGAACCCTCGACGAGGCCGGCAGAGAGCGTGATGAGGCCGATGAGCAGCACACGAGGATCACGCCAGGGGCTGTAGCGCGCGGAAGCCGCGCGGGAAGGCTGTGGGGATTTGGCTGAGACAGCGCTGCTGTGCGGTGAATCGCCGGTCGTGCCAGCGGGCACCACCGGGATCGAACCCGTAACCGTGGCCAGTTCGTCCCCGGCGGGGGATTCGATGATGGGGATTGGCCCTGTCGTGACAAGCGGGGCGGGAACGCTCGGCGATCGCAACGCGTCCTCGTTCATCGGCACCATCTTGAGCGCGAAGAATCCGCCGATGCCAATCAGCAGGGCGACTCCAATGAAGTGCGGTTGCAGTGCCACTTTGAGCATTTCAGCGCTTGCACCGATTGCCATCGACGACATCGAGCCGATGCTGTAGAACGCATGCATCAGCGGCAGTCTCGGCTTGTGGAACACCCGCTCGGCATTTGCGCCGCTCACATTCATCGCCACATCTGCCGCACTGAAGCACAGGCCGTAGACATAGAGGGCGGCAATGCCCAGAGGCATCAGCCCGGCAACCATGAATATCACGGTGCACGGCAAGGCCACCACCTGCACGGCAATCGTGAAGGCCATCATGCGCCGCGGACCGAAGCGCTCGACGGCTCGTGCAGACAGCACCATGCCAGTCAGGCTGCCTGCGGCGAGGCACAGTCCGTAGATGCTCATTTGCAGGGTGCTTGCATCGAGTGCATCTCGCAGCGAAGGCAATCGGCTCAGCCAGGTGCCAAAACCGAAACCCATCAAGAAGAAGATGATGAGGATTGCTCGGATCCAACGCACGGTCGTTGCGTGCTCAATTGGCGTCTGCGCGTTCACGTACAGAGTCTACGGGAGCAGGGGTGAATTCACAGGTTCGAGAGAATTGGAATGCCAAATTGTGCGCAAAACGTGCAGAGAGCGAATAGCATAGCGACGTGTGTCCAGAATCCGCAGCAGGTATTGAAGGTCTCGCCGACCGATCGATCACGGTGTATCAGCAGAACGACCTCGCTCGCACGGGCGTGAGGGGCGTCGACGGCAAGCTTGGAATGGCTGCGCGCGTGCGCGCCTACGGTGGCATCCTCGTGATTGGTGTGAGTGGGAGCGGGAGCGAGTTTGAACGTCGCCCGCTTCGCCCGGGCCTGCCTACAATCGACATTATTTTCGTGCAAGAAGGCGAGTTCTCATACCTCGAAGAGGGAACATGGATCTCTTCCCGCGGCCCACTCATGATTGCGCCGAGCGGACTGCCGAACCGAGTTCGTTTCAATAGCGACTGGAAGTTTGTCGTTGCGCGGGTTCCCCGCCAGATGCTCATTCCATTCGTGCCGATGCTTTCTGACGAAGTCCGCATTTACACCGAATTGACTGTGCCCGAGAAGTCGATGGAGGCGTTTCTGGAGCAGTCAGTCGCCAGCGAGCAAGAGGTCACTGAAGGAGACAGCCACACAGTTGACCGCATGGTGCTCGAAATGGTTGGCTCGATGCTCCGCGGGCGGCAGGGAGAGGCACTTCCAAAGGGATCTCCGCACGCCGCATTGCGTGACCGTGTCATGATCCAAATCGCATCCCAGGCGATGAACTCGCAGCTCGATCCCGCTCGCTTGGCGCGTGAAGCTGGCGTATCGCTGCGTCATTTGCAGGCAGTGTTTTCGCAAGCAGGCACCTCGGTTGCCGGTGAGATTCGAAGGGAACGGGCCAGGATCGCCCGTTCTACCCTGCAGGATTCTCGCTTCGATGACCAAAGCGTCGAAGAGGTTGCACAGCAATCCGGATTCGGTTCGAGCGTCAGCATGAGGCGCGCGCTCGAAGACATTTATCGTTTGAGCCCGCGAGAACTTCGTAATCGCCGGGCCTGAGGCGAGCGTCCCCACCACTCACCCACTCCCGATCTCGCACCTCCAATCGCCTGCGCGACCCCACACTCATGCGGGCCTGCCCTCGGCACCCCCGCGCTCTTCTGAAACGTGATGCACGTACTCGGTGCCAGATCCTGGGAACGAGTGTGCGGCGCGACACATGAGTACGCCCATCCGTTCGACTCAGAACTGCCTCATCGCGCAGATTTCACTCAGTTTGCGAGTGCATTTTGTCGAAAGCTCGAGCGAGCAAGATGCACACCTTACGCTCTACTTCAATGGGTGCTGCTGGTATCTGTTGACTCAGCACACATCGACGCACCCAGCAGCAGTGTAGTGTTCGACGGCGCCTCTTTGCCCCGAACGCCGAATACACGGATGATCGGAAGTGGAATCAAATGAACGCTCTCACCAAACGAGCAACCATACGTACCGTGAAACTGGGCGCACTCGTAGCAGTGTCGGCACTGGTGATGAGCGGGTGCGCGGCGGGATCCAGCGCTGGAACGAAGACCGAAAGTGCCATTCAAGCGGCTGAGTTTCCAGAAGTGTACGCGCAGGAAGTCAGCTGGGAACAGTGCGGGTCGAAGTTTCAATTGCGCGATGACATCGAAGAGTACGCGCTCGAACGTGGCGGTGATGTCACTGGATTGCGCTGCGCCAAGATCGAAGCTCCGCTCGATTGGAACGACCCGAGTAACACAGACACGATTGAGCTTGCAGTCACCCACATCCCCTCCACCGGGGACAAGCCCCTCGGCACCCTGCTCAGCAACCCTGGCGGACCTGGTGCTTCGGGTATTGATTTCATCCTCGGCATGACCGGAGTCGAGAGCTTCAAGGAAATCCGCGACAACTATGACTTGCTGGGCTTTGATCCGCGCGGGATCGCCCGAAGCAGTGCGGTCAGCTGTGAGAGCGACACTGAGCTCTTCGAACTGCAGATTGCGCTGTGCGCCGAAGAGAACCCACTCGCACTCTCGATGGGAACGGCACAGGTCGCGCGGGATATGGAACTCATGCGGCACCTCATTGGTGACTCAGTGATGAACTACACCGGCTTCTCGTATGGCACCGTCATCGGAGCCAGCTACGCAACTCTCTTCCCAGAGCATGTGGGCAGGATCATGCTTGATAGCGCCTGGCCAAGTGACTGGTCAAGCCCGCTGGGCTCGTATCTGCAGAGCGAGGCGATCGCGCACGCGAAGCGGGATCTGATTGAAGGCTGCGAAAGTGACTACGCCGTGCAGAACTGCTTGATCAACAGTGAAGAGGCGCTGCTGCAAAAGCTGACGGAGCTTGATGAGGTTCCTCTGATCGCCTCAGACGGAACTGAGCTAGACGGATCGATGCTGACTGGTTACCTCACTACAGCGCTCTATCAAGCCCCGAGCGGGCGCAGTGCCGTGCTTGAAGTGTTCGGTCGTGTACTAGTCGGTGAGCAAAGCGCGGTAGACGAGGTCGCCGAGGCAATGGCGGGCGGTGGGAGCAAGGTCGGCTTGAGCGGCATGATCGTGCGCTGCCTCTCGACACCGCAGGACCCCAACTTGATCGGGTTGTACAACTACATCACTGAGCACGGGCTGCCAGAAGCACTTGGCGGCCCCGAGATCAACGACGAGACACTCAGCGAGCTCTTCGATCTCAAGTGCGAGGCGCTCCCAGACAGCAGTCAGGACTACCTGAGCTTCGTGAATAAGAGTGATGCTCCGATCCTCGTCTATGGAATCACCGGAGATCACGCAACACCATATGAGGGCGCTCGAAAGCTGGTTGAAGAACTGGGCAATGCCACCCTCGTCACCCTTGAGGGCAGTGGCCACATTGCAACGTTCCAGGATCGATCGACCTGTGCTGACGACATTGCAAGGAACTATCTGCTTCGCGGTGAGCTGCCTGCAAAGAACACTGTCTGCACCGACGACTGACGGCTGAAGGTCGACGGCTCAGCGGCAGGCCTCTGACTGCCTGCCGCTGAGCCGCGCGCCCCCCCAGGTGTGCAGCGTAAGGAGCTAGACGCCGAGCCGCACCCAGCGTTCGCCGCGAGCGCGCAGACCCAGGGTGACAAATCGTGCCAGCATGAACACGATCGTGAACGATGCAGTGAGCGCCACGAGCGCGATCGTGCCGCTCGGCATCACGACCGTTGTCGCCCACAGCACGGGGATGTAGACAGCGAGATTCACCAGACTTGTCCACGCAAGGTATCTGGCGTCTCCCGCGCCCATCAGCACCCCGTCGAGCACGAACACCACTCCGCCAAGGGGCAACGAAATCCCGAGCACAAGCAGTGCAGCCGGCAAGATATCGAGCACCTGCTGATCGCTCGTGAAGATTCGGCCAAGGATCGGACTCGTCGCGGCGAGGAGCACACCGATTCCGGCGCCGCATGCCACACCCCAGAAGAGCGTTCTTCGCAGCACCGCCTTTGCGCGCGCAGCATTCCCTGCGCCCAGCGCATCGCCAGTGAGGGCCTGCGCTGCGATAGCGAGCGCATCAAGCGCAAACGCGGCGGTCGAGAAGATCGTAAAGATCACTTGGTAGCCAGCTGTCGCGACAGTGCCGTGGCTCGCGGCCGCTGCCACCGTGAGTAGCAGTGCTGCGCGCAATCCGATTGTGCGCAGAAACAACCAGCCGCCGCTTCTGCCCGCATGACCAAGCCCGTCACGGTGCGGGAGGAGGCCAACGCCCTGGTTCCGCGCATGCACGGCCACCACCACGACATAGACGAGAACCATCGCCCATTGCGCCGCGACCGTTCCCCACGCGCTTCCGGCGATCCCACCCTCAAGTCCATAAATGAACCACCAATTGAGCAGCGCATTCGCTGTGAATCCCAGCGTCGCGATGTAGAGCGGGGTGCGAGTGTCTTGCAGGCCTCTGAGCAGACCGGTCGCCGCAAACACCACCAGCATGGCGGGCAGGCCAGCGCACGAAATGGTGAGGTAGATCCTTGCCTGCTCTGCAACTGCTGCATCGACGCCGAATAGCGCAATCAGCGGTGAGCTTGCTGCCCAGAGCACTACGCCGAGCACGGCGCCAATACCAAGGGCAAGCCACAGCCCGTCGATTCCGGCTTGCACCGCCCCGGGCAGGTCTCCGGCACCGCGTCTGCGTGCCACGAGGGGAGTGGTTGAGTAGGCGAGAAAGATCATCAAACCGACGGCGGTTTGCAGCACTGTGCTGGCAATCGCCAGCCCGGCGAGTGGAGTCGCGCCAAGATGGCCGACGAGTGCAGAATCGACGATGAGAAACAGTGGTTCCGCAATCAGTGCACCGAGTGCTGGCACTGCAAGGGCCGCAATGCTGCGGTCAATCGCCTTGCGGTTTCGGCGTCGCTCGCTCATCTGCTCATTCACCTCTTAACCGTATCGGTGGGGCGTAATAAGCTGAAGCGTATGACCGAGACAGCAGCTTCAGCTCCAGGCACCTACGGACCGGCAGGCATCGACCTCTCTGAACTCGATGCTTCGGTGCGACCGCAAGACGATCTGTTCCGCCATATGAATGGCAAGTGGATCGCACGCACCGAGATCCCGGCAGACAAGGCCCGCTACGGCTCGTTTGCCGTACTGGCAGAGAACGCAGAAGCCGCTGTTCGCGACATCATCACGGGAATGCCCGCACCGGCAGCAGGACTGATTGGCGGTGCTGCGAGTGCAGATTCAGGCATCGCACACGACGATGAGGCTGACAAGATTGCGGCACTGTATGCGAGCTTCATGGATACCGAGCGCGCCGACGCGCTTGGAGCGGACCCAATTCAAGGGGATCTGCAACGTGCGCGTCAGGTTTCCTCAGTAGACGAGCTCATTCAGCTTGTCGCCGAGCTTGAGCGCCAGGGGCTTGGCGGCTTCTACGGCATGGGTGTGGACAATGATCCGGGTGATCCCACACGGTACATCGTGTTCGTGATGCAGGGCGGGCTCGGCCTCCCAGATGAGTCCTACTACAGCGATGAGCAGTTTGCCGAGATTCGCGAGGCCTACCGTGCCCACATTGCTCGGATGCTTCAGCTTGCTGGATGCGCTGCCGACGAAGCGAGTCGATTCGCGGAGCTGTCTTATGGCCTTGAGTCGCGTATCGCTGAGTCGCACTGGGATCGGGTGGCGAGTCGCGACATTCAAAAGCTCTACAACCTGCGCACCTTCGCCGAGTTGCAAGAGCTCACTCCCGCGATTGACTGGGCGGCATATTTGCGCACGGCGGGCGCCCCTGAGGCTGCCTTCGCCGAGGTCGTGGTGGGTCAACCGGATGCGGTGGCTGGGCTTGCGGCGTTGCTCGTTGACGATGAGATTGAGGCGTGGCGGGCATGGCTGGTGTGGCAGATCGTGCGCGGATCGGCGGCGCTGCTGAGCCAGGAGATTTCACGGGCGAATTTTGAGTTCTACGGGACTGCGCTGACGGGAGCGACCGAGCAGCGCGAGCGTTGGCGCCGGGGCGTCTCGTTTGTCGAGGGTGCTGTGGGAGAGGCAGTCGGCCGTCTCTACGTCGCGAAGCACTTCGACGAGTCGTCGAAGGCATCGATGGATGTGCTGGTTGGGAACCTCGTTGAAGCGTACCGGCAGTCAATTCTGGCGCTCGATTGGATGGGTGAAGCAACCAAGCAGCGTGCGCTTGAAAAACTCGCCAAGTTCACCCCGAAGGTGGGGTACCCGGCGAAGTGGCGTGACTATTCGGCGCTTGCTGTCGATGCGGCAGATTTGCTGGGGAACTCTCGTCGCGTGGCTGAGATGGAGTTCGATCGTGAACTCGGCAAGGTGGGCAAAGCGATTGATCGTGATGAGTGGTTTATGACTCCGCAGACGGTCAATGCGTACTATAACCCCGGGTTCAACGAGATTGTGTTTCCGGCAGCGATCCTGCAGCCGCCGTTCTTTGATGCTGCGTGGGACGACGCCGCGAACTATGGCGCGATTGGGGCCGTGATCGGCCACGAGATTGGGCACGGCTTTGATGACCAGGGCTCGCAATACGACGGTGATGGCAAGCTCACCGACTGGTGGACCGCTGAGGATCGCCAGGCCTTCGAAGCGCGCACCTCGGCGCTGATCGCTCAATACAATGCGCTTTCGCCAGAGGGCGCCGAGGGTCAGACCGTGAACGGTGAACTCACTATCGGTGAGAACATTGGTGATCTTTCGGGTCTTGAGATCGCGTGGAAGGCGTATGTGATCTCGCTCAATGGTGCCGAGTCGCCAGTTGTTGAGGGGTTGACGGGCGCCGAACGCTTCTTCCTGGCGTGGGCGCAGGCGTGGCAGCAGAAGTCGCGACCTGCCGAGACGGTTCGCTTGCTCACGATTGATCCGCACTCGCCGAATGAGTTTCGCTGCAATCAGATTGTTGCGAACCTGGCGCCGTTCCATGAGGCCTTTGCGACGAAACCCGGTGACGGACTGTGGCTCGACCCTGAAGAGCGCGTCGCGATCTGGTAGCCCGGGGCACCGCTTGGGGTTCAGCGAGCGGTGCTGCATATGCTCCCAGCTACGCTGAGTGTGTGTGGATGAGGTCTGTGCGCGCTGGGATAGCGCGAGTGTTTTGGTGGCTTTCGCCTTGGAAGCTGGTTCGTGAAGCCGAGCCGGTTCCGGGGCCGCGGCTGCTCATTGGCGCGCCTCACACCTCGAACTTTGATTTCATACTGATGCTCGGGATCGCTTGGGATGCGCGCATGCGCATTCACTGGCTTGGCAAACAAGAGCTCTTTCGAGGGATCGCTGGCCCCCTGATGCGTGCGCTCGGGGGGATCGCGGTGGATCGATCCAACGCTTCCGGAGTGGTGGAGGCGGTCGTGAAGAAAGCACAAACGACCGATCGCTTCTTGCTCGTCGTCACCCCGGAAGGGACCCGCCAGGGCAAGGGCTGGCGCAGCGGCTTCTATCGAATCGCGATGGCAGCACACCTGCCAGTCACGCTCGGCTATGCCGACGGGGCAACCAAGACCGCCGGGCTCGGGGAGACGCTCACCCTCACCGGTGATGTGGTTGCAGATATGGATCGCGTGCGCGCGTTCTATCGAGACAAAACCGGCGTGCGGCCCGAGTATCGCACTGAACCACGGTTGCAAGATGAAGCGGGACTTGCCAAGCAGTTCGAGAACTAGGCTGCGGCGCTGGATTGAGCCGTGCCAGGGGCGAGCGAGCATTTCGCAGGATGCTGCCCCGCGCCCAACCAGCGTGCGAATGCTGTCGGAGGTCCCCGTTAGAGTGCCCATATTCCCGCACTGAAGCGAAGGAGCACCCATGCAGCACGCCACCGCCCTTGTCTCCACTGCGCTGGCGGCAGCCACCGTCTCCGATGATGCCTTCGCCGCGGCGACCGCGCTCCTCGCCACCCGTATCGACCCCCGTGCCGGTCAGGGAGATATTCGAGACGATCCTGAGGCCCCTCAGGTACTTGAACAGTGGTGCGACCACGCCAGCGTTCGAGTCCCAGACCTGAGTGTGTGGCAGATGAGCTGTCAGATTCACCAGTTCTTCGATCCAGAGCGTGGCCGCGTGCTGCCAGCACACTGGCCCTGGGACACTCGAGAGCGAATTCTTGGGCGCATCGCTCAATTGCAGTCCCGAGCTGAATGGTGTGAGCCGCTGCGCGAAGCGCTCGCGCGCCCAAGCTCATCGTTTCTCGACGCTATCGCATGCTGTGCGGCGTCGCGGCTCGGTCGACAGGCCTGGCCGGTGCTGTGGCAGTACCTCACTGAGCATGTCGATGACGGTCATGCCTGGGGTGCCGCTTCTGCGACGCTTACGGGCCCCTGGCTGCCTGACTATCTCGACCTCGCACGTCGAGTGCTCACCACAGACGACACGGCTTCCGCGCGAGGGATCGGCCGAAGCCTGCTGCGTGTGCATGTGTGGCGAGAAGTGCTGGGCACACTCGCGCGACACCCCGGTCACGGCATCGATCTCATTGAGCACGCACTGCAATTGCCAGATACGGAGCTTCGTCTGCTCGCTGCAGAACTCCTATTGCGCAATTGTCGAGGCGGGAGGTTGCCACCAGACACCCACAACTTCGTGCGAGAGCACGTGCGTGACGAGGGCGACCCCGCCGTAAAAGAGCTGATGCGTCTGGCGTTAGCCCGCGTGTGACACGCTTGCGGCGTGCTCCTGGCAGAAGCCACCCTGGTGCTTCTCGCAGACCACAAAACGAGCGCGGCAACTGCGGTCAGCGCAGTCGCTGAGCTGGTTCGATGTCTCGCCACAGAGTGCGCAGTGGCCGAGCACAGCGGCACCCGCTGCGAAATCCATCGTCTCCCGGCCGTCAAACACCGCGAGCGAGCCTTCCCACAGGCCGTCATTGCCGAAGGCCTCACCGTAGCGAACGATACCGCCATCAATCTGGTAGACCTCGTTGAAGCCACGATTCTTCATCGCAACAGAAAGAATTTCGCAGCGAATGCCACCCGTGCAGTAGGTAACGACCGGCTTATCCTTCAAATCGTCAAAGACACCCGATTCAATCTGCTCAATGAATCCGTGCGTGGTGCGCACATCTGGCACCACCGCGTTCTTGAACCGGCCAATCTCGGCCTCCCACGCATTCCGTCCATCGAAAAAGACCACATCGTCACCGCGTGCCGCCACGAGGTCGTTGACCGCCTGCGGGCTCAAATGCACGCCGCCGCCGACGACACCGCGTTCATTCACCTCGGTTTCTTCTGGAATGCCAAAAGCCACCAGCTCATCGCGCACCTTCACGCTGAGCTTCGGGAAATCGATGATGCGTTTCCAAGGTGCGCGACGATCCTCGCCCTTCAACATCTCTGGCGCAGAAGCAACGTACCCGGTGCCGCTGCTCCACTTCACATCAAGACCCTTGAACGGGCCGTACTCCTTGGTGCGCTTGAGGTAGCGCTTGCAAGCATCGATCTCTCCGCCGACAGTCCCATTGATGCCATGCTTCGAGATGATGATTCGGCCGCGCAGCCCAAGCGATTCGCAGAGTTCGCGCTGCCAGAGGCGCACGGCCTCGGGGTCAGCGATAGGAGCGAACGAGTAGTAGAGCAGAATCTTTGGATCAGACACCCCTCAATGGTACGCGTGACTTGCTGTGGGTGCGATCCTTGTCCCGATTCTGGTCAAGGCATCGAACGCAAGCTGGTCTGCCAGGAACCCTGAGGGTTACTGCGCTGAGGAGGAGACGCGCTGTTCGTCGGCCTCACGGGCAACATCGATTCGACGCTGCTGCTCTGGAGAGCGTTGCAGGGCCGGAACGACTTCGTGCTGATCGGTGACGATCACGACATCGTGGTCAACATGGTCGGCCATAGCGTGCACGGTATCGATGAAGTCGCGGCGGCGAATCGCATCAAGGATGCGGGCGTGGTCGCGCTCCATCTCGCTGGCCGTCGCCACATTTGCGAGGCGGCCACGGTGCGCAGGGGTGCGCAGCTGGTCGTTTGTGCCGGCGTACAGCGAAGCAAGCAGGCGGTTCTTCGCCGCATCGAAGATCAGGCGGTGGAACCTGCTATCAAAGGCCGAAGCCTCAGAACCGCTCATCAGCACCGGGCAGCGCGTGCAGCCCTTTTCTTCAATCGCGGCCTGCTCAAGCGCGGCCAAATCTTCGTCGGTGCGATGCAGAGCAGCCTGTTGAGCTGCCTCGATCTCCAGCGCTCGACGGTAGCTCAGAATCTCTTCAAGCGTGAAGTCATTCAAGAACTCGTTCAGCAGCGTGCTGGTGGGAGCCGCCGAACGCACGAAGGTGCCCCGCCCGGGCAGCGTCTCAAGCATGCCGATCGAAGCGAGTGAACGAACTGCCTCACGCACGGTGCTGCGACCCACGCCGATCTGTTCGGCAAGCTCAGGCTCGATTGGAATGCGGCTCCCTACGGGCCACGCGCCAGTCGTGATGTGCCGACGAAGATACGCCAGGGTCGATCGAGCCCGGTCGGAGCCGGTTGTCGTCCTGATTGCCACGTTCCGCCTCCCAAAGAATGATGTGACCGCAGGCCTCATCGCGCGCGGAATTGGACTCCAGTATAGCGAGCACAAGTGACGCGACCGTTCGCCAGTGGAGAAGGCTTGAGCATTTACCTAGAGCGGGCAGAGATCGTAGGCTGTGACTGACCACTCTTTGGCGCGAGAAAGGCAAGTGATGACTGAATTGAACCGTGGCAGGATCGATCCGTTCGTGGCCGTTGATGCGGTGCGGCAGGTGCCGAGCTTCACCTTGACCAGCACCGACATGCGCGAGGGTGAACCGCTGCCAGCGGCTGTGTACGACGCTCCCTCCGGTGGCGAAGACCGCTCCCCGCAGCTGAGCTGGTCGGGGGCTCCAAGTAATACGAAAAGCTATGTGGTCACCTGCTTTGACCCAGACGCTCCCACCGGTTCCGGTTTCTGGCATTGGGCCGTGGCGAACATTCCGGCAAGCGTCACCTCGCTTGAAGCTGGGGCAGGCAATCCCGCCCGCGGACTGCTGCCACTCGGAGCGATCACGATGCCGAATGAGGCACGCGTTTCCGCGTTCATCGGGGCTGGCCCACCAGAGGGTACGGGCGTGCACCACTACTGGTTCAACGTGTTCGCGCTCGACGTCGAGAAGATCGAGATCAATGAGCAGGCAACGCCCGCAGTGCTCGGCTTCATGATGCGAAACGCGGTACTGGCTCGTGCGAGCCTCGTTGCTACCGGCGAGTATGCGGCAAGCCGTTAGGAAACTGCGCGGCTGATCCCGCGAGCCAAGCGACTTCACACAACTTTCGCTCCTACAGTTAGATCATGAGTGCTGAACTCGATCACTGGGACGCTGTTGCCGACATTGCTGCCGCACGTGTTGCCGCCTGGATAGCCACCCTCGCAGATGATCCAGGGAGTTCGGCCACAGCAAGTCTGGTCGGAGACGATGCTCACGCTGCATTTCGGAGTGACCTCATTGAAGGCTCCCGCAAGGATTCGGACAGTTTCGGGTTCACCAGGCGCCTGCTTGACGCGGTCGTAGGAGCGAGCGATCCCTTTAACGCGGCGCTCGGGTTGCGCGAGGTGTCACGGGATCTCCCGCAGTCGATGCCGGTGGTCGAGCGGATCGCGCTCCGCGCCGGTGGGCTCGCCTCACTCGGTCTGCCCTGGGCCGTGCTTCCCGTCGCGCGCAAATGGCTGCGTGATCGAGTGTCGCACTTGGTGATCAGCGCGAAGGTGAGCGGCACTGCCACTGATGAGCTTCCCGCGCTCACCGCTGCGTTGCAGCAGGCTGAGCGAGAGAAACGACGCGTATTGATCTCACTCGGAGGTACGCCGGTGCTCGGCGAGCATGCGGTGCAGCGGGAGGTCGACCGGCTGCTCGCCCTGATTGAGCGGCCCGAGCTTCGCGAACTCGCAGTTGACGTCGCCCGGATCGCGCCCGAAACTCAAGCCGGAGCCTGGGCGCTTGACGATGATGCCGAAGCTGGCGCGAAGCGGCTACGCACCGTGCTGCTGGCGGCGAATACGCATCACACCTCAATCGTGCTCGAATCGCATGATTATCGAAGCGCGCTGCTCGCGCCGCAGTTGCTCGCGAAGGCACTCAGTGGGTCAGAACTGCAGCAACTCCGGGTCGGGGTCATGCTTCCAGCAGAACTCCCCGAATCAGTGCAGGTTGCCGAAGCGCTGAGCGCCTTCGCGCAGTCCCGTCATGCTGCCGGGGGCGCTCCCCTCGAACTGGTCGTTGGCGTTGCCGGATTCGCGGGGAAAGAGCAGATCGACTCGGTGCTGAGCGGTCTCGCCGTCAGCACGATCGAGGATCGCACCGGCCAGCACGCGCAACTCGTTCGCGTGCTGCTTCCCCTCTTGCAGGCAGGCGACGGGGTGCGCGTCGTAGTGGAGAGCGAAGACCCGCACCTGCTCTCAGCCGCCACAGTCTTGGCTGAGAAGCTTGGCCGCAAAGACTCGCTCACGCTGCAACTCCGTGCGGGTATCGCGCCGCAACTCGAAGCGGTGATCGCAGACCACGGATTTTCCGTGCGCCGCCGTCTCCTCCTTGTGCACCCGAAAGAGTTTGCCGGAGCGGTCGAATATCTCATCGCACTCTCCGCCGAAACCGCAGACCCAGACTCGGTGCTCGCGCACACCCGCGCGCTGTTCGCGGGGGAACATGATGCACTCGCCTTCGGCGCCGGGGAGCTCCGGGAAATCTTGGCTCAAGCCGCTGAAGCACCGCCGTACAGCCGTCGCGTGCAGCATCGCGAACGCGAGTGGAGCGAGGCCGCACGCGACACGGTCGCCTATTATCGAGCGCCCGCAGAGTCTCGCCGTTTCGAGACAGGTGGCCTGACGGCGGCTGTGCTCGGCCTCACGCGCGCCAACACCGGCGCGATCACTCTTGAAGTGATGGGCGCACCGCTGCGCATCCCCGTCATCTCAGAAACCGGATTCGCAAACGAGCCAGACACCGACGCGAGCCGTTTCGAGAACCGTGAGTGGGTGCGTGCCGCGCTCGAGCGTGCCGCGCTGAGCGGCGTCGCGATCCAGGAGGTGCGTGCGGCAGTGCTTGCTGCCGAGCATCCTGAGGTGATGATTGATGCGGCGCTCGCTGCCGGGGAGCAGTGGGGAAGTGTTCGCGCGAAGGATCGCGGGACTCGGGTCGCGCGTCTTGCCCTTGGTGTCGCGGCGGCGCGGGATCGCATGATCGAGGTGCTTGCAGCCGAGAGCGGCGCTCCTGTCGCTGTGATTGACGGTGAAGTGAACGCCACAATCGACGCGGCACGCTATCTTGGCCAATTGGCGGGGGCGCTCGGAGCCGTGCGCGGCGCGCAATTTCACCCGGATCGGCTTGCCGTGGTGGTCGCTGATGCCGGGGTGCCCCTTGGAGAGCGCGCCGAAGCAGTGCTTGCGGCGCTTGCGGCGGGATCTGCCGTGCTCGTGGTCGCGCATCAGAGTGTGGCTCGATCCACCGCGGTGCTGATTGAAGAGTGGAATGCTGCCGGGCTACCGGAGGGGCTCGTGACACTTGCCGTAGCTGCGACGAGTGATGATTCCCAAGCGGCACATCTGGCATTGGCTCAGCGCTTCACCGTTGATTCGCGTTGCGAGCGAGCCATTGTGCTGGGCAGCAGAGAGCTGGCCCGTGCCCTGTTGAAGCGACGGCCAGACCTGCGTATTGAGGGGCGTTTCCGTGCTCTTGGTGTGCTTGCTGTCACCGCGAGCGCTGACCCAGCACTTGCAGCGAGCCATGTCGTCGCTTCGGCGTTCGGTGCGATGCATGCCGACCCCACGACCGCGAAGGCTCTTGTGCTGTTGAGCCCCGCCTCCCGGTCTGAGCGGCTGCAGAGCGCGCTCGTTGACGCGGTGAGTTCTGTGCAGCCTGGTGACACGGCACGTCCGGGGGAGCGGGATCCGCTGAGCTTTACGCTTGGCCCGTTGCCGTCATTGCCGAGCGCGGCTGGATTGCGGGCGCTCACTGAATTGGCGCAGGGCGAAGAATGGCTTGTGCAACCGGAACAGCTTGACGATGAGGGGTTGCTGTGGCGACCAGGCATTCGTACGGGACTGCTGCGCGATGCGCAATTCTGGCAAGACGCGATTGGTATGCCGGTGATTGGCATCATCAACGCGCATTCGGTCGACGAGATGATTGCGCTCACGAATCGGCTCGGTGGTGGCGGAGTGGCGGGTTTGCAGTCCAACGATCGGAGCGAGATGCTGCCGTGGCTTGAACGCGCGGAAGCAGCCCGGATCGTGGTCGGTCGACCGACGACGGGCGGTCGAGTTGAACGCCAGCCCGGTGGCGGGTGGCATCTCGCAGGCATGGGCGCACCGGCATTGGCTGGTGGCCCGCATCGCTTGCAATCGCTCGGCACTTGGGAGTTGCGGGAGGGCACTGCAAGCGCGACCTTGCACCTGCGCGGGCTCGCTCCAGAGGTGCGTGCGCTGATTGAAATAGCGCAGTCGTCGCTCGACTACCAGCATTTTGATCGAGTGCGACGTGCCGCGCTGAGTGATGCGCTCGCGTGGCGCACCGCGTTCGGACGCGCGTATGACGTATCCGGGCTTGGTATCGAGCGGAACCTTTTGCGGCATTGGCGAGTGAGCACGCATGTGCGTCTCGCTGAGGGAGCTGACCTCGGTGATCTCGTGCGGGTGATTTCTGCTGGGCTCGTGGCCGGTGCCCCGATGACGGTCTCGACCGGGGTGGTGCTGCCAGCGAATGTCGGAGAGTTCTTGGCGCTTGAGGGCATCAGCGTTGCGCTTGAGCGTGATGATGATTGGCTGGAGCGTATGGCCGTGAATGGGCCGGGGGATGAGGAGCTTGCTGCTTCTCGGATCCGGCTGATCGGCGGTGATCGGGTGCGCACTGCTGAGTGGCTGAGCGGCCTGGGCGAGGTGGGCTTGTGGGCTGACCCGGTGACGATGGCTGGCCCGGTGGAGTTGCTGGCGTTTGTGCGGGAGCAATCAATCTCAATTGCGGCCCATCGGCACGGTCTCGCATTGCTTCCAGCGGGCATTGGCGGCTGGCTTGCCGAGGTGCAGGGGCGCGAGGGCTGAGCCGGTGGCCTGATGCGCGGCTGACGTGATGTGCTGGCTGACGTGATGCGCTGGCGACTGCGACGTGCTGGCAGCCGCGATGCGCTTGTTGCAACGAGACGCTTGATGTCACGGTGCGCTTGTTGCAAGGAGACGCTTGACGTCACGATGCGCTGATGCGACGGGCCGTGGGAGTGGCGGATTTCCCATCTGTCGTCAAAGCCTGTAGTGTTAGTTGCTGGCCGTGTCGTTCACAACGACACTCCTTTTTGGCGGATTACCCGAGCGGCCAAAGGGGGCTGACTGTAAATCAGCTGACTACGTCTACGGGGGTTCGAATCCCTCATCCGCCACCAATAAAAAGCCCGGTCAGGAGCAAATCTTGACCGGGCTTTCTTTGTTTACCGAGTATCGAGAGTCGGCTAGTCTGCTTTTAGTCTGCCCTTTCAGCAAAAAGCTCATCAATCACTTTCGCTGCCGCAGGTCCCTGATGTGACTCTTCGACGTAGTACTTGAGATTCGCAAACCCAGAGTGCCCGAGCTGATCCCTAGCAGCCTCAACGCCGAGCCGCTTGGCAATGTGCGTAGCGACAGACTTCCGATAGATGCCGGGTGCAAGATCTTCGTAAGGCGACTTCTCAAGCGCTTGCCTCCAGTCGCGACGGAGACTATCTGGCCATCGTGGAGTGTCTACCTGCGATGGAAAGATGAGCTCACATCGCGCTTCAACGCGACGGCGAATCAACATATTGGCAACCGAGGCGGGAAGCTCTAGCTCGCGCACCTGTTTATTCTTGGTGTGCTCTTGGATGCAGAGCTTCCCGTCTTCGCCTTTCGCCACAGTTCGCCGAATCGTCACTCTGTAGGGCTCTTGGTCGAGGGCGAGGTCTTCCCATTTCAGTGCAAGGGCTTCGGCGGTGCGGGCACCGGTCGCGAGATACATATCCATTGCGTCGGTGAGTGAACCGTTGCGCGGATGCTTCCCGATCTTCTTGCGATCCCAAGCCTGAAGAAGTGACCGGATCGCCGAAAGGTCTTCGGCTTCGAGCGCGCGGAAATCTGGCGCCGCGCGCTCGACAGCGCGTGTCTCTGCGACCGGGTTGGCGTCGAAAACGTCATCAAGCACAGCAAGCAGCATCATGTTCTTGAGCACGGTGCGCACCATGCGAGCTGCGCCGGGGTACTCCTTCGCGACTGCTTGCACGAACCGATCGATACGACCGGGCGAGCACTCGGAGAGCTTCACGCCGCCTAGACCCGCGCGGATGGTCTTGAGCTTTGACGAGTAGTTCAGTTTCGATTGACTTGCAAGCTTGCTTGCCTTCATCTCGGTTTCGTAAATGTCGGCCAATTCGGCGACTGTCATATCTCGAGTGATCGAACCGAGCGAGGGTTTTGCTCGCTCGGTGAGCGCTTCAAGCAGCGCGGTCTTGGCTTTTGGCTTAGTGCTTCCTGTTCTCAGGACAGGGCGAGTTTTCCCGTCGAAGTCGCGAAATTTGGCGTATGCGGCAGGCTTTCCTGAGCGAGTCGTGAAATTGATTTCACCCCATGCTCCGATGGGGAGTGATGGTCTTGGCATTAGTTGTCCAGAATGTCGGCGTTGTGTCGTATGATCCACTTATTCGAAAGTATGTTCGAATGGAATGGAGGGTGATGCAGTTGCATTGGACGGTGGCTCAAGTTGCCGAGGTCTCGAAGATTCTCGACATGAAGCCGTCAGTTGTTCTTGATGGCTTCCTCCGCGCGATCGAAGATGACGCGCGGCGAAACGCCGAGAGCGTGGCATAGTTCCATTAGTGCGGGCACCGGAATGTCGCGCTTCCCGTTGAGGTAGTTCAGGACGGTGCTCTTGGCCAGGCCTACGGTGGCCGCAAGTGAGTCGACGGTGATTTGCTTGCGGCTTCGTTCGGCGCGAAGTTCGGCCGCTACTGCTGCGCTGTATGCGTCTCCATAAGTTCCCATACGGACACTATAGCGTCAATTCGTAAACTTTAGTAGTCAAATCAATCTAAAAAGTCCACGAATGAAGCTTGCGCGGTAGTCAAACGTGCTCTACGGTAGTCATATGGCGACCGCAACGACAGCGACACTGGTCGCACAAGCAATAAAAGATGCCGAGCGTACACGGAAGTGGACCTCCGACAAGGCCGGTATCGCAGACTCAACGATGAAGCGAAAGCTAGCAGGCGGCACTGACTTCACCACCAGCGAAGTGATCCGAATCGCGCGAGCGCTCAGTATGCATCCTGCCGACTTGCTCCCTGCCGAGTTCGCGAGGGCGGCCTGATGGCAATCGGGTACGCCGGCACCAGCTATGAGCCAACGTGGACGACCAAGCAGGTTGCCGAGTTTCTGGGCATTGCCCCTCGCACTGTTCACAACATGCTCTACGAGGATCGCGAAGGGTTCCCCCCGGCCCCGTAAGCAAGGTCGCTTGAACGCTTTCATCCCTTCCGAGGTTGCCGCCTATAGGGCGCAGTCACTCGGGCTAGAAGAAGAAATGCCCGGTGCTGGAACACCGGGCGAGACAGATCGATAGGAAATCAAATGTCTGAGATTCAGAATATCAACATCGTTGAGGATGCGGAAGGCGAGCTTCGGGTTTCGTCACTGATCATGGCGCAGCAGACTGAGCGCGACCATGAGCCAGTGTTGCGACTTATCCGCGACAACATCATTGACTTCGAGGCTTTCGGAAGGGTCAGTTTTGAAAACGGACCCTTTGCGACCGCTGGCGGAATACAGCGGAAGAGCTACGCGCTCTTGAACGAGCAACAAGCAACGCTACTTATTACCTACATGCGCAACAACGATGTTGTGCGCGCATTCAAGGTGGCACTGATTAAAGAGTTCTATCGGATGCGTCAGGCTCTCACTCCGCGGTTTGCTCTCCCGCAGACGCATGCTGAGGCTTTGCGTGAGCTCGCGGCATCGGTGGAGCAGAACGCTTTGCTGGAGGCGAAGATCATTGCTGACGAGCCGAAGGTTGAGTATGTCGACACGTTCGTTGCTGACAATGATCTTCGTCTGCTTAGGAACGTGGCGAAGTCTTTGGGCATTTCTGAGGGTGAACTGCGTAGTGATTTGTTGGCGCGTAGGTGGATTTACGCGGAGCACACTACGCGCTGGTCGGAATCGAAGCAGGGCAAAGAAACAGTGACCCGTTACTCGCCGTACTCGCATAAGGCGCAGTATTTCGAGCCTGTACCGAATCATCACGCGCCACGGTTCAAGGGTGAAGTAATGCACACGTTGAAGGTGACACCGGCTGGCGCGGCAGCGATCGCGCGCATGTACGGTCAAACCCTTCGCGCGGTTGAGGCGGTGACGGCATGAGCTTTCTGTCTTGGGTCTCCTTGTTGCTGTCGTTTCTGGCTCTAGCAACATCTGTTGGGGTGGCGATTGAGAGTCGACTTCTTGCAAATGAGGTTAAAGAATCGCGTCTACTGTCTCGGTTTCGCTTGGTAGCAACACTGCCATTGACACTCGTTTGCCTAGCCGGTTCGTGTATTCGACGGTTGCGTCTCGCCGTTCTGGGTGATTGGTCAAGACGAAGGAAAGCCAGTCTGCGTACGGGGCGGTGTTGTGGGTGTTCGGCTGGTCGAAAACTATGAGTACCGGTTCATTCTTGTCTATGACTGCCCACTCCAGTGGTTTGCTGGTGAACATTCCGGTTGGGTCCATCGCGAGGGTGAGCTTGACGTCTTTCGCGGGGGTCTCTCCATTGTTGGTCATTTTCACCATGCTTTTGCCTCGGCCGTTTTGGCCTGCCGCAGTGATTCGAAAGTCGGGGGCCTTGTATTTACGGTTTTCGATGCCCACTCGGATCGCAACCACTAGCGCGAACGCGGCAATTACAGCGCTAACTATTTCTGGCCAATTCAACTCACCTAGGTTCATTCTCCGACTCTAGCTAAAGCGCGGTTTCTCGTCATCGTTTCGGCGGTGGCTGGGCTACTGCATACCCAAAAACGGGTCGTACGGCCTCGAAATCGTGCGTCTCACTACAAGGCCTAAACAGCCGTCCCATCGTCACGAGTGCCCCTTTCACCGGGCGTGCCAGGACTGACATTTCGGGGACCGAACTTAATACAAGAAAACTCGCGTTGAGAGCGTGGCCAGAGTTGTGACTGGTCACATCAGTTTGAAGGCGTGGGGAGCCGTTGCGGAGTGGTCTGTGCGGCAAGTCGAGGCGGGTATGTCCCCGTCGTGCCACTTGAACCTGTTGGGGATGGTGAACCGATCCTGTGGTGGGGTCAAAGATTTTTCAGCCTGTCTGCCCTCTTGGGGGCACCCAAACACTCGGGGGATATCGAGCGGGAACGTTGGCGGCGTTCGGCGGTGCATTGGTTGGTGCGTCACCTAGCGGATAAGCGGGGGCGTGTTGCGGGTTCGACTCCCGTCGCCGCTACTAACGGCACGGGTGGTGTCGGCGTTATGGGTGCTGCGTATGCGGCGGATCAGGCGTGAAGCGGTGCAGCGCATCCACCCCACAGGTTTTCTGATGAAAGGAGCCGCTCATGGCTGACGGCGATAAGTGCTATTTCCATCCAACAATCCAGTTCGGCGTAGTGCATGTGGAGTGCAGCGACTATCCAGACGGAACGGTCACGAGCGCCGTGACCGGGGAGGTGATCGAGTGATGAACAAGTTCAACGAAATGCTCAACAGCATGCTGACCGCGAACGAACGCCTCAGCGGTGAGGTGCCGGAAGAGCAGGAGCCTGACGATGCGTAACCGTTGGCATTGGTCTTGGCTGCCGGTGTTGGCCGCTTTGGCGCTGTGTTGTGCCGCGGTCGTGCACCTCGTAGTGAAGGTGGTGGCCTCGTGAAAGAGGATCTGCCGGTGTGGTTTTGGGTGCCGCTGTCAGTTTTTCTGGTGGCGGTTTTTTGTTGGCAGACGCGGGCGTACTGGCTCGCGAAACTCGGATTCAAGGGGACGAAGTAAATGGAAAAGTTCACCGCTAGCAATGACAGCACGGTGGAGAGGTGTAGCGAAGATAGCTTTCGTGTCACGAATCACAATCCACGGCAGACGATGTCTGGACTCGCGACAACTATCTCTAGAACCGCGTACTTGGACCAGAACCAGATCGACGGGCTGCGTGAGTTCTTCCTGAATGAGCGTGACCATGAACTCGGACGGTGGCGCTGGCCTGAAAACCCGGACTATGTGGTGTACCCGAAGAAGGTAGCAGGTCACACAGACGATCAGTATCGCGAATGCACGGTTTTTGATGAACGATCTGGTGTACGGCAAGAGTTCGGTTCGGATCTTCCGCAGTGTCACGGCGGAGACTTCAGAGAAGCCGCTCGCTCCTATTTCGCTGCTCACCCTGCGCCGAAGCCGTGGCATGGCGCGAAGCCCGGCGAAGTATGGGTGCTGACTGGTGCTGGTGGCATGGAACAGCCATGGCGGCGGATGGAATCAGGTCTATGGATTTCTTGCACGACAGGAATGGTCGAATACAACGACGAGTACGCAATTGCTGGTCGTCGTATCTGGCCTGAGGTGGTGTCTGATGGCTGAGCGTGACCCTTACGATGTGCGGCACCTACTCCCGGCACCAGTCCCACCTGAACCGTCCGGCAGGCGAACCAAAGATCACCGTTGCGGGAAGTGTACGTGGGGCGGTACGGGGTCGAAGGATTGCCCGAACTATCGTCCGGCACAGATTGTCCCGTATTTCGATCCGGGTGATGCGGCGTGAAAGTTTCACGCAAATGCCCGTTCTTCCAATGCCAGGAACGGAGCCATGAACCGTGTTGGCGTGAGTATGAACGCCAAGAAGAAGCAAGTAAGTACGGCCACCAGTGAGTGGCCTTTTTTATACCCCGAAAAGGAGGTTGCGATGAAGCGTGAAGGCGTCATTTATGACTTGCCAAACGAGGAATACCATGCGGACAAATCGTTGTCTGCGACAGGAGCGAAAACGATCCTTGAGTCTCCCGCGCTCTACAAATATGAAGTGATCGACGGGAACCGTCAGCATAAGCAGCACTTCAACATTGGTACTGCTGTTCATGCGGAAGTGCTTGGCGCTGATGACGGTATCGATGTGCTCGATTACGATTCGTGGCGCACGAAGGCATCGCAGGCTGAACGTGCCGAGTCTTATGCTGCTGGCCGTACGCCGATCCTGGTGGGTGATCTTGCGCCGATTCACGGTATGCGTGACTCGGTGCTTGCGCACCCTGTGGCGCGGAAGATCTTTGAGCGCGAGGGCAAAGCCGAGGTGTCGCTGTTCAGTGAACATAATGGCGTGCCGATTCGATGCCGTTTCGACTGGCTACCGGATGAGGGTCACATTGTTGCTGACCTGAAAACGACAGCTGGGCGAGCGCACAAGACGGCGTTCAAGAGGACCGCGTATGACTACGGCTACCACATCGCTCGAGCGCACTATCTTGACGTGCTCAACAGAGTGACCGGGCGTGACGCAGAAATGCTGTTCATCGTCGTCGAGAAGACCGCGCCGTACCAAGTCGCGGTACATCAACTAAACAGCGAACTGGTCGAGTACGGCGAGCGTGACGCGCTCGAAGCTCGAGACATTTACAAACGCTGCATGGAGACCGGCGAGTGGCCGGGATACCCAGAAGAAATCAACTTGATCGAACCACCTGGGTATGCGATGCATGACCAGGCCGACAGATACGGAGTGAACAAATGAGCGAGATTGAGGCGTTGCTGCCGAAACCACTAATGGCATCGCAGGGAACACTTGTGGAGCAGTCACGCGCGGTCGCTGAGGTCGCGGCGGCGGTGCAGGTGGCGAAGAGTTTCCCGCGGGACACGAACCGTGCGAGCGAGCAGATGCAAGAGTTGTGCGGTCGTCTCGCGGTCGCGTCTCGTGCGTTCTATTCAGTGCCGCGGCGTGGTTCTGGAATGTCGATCCATATCGCTCGCGAGCTTGCGAGAATCTGGCAGAACGTCGATTACGGGGTGCGTGAGCTTCGCCGTGATGACGAGTCAGGTATTTCCGAGATGCAGGCGTGGGCGTGGGATCAGCAAGAGAACGTGCGCTCCACACGCTCGTTCATCGTTCCGCATGCTCGCATCGCACGCGGTGAACGTCAGGCGCTCACTGACCTTGGCGACATCTACCTGAACAACCAGAACCAGGGCGCGAAAGCGGTTCGTGAGTGCATCTTTGCGATGCTGCCTGGCTGGTTCAAGACCGAAGCAGAGGATCGGCTGCGTCGCACACTCGAGCATGGTGACGGCAAGCCAATCGAACAGCGGCGCCTAGAAGCGGTTGAAAAGTTCAAAGAGTTGCAGGTCACCGAGGCGCAGATCGAGGCGTTCCTGAAACGCCCGCTCGCTCAGTGGGGTGCGCGCGATATTGCGGAGCTCACGAAAGCGTTCATGTCCATCACTCAAGACGGCATCCCGAAGGAAGAGTTCTTTGTGGAGAAACCGGTAGAGCTTGATGGCTAACGATTTTGAAGCGATCGTTTCGCATGATTGCGAGGCCGGGTGGCGTGAAGACGTGCCCGGCCTTTCTCATGCGTGCTGGTGTCGAAGAAAACCAATGGAGGAAAGCTAATGACTGATCTTGATGCGCTGAAATCGCTCACCGAAGCAGCAACGCCAGGGCCGTGGCATTGGGCAGGGAACACTGACACGGGAGAACCGTACCTTGCAACATGGCTGCCGGGTGCTGGGAGATGCCAGATTTTTAGTATCGGGTACGAGGAACGTTCAACTACTGGCCGTGCTGCGGAGCAGGTCCGGTCGAATGCTGTTGAGTTTGGCCTTGGTGATCCTGACGAACTCGTGCAGCAGTGGGCGCATGATTCGTTCGGGCAGCCAGTTCGGGAGCCTCGCCTGCAGTTCATGACCGATCTGATGTGTGTTGATGCGCGCGACCTTGTGGTTTATGAGGTGGCGCCAGATGCAACTACTCGCGACGATCCGAACGTGTATCGAGCGGACATCACTGATATTCGACATCCCGACGCCGAGCTCATTGCTGCTGCGCGTACCGCTGTACCGGAACTGATCGAACGTGTGGAGGCCGCTGAGAAGCGTATCGCCGCGGTGGAAGCGCTCCACGCGCCAGATACGGTGATGCGCGACTACTGCGCTGAATGCTCAGATTTTGGGAGCGACCAGCACCCAGTGGGACAACTCATTGAGTATCCCTGTTCCACGATCCGTGCACTGTCTGGTGAGCCTGATGTCTAGTCGGATCACGGCCAAGCATCTTGAGACGCTCAAGGAACGCGACGGCGGGGTTTGTGTCGCTCAAGGCCCGCACTGTTTGGGTGAAGGGCTGGTGCCGCACCATCGCGCGAATCGGGGGAGCGGTGGGGCCGGGAGGCGGCTTGACGCGTTTTCTAATCTGCTGCTGTTGTGCGCGATCTGTAACGGATGGGTTGAGGACTCGCATGGTGAGGATCGTGACGATCTGATCCGGCGCGGGATACGTCTACTGCCTGACTCTACCCACGCGAAAACCGCTTTGCGTGCGCTCGCTTTCACGGTGACATACCCGGACGGGCGCACTTTCTATCTGCTGGACGACGGCACAAGAGAGGAGGAGGACGTTGGCGAGGATCAGGACGATCAAGCCCGAGTTTTGGACTGACGGGTCAATGATTCGTCTCCCTATCGAGGTGAGGCTTTTCTATATCGGGCTCTGGAACTTTGCTTGCGACCGCGGCCATGTTGAGGATGACCCGTTGGGGTTGAAGTTGAAGATCCTCCCGGCTGATGCGGTTGATAGTGATGCGTTGGTTGAGCAGCTGGTTTCGGCTGGCCGTTTGGAGCGTGTCGAGGTGTCGGGGAAGTCGTATTTGGCGATCCCGAGTTTTGCTGATCATCAGCGTGTGGATACGCGTTGGAAGTCGCGTTGCCTCATGTGTGCTCAACTCAACTCGAACGAACTCGCAGAAACTCGCGCGAGTTTGAGTGAGACACGTGGGATCGATACACAGATCCCACGTAGGAGGGGAGGGGAGGGGAAGGGAAAGGAAAGTAAGGGAGGGGAGGTCGCAAGCGACAAACCCCCCGCCCCAAAATGCAAAAAACATTCCCATTGGGATCACTCAGAAAACTGTCGCGTCTGCGGAGACGACCGCAAAGCAGCAGAGACATGGGAGGCGTTACAAGCGAAACTCCCGAAACCAGTGAAGCCGCACGAGCATCAGTGGATGAAAGACGGCACCTGCATCAGCTGCACCGAACGAGAGGAGGACCAGCAATGACCACAGACGTGCAGCAACTCGCTGCTGACCTGATCGAGTCTGTCCGGCGAAAAGACGAAACCAGGGTGCGCGAAATCTTGACGACAAGTGTTGCCGGCGAGGTCGCATGCGAAGTGGCGGCGCAAACGATCCGAGCACGCAGGCAAGCAGCCGCAGCGGACGAACAGGCACGCCACGCACGACTTCAGCGAGAGCAGATCCGCACACTCTCGCTCGCCAACCGCGATCTTGTACGCGAACGTGCCGCGCTGCGTCATTCGCTCGCCCAATACCGGGCAACAAGCGCACCAGCATGGAAGGAAAACACATGATCCTCGGGATTGATTTCAGCCTCACCTCAACCGGGGTATGCGCGATCACCGACGGCGAAGCGGAATGCATCACGATCCGCACGAAACGAGAAGATGTGTGGTGGGAGTTCCCGGAACGCATCGCAAAGATCGCAACCCAGCTTGAGGATTGGGCGGCATTCTCCGCTGAGAACGGTCCAGCACGGGTGGTGATCGAGACCCCAGCGTTTGCAGGGAAATCATCCTCGCTTGACCGCATGTTCGGAGGGTGGTGGATGTTCGTCTCCGAACTGATCAACGGGATGATGCTCGATCCGCCGATTCTGGTGACCCCGCAGCAAGTCAAGAAGTTTGCTGCAGGGAAAGGCAACGCGGGTAAAGACGAAGTGTTGGCCGCTGTGATTCGCGGCTACCCAGATGTCGAAGTGAATGGCAATGACCAGGCCGATGCTCTCGTGCTTGCCGCGATTGGGGCGGCGGTAATGGGCGAACCATTCAACCGGTCACTGAATTTGAAACAACAAGAGGTAGTCACTGCGGTGGCGACGAAGAAAGGCATCTAATGGCATGCGAAACTCAAATCTGCGTGGTCGGCAATCTGACAGCTGACCCGGAAATGCGGTACACGAATAGTGGTGTGCCGTTTGCGTCGTTCACGATCGCGTCTACACCGCGCACGTTCGACAGACAGTCGAATGAGTGGAAGGACGGCGAGGGCCTGTTTCTGCGCGCGACGGTGTGGCGTGAGTTCGCTGAACACGTTGCGAACTCGTTGACGAAGGGTATGCGTGTGATCGCGCGCGGTAACCTGCGTCAGCGCGGCTACCAGGACAAGGACAGCAACCAGCGCACGAGCTACGAACTCGACATTGACGAGATCGGCCCGTCACTCCGGTACGCGACCGCACAGGTCACACGCACACAGCAGCAAGGCTCTGGCGGCGGATTCGGGGCAGGTGCGGGGCAACAGTCGCAGCAGTGGGGGAACGCGCCTCAAAACGGCGGGAGCGAGCCTGGCGGATTCGGTAACGACTTCGAGAAGGAACCATTTTGAGTGCCGACCTACTCGAAAAGCCAGCCACAACAACCAGTGACGGCGATCACGACCGGTTCGCGCACTACTTCCGCAAGGCAGACATCGAAGCAGCCTATTTCGAAGGGGCCGAGGTGACAGCCCTATGCGGCAAGAAAGACGTGCCGACTCGCGACTTCAGCCGATACCCGGTCTGCAACACATGCCAGGAGGCGCTCAATGCAATCCCAGAGTGACTACATCCTGACAAGCGAAGTGCCTGAATTCCTCGCAGAAAACGGCATCGAGCTACCCCACGCGTCCTCAAGGTAGGGCGCATTTTTTATACCCAGAGGGGCCGGGCGACTGGCCCCTCACAACTGCCTTTGTGGGTCAAGAAAGTCTTCTACCAAAGTAATCCGATTTCGCCAGCGCCTGACCGACCCGACTGCTTCACCCCTGTAATTGTCCCGTAGCGCATCGTCTCCTTGCAGAGATCTCATTCTTTTCCAAGTCTCTTCGAACCAAAGCATGAGCAACTCGGGCTTTTCGTCTGGATGGAGCAGTTCAATTTCAGTTGCAGCCTCGACCTTATGCGAGTTGGCTCTATCAGCGCTTTTGACCGACTGCGGCGAGTCCGGAACCATCTTTGAATCAGCAATTGCGGCTTCCAACGCCCAAAAAGATCTTGACATAGCTACTGAGGCGCTGTGCCTGGATTCATCACGTTGCCGTCGGCGCTCATCCTCGCGGTATTTCTCTTCGCGATCGCTCGCATCTTTAGCGACGGTTAGAGACTCTTTGGCGATTCGGGTCGAATCTGCAGCGATTCTTGTTGCCACCTCTGAAGTCTCCCGCGCTTGACGTCCTGTCCAAATAGCCACGCCCGCAATTACTGCGGAAACGGCTACCGAAAACACCGTGACGAGCACGAGCGCCCAAGCAGAAGCATGCTCTGAGAAGAAACCAAGAAAAAACAAAAACTGTTCACAGCTCATGCCCGAACTATATCCAGTTAGAGAGGTCGTTTTGGCGATTCTAAAAGTTGGTTCTCTTTTTGCCGAATAAGGCTGGTTCAGCTGGCGAGGAATGCTGCGACTGCATTGAAATTCACGATCAACGCAACAGCGCCGACCAGCGGCACATACCAGGCGCGTCGCCCGAGCGTGTACAGCACCCAGCCGGCAAGCAGCACGATCGCGAAAATAACGAACGGTCCACCTACGGCGAACCCCATACCCGAATTAAACGCGCCCTCGGAACGGGTGGTCACCGTACCTGCATAGCTGAGGAACCGGCCCAGCGCAGAAGCAATAACCGCGCCAATAAACAGGGCGACAGACAACAACCCGAACGTCACATATTCCGATGTCGGGAACTTCGCGCGTGATCTTGTGTCGCTCATGCCCCTAATTCTGCAACAAGCCACGCGGCGAAGAAAACCAAACGAACGCATCGATCCACGAAAGGACAACCGATGAACACAAACGAAGAACTGATCGCACGGGCACGGGAACTCACCGTCCACAGGTGCTTTGATGCTCCAGAGCAAGAGTGCGGGCAGCATGGCGACGAGTATTCGCGCCTGATGAGCGACCTCGCTGACGCGCTTGAATCTGCCACAACCGAATGGGAGTACGCAGTACGGAACCTCTCGACCGGGCAGATTTTCGAGCCATCAAACAGCAAATGGTGGCGCACCACGGACAACGAGGAATCGGTGCGCCGTCGTGCTGCTGGCCCGTGGCTACCGGTAGGGAGTGAGAGCGATGCCGAGCGATAGATATGTTCGCACCCGAACACCGGGTGTATGCGCGGCTGAGTTCTTCCACCCGAACCAGATCGGCATTGGCGACATCATCAGGGTCACCACCTATTTCCCAAGCGATGAAGCGGTGACGTGTTTCGGTCAGCGACCGTTCACCCGAACACGCGTCTGCCAGTGGTGCGTGATTCGCGACGCGATCCATGATGCAAGTCGGAACGAGTACGGGCTGATGCAGTTCAAAGACAAACACGGCGACGTGTGGGTGTTCGGCCCTGACGGGCTGATGTGGACACCCGAAACAAGACCGTTCGAATTCGAGCATGTCCAACGAAAGTTCGGGCCGCTACGAGTTATCGGACACGAAGGAGTTAAACCATGACTGATTCACTTGAGCACGACGAAGCAGAGCCGTACACCGTATGGGTCTTCGATCATGACGAGTGCGGAGGACAGACAAACCTTGGCGATGCCGAGCCGGGAAAGAGAGAACGCTGCGAAGAGTGCGGCGAAGAAGTGGAGATGATTCCATGACTGATTCACCTGTAACCAAAACCGCCGAGCAGATCGTTGCGGAAGCCCTCGATGAAGTCTGGAACTTCAAGACGTTCTCTGAGGCCGAGGAAGCCGGAAAAGTGGCCACCGATGCACTCCGAGAGGCTGGCCTGCTTGTCTCGGGCGCACCAAGCGAGGAACAGATCGAGATGGCGTGGGGAGTGCTAAACGCTTACGGGCTGGCTGCGCATATCCGCACAAGTGGTAAACGGGAGCGTGAAGTGGTTGGAGAAATGCTCACTGCTGCTGGTGTCGGTTCACCAGCACCAGTACAGGTAGACGAGGACGTGGTGGACACGATCGAAGGTCTGCAAAACCTTGGATACGGGTCGATTATCCAAGAGGGTGACGAGGCTCCGAAGATTCTCCGATACTCAGAGTTCGGGGAACGCTGGTGGGAAAACCCCATGCATCGATCCAGCGCTGTCGGAGATAAGTGGATCAGCTTGCCAGCGAGAGTCCTGTACCAGCGGGGTGGTGTGCAGTGAGCAACTACACGCCAACAACGGAAGAGGTTCGCGATGATTGGGACGCACTCATGCTCGAAGGCGGAGGCTCTGAGGGATCACGTGCGGACGCCAACTTTGATAGAGACCGCCGGAATGCGCAGTTTGACCGTTGGCTTGCTGAGGTTGAGCGTGCCGCCGCAGAGAAAGCGTTAACCAAAGCCGCAGACGATCTGCGAGTGAACTTCAGCAGTGGTGCCGCGATCGCGATGCACCACGAATGCCACAAAAAGCAATGCCGGTGCGGCAACCCGGGCAGCGATGAGATTGTGCGCGAGGTGTTCGAAGCGGCGCGAGAAGCAATCCGAAACGAAGCGCTCGCGTACCGGCTAAACGAAGGAGAGAAACAATGAGCGACAAGCCGACCAGAGAAGAAGCAGAAGCACTCCACGACGAGGGGCTACTGAACGTGGGCGACTTTCTTTACGTCTTGCGAAACGAGGCTGGCCAAGCCGCCGAAAAGTTGTGGAGCGAAATCACTCGCCTTCAAGAAGTGCTTACCGAGGCGAACCGCACACACTCGCGGCTCGCATTCCTGGCGAACACAGCTGAGCGGGCGGCAGAGCGAGAACACGAAGCAGGCACCCGATGACCGCCCCTGATGTGCGTACCGCAGCACAGGCAGAAGCAGATGAGCGATTCCCGGAAACTCCATTCGCGCCGGAGAATGAGGCACTAGCTGAAGCGTTCATCGACGGCGCTGTGTGGGGTGCCGCGTATGTCACGTCAACACGAGAACAGATCGCGGAGGTGCTGCGCCGCCACAATTTCGATGAACTGCTTCTCGGCAACATCGAGTGGGACGGCTACACGGCAGTCTGCGCTTGTGGATGGAGCAGCGAGGAATACAAGATGCCGGGCGACGCGCATGAGGCGCACGGCGAGCACTCAGCAGCCCATGTGCTGGCGCTCATTGAGGAACAGCACGGTAAATAGCCAGAAAATATACCCGTTTTTATACCGCCCCGGAACACCACCGGGGCTTTTCTATACCCACAGGAAGGGGAACAACGTGCAACCAAACGATTTCTGGGCGACGCTCGCTGTCATGCCGCTCGTAGGGGCTGCCTTCGCAGTCCTGACCGTAAAGCTGATCGAACGTCGCAACGGAGAGATCAAACTGCGAGAAGACATTTACGGTCGCCGCGCCAGAGCTCTCGGCTACGACCCAGATGAGGTCTGGGTGATGGGCGAGATGTGGGCCATGGTTGGCGCTTGCGAAGACGAAGCAAGAGAAGCTGCGAAACGGTATGCAAAGGGCATCCAATGAGTGGCGGTCAGCGCCCGCGCACGCCAAGGTATTGGCCGCCGACAAGAGCTAGATTGCTTGAGCTAACGACCTATAGCCCGCGAGAGACCAACTCGAAGGCGCGGCAACCAATAGATGTCGTATTCTGACAGGCATGGAGTGTCCGCCAACGAACCGGTACAGCACGCTAGCTGCAAGGGTGTACCACCTTGACAAACCAATTGGTCGATCATTTGGTGATATTGAGTTTTACACAAGCTGCTTGGGGGAACTGGACGGCCCCGTGTTCGAGCCCGCAGTCGGAACAGGTAGGGTGTTGATCCCTTTGCGAGAGAAAGGCATCCGCATATCTGGATCGGATCCATCTCTCGAGATGTTGAAGATTTGTGCTCAAGAACTCACAAGCAGGGGTCTTGAAGCTGAACTTGATGTCGGAACCTTTGAATCGATTCCCCAAGACAGATCATTTGGGGCAGTAATAATCCCTGCCGGATCAATTCAGTTGGTGACCGAGCCTCGTGACACTCAGAGTATTTTCAATAACGTTCGGACAGCACTGAAAACAGGAGGCGAGTTCATTTTTGATCTTGACCCACTCGTCTCGCTGACGAAGAACAACGCATACTCGCGGTACTGGGAAGACGCTGATGAAGCCATAACAATGACTTCGACCCCTGAACGCACAGATTTCTTGTCCCAAGTGACTGTTGCGCAACTGAGGTACGAGGTGTGGCGCTCAGGAGTGCTACAGCAGTCGGAGCTAGACAGATTTGCGCTTCGCTTTTGGAGCGTGAACGAGGTTCGCCTTGCGTTGGAGCAGTCCGGGTTTGGGGATATCCGACTCGTTGCCGACTATGTGCATGGAAAGAAAGTGACTGCCGAGTCGCAGATCATTACCGTTGCTGCCAGAAAGGTATGACGCGCAGCAAACATTCACAAGTTCGTCTTAGTAGGCCCCTCGATGAGAGGGGCCTTTTGTGTTCAAGGAGATAGAAAGACAATGGAATCAACTGAGCGTGCTGTGGTGCGACTCACAGAAGCACACACGGAAAAGATCGGGGACGCGGTAGGACACTCGGAGCCACTGCTAGAGATGCTCCGCAAAGCCCGATACCCGAACCTCGGCCGCACCAAAGGCGGCGGCGGGAGCGGTGACATGTTCGACGTGAAAGCCGTCGAAATGTACGAAACCATCGACGCCGGCGTGCGCACATGGTTGAACCACTTCAGGGAACACTCCACCGGCGATCTGCTCGAACTCACGAAACGACTCCACATTGTGCTGAAGACCGAGTTCGCGGCAGACCGGCTAGAAGACGCTGACCGCATGTTCGGCATGTTCACAACATGGGTGGAACGCATCGAAGACCACTTCGACCCACCAGCCGAATACGAACTCACCGGCGCCTGCCCCGAATGCGGTGCCGAACGCATCCCAGAAGGAGACGTGCCAAAAGAAGGTGAATCCGACGAGCGCCCACACAAATGGGCTGTAAGAATCCCAGTCAAACCAGGCCGCGCAGTGATCCCAGAATGTCACTCATGTGGCAAGATGTGGGCCAGCCGAGACGACCTGACAACCCTTGCCGAAGCCATCGGCGCGGAGGTTGATTGGGTCGCTCTTCGGGAACTCACTGGCGAGAAAGTTGACTTGCTGGAAGATTCGCACTAACTTTGTTAGTGCGCGGCACACGTGTCGCAATTTCCAGGCTCTGAATCTTGAACGGTTCGGGGCCTTTCGTGTTTATAGGCATGGATGGTGCCGCCTCTCAACAAGGGAAGGGCATCATCCATGTCGAACATCAAGATCAGCCGGTACACGGCACCAACAGTCGAAGAACGTGCAGCAGTCACGGCAGACATGACCGCGCGTGGCATCGAACAAACAGTGTCACCATTCCCGGCAGACACCTACGGCGGCATCATCGAACCAGACGACCGCTCATGGATCATCTTCCTCGATACCAACGGCAAGCCATCGCACTACTACCCAGTGCGAGACAGCGCGACTGGCGCGGTTGGATGTGAACCAGTGCTGCTGTAAAGACTTCCCGCGCGTGACGGGTGCGACAGCCATGTAACGGCTCGCAAGCGGCAATCAACCGCCGCATTACGCACGCACTCGACAGGCGTTCAATCCCTGATGTTCGAGAGCCGGTGGCGACAAGGCGCGCACGACTGGCACCAAACTTCCCGCATGAGAGCGGGTGAAAGAAATGCGGTATTCCATCGCTCGAATTGTCCATCTTAGAATGATGAGATGAACGAGGAAGACTATCGAAAACAGGTTCTCTGGTTTCGAAAACAAGCCCAAGACCTGATTCTTGAGAAATGGGTTGGAAGCAAACTCTGTCCTATATGCGAGCACACTGAATGGGCGGCCTACGAACCACAAGGCGTCGTTCCTGCAATTGGAGATTCGTACGGAATTACGCTGACGATGATCTTGATTCCTCTCGCCTGCGAAAATTGCGGGTTTACACACCTTTTCAACGCGAAAACACTAGGCCTGACCGAAACGCCCGGCGAGGATTTCCATGGCCACGAATGAGCCGGTTATCCGAACCGACCAGGAGGTGAGCATCGCAATGCCCACCGACTCTCATCTGCTTGCAATCCGTCAACGGGACTGGGACAGGATGAGAGATGACCTTGCCCCCTCAAAAGAGAATGGATCTTGGTACGGTGGCGTTGCGTGGGCTTCCTGTGGTGGCGCCCTCTCGTCATTGGTTGCGTTGCTTACTTCGACATCCGCTACCGAAATGCCTACATTCGCTTGGATCGCACTTTGGGTGCTCTTCGCTGCAACAAGCGCCTTCGGCATTGGGCTCGGATTCGCGGCCAAAGCCACGAAAAATTCAACAGAAGAACGATTTGAATCGGTCAGACGCGTAATGGGAGACGTTGATAGCTACCAAGGTACGCTTGCAGCCAGGAAGTCGGTACAGATCAAGCTGAACAAAACACAGCAAGACGTGTTTAAGGCGACACTAAACAAGTATCTGCAGGAGAGGGGCCCAACGACTGGCTCACCCGATTGAAACATCCACGAATTCTGTGTCGATACGAGAACCCCCTTGCCCACCAGCTTGGGGGTTTCGTTATTTACAGACTGCCCCACCGCACCGTCACCAATCATTTGCAGTAAGCACACACATAACCGGGTGCGAGTGGGGGCAAACCAATGGAGGCGGCCGCCGCAGCCAGGTACATCGGGCCCCCAGGCGTATCAGCTGCTACGAAAGTTTCCGCAACCGTTTGGCTACGAGAGCCGATACCGCTCCAAGCATCGCGAGAGCGCCAGCGATCGGCAAGTAAAGGCTGTTGGACGATGAGGTGCCAGTAGCCGCGAGCTCTTCACGAACCGCAGGGGTAGCTGTATCTACGGGCTGTTGGGTGTCCCCATCTGTATCCTCGCCATCATCAGGGTCGACGTCGACAGGATCTTCCTCAGCACTCAGAGAGACTTCACAAACAAACTCTTGTTGAACCGGATAGGTCGGAGTCCAGTAGTAATCGTGGCTCTTTAGCTCGCCATTCACTAGACCATACGAATAGCTCAGACCCCCAGGAAGCCCATAATAAAAGCTATCTACAGGGTTCACCGAACCGACAGAGTCGGCAGGAAACTCAATTTCCACAGTCAAGACACTCGCTCGAAGTTCCCTGTACCCCGGATCAAAATAAGACCCGATACCGACAAACGCTTCATCCAAGTGTCTCCGGTTCGCAGCGACCGTCGACTGGCCAACCAACGAAGCATGGTCACCTTGCGCCGCCGTGTCCCACACGGGGTTATTCTCAGGAACCCATCTGCTGCCATTCCAGGACACTCCACTTGTTAGGTCCGGCCCCGAAACAATAGACGCATCACCATGAAACCCGAGCGTAGAAGTAGCCCAGCTATCCATATTCCAGCGGTACAGGTCCTCCAACGTTTCGGTACTGCCAGAAACCGGTTGATGGGTCAACGAATACAGTGGCATCGCGAAATCGATCAGCGTGACCTGGAACTTGTTATGACCGGTCTTCACCACATCGATATTCACCAATGGGTTCCCTCCGGACGACCCGGCATGCAACCCGGCACTGCACAACAGCCCGGACTCATCAGCGGCAGCAATCCCGCCACCCACACCGACCAACAACATGCCTGCGGCAACCCCGGCGAGTACCCGATTCATGATGCTCCTTCGCCTAACGAACCAAATTCACACACTACCCAAGCTGCAAGGAAAAGCAAGCAAGGGCAAATGGAAGCGGCGCTAATGGTGCGAACGAACCAACGGAGGCAACGGAGTTGCGCTGCTACTTGAATGTCATCCCTCGCGCTGAAAGCGACTCCTGGAGTATGCGTACCGCTTTCGGTCCTACACCATGCAGTGCGAGCAGGTCCGCTTCTGACCATTCCGCGACCTGATCAAGCGAAGTCACACCCACGTTTGCGAGAGCCCTTGTCGCAGGGGCGCCGATCTTTGGCAGATCATCCTGTTCGCTCATCGGCTAAGTATTTCACGCAGGAGGCAACGATGCCTAGCTACCCGTGCCCTGTATGTGGTGGCGAGTATCCGTCACCCATCGCCGCCGAGACATGCGGCGATGACCGGGTACAGGATCTACACGCACGGCAACAGATACGGGGACGGGGCAGGCGGTTGAAGATATGGGAGTAGTTCGTAACTAATTGGTTACGCACGCAACCCGCCCTAGTGACGCATGACACGATGGGCACATGACCAAAAAACTACTCGCTGTAGCATTCATTTCACTCATCGCACTCACCGGGTGCACGGCTCCCGCTACCGAAAGCCCTGCAGGCAAAACTGAAGCGCCTGCGGAGGAAACCCAGCCCATCACTGTCAACCTCGACGGTGAGTGGGAGCAATCAAATAAGAACGATGAAAACAACTACCAAGTTGCAACGATCCAAGATGGAGTCATCACGGTCAACTGGGTAGCGCCAGACGCAAAGTCCCTTTACTGGGTTGGCACCGCACCTGTCACCGCCGACAGCGACACCTTCATATGGACTTCAGAGGGCGACATCGAATCAATGTCAACGGCGCTCCTCGCATCGCAAGACAGCACGAAAGAGTTCAGCTACGACAACGGCGTCATCAGGTATGAGGTGACCGCAATGGGAATGACCATCGCCGTCCACCTAGAAAAGAAGTAACACTCACCAGAATGCCACCGCTGCACACCCCCTGCGATCCATAACCGTAGGGGGTGTGGCTGTATCCGGGGCAGGTGCCTACTTCTGCTGCTGAGAACCCTCATTCTCTTCGGACTCTTCATCAGAAGGTTTTTCTCGCGCGAAGGTGAACTTCTTGCTCACTCCAACCTACTTACCTTTGTGGACCTCTTTGCTCCAACTAAAAGCTTGATCATGAAGCCGCTCCTACCGACCCAAGGCTTTCTGCTGCGACGCGAAGGTAACGTGGTCGCAATCATTCCCGTCTCGGCACGAAGCTCATCTTTGGGAGGGCGATGACCCGACTGCATCCACGACGGCTAGTCGTCACCTTCCGTCTATTGTGATGGCGCGTTAGGCGAGCAATGCAGACAGCCAGTCTTCTCCGACAACCGGGATGCCATACTTTCGAGCCTGCTGCGCTTTTCCTGATAGTGAATCGGGGTCTGCTGTGACCAGAAGCTTTGTCTTCTTGGTTACCCGAGGATGAGGAACGAATCCCGCCGCCGAAAGACGGTCCTCCCATATTGAACGCTCAACACTCATCTCGCCGCTAAGAACGATAAGGTCACCGGGGTCAAGCGTGAACGCTGATGGCACCCAGCCCGACTCAGGCTCCTCAAGTTCTGCAAATACCGTTGAAGCGTCAACGTCGATTGCAAGAAGTGAAGCGACAGTAAGGACGTCGGACTTCTCTGCATCAGAGAGAACACCATCGGACCAAGCCCTCGCTACCAGAGCATTAAAGTAGCGTCGGTTCAACTCCTCCACTCCCTTGCGACTTAATCCAAGATCGCTGGCCAGATCGACGAGTTCCGCAGCTTCAGAGGCTGAGATTACCCGATCAAGCAAGCACCGGTCTAAGGCATCGAGGTAGAACAATTCGGCACCTTCTGCTGGAACATCAAGAGGGGGGTCCGACACGCGCTCTAAAAAGTGCTGTGGCTCAGATAAAACTTGGCCACGCATCTTCCATGCGACACCTCGTGACGAAACAGATGGCAACGGGAAGCTGTAACCAAGACGACCTGCTTCAAGCCAGTAGTCTCCCCACTCTTCGAGCCCGGCCGTGACGTCCATGTATGCGCTCAGTAGTTGAGCTGTAGCGAAAGAGTCGGCCCCAGCAGAGTGAGCATCAACAAGTGACAGTCCGAAGTGGGAACAACAATCATCGAGCGCCCCACGTCCGGGAACACCGAAGCTGCGAGACAGGGCCATTGTGCACAGGTGAGGCAATGTCGACCCGAAGTAAAGCCCGGCGCGCGCAAACTCGGCAACCAGGAAACGGATATCGAACGAAGCGTTATGAGCGACGAACGTGCGATCCCGCAACAATGCAAGCACGTCGGGCGCGATATCGTCGAACAGAGGAGCATCGAGCAGATCGACGCCCATAATGCCGTGGATATGCTGCGGGCCAAGATCCCGTTGAGGATTGACGAGCGTTTCCCAACGCCCTGATATCGTGCCGTCATCCTCAACGTGGGTGATCCCAATCTCAACAACGCGGTGATGATGGGAAGGCAGAATCCCGGTGGTCTCAAAATCTACAACAGCGTAGGGCACGGTTAGTCACACTTTCCAGGCAAGCGGCAGGTGCTTGAAACGATACCCCAGGGGGTGCTAGGTCATTGCCAAGAGCCCCCAGAAAATGTCCTCACACCGGTTGCGAAAATCGAATCCCCGGGAGTAGCCGTACCCGTTACTGCAAGAATCACACCCAACACCACTGGGGCAATGGCGGAACCCAACGCGGGTGGAAGCACGAAAAATGGGCACGCGAAGTCAAAGCCCGAGACCGGGCATGCCAACTCCGCTACCCCAAGTGCACAGGAAGCGCAGAAGAAGCCGACCACATAATAAACATCAAGAGCGGCGGCGCACGCTACGACCCCAGCAACGGGCAAGCAGCCTGCACACACTGCCACCAAATAAAAACACGACACGAAGCAGCAGAAGCACGCAAAGCAGCACAAAGAGAATCTCAAGCCACCATCCGACCAGTCGGACAGGTTCGAAACGGATGAGGTAGGCCCTCACCCCCTACCCCCCCTCAGACAGCTTGGCGGGGAGGTGCTGTGAATTTATATCTGTACGGGTCTGGGAGATTCGCCCTCTGCGAGGACGAGGCTCTAAGCTCGCGGCTTTGCAGGCGCGCTGCCTCGCGCGGTTCAGGGTGAATGTCCCGACGCGTGAGATCGCCGCTTAAGTAGAAAAGCGTTACAGGGGCAGGAGGTTGCCGTGCTGGTAGACGTTTCCCGTGATGGTGATGTAGCGGCCGGAACTGTAGCGTTCGACACTGATCCCGTGTTCTTGCCTGCGAGTGCCTGACCCCTCAGAAGCGAGACCCCAGATGTGCAGTCCGTCGCCACTGGGCGAGATCTCGATGTAATTGCTTGGGTAGGCCGAGATGAATGCGGCCGCTTCTGGCGCGAGTTCGCCTTCGTGGATGACGTGATCGAGGTCGATGCAGCCAATGCCGTCTCCGAGTACGAAGCCGGGGCCGATCCCGTAGCTCGAGGTTGAGGCCTCGTCGTGGCTGGCCCATGTTGTCCGGTCTGTGCTTGATGCGCTGCGACCGGTGATGGCGTCGAGTGGGCGCTTGTCTGCGGCATACCGGACCCAACGATCGCGGCGTGTGAGTTCGGTTGGGATTCTTTTTGCTGCACGATGTGCGTAGACGCGGCATTTGCTTGAGCAGAAGCGTGCTTGTGCGTTCTTGGCGACGATGGATTTGCCGCAGTGTTCGCACGCTCTCATTCTTCTATTGTAACGGATTTTGCCGCGTAATTATGCGGATTGGTGGTGATCTTATGGCCGGTCGTGGCCCCGCTCCTAAGCATCCTTCCGCGCGCGCTCGTCGTAACGCGTCTGCTGATCTTCGTCTGATTGTCGCTGAGCCTGTTGCGCAGCCGGCGCTCCCTGACTTCGATATTCAGGTGGAGCAGGATGGTGAGCTTGTCTCGCAGTCGTTCTCGTGGCCGCGTCGGACGCGTGACTGGTGGCAGATGTGGGCCGATTCTCCGCTGTCTGCCGAGTTCACGTCGACCGACTGGTCTGAGCTTCTTGATACTGCCCGTCTTCACGCCGCCTATTGGGGCGGCGATCTCAAGGTTGCTAGTGAGCTTCGGCTGCGTGTAGCGAAGTTTGGTGCGACTCCTGAAGATCGTGCTCGGCTCAAGATTCAGTTTGCTCAGGCTGATGAGGCCGAAACTCGGGCTGAACGGCGGAAGTCCGCTGTGAAGAAGCCTCCGGCTGGTGATGACCCGAGGCTGACGCTCGTGAAGTAGGTGCAAGATGGCGACGCTGATTGTGCCGCCACTGGACCTGGACTATCCGACGCTCGGGCCTTCGCTGAAGGACTTCATTGAGGAGCGGTTCGTGTTCGGGCCTGGCTCGCTCTCTGGTCAGCCTGCGCGGCTTGACGATGAGAAGTATGCGGCGTTGTGCCGCATGTACGAGGTGTTTCCGAAGGGGCATCGTTACGCGGGCAGGCGGCGTTTCCAGCGTGGCAGCATCGAGTGGCGTAAGGGGATGGCGAAGACCGAGTTTGCGGCTTGGGTCGTGGGGCTTGAGCTTCACCCGGAAGCGCCGGTTCGCGGCTATTTCGAGGGCGATGAGCTCCGCGGCATGCCGGTTGAGTTCCCGTACATCCCGATGATGGCGGTCGCTAAGGAGCAGGTGGAGGAGCTCGCTTACGGGGTGCTGAAGTACGTCATCGGCGAGGGTCCTGACGCTGACCTGTTTGACATCACTGATGAGCGTGTGATGCGCCTCGGGCACAAGGGTCAGGATGACGGCAAAGCCGTACCTGTCGCGGGCGCTCCGGGTTCTCGCGATGGCGCGTTGACGACGTTCATGCATTTCGACGAGCCGCACCGATTGAAGCTGCCGACGCATAAGGCGGCGTACGAGACGATGATGGCGAACCTGTCGAAGCGTCCGCTTGAGGACCCCTGGGCGTTGCACACGTCGACGGCTGGCGCTCCTGGCGAGAAGTCAGTTGAAGAAGATCTGCGTGCTGAGGCTGAAGCGATTCACCGTGGGGAGATCGACGACCCCGCACTGTTCTTCTTTGCCCGGTGGGCGGCGGAGGAAGATCACCCGAAGCTCGAGACGCGTGAGCAGATCATCGCTGCGGTCTCGGATGCTACCGGGCCGGTGGGGGAGTATGGGCCAGGCCAGTTCGAGAACATTGCGAAGAACTGGGAGCGTCCCGGAGCTGACAAGGCCTACCTCGAGCGGGTGTGGCTGAACCGGTGGCGCAAGTCCGGTTCGACGTTCTTCTCTCTGCCGCAGATCGTTGGGCTTTGCGCGCCTGGGCGCACGATCCCTCGCGGCGCGTTCGTGGCTCTCGGGTTCGATGGGGCACGGTTCCGTGACGCGACAGCGATCGTCGCTACCGACATCGAGACTGGTTTGCAGCAGCTCATCGGTTTGTGGGAGCGACCGGAGAACGTGGAAGAGTGGGAAGTGCCAGAGCACGAAGTCACTGAGGTGATCGAGTGGGCATTCAAATACTTCCGCGTCTTCAAACTCTACGCCGACCCGCCGCACTGGACTGAAACCGTCGGCGCGTGGCACGCGAAGCGGCCTGGCCAGGTCGAAGAGTTCTATACGAAGCGCCACGGCATGATGGCGTACGTTCTCCGCGAATATCAGGAAGCGCTCGACGCTGGAGACATCAGTTTCGGCGGTCTCTCTGTCCCGGACACGGTGATCGGCGAATCGGTGTCTCCGCACGACGATCTGATACGGCATCTCGGTAATGCAGGAAAGAAAGAGCTTCGTCTGCGTGACGACGAAGGTAAACCGCTGTATGTGATGCAGAAGCAGGACGGGCAGATGGGTCTCAAATTCGATGCGGCGATGGCCGCGGTTCTGTCGTGGAAGGCGCGTCTGGACGCGATCAAGGGTGGCGCGAAGGCGACACCGGCTAAACGTTCTGTGATTCGAAGATTGAACACTCGTGGCTGATTGGAGGCTTGCGTGACTATTGCAGTGAGCAAGAAGAACAGCCCCGGTTGGTGGCTCGAGAAGTGCTTCACGAAGCGTGCAGAGGGGCTTGCCCGTCTGAACGATCTCGACGCGTGGCGGAGGGGCGAACCGCCTGTCCCTCAGGCGGTGAAGGAAGCTCGCGAGGCCTTTCGCGAGTTCGAGTCGGAGGCGGTGACGAACTGGGCGCAACTCATCGTCGCGCTGCTCCGTGAACGGCTTGGTGTCCGAGACATTCGTACTGGTGCCTCCGGTGATGACCCCGATGAGGAAGCCTGGTCCTATTGGCTCGCATCGAACCTGGATGTGGAGTTCTCGACGTTCGTGGACACGATGCTGTGGGCTGGTGACGCCTACGCGATGGTCGGCGAGGATGAAGACGGCGACGTGTCTGTCACGCCTCAGGATCCCCGTGACGTGGTGACGTTCCATGACCCGATTCGCCAGTCTCGATATCGTGCTGCGGCACGGTTTCTGCACGACGCTGATGAGGGCAAGGACTATGTGTACCTCTCAGTCGCTGGCAGATACTTCGATGACGGATATGCGCGTGTTTTCGTCGCTGTGAAGAACGGCGACGGCACGGCTTCAACGGACTTCGACCCGAAAGCCTGGTCGTGGGACAAGGAGCAGGGCGGGCCAAACGGACAGGCGCTGAATCATGGGCTCGTGCCTGTCGTCCGGCTGCGCAATACCGGCGGCATGGGCGAGTTTGAGCCATTCCTGCCTCAGTTGCGGCGTATCAACCGTTTCACCTTCCAACTCTCTGTCATCATCCTGTACCAGGCGTACAAGCAGCGGGCGATCCTCGCTGATGTGGATGATCCTGACGCTGCGGCTCGGGGCGATCTCGCGGGCACGTTCAACGTGGAAGACCTTGAAGATGTGCTGACCTCCGATCCTGGCTCGTGGTTCCTTCTGCCGTCTGGGTCGAAGGTATGGGAGTCCACGCAGGCTGACACGCAGGGTCTTGTGTCGGCGATCAAGGCAGAGCAGCTCTCTCTCGCAGCGGTTGCGCGGCGCCCGATGGGGATGTTCGCGCCCGATAACCAGTCGGCATCTGGAGCAAACTTCACTCGCGAAGGCTTGACGTTCGCGGTGGAGGATAAGCAGAAGCGCCTCCGCAGGTTCTTGGTTGACGTGTTCTACCTCATGTTCCTCACTGTGGGGGATGAGGAGCGCGCGGACAAGAAGAACATTCGGGTGTCGTTCACTCCAGCTGATCGGTACACGGTAACGGACAAGGCGTCTGCGACTTCGCAGGTGTCGTCGGTGCTGCCGCTGCGTACGATCCTCCGCGAAATCTGGCAGATGAGCCCGGATGAGATTTCTGCGGTTGAGGCCGAGGCGGCCGATGCTGCTTTGCTGTTGAGCGAGTTCGAACCCGATGATTCGGGTCAGCCGCGGATGACTATCGAGGAGATCTCGAAGGCTGCGGAAGCGCTGGGCAGGTTGCAGCGTGCGGCTGTCACGAATGAGGCCGCTGCCAATGCTGTTGGTCTCGACGGGCTCACGTTCAATGCTGGACGGTCGACTTCGTTGAAGTTCCCCGATGAGTAGGTGAGCGATGGCTACGCGTCTAGACCTGGCATATCGAACCGAAGTGCAGAAAGTTCGAGACGCGCTCTTGAGATTCTCTCGCACCCAGTGGAATGGTCTTGGTTCGTGGCGCGACGCAGACTATGAGCGCATGCTCAAGGTGCTCGTGCCGCGGATCGAGGCTGGACAGCAGAAGATCTCTGACCTGACAGATGCTTATATTCGGCGGCTCGCGGTGGAGGAGTTCGGCAGTATCCGAAACGGTCTGCCGTTCTCCGCATCCACTGAGGCGCTGCGCGGATTGTCCGCTGCGGAGGTCTATCACCGTCCGTTCGCATCGAGTTACACGGCGTTGAGCGAAGGCAAGCCGGTTTCCGCGGCGATCGCGGCTGGCGGTGAGCGTCTCGCGGATCTCATCTCGACCGGAACGCAACTCGCCAAGACGCACTCCGCGCGGAACGCGATCGACCGCTCGCGTTTCCAGGGCTTCCAGCGTCTGCTTACCGGTCGCGAGAACTGCGCGCTGTGCGTCATTGCGTCCACGCAGCGTTACCAACGTGGTGATCTGCTTCCGATCCATCCAGGGTGCGACTGTGGCTGCAAGCCCTACTACGGCGAGTTCGATCAGCAGGTCATCAATCCGACCCTGCTGGATGAGGCTTACACCGAGATCGCGACGCACCTCGGTCACGTATCTGTCGGACGCGATGCTCGCGATCTCGGGCTTCGAAAGACCGACGCGAAGGGCCGACCGTTGTCGGACTTCACCGACCTGATCGTGACGCATGAGCACGGCGAGATCGGTCCGCTGCTGTCCTGGCGCGACTACAAGTTCACGTCCGCTGAGGACATCGCCGCTCTCTCATAATCTTCCGCATTCACTGCGGCAGCCCCTTCGTGGGGAAATACCAATCATCCCTTCGTGGGAAAGGAAACCATCATGTTCATTCGCCCATTCCGACTCGTTTTCAACGGCCCCGATGAAACCGGGGCCAGCGTCAAGCGGGAAGACGAGAAGAAGCCGACCTCGGAGATGACTCCCGAAGAGCGCATCGCGTTCGAGGAGGGCGCTAAGCGGAAGGCTCAGGACAAGCTCAAGGCGTTCGGCGGGAAGACTCCCGACGATGTCGCGAAGCTTGAGCAGGAGCTCGAGGCGCTCCGCAAGGAGAAGCTCACCGAGCAGGAGCGCGCCATTGAGGACGCTCGCGCACAGGCGCTGTCCGAGGCCGGTGCGGCGAGTGCTGCGCAGACCGTCGATGCGGTGCTGAAGGTTGCCCTTCGTGGGCGTACAGCCGACGCAGCCGCTGTCCTTGGACTCGACCGTGCCTCGTTCATCACGGACGGTGTCGCTGACATTGACGCGATCGAGAAGTGGGTGGAGGAAAACTCGGCAGCTTCTGGCGAGAAGCGTCCCCCCGTGCGTATCGGGCAGGGCGATCACGAACATCTGAAGGTATCCGACCGGGCAACCGGAGAAGCCGAAGCCGAGAAGCGCTTCGGCAAGAAGAACTAACGAAAGGAACTCATCATGAGTGACATCACTGTACGTCGCTCGGCAGTTCAGGCTGAGGATCGGTCGTGGCTTCAGGGCCCCGCTGGTGTCGGCCCTGGCGAAACGCCGAGTGCCACCCTCGACCTGGCGCTGTTCACCGCAGCAACGCACTACCCCAACGGCTACGTGCCGTCCGGGATCGTGCTCGGCCAGGTGACCGCGACCAAGACGTTCGGCCCGTACGACCCGGCAGCGTCCGATGGACGCCAGGTTGCTGCAGGCCACCTGTTCGGCTCGCTCACCGTCGCAGCACCCACAGGTGTTGTGGGCGGCGCGCTCGTCCGCACGAACGCGACCATCGACCCGGCCCGCCTGCCTGTCAGCTCGGGCACTGGCGCACTTGACGATGCTGCACGGCTCGCGCTGTTCCGCATCACCTACACCGACAAGCCGACCGCGATCCCCGCGCCGGCAGAAGGGAGCGGCAGCTAATGGCTATCGTCTTTGATGCACCGGTCACCCCGGATGCCCTCACCGCGTTCACCCGCAACGTCCCGGCAGAGGACAACCTCCGCCTGTTCAACGCACTCCCTGGGCGCACCCACTCGGACAACACGATCGATTTCTCGGAGATCGTGAAGCGCAACCGTACCGCGAAGTACCGCGCGTTCGACGGCAGCATTTCGGTGTCTGCCCGCGATACCGCGTCGACTTCCTCGGTCGGCATGATCCCGCTGTCGGATTCCCGCAACGTCGGCGAGTACGAGAAGCTTAAGCTTCAGTTCGCCCGCACCGGTGGCACCAACACAGGCATTCTCGCGAACGCACTCTACAACGACGGCGAGGACCTGACGCGCAACATTCAGCGCCGACTGGAACTCGCGATCGGCGACGTGCTCTCGGACGGTAAACTCACCGTCAACGAGAACGGCCTCAACGGGTTCGAAGCCGACTTCGGTGTCCCGGCAGACCAAAAGGTCACCCCCGCAGGTGCCGCATGGACGAACACCGCGACCGCGAAGGTTCTCTCGGACCTGCTGCTGTGGCACGTCGTGTACGTTTCCGCGAACGGTGGCCCAGCTGGCGCACTCCGCACGTCTCAGCGTGTGCTCACGCTCATGCAGACGAACTCTGAGATCGTCGCTGCTGTTCACGGCACCGCCTCGGGCAAGTCCCGTGTGAACCGCGCTGAGCTTAACGAGCTCTTCGCGTCTGAGGGCCTCCCTGCTGTGGCTGACCCGTACGACTACCTCGTGGACGTCGACGGTGTGAACACCCGCACCGTTACCGAGGGTACGCTGCAGTTCACGCCGGCAAACCTTGGTGATTTCATGCACCTCGCATGGGGTGTCACCGCGACCGCTCTTGAGTTGGTGAACTCGAACCTCGCTGAGATGTCGTTCGGTGACGCTGCCGGCATCGTCGGTGTGGTCGAGAAGGTCGGTCCGCCCTACCGCGAGTTCACTTTCGTGGACGCGGTCGCAATGCCGGTACTCGACCGCGCTGAAGCGCTCATGATCGCGACGGTGATCTAGCCATGTCCCAACTCGCACGCACGGTGTGGGTCGAGCATGACGGGGTGCCTACCTGCTTCACCGCGGGTAGCACCCCGCCCGCTTGGGCGGCAGAGCTGATTACGAACCCGCTCGCATGGGTCGACGCTGGTGTACCGGTCGAGTCCATCTCTGAGGATCGCATCGAAGAGATCGCTGAGGAAGTCGCGAAGACTGCCGAAGCACTCACTGAGGCGACCTCCCCGAAGATCCCGCCTAAGGCCGGCAAGGGGTCATCTGCCGCGGCATGGGCCGCGTACGCCAAGGCCAATGGCTTTGAGGTTGAGGACGACGCGAAGGCGTCTGAGATCCGCGAAGCCTTGGTCGAGGCGGGTGTGCCGGTCGAGTAGAGGAGGTGCCCCGTGGCGCTTGAGCCATTCGCAACAGTCGAAGATGTTGAAGAGGTGTGGGGCGAACTCACCGTCGATGAGGCGGAGAAAGTGGAGGGCTGGCTGAACGTTGCTTTCACGAGTCTCCGCCTCATCGGCCGGCGTCGTGGCGTCGATGTTGACCAGTACATTGCTGGCGATCCGCTGTTGCAGGAAGCTGCGAAGAACGCGGTGGTTGCGTCAGTGCGTCGAGTGCTGTTGAACCCGAATGGGCTTAGGCAGCGCTCCACGACGATGGCGGACGGCCCGTTCTCGGATACCGGTTCGGAGACACTGGATTCCTCGATTTCTTCGAGCCGGTTTTACTTCGATGATGACGATCTGATCTGGTTGCCCGCGCTTCGTCGGCAGCGGTTCGGGTCGTTCCGTGTGAAGGCTGGTCTGGCGTGAGGCGCGTCGAACAGATCATGATCCAGCGTGCAGCGATTACGCATGATGAGGCTGGCGATCGCATCATTGGCGCGTTCGCTGACCATCTGTCTCTGACGGCGAACTTCGCGCCTGCGAACTCGTCTGAACCGGTGACAGTGGGCGCCAACTCGGTGATCACTGGAGGAGTGGTGTACGCGCGAGATCTTGCCGCCATTCCAGACATCAAGTCGTCCGATCAAGCCGTGATTCGGGGGGAACCATTCTCAATTGAGGGTGAGGTTGGTGTGTGGAAGCGGCACGCGGGCTGGGCGATCCAGTTCGCTGTGAAGCGGGTGATCGGATGAACGATTACATCTACGATCCGGTAGCGCTTTCGGTGCAGGCGTATCTCCGTGAGTGCCAGAGCATCGCGGTTGGGATCATCCGCCCAGAGGAAATCCCGCGGCAGTTCATCCAAGTGCAAGTCGCGGGCGGAACTACCATCACTGTTTCTCAACGCGCGCTCGTTCTTCTCACCTGCTGGGGCGACTCTGAGGCAGATGCGATGGAGCTCGCATCAACTGTTGAGGCCTACATGAAGCAATGCAAATGGCTGGCCGGGTTGCCCGTGTACCGGGTGAAGACTGTTGGGCTGCCCGTCCCGAATCCAAGTAGCGACCCGCCCAGGCGCCGCTACCAATTCACTCTTGAAATCAGCGTCCGCGGACGCATCTTTGCCCCCTAACTTGGGGGCTTTTCTCTTTTAAGGAGGTGCCGCGATGGTGAAAGTCGTGGTCGCAAACCGTCTCGTTCGGGACGGGAAAACGTACAAGGGCGATGACGTGATTGATGTCACGCCAGCAGAGGCTCGCGCTTACATCAGTGAAGGTGTCGTGCGCGAGTACGTTAAGCCGGAAGATCCGGCGAAGCCAGTCGAGAAGGCAGGTAAGTAATGAAGAATCGCGACAATATTCGGGCGTATTCGGATCTTGATGGTGAGATTTTTCTTGCCCCCAAGGGTTCCACTCTTCCCACTGAGGCGGATGGTCTTGCTGATCCGGTTGCGCCGTTCCAGTCGGTGGGTTGGATCACTGATGCTGGTGTTGAAGAGGCGCTCAGCACTGAGGTGAAGAAGTCGAAGGCGTGGCAGGGCGGCAGCACTGTCCGGGTTCGTGTGACCTCGACTGAGAAGACCTTGAAGTTTGCGGCGATGGAAGAGACTCCTTTTGTCACCGCGCTCTACTACGACCATGATGCGCCGGTTGTCACTGGCACTGGCGCCTCGAAGGTCGCCCGTGTTGACCTGCCTGACGCGGTCGGTACTGTCGAGCGCGCTGCAGTTGTGAAGTACGTCGATGGTGGCGTTACGAAGCTGCACTGTATTCCGCTCATTCAGATCTCGGAGCGCGGCACGGTTGTCGCGAATGCTGAGGACGAAACGATTTACGAGTTCACGTCGGACATTGTTGGCGCGTCGTACTGGCTTACCAACAACCCGGCATATCTGGGCGAGTAGCTAACTGTCTGGGGCGCGTGGTGACTCCGCGTCCCAGACCAACCCTTTGAGTCACGAAACTTTGAAAAGAAATGGAGTCACCATGACTGAAACCACCCGCTCGAAGAGCCCGAAGAAGCCAGCCGATCACAAGCCTGCTGGCAATGTGCTCGTTGGTTCGTTCAAGGGTAAGAAGTTCACAATCGACAAGGCTGTTTTTGAGGACTACGAGTTTCTTGAACTCTCGGCTGATGCTGATAGCAACCCGGCAGTGCTGCCAACGCTACTTCGTCGTGTGCTTGGCGATAAGGGGCACGATCAGCTCAAGGAAGTTTCCCGTGGCGAAGATGGTCGCGTCCGCACCGAAGACCTCATGCTTGCTTACCAGGCGATCATGGAAGAGGCTGGCGCAAAAAACTCCTAACGCTCGCCGGGCTGCTCGCAGAATGCCCCGACCGGCTGGAAGCTGATCTAACCCGCTTTTTTGGGTTCTCGTTGGAAGACGTGAAATCCGGTCGACGCGGGATCTGGTCTGCTGCGAGCTGCGCCGCGCATTTGCCGCGTGGCGGAGCCGTTGGCGAGTGGTACGGCGGGCAGCTAGCTATCTCTGCTGAGGTCGAAGCGATTTGGGAGAACACGCACGCTTTGGTGGCGGTGAACTCTGAAAAGCCCAAATCAGTGAAACCAAGAAAGATGCCTGAAGGCGTGAAGTTCGCACGCCAACGTGAGCTCGAAACTGTTTCGAAAGCGAAGCAGTGGGCGCGCAAACATCGGGGAGGTTGATCGCATGGCGAGAGATGTTCAAGTGAAACTCAAACTGTCTGGGTTGAACAAGCTGATGCGTTCTGAGCCGGTGCAGGCGAAAGTTAACTCTGAGGCTGCGCGGGTTGCGGCGAGGGCTGGCGGCAAGTTCCGCATTATGCCTTCGCCGCACCGCTACACGGCGCGAGCTTTTGTTGAGCCGAAACCTGGCGTGCGTCTCAATGATGCTGACCGGCTCGCTCTGCTTCGCGCGCTCGGGAGCTAGCTTTCATCTGACAGCTTCACGCTTCCAGCAGCTCACTCGCGCCCAATAAAACGCTCAAACTCTTGCCCCGCTTTGACGGGGCTTTTCCTTTTTAGGGGTGCTCATGGCTTCAACTGGTGCAGAAATTGCAAACGCATATGTGACGCTTTCGGTGAAGATGCCTGGCGTCGGCAACCAGGTATCGCAGGCTCTTGGCGGACCAGATGTGAACCGCGCTTTGACTGCTGGCGGCAAATCGATGGGCGCTGTCGTCGCTGGCGCCGTTGGAGGCGCAGTAGCCGCGGTCACATCCAAAGCAGTGGGCATGGTGATGGGCGCGATCGATGGCGCTGTGAAACGTGTCGACATTATGAACAACTTCCCGAAGATCATGAAGAATCTTGGGTACTCCGCGTCTGATGCAACTAGAGCCATCAACAAGATGTCTGACGGGCTCAAAGGGCTACCCACCTCTCTCGACGCGATGGCTGGCACTGTTCAGCAGCTGGCTCCACTCACGGGCGGTCTGGAAGAAGCGACAAGCCTCTCTCTCGCTTTGAATAACGCGTTGCTTGCTGGCGGCAAGAGCACTGAGTATCAAACAAACGCGATGGAGCAGTACACGCAGATGCTCGCTATCGGCAAGGTCGATATGTCTGCGTGGCGGTCGATGGTCACGGCGATGCCTGGCCAGATGGATCAGCTTTCGGTTTCAATCCTTGGGGCTGGTAATAAGTCGATGGATCTCTACGGGGCGATGAAGGACGGGACGGTTACGTTCGACCAATTCAACGCGGCTGTTCTGGATCTCAATGAGAACGGAGTGAACGGTTTCGCTTCTTTCGCCACGCAAGCGCGTGATGCGACTGATGGTATCGGCACCGGCTGGGCGAACCTGGAAACAGCAATCACCAGAAACCTCGCGAACATCATTCAGAAGCTGAAGCCAGCGATTGACGCGTTCATTCTTGGCGGCACTCAGATTGTGAACGCAATTGGCCCGGTTCTCTTGGGCGTAATCGATGTGGCTGTGGCTGTAGGCGGGTGGGCTGCGGCTAATAAGGACTGGCTTGTGCCGCTCGGCATTGTTGTTGGCGTGCTCGTCGCCTATAACAAGGCGCTTACCTTTGTTCGGGCGGCGAAGCTTGCATACTCGGCGGCGACTTACGGGGCTACCGCAGCAACTTATGCGGCTGGTGTTGCTGGCAAGGTTGGCGCTGCAGCGTATGCAGTCCAGAACTCATCTCTAGTGCGTTTGATTGCTTCTCTCCGCGCGAATGAAGCGCTCTCGATGCGGTCAAAAATCGCGATCGTAGCATCGACGGTTGCAACTAACGCGGCAACTGTGGCGAACCGCGCTTTTAACGCTGTGCTCCGAGGCAACCCCATCGGGCTGGTCGTGACCGCGATCGCGGCGCTGATAGCTGGTCTTGTCTGGTTTTTCACTAAGACCGAGCTCGGGCAGAAGATCTGGGGCGAGTTCACCCGTTTCCTGGGCGAGGCGTGGGCGAATGTCAGTTCGTTCTTCATCTCGGTCTGGGAGAACAACATCAAGCCCGTGTTCGACGGGATCGCTACGGTAGCTACGTGGGTGTTTAAGAACATTCTTGAACCGTTGTTCCTGGTGGCGCGGTTTGGGTTCGCGATCATGGCGGGTATCTTCCAAGGGATTTGGGAAGCAATCCTGAAGCCAGTATTTGAAGCGATCGGTGCGATCTTCACCTGGGTGTGGAACACGATCATCAAACCCATCATCGGGTTCATCGTGCTCTATATACAACTGTGGGGCGCGATCTTCACTTGGCTGTGGAACACGATGATCAAACCGGTGTTCGATCTGATCGGGGCAGTGTTCCAGTGGATATGGAACACGATCATTTCCCCGATCGTGTCTTGGATCCAAGAGAAAATCATGATCCTCGGACTCGGCTTCAGAATCATGTACGAGCAGTACATTAAGCCAGCCTGGGATTCGGTTGCTGCCGTCATCAAGTCCGTGTGGGACAAGGTAAAAGCCGTGATCGACACGATGGTGCGGATCGTGAAGGAGGACCCGAAGAAAGCGTTCGAGGCTGCTCGTGACGCGATCGGTAAAGCGTGGGCCGGGATCCAGGATCTCGCGAAAGCTCCCGTGAAGTTCGTGGTTGATGTCGTGCTTGGTGGTCTGGTTGACGCGATCAACTTGATCCCTGGCGTGAACCTTGCGCGGCCGAAACTCCCGAAGGGGTTCGCCACTGGCGGTATCTTGCCTGGCATGTCACGCATGAGTGACGGTGATGATCAGATCATTGCTGCGCGTCGCGGTGAAGGCATCATGGTGTCTGAAGCGTTGCGTACCGCGACGGATCGTGCCGCGTTCCTCGCGGTGAACGCGGCCGGGCGCAACGGGGTCGGGTTCGCTACCGCGCTGCAGGGCCTCGCGCGGGGCGGGTTTGTTCATCCGATGCCGGGCGCGGTCGTCACTGAAGAGTACGGCGGCTATCCGGGGCATAAGGGTATCGACCTTGCGAAACCGCAGGGCACGAAGATCCTTGCTGCAGGGCCTGGCGTGGTGAACTTCTCCGGCTGGTATGGCGGCGGCGGAAACATGGCCGGTGTTGATCATGGCAACGGTTATGTGACCCGGTACAAGCACATGCTCAGTACCCCGTCTGTCGCTGTCGGTCAGCGCGTCGCTGCAGGTCAACTGCTCGGCTATGAGGGTTCGACCGGTGATTCGACTGGCCCGCACTTGCACTGGGAAGTGATCAGGAACGGTGTGCGGATTAACCCGCGCCCGTACCTGGATGGTGCTGGTGATCCGGGAATGTTTGACATTTTTGGTGGGCTGAAAGACATGCTGCTCGGCAAACTCGAAGCCGCGTTCCCTGGGTCTTCGGTCTGGGTGAAAGCGGCTGGTGGTCTTGCAGGTCAAGGTATCGAGTCAGCGATCAAGTGGGCGACTGACCTGTTGCCTGTGGGTGGCGGTATCGACCCGTTGCTGTACGACAACGGCGGACTTCTGCAGCCTGGCACTCATCTTGTCTCAAACAAGACCAAGCGCCCTGAACCGATTCTTACTGGTAACCAGTGGGATGCGATCAAGGATGGGCGAGGACGTGGCGACGTGAACGTTACGAACAACTATGAGGTGGCACGCGACATGGATCAAAACATTCTTGGTCAGAGAGTCGGGCGCTCAGTCATGGGCACGTTGGTCGGGGCGGGGGTGGCGTAAATGGCGATGATCAACCTGAACGGTCATGTGTTCGCCAGCAAGGCCACCTCCGGGTGGGTGTTCACTGATCTCACTGACTGGCTATCGGTATCGGATGCGAAGGGCGGGCTGTCTGCCCGGCCTCTCTCGCACGGGTCGTTTGATCCTGGCGAGTGGTGGCGCGAGCCGGTGTCGCCGTCGTTCAAAGCAAGCTATCTCGGTGAAAGCGCGGCAGGAACTCTTGAAGCTCTCGCCGCGCTTCGCGGGGTAGCCGCATCGAAAACCCTTGTCCCGATGATCGTTGACCTTGGCGACGGGCTATTCGGCAGGATGGTTCGCGTGCACTCGATCGATGTTGAGGACACGAAAGACAGCGACACAGCAACGGTAACGATCTATCTCCAAGCACCAGACCCGCTCATGTACGGGGCTGAGGTTTACGGCACGACCGGCCCACCAACCCCTGGTGTTGGTATTAGCGACCCGGTCAGCGACCCAATCTCAGAGGGCTCACCCGGCAACCCGGGAACGGTGGAGCTTAGGAACGCTGGAACTGCTTCCACACCGGTAAAGATCATGGTGCGTGGCGGGCTGAGTGACGGGGTGGTGGTGAAGGTTGTGGAAACCGGTGAGGTGCTGCGGCTCGAGCGGCTCATCCCTGAAGGGTCATCGATCCTGTTCAACTCTCGTACTGGGAGGGCTCAGATCGACGGACAATCAGACGTGACCGGGTTCATGACTGTCGATGAGTGGCCCCAGATCCCTGCCGGGAGTGTTCGCACGTTTCTGTTCACTCCGCTCGGCACCCAAACGGGTACGCCCAGCATGACGGTTTCCGCGATGCCTGCATACATGTAAGGAGCACACATGCGAGTCCTTATCGGAGATTTGCTTACTGGTCGGAAGATTCTCGACGTGCCATTTCTTGGCGCATCATGGGCATCGGAACTGAACGGTCCTGGATCGGTTACCGCGACTGTTGATTTGCGGGATCCTGACGTTGTGTCGCTCGGCATGGGGAACGCGGCAACGCTCGGGAAAACGTTCCTCGCTATCGAATCTGAGGGGCGGATTCTTGAGGCCGGCCCGATATGGTCACGCAACTATGACCGCACAGAGAAAGTGTTGACACTCACTGGGGCTGGCTTGTGGTCGTACTTTGACCGCCGCTCTCTGTTGCCACACATTGGTGACCGTCCAGTTGTTGATCCAGCCACTGGCGAGTCTGCCGAGTATGCGAACTCGACCTGGAAAAACCTTCATCTCGGCACGATCGGGAAACGCATGATCGAGCAGTCAATGACCTGGCCCAACAGTGCGCTGCCAATCGTGTTCGAAGATGACAAACCGGGTGACCACGAGCGCACATATAAGGGTGCAGAGTTGCCGGTGATCGGGCAGATGCTGCAAAACCTTACCGAGGTTGAGAACGGGCCAGACATTGCATTCGTCCCTGAACGCACACCAGACGGGTTGGGTGTTCGATGGCGGTACGTTTCTGGCGACCCACGTATCTCTTCAATCCGCGCACACATTATTGACGGGTCAGTACCAGGAGCCGCGATCGATGAACTCACTGTCTCCGAGTCCGCATCCGAGATGGGTGCCCTTGGCTGGTGTTCCGCTGGCCGTTCCGGCGATGAAGCGATCATCGAGCGTGCGTTCAACCAGGAGAGCCTTGCTGCAGGGTTCCCGTTAATGGAGCGTGTGGACTCGTCACGATCGAGCGTGTCTGTTGCGGCTACTGCGCTCGGGTACGCCGTCGAGCTTGCCCGTACTGGCAGTAAGCCGCGCTCTGCATGGTCAGTGTCGCTGCATACCGGTGGTGATGGGGAGCCGCGTTACACGGATTATTCAGTGGGAGATTTTGTGTATTTCAAGATCGCTGGCGACCCGTTCATTCCTGACGAGAAGTACAAACGACGCATCGTGAACATGTCTGGCAGTGCGGCAGATCCGGTGATCAAGTTGGGGTTGGGTGAAGTGTATGGCTGATCCGAGAATCCCAGCGGACGACCTCGCGGCGATTACGCAACTCATTCAGCGAATCCATCGCCGTCTGGACGAACTTGAAAAGCCGACCGGTACACAGCTTTCACGCATTGTGGAGGAAGTGAAAGCGCTGGTTGAAAGTCTTGACCAGCGAGTCCAGTCCTATATTGATACCTACTCCATGACGCGAGCCCAGATCGAGGGATACGTGTCCGGCATGACTTGGCTAGGCCTGCTCCCGCCAAGCAAAGGCGGAACCGGTACAGGGAACGCTGCGACGAACACATTCACCTCGGGTGGTCCATGGAACGCTCTCTACGCGAAAACAGCTACCGGTGAGATTGGTCACGCTCCTTCGAACCGGAGGTTCAAGCAGGACATTCATGACGCGTTCGTTGAGGGCAGTCCGCAGCTTTCGATCATGAGCGTTGATCCTGCTGTGTTTATGCGGCTGCCGGTGCAGGCATTCCGGTACATCGATGACGTGAACGAGCGCGGGGACGAGGCGATCCAGCAGTACGGGTTTATTGCTGAGGACCTGGCCGCGGCGGGTCTTGATCCGTGGCTGCAGTTCGATCACGAAGGGGAACTTATTGGTGTCGCGTACGACAAGCTCCCGCTTGCTCATCATGAACTCATTCGGCGGCTCTGGTATTCGGAACGCGCAAACCTGTGGCGTGTCAGCGAGCTTGAAGCGAAATCCGACGCCCAGCAACTACTTATTGACGATCTTACGCAGCGCTTAGCTGCATTGGAGGGAGGCAGCAATGCCACTGATTAACCCATTCTTGGGGCATTCGGGGATGCCTACGTTTGCTGATTCTCGCCGCGCACTCGAAGGGCTGGTCGCTCGGAGTGCCACCGGTGTGATGCGGGCGGGTATCTTCCCGGATCATTTGAACCCGATCGTGACCGGGCAAACAAGTATGCGCGTCGCGATCGGTGATTTTCGTGCGGTGCAAAACCGTGGCGGGGCAGTGTTCCTGGCAAATGTTGGGACGGACACTTCAGTGATTCTTGATGCTGCCCCTGCCGCGAACCGCCGTATCGATTTGATCTATGTGACGATGCGTTCAACGACACTCGGGGATACAGCAAACACTGCCACGTTCGGTGTTGTGAAAGGAACTGCGGCGGCAACTCCGACCGTTCCGTCGCTGCCTGCTAATGCTGCGACTGCGATCCCGCTCGCAACGGTAGAGATCCCCGCAGGCGCAACCACCACGCTTTCCGCTGGCGTGATCATCACTCAGGTGTATCCGTACACGTCTGAGGCTGGCGGGACAGTCCCGGTACGCAACACAGTTGAACTGGCGGCGTGGACACCAGCCGAAGGGAGCCGAGCGTTCTGTATCGCTGATGCTGCGGACTATGTACGAATCGGTGGCGGGTGGCAGCGAGAGAAAGTGACAGGGAAAGCGAGCACTGGTCTTATCGCTACCGGGGGTTTCCAAAGCATCCCGGTGGTGTTCCCGGCGAACTCTTTCCTTGTGGCTCCGGCGCTCTCCCTCACCCCCTCATCTTGGCGCCTGAACGTCGCATACGGGAGTCTCACGGCTGCCGGTTTCACGATCTCTGTCAACAACTGGTCTTCTGGCCCTGCTGCTGCGGCAGAAGTTCAATGGACTGCAGTGCCCGCATAGCGCCAACAGTCGTCCAGGGTTAACTTTCTCAGCCTCGCCGCGTGCGGGGCATTTTTTATGGAAGGAGGCAGGTTGTGACTCAGCTTGTTTGGCCGAACGGCAGCACTACCGAACCGGCCCGAACCGACGGGTACGGGCCACGCAAATCAATCCAAACCAAAGAAGGCCACACGCGCCCGTTTCATGTTGGCACTGACCATGTGAACATTGGCCGCGTGTGTTCGATCGGTGACGGCACCGTGATCGAGTCCGGCAAGCACGATCATGTCGCTTGGGCTGGCTTTCAGATCCTCATCTATCTCGGTGAGATCGACGGCATACGCACTTGGGTGCGCCTCTGCCACTTCCAGGGCCACCCGCCGTTGTCTCGCGGAGACAAGGTGCGCAGGGGCGACTTCATCGGCATGGAGGGCAACACCGGACAGTCGGACGGTGACCATGTGCATTGGGAAATCTATCGGGGGCGTGTGGATCGCGGCTCATGGGGTGACCCTGGCGCGACTGTTGACCCGAGGAAGTTCGTTGCCGCGTATCTTGCGGCACCAGAAACAGAACAGGAGCCACTCGTGGCTGTATATTTTCGTGCGACAAGTAATTCGTCGCCGCTCAAGCCCGGTGATGCCGGGTCGTCACGCATTTGGGCGGGCGAGGATCGAGTGATCGATGGGGTCACTTATTCGGGGGTGTGGGAGCGTTCGGAAGATGGCACGCTTCGTCGCTTGTTCCCTGGAGAGTGGGCTGGCATCGTGGCAGCGTATGCGGCGTCTGGCCGGAAGGTGCCGGTAGCTGACGTGCATGGCAACGTGATCGAGCAAATGTTCCTTGCGAAGCGGACGGAGCCGAAGCGTTGACAGACCGCGCGGGCATGACAGCAGACCATGATGAACAGCTACAGAAAGCTGGCAAAGGATGAGCGAAGACGGCCTGGTGACTATCCCTCCTACCGTGTATGTCCCAATTTTGGTCGCTGTGATCGCGTTCGGCGGCACAGTGCTCGGAATCGTTGTTGGGTGGATGACCCGACTCAACGGAAGGTTGAAGCGGCTCGAAACTCGGGACAAGCTCTCGTGGCTCTATATTCGCCGTCTCATTGACCATGCTTACCGGCATGCACCCAACGTTCCCTTGCCAGAACCGCCTGATGGCTGGCTTGAAGACTGAAAGGAACTCGATGTTCACGATTCTGTTTTGGAAAGACGCGCTCGAACGTGCGGTGAAGACCGCTGCGCAGACTGCGGTCGCGCTGCTCGGTACCGGACTGGTCGGCGTGCTCGATGTTGACTGGCTGCAAGTGCTGTCCGTGTCGGCCGTTGCGGCGCTCGTGTCGCTGCTCACGTCGATCGGTTCGACGCCGTTCGCTGATCCTGGCACTGCTGGCCTGCTGCGCCGCGGCAAGTACGCTGCCGAGTAACTGAATACGAGAATGCCCCCAGGCTCACTACTGAGTGAACCTGGGGGCATTATTCTGCTTGCCGTGATAATCGTTTGCCTACGGATTTCTGGAAATGGCGCGCCCTTGCCCCTTTTTTTGCAAACGGCGCATCAGGAAGCATTAAGCCAGGGCGGAATATTCAAAATGTGGCAAAAGGAAAGGCTATGTCGTCATGCTTTCAGCGTGCCGCATCGAACCGTCGACCCACAGGGTTTGACGGAAGCAGAGTGAAGATTAACACGATGATACCCCCAACCGAAGTGAGTGTAAGAAACCAGAACGGTCCAGCAAAGTTCGCGTCATGGAGTCGCCTCCAGGTAATTGAGAGCGTAGGAACCAGGAGCACTAGAGCGACGATCAAAGGGATTAGCAGACCCACGGTAACGTTCGCGTGACCGAGAAATGGCAGAGGGAGCGGAGTCGCTGATGAGCTTGTCAAGTAATATAGGCCGATCCAAATGACAGCCGGAACTAATTGAACAACGAAAATGAAAAGCTCAACCCACCAGAACTCGCTACGAGAAGCTCTTCCTTTGAAGTTTGCAAAGTTCTTGAAAAACCGCTTCACTGCCTGGCCAAATGACGCTCCATAAAGAGGTCGCGATAAGTCATTCGGGTCGGAGGCTCCATCAAACGGCTCACCAAAGCTTGGAGAGGGAAGTTGTTGAGGTGCGTAACCGACAGGAGGCGCGTATGCCGGAGGCGACGATGGTTGCTGAGGGGTTACTGGCTGTTGGCTCATGCTCAAATCCTAGCGACATAGCGAGAGGAAAAGTTCAAATTGCGCAAAGCTCGGGAATCGGTGGCCCAGATACGCAGAATCACTTCGAGATGGTTCGCTACTTTCCTCAAACCGGAGGGGCCTCTGGCCTGGAACCAAGTGAGTGTGGCGCCTCTCCCTGTAAGTTGCTGGCGATGAAGCTTAGCGTGGCGAGTAAGCTGCCGAATAACTGAATATAAAAATGCCCCCGCCTACTCCGAAGAGTGGCGGGGGCATTTTCGTGTTTCTCGAGGACCTTAATTCCGGACTGGCGCTGATTAATTTCTAGCCCAATTTGCAGATATTCGTGCACGTGACTTTCGTCAACGCTTGTTCCGTATACGCTGTGTGTGACTATAGATATGGGCTTCCCGCTCGGCGGTTTATACTCACGAGACAACCTGAGAAAAGAAATTCAAGCCTTTAGGCTAAAGCAAGCTTGCTTTAGCCTAAAGGCTTGCAGTTATAAGTGCAAGCACTTAAGCTTGCTTATATCCACCGCGGTCTACAGAACTAAATGCGCATACACGTCCAGAAAGTAATCTGACCCAAGAAAGAAGTTCCGTCATGACGACGCAACTATTGACTCGCAATATTGATACGCAAACGCGGGATGAAGCAGCGAGCGTCACCGAAAAGGTGCGCGACCGACATATTTGCGGCGTGCAACTTCGTCTTGATGACGAGTCCATCATTGAGCTCCCAAAACACCTGGCGAGCGTGGTGGAATTTTTGTTGCATGGTGTGACGCAAGGCGATCTTCGGATTGAATCAATTCCGGATGAGCTAACCACTCGAACCGCAGCGGATATGCTTGGCATTTCTCGTCCCACATTGATGAAGATGGTGCAAGAAGGCACGGTGCCGAGCCATCGTGTCGGTTCACACCATAGGTTCCGTTTCAGTGACATTGCAGAGCTACGCGCCAAACGTAAAGTTGAGCGCTCGAAAGCGTTTGAATCGCTGCATGAATTTGATTTCGAGAATGGGATTCTTGACTAAGCCATCCTTTTAGGCGACAAATGGTGCGTCCACTGGGTAGCCTGTAAGGCATGCATCGTGTCTTTGTGGATTCCAATGTGCTTGGAAGCAAAACTCTCTATGATTGGGTTTTTCTTCTTCGCGAGCACAGTGGTGCCATGTTTGCTCTGGGCACGTCTGAGGATGTTCTGGACGAGGCTCACAGAGTCTGGCGCAAACGTTACCCCGAACTTGGCGGCGAGTCTCGAGAGTACCGAGACCGGCACTTCCGGAAATTCTTTGATGATATTTGTGGTGACTGGGATGGCGGTGCCGCGCCGATACTTGATATTCACGATTCTCATGTGCACAACGCAGCAGTGCACATGAATGTTGATATCTTGCTCACTAGTAACGTAGCCGATTTCGGCGATCCTGATTTGCTACCGTATGACATCTATACGCCAGACGAGTTTTTTTGTCTTATAGCGCAGAACTCCTTCGATTCAGTGAGGGAAGTTACAGATTTCCAAGCTAAGCACTATATGAAGATACGGGAGCGTTTCCCTGAGCGAGAAACAATGACTTTGGCTGATGCTCTAAGGAATGCTGGGTGCCCCGATTTCGCCGATGTCGTCTCGAAATGCCTAGAATTTCAAAGTGGTCCGATCCCAGTGGCGGCGGCGATCTAAGTTGCCTCGCCGCTAGTTTGAGCGGGTGGGGTCTCTTTTGCTCTTTCAGGATATAAAGCATCTGCCATCCGTCTGGCACGAGCGCGCTGAGCGGTGACCACGGCATAGCCATGTTGGAGACGTTACTGGCAGCCACCGCCACTCTTCGGAGTAGGCGGGGGCATTTTAGTTCTCTAACTCAGAACGTGTAGAGAACCTGAGAAATTGTTGCCCCTGGGAGCCGCACTTTGTGCACTCCCAGGGGCAATTATGTCATCAATCGGCTTAGATTCTTGTTGAGCCAGCTTTGCTCTCAGCTTGCGATCGATCTCTGTTCTGTCGTGTTAGCTGGCATTGTTTCGACTTTCACCTTGCGAGGCTTCGCCTTCTCGCTGAGTGGGATGACGACACTGAGAACGCCATTGTCGTAAGAAGCGGAAATTCGCGAGGTGTCAACACCTTCTCCGACGCTGAACTGGCGGAGGTACGCTCCGTAAGGTCGTTCTTGGGAGAGCCACTTCACTCCGTCGGCGTTTCCCGCGGTTCTTTGCGCGCGAATGGTGAGGAGTTGTCCGTCAATATCGACATCGACAGAGCCTGGATCAACGCCTGGCATGTCTGCATTCAAGACATAGCCATCATGGTCCCTGTAGAGGTCGACTGGCATTGCCTTCGGGGCTGTGCGCGCGTTGAGCATGGTAGCAAGGCGGTCAAACTCATTGAAAGGGTCAAAAGACATAGACATAATGAATCAATCTCCTTCCGGTTCTGGAACTTGAGTCAGCTTCGCTCAAGTAGTTTGAGATTAGCACTCAGTGCCTGAGAGTGCTAATAAAGAATCCTCAAAATTTCCGTAAAACGACGATGCAATTCATTGGAGTGTTGTTGCGCCTTGAAAGGAGGGTTCGCCGCAATGGCTGATCATCGCTCAAAACATCGCCCTATACCTGGGCGTTCCCGTCGGCGGTCTTGCAGCGGCGAATACCAAGCGCGGCAAGTACGCCGCCGAATAACTGAATATAAGAATGCCCCCGGGCTCTCACTCACAGTGCGGGCACCGGGGGCATCTTTTGTGTCTGCTTATCTCGCTGTTTTGCGACGGGCCAGCAGGAGAGCCAGGCCTGCGATGAGCGCTATACCGGCAGAAATTGGTGTCCCCAGGCTGGTGGTGTCAGCGCCGGTGTTTGCGAGCTGTTTCGCTGGTGGTGTTTGCGTGGGCTGGCCCGGTTTTGGGTCTGGCTTGGGGTCAGGTTTTGGGTCTGGATTCGTAGCGGGTTTCACAACCAGCGTGGCTACTGCCGAGGCTGATTGGTTGTAGTTTGTATCGCCTAGATATGTGGCGGTGATGTTGTGAGTTCCTACTGCAGGGGATGCCGTGAAGGAGGCCTTACCGTTTACCACCATTGTCAAGCCTATGGGAGTGCTGTCGCTGTAGAAGACCACATTTCCCGAAGGACGTTGACCGCTGACGGTCGCAGTGTAGGTGGCTTGGGTGCCGTCAACGATTTCCGCGGGAGAGATATCGAGAGTGGTAGTGGTTTGCGCAGGAATCACATTGAGGATTCCTGTACCAGTGGAAGGTTTGGTTCTGTCGGAGACTCCGCTGTAGCGTGCCGTGATCGTGTATGTGCCGACAGCGATGCCGGTCGCGCGATATGACGCTGAGCCAGTTGTGGGATCGATAGGAACGACACCAATCTCCATGCCGTCGAGCAAGAACGTGACTGTGCCAGAGAGGTCAGCGCCAGGGGTGTCACTTGCTGGAGTTGCGGTGATTGTTGCGGCAGTGTCTATATCTACTGTCGGGGCATCGACAGACACTGTGGAAGAAGCCAGTAGGTTGACTGTTACCTCACCTGGCCCCGAAATCTCATACCCGAAATTCCCATAGAAGGGAGTCCAAGCATAGCTGGTGAGATACATCTGGTAGGTGCCAGCCGCGAGCGTGATCCGTGACTGGTCGTCCACGCTCTCGACGCAGTTGCTGACATCGTTTACGTCAAGGGCGCCATCCATGATGACAAGACGCCCGTCTGGAACTGAAAACGTGCTCAGGAATGCTTTGTCAGTGAAGTGATACTCGCCGGAGACTGGGACGATTAGCTCAGCTTGCGCATAGGAAGATGTAACCGGATACCAATTGGCTGGGGTATTGCATGTCCCGGTCCCTGGGAAGGAAGTCAGCCTTGGGCTTTGGGGGGTGAGCGTGTAGTTCACCTCGACTTTGCTGATGGCGTGTGCCGGTGCGGTAAAGAGCAGGCTGGCTGCTGCGAGTGCTACGACTGTGAGGGCACTCTTGAAAGAAAGACGCATGAGTCCAAAAGTAGTGATCTGTGTGGTGGGTTCAGAAGTGTTTGCGCGAACTGAAATAGATGGTGCGCGAATTGTGTATACCAAGAATGCCCCCGCTCGCTCCGTGATGGAGTCGAGCGGGGCGCTCTTTGCGTTTAGAGGTCAAACCCTTCGTCGTATTGTTTGCGGCGTGGGGTTGTGGTTGCTTTCAGGTAGAGGCGCACGAGTGACCGTTTTTTGACGAGGTAGGCGTGTGGTTCGATTTCGCCGGCTGCTCGTTGCTGGTCGAGTTCTTCGATTGCCGCTGCTGCGTGGTCGGCATCGTAGGTGCCTTGTTCCCGGTTGAAGTCGTTGTTCTCTCGGATCTTCACAACGTATGTTCTTTCGCTAGCACAGGTTCACTGTAAAAGACAGCCCTTAGTGGTGGCTGTGGTGTGGTGTTATTTTCGGGGGTGAACACAATCAACCCCCTAAGTTGGTGATGTTTGAGCCCGTAACTGTATGGTTGCGGGCTCTTTTTCATGTTTCGCGTAGGTTTGCTGGGGTGGGTCGTCCCGGGATTTTCGGGCCTGTTTGCTGCCATTTCACTGAACGGTTTGCTTCTTCGAGGCTGTCGTGGATGCGTACGAGTTTCCGCTGTGTGGGTTCTGGATGCCAGGTGGTGAGGAAGTATTGTTCGACGCCGTCGTATGCGGTGATGCGTTTGATCATTGCGCGGGGTTTGGTTTTGTCTTCGCGCATGACCGCCCATAGGTCGGAGTCGATCTGTATGTATGGCATGCGTTCGCGTTCGTTGTCCTTGGCCACCGGTCGATCCTTCCCCTATATAGGGGAGAGGGTACGCGAAACCGCCGACAAACGAAGTGCGGAGTAGCGACCCGAAGCGAGCGCTTGCGACCCGTTTCCATTCTTCAACATCTTGCAAAGTAGTCACAGCTGGACAGTCGAACGCGCCTCCGGCATTGCCGGGTTAGTCTGTCTTTAGTCTCCGCTATGAAGCATGACTTGAATTTACTTGCAGGTACTTTTCCCAAGCGATAAGCCAGATGGGTCCCCCAAGTAAACATAGTGATTTCCGTAAGTAATCCAGCTGACTACGTCTACGGGGGTTCGAATCCCTCATCCGCCACCAAAACACAACACCCCTGACCGGAGCTTCAGCTCCAAGGTCAGGGGTGTTGTGGTTATTCGGCGATGGGTTTCGGCTGATCCACGCACTCGGCAACAAAGCCTCGCAAAAGCGAAAGCTGTGCGGGATCGCTTGCCCACAACACTTCGGGGTGCCACTGCACCGCGACAGTGCGAGAGCCGGTGTGTTCGAAGGCTTCGATGAGTCCATCTTCGGAGTGCGCGACAGCGACGCATGCTTTTCCGAGTTCACGGATGCCCTGATGATGTTGGGAGTTCACCCGCAATCTTGCTGCGCCATCGATCCATGATGCGATCTTTCCGGTGCGGGCGAACTGCACGTCGTGCTTTCCTTCGAGGAGGTCCTCTTCGGTGTAGCGATGCCTGATTGCTTTTGGGAAGTCTCGAACGATATCTGTGTAGAGGCTCCCGCCGAGCGCGTGAGTCAATAATTGCCCGCCGCGGCAGATCGCTAGCACGGGCAGTTGCCCGGTGACGGCAGCCTGCCAGGCATTGAGTTCGTTGGTGTCTCGTGCGTCGTTCATCCCGATCAGCAGCGGATCGTCAGCAGGCATTCCAAATGTTGCCGGGTTGACGTCGCCGCCGCCGCTCAAGATGAGTCCGTCTGCCTTCGCTACGATCTCTGCAATGTGCGGCAGCGGGAGCGCGCAATCAATGGCGAGCGGGACGCCTCCGGCTGCTGAGATCCCAGCGAACATATGTCGCCAATGGGTGAATGCGCCCAGTTCAAGTGACGAGTAGGTCACTGCGATGATGGGTAGCCCCGCGTGTGCTGGCATCGTTCTACTCCTGAGGAATGATGGTCTGGACGCTGTGCGCGATCGGCGGGTCCTGCGTCAGCAGAATGGCTGGCGGAGGACCCGCAGTGCGCTAGCTTTCGGCTGGTGAGTACTGCAGCGCGGTGTGCTTGGCCTGCTCGACGAGTTCGATGTACTTGCCGGGGCTGTCTGGCCACTGGGAGACGATCTTGCCTGTCTTTGACTGGAAGTAGTTGCGAGTTTCCCCCCAGACTGTGAGGCCGAGCCGCTCCTGCACCCAGTCGTTGAACTCCTCGAATTCTGCGGGGAGCACCTCGACCGTTGTTGCGCCTCGGCGCTGCATTTCGGCGAGTGTTGACGCGACGAACTCTGCCTGCGCCTCATAGAAGCTCACGAGCGGGATCGAGTTCGTGTTGGGGCCGTAGAGCATGAAGAAGTTCGGGAACTCGGGCACCATCATTCCGAGCAATGCCGATGGTTCCCCCTCCCAGAATTCGTGCAGGTCTTTGCCGTTGCGACCTCGAATGGTCATGCCGCCGAGGTAGTTGGCTGCGTCGAATCCGGTCGCGTACACGACGACATCGAGTTCGTGCTCGTCTCCGCTTCCGTCGATAATGCCTGCTTCGCTGAGGGCGCGGGCACCCGTTGGCACGATCCGCACCTTTGGGTTTTGAATCGCCTGGTAGTAGTCGTCGCTGTTGACGGTGCGCCGCGACTCGAATGCGAACTCGGGTGTCACGAGCTCGATCAGGTCTGGGCGACCGGCGAGTTCACTGTGCATGTAGTCGAGCGCGGCCTGCGCGCGTTCGGTGTTCCATTTCTCGCCTCGTCTGGCGTGGCTGCCTTCGCGCTGCAACTCGTCGTACCAGTCGTAGAGGCGTTGGCGTTCAGCGAGGTACACCTCTGGGTCGCTGTACTTGGCACGTTCTTCGGGTGTGAAGTTGCGTGCGTTCTTTGGCATGATCCAGTTGGGTTCGAGCTGAAAGATGGTGACGCTTTCGGCGACCTTCTCAGCTTCTGAAACGATCTGCACTCCGGAGGAGCCGGTGCCGAGCACTCCGACCCGTTTGCCTTCAAGGGTGAGCCCTTCGGGCCAGCGGGAGGTGTGGCAGCTTGGCCCCTGAAATGGGTGCTCGCCTCGACCGAAGGGCGGGATCAGTGGAATGTTCAAGAACCCGACTGCGCTGATGACCGCAGTAAAGGTGCCGTGGTCTTTGCCGCTGGAGGTCTGTAGCGTGTAGCTTTCGCTCGCATCGTCCCAGATTGCCGCTTCGACGCGTTCGTTGAGTGAGATGCGTGACTCCAGATCCCACTTCTTGGCGACATGGTTGAGGTAGTCCAGAATTTCATGCCATTCAGCGTGTGTGCGCGACCAGTCGTATTGCTCGAATGAGAACGAGTAGATGTGTGATTCGAGGTCAACTTCTGCTCCGGGGTAGCGATTGTGCCACCATGTGCCCCCGAGTCCTGGGGCGGATTCGAATATGACGAAGTTCTCGATTCCGGCGCGAATCAGGGCAGTAGCTGAGGCAATCCCGCTGAATCCGGCTCCAATAATTGCCACGCGCGAGTCGTTCGCTAGCGGTACTTGTGTCATCGTTGACGCCTTTCTAAACAGTGAGCCGAAACGAAATGAGCTTCAGCCTGTTCCATGTATATCGAAAAAATTACAAATGGTCTATTAATTAAGCCTATTGTTTTTTCTGAACACCGCAATTACGAGGATCCTGAGTCCGGATCCGTCAGAACAGCGACCACCCAGATTGCCTGGAAAACTCTTCCAGCGCGGCGATTCCACCGAGGGAGTTCCCCTTCTCATCGAGCGGTGGGCTCCACACGCTCACAGTGCCCACCCCGGGTAAGACCCCAACGATTCCGCCGCCGATTCCGCTTTTTACCGGAATCCCAACGCGATACGCGATGTCTCCTGCTGCGCTATACATGCCCGCGGTGAGCAGCACCGCGTTCACGCGCCGACGAGTCTCGGGCGACAGCGAAGGCGGCGCGGATCCGGGGTGATCGCGGCGCGCGAGAAACAGTGCCGATCGCGCGATGTCGTCCGTTGAGGCGGCGATCGCGCACTGTCGGAAGTAGCTCCGCAGCACCGCGGGGATGGGGTTCTGTAGGCGTCCGTGCTCGGTGAGAAGATGAGCGATTGCGGTGTTGAGATTGGCATGTTCCCACTCGGCCCGCGCGATCTTTGCGACCGACTTGATGCTGGAGTTTCCTGACTCTCGGCGGATCAGGTCGAGCGTGGGCTGCAATCCGTTCCCGGTGAGTGTGTGCAGTTTGTCGGTCACGACGAGCGCCCCCGCGTTCACAAATGGATTGCGGGGGCGACCTCCTCGCGCCTCGAGCTCAGTGAGCGATCGGAACGAAGCGTCGGTTGGTTCCCAGCCGATTTCTCCCCACACATCGGGTTGTAGTTCAAGCAGTGCGGTCAAGGAAAAGAGCTTGGTGATGCTCTGCAACGAGAACGGCACGGCTGACTGCCCGCCAGAAACGAGGGTGCCGTCAAGGAGCGCAACCGAGAAGGCAAAGCTCTCCGGTTCCACCGTGTCTAAACCTGGGATCTGGGTGCTTGGGGTGCCTTTCCCGGAGGCGGCGAGACCCTTCGCGCTGGCGATTTCGATAATCTCCTGGAGCGCTGCGGGCCGAGTTTCTGCGCTCCATCGGCGCATGCGGCGCACAGGGGGCGCCTTTGGCAAAGTTAACTTCACGATTTCCCTCTCCGTCGCATACGTTACGACAGAAAAGGAATAAAGGCCTAGCTTTTAATCCAATTGCACTCGAAATGCTAGCGCTTCAGCCAAGACTCTAGGGTTTTGCGGGTCGCCAGCACGTGCTCTTCCATGATGCGACCGGCGGCTTCGGCGTCTCTGGACTCAATGGCTGTGATCAGCTCGTCGTGGTGGTCGTTCGCATTCGTTTCGAGGCGCCCGAAGAGCGAACCAACTGGCATCCACATCTGCTGTCGCGCGCTGCTCACGGCCTCGTAGAGCTGCTGGTTGCGCGCCGATGTCGCGATGCCGAGGTGAAACGCTGAATCAAGGGACTGAAACTCGGCGACATTGTGCGCGGTCTGGTCGGTCATGCACACCGCGAGGCTGTCGTCCATGGAGCGCAGCAGCGAGCGCAAGGTCAGGATGTCTCGATCGGTTCGTCGTAGCGCGGCAAGGCGCGCCGCGGCCGATTCGACAATGGCTCGAAAATCGAAGGCATCGCGAATGGCTTCGCGGTTGCGCATCAGCGTGAGCCGTGCGGCTTCGGGGTCGGTGGGTGGAGCCTGCACGATGAAGCCGCCGCCTCGCCCGCGTCGCACGAGCAGCCGTCCTTCGCGTTCGAGCACTGAAATCGCGGCGCGAACTGTCGTGCGCGAGACGTCAAGCTGCTCGGACATGTCTCGCTCCGATGGAAGGCGATCGCCTGGACGAAATTGGCCGGCATCGATGGCACGGCGAACTTGGTCGAGAACAAGCTCGTGAGCAGCGATTTGGCGGATTGGCTGGAGCGTGTCGGACGTCTGCATGCGCGCACTCCTGACAGTGGGATTCGTGACGCCTCATCGGCGAGTTATTCATGAGCTTACCCAGTCGGAGCCGTGGTCGCCGGAAATAAATGGTCTAAATACTTGACCTATAAGCCGTTTGTGCAGGAAGATGCTTACAGCGCGCCAGGCGTGACATTTCAAGAAGGGACAATGAAGTGACCTCTACAGTGATTGTGACCGGTGGGGCAGGCGTCATCGGGCAGGCTATTTGCTTGAGCCTCAAAGACGCGGGCTACACCCCCATCGCCTTTGACCTGAAACCAGCTATCGATGCTGGGTTTCGGCAAGAACTTGCGGGAATTCATGCGATTGCAGTCGACGTTACAGACCGGGCAAGCATCGATGCAGGTATCGCTGAAGTCACCAGTGACGGCACGACGCTCGCCGGGCTGGTGAACTGCGCAGGTGTGCTGCGAGACACCTTTCTGGGCGACGTGCGCGAAGATCACATGGACTTCATGTTCCAGGTGAATATCGCAGGCATGGCGCGCATGACGGATGCTGCAGCCCCGCACCTACGAGACGGCGAGGCCGCAATCGTCAATATTGGCAGCCTGACCGGGCACTTCGGCAGGTTCCGCGGTGCATCGGTGTATGGCGCAACGAAAGCCGGAGTCGCCGGGTTCACAAGGTATCTGGCAGAAGAGCTCGCCCCCAGGGGGATCCGCGTGAACAACGTGGCTCCGGGAGTGATTCGCGCCCCCATGAGTCCGTCAATGGCTGCCGTCTCGGGCGGTGAAGAAGCGTCAGCAAACCATGCGATGTTGAAGCGGATCGGTGAGCCAGAAGAGGTGGCGAACGCGGTGACCTTCCTCATCTCTCCCAAGGCGTCGTTCATTACCGCGCAGACGCTTCTCGTCGACGGTGGTGTGGTCGCATGGTAACCAAGGTGAATCGAGGCGAGGCAAACGATGCCAGCCTGGCTCAGCTTTTCGCCGCGGACCCCTGGGTCATTGATGTGCAGCCTGCCGGATCGGTGATCCCCGGGTACCTGCCAAACCTCGTGCTCACCTCTGGGGCCCCAATGCCGTGGCAGGCCTATACGGGTGGACAGCGTGAAGCACTGATTGGTGGCGCCCTTTTTGAGGGCCTTGCCACCTCCCGTGAGGCAGCGATTGCGGGATTTGAGGACGGCAGCATCTTGGTCGGTGCCTGTCAGGACTACTCGGCAGTTGGTTCGTTGGCGGGGATCTATACCGCCTCGATGCCGGTGCTCGTCGTCGAGAATCGCGAAACCCAGAAGCTCGCGTTCTGCAATTTTTACGAGGGCAAAGAGCCCCGTCGCCTGAACTACGGCTGCTATGACGAGGGCGTGCACGAGCGGCTGTTGCACGTGAACACCGTACTGGCCCCAGTGGTGGGCGAGGCCGTGCGTCGTCTCGGGGGAATAGCGTTGAAACCGCTGATTGCGAAGGCGCTTCGTATGGGAGACGAGGTGCACAGCCGCAATGCTGCCGCCTCGATCTTGTTCAATCGAGAGATCCTGCCCAGTGTGCTCGATATGGTCCAAGAGCAATTTCCTGGAGTACGCGAGACCATGCTTCATCTTGCCGAGAATGACTATTTCTTCCTGCGCTTGTCTATGGCTGCAGCGAAAGCAAGCGCCGACGCCATGCCCGTCGCCGGATCGTCGCTGGTGTCAGCAATGGCATTCAGCTGCCGCGGTTTTGCGATCCGGGTCGCTGGCCTGGATGGGTGGTTCGAGGGTCCTCCTCCGATTCACGAGGGAAAGCTCTTCCCCGGCCACACTGAAGATGAGATCACCTGGATGGGTGGCGAGAGCCCGATCACCGAAACGGTTGGTCTCGGTGGCTTTGCGCAAGCATGCGCACTTTCGCTGCAGGCCTATCAAGGAGGCACGGCAGCTGCCATGATTGAGCGAAACCTCGAAATGTACGAAATCGTGCATGGCGAGAATGATGACTATCGAATTCCGCTCTTTGACTTCAGGGGAACGCCAACGGGTGTTGATATTTTCAAGGTGCTTGAGACCGGAGTGCTCCCGGTGATGGACGTTGGGCTTGCCGGCAAGGATGGCGGCCAGATCGGTGCCGGAATTATTCGAGCACCGCGAGAGTGCTTTGAATTGGCAGCCGCCGCGTGGCGAGAGAGCTACGGCGATGAGCGCTGAACGACGTGAGTTCTCACTGAGCTACGCGGGTCGCGTTGCGGTGGTCACAGGGGCGGCTTCGGGAATCGGGCGGGCAACCACCGAGCGCTTTCTTCGGTGCGGTATTGAAGTGATCGCGCTCGATCTTCGCGAACCGGAGCCACTCTCGATCGCAGGCGTCAGCTCCGTGCCTCTCGCTGTGGACGTGCGAGACCGCGACAGTGTGGCGCGTGCGCTCACTGAGACCGCGAAGACGCCGCACTATCTCGTGAACTGTGCGGGTGTGCTCGACCCGAGCGGCTTTCGACAGGTCTCGTCTGAGTCGTTTCTTCGGGTTCTTGACGTCAATCTTGTTGCGGCGTACTCGCTGATCGACATCGCGAGCGAGCTCGGTGAACTGCAGGCCGTGGTCAACGTGAGCTCAATCGAAGCCTCGCGTGTAGTTGCGATTTCTGACCCGGATCCGCATCCCGCGTATGCGGCCTCCAAGGCAGGGATGAGCATGCTGACGAAAACAGCAGCCCGTGCTTTGGCGGGTCAGGGCACTCGTGTCAATGCGGTCGCGCCCGGCTTCGTGCGCACTGCGATGGCGGCCGAGCACGGTGATGCTACTGAACTCCCGGCTGCGCTTGCCGGGCGGGTTCCGCTCAGACGCTTCGCCACACCGGATGAGATTGCTGACTCGATTGCATTCTTGTGCAGCGACCAGGCTGGGTTTATTACCGGAACCGAACTTGTTGTGGACGGTGGGTTTCAGCACACCTAGTCACGGACAACCATGCCCGACCGGGCGAAGTGAGAATTACGATGCAAAGGAGCAGCAATAATGTCCACCCTGTCCATGGAAGAGTACACACAGCTCGTAGAGCGTGGCGAGGTCGACACCGTAATGTGTGCGACACCAGATCCGCACGGTCGATTGGTCGGGAAACGTCTCACCACGCAGGCTTTTGAGAGTCTCTGCATTCGCGGCGAAGGTGTGAGCGCCAGTAGCCACGTGTTCGCAACCGACGTTGAACTTGAGTCGATTGACCTGGCGGTATCTAACGCGTCCAACGGTTGGGTGGATTTCAGGTTCGTTCCCGACTATTCGACAATGCGACGCACTCCGTGGGAGCCAGCGACAGTGGTCGTGCTCTGTGATGTCTACTACGCAGATTCTGACGAGCTGGTGCCAATTGCGCCGCGGAGCATTCTGCGGAGTCAGATCCAGCGTGCGCGTGAACACGGCTTGACTCTGCAATTTGCATCTGAACTGGAATTTTACTTATCAACGGTGCCACATCGCGAAGCGTGGGAAGCCGGATATAAGGATCTTGCGATGATGTCGAGCTATCGCTCGGACTATCAAATGTTGCAGTCAGGCCGAGACGAGTGGTTTATTCGGCAGATTCGCAACTACATGCCGGAGTTTGGCATTTCAATCGAGTCATCGAAGCCGGAATACGGGCTCGGGCAGCAAGAGATCACCCTCGACTACTGCGAAGCGCTGCAAATGGCCGACCAGCATGTGCTGTTCAAGCACGGCATCAAAGAGCTCGCCTATCGTGCAGATCTGACACCCACATTTATGGCAAAGCCGAGTATCAATGAGATTGGCTCCTCTTGCCACCTGCACGTCAGCATCTGGGATGCGCAGTCGGGTGAGCCACGGTCCTGGGGCGACGGCGGAATGTCAGCGACATTCGGGAGCTTTGTGGCTGGCCAGCTTGAGCACGCGAAAGCTCTCGGGCTGTTGTTTGCGCCAACGATCAATTCGTACAAGCGCTTCCAGCCCAACCAGTTTGCGGGCACCGCTATTGCGCTCGGAAATGACAATCGCTCCTGCGGCTTCAGGCTGGTCGGCCACGGACCCTCCTTCCGAGTGGAGAACCGGATCCCCGGAGCCGACGTCAACCCTTACTACGAATACAGCGCCATGATTCTTGCGGGGCTGGATGGCATCGAACGGCAACTGCCCACCCCTGAGACTTTTGCGGGGAATGCTTGGGAGGCTGAGGGCATGGAATTCATGGTGACTTCACTGCACCGATCCATTGATCTCTTTGCTTCGAGCGAGGTGGCGAAGGCCGGGCTCGGAGCCGAGGTGTTCGCGCACTTGCTCGCATCTTCGGAACACGAGCTCACCGCATTCGACTCGGGAGTGGTGACCGACTGGGAGACCAAACGCTACTACGAACGCATCTAGGCGCACGCCGTGCCCTGATCCGCTGGGCAGCGCCATTGCTGACAGCGCTACATATTCATCAGAAAGGAAGAGACATGTCACGACTCGATCCCGTTGCCCAGCAACTCATTGACGACAGCAAAGCCTCAGGACAACCCAACGCTCACCTGCTTTCAGTACCCGCGGCGCGCGAAAAGTTTGAGGCTGCGTTTGCTTCGCTTCAGAAGCCGGAACTGCATTCGGTGAGGGATGTGCAGATTCCCACGCGAGACGGTGCACAGATTCGCGCGCGTCTGTACATTGCCACCGAGCACCCGGCTCCGGGCCTCACGCTGTATTTTCACGGCGGCGGTTGGCTGCTTGGCAGCATCGAATCACATGATGTCACCGCCCGTAAGCTTGCTCAGGCGAGCGGATCCGCGGTGCTGTCGGTGGACTACCGGCGCCCGCCCGAGGCGAAATTTCCGCAGGCGGTGCACGACGCGCTCGACGCGCTTGCCTGGGCTTCATCCCACGACAACCCGCTGGGAATCGCTGGGAACCGAGCTATCGCTGTTGCGGGAGACAGTGCGGGCGGGAACCTTGCGGCGGCGGTTGCGAATGAGGCTCGGCACGAGGGAATTGTGCGCCATCAGCTCCTGGCGTACCCGATCACCACGCTTGACCTTGATCTCGGCATTGACCCCGAATTCGAGGGGATCATGCTTGAACGTGACGAGTTGCAGTGGCACCAGGATCACTACCTTGCGCAGCCAGCGGATCGTGAAGATGTTCGGGTGAACCTGCTTGAGGCTGAGCTTGCGGGCGTCGCGCCGGTCACCGTGATCCTCGCCGAATGTGACCCCGTGCGTCCGCAGGGTGAACGATATGCAGCGGCTCTGTCTGCGGCTGAGGTGCCCGTTGAGGTGTACCAGTACGAGGGAATGCTGCACGGTTTCTTTGGGCTTGACGAGATTTTCCCGCAGGCTACCGGTGCCATGAGCGTTGCCGGGAAGCGGATCGCTGAGGCGCTGCGATGAGCGAGTACGGCCAAGTGCTCGTGACTGGAGCGGGTGGGGGGATCGGGTCGGCGATTGTTGCTGAACTCGCGCGAGTCGGATATTCGGTGACTGCGACCGATCTGCGCTTTGCGGAGGGCACCGAGCGGCTGTCTGGCGTGACTTACCTTGAGGCAGACCTGCTGAATCAAGAGGAGATTGAGACGCTTCTTGCCGGGATATCCGGGGGCAAACTGAAAGGTCTGGTCAACGCGGCGGGAGTCGCGTTCTTCGACCACGATGGCTCCGTGTTTGAGCTGAGCGAGGAGACCTGGAATCGCACGCTCGGAGTGAACCTCAACGGAATGCGTCTCACGACGAAAGCTGCCCTGCCGCTGCTCCGGCAGGAGGAGAACGCTTCGATTGTAAATATCGCAAGCATCGCGGGCACCCGTGGGATGGACTCTCCTCTCGACGCCTACCAGGTTTCGAAAGCAGCGGTAGTGTCTCTTTCGCGTTCGATGGCACTGCAACTTGGGCCGGAGGGGATCCGCTGCAATACCGTCTGCCCCGGGGCGATCCTCACCCCGATGATCGACTTCTTGTACGAACGTTCCCCGGAGCGTCGCACCGACATGGAGTTGCGTACTCCGATGCGCAGGCTCGGCCTGCCCTCCGAGATCGCGACCGCTGTGGAGTTTTTGCTCTCGGATCGTGCCTCATTCGTGACGGCGACTGACCTTGTTGTTGACGGCGGATGGTCGATGCAAACCAAATAGCGAGCGACACAAAAAGTGGGGCCCTGTCAGTGACTTGCTGACAGGGCCCCACGTCTGTGTGGCTAGTGGTGTTCGAGGTGGCGAGATCGCTCCCACTCGGTAATGTTGGTGCGAAGCCACTGCTCATAACTGCGCACCTCATTGCGCTGCACGGCGGCGACCGCGTCAACGAACAGATCGCCAAGAAGTTCTCGCACTCGCGCCGAAGCCGCAAACAGCTCAGTTGCCGATTGCAGGCTGCCCGGAAGCTCGTGGTGTGGGGCATCGTCGTCTAGTTCGAGACCCTGTTCGAGTCCGTACAATCCTCCGGCGAGGAGCGCGACGGCCGAAAAGTATGGGCTGACATCTGCGCCAGCGACGCGATGTTCGACCCGGGCGCTGCTCATGTTGTGCAGCAAGACTCGGCAGGCGACCGCTCGGCTTTCTGCTGCCCAATTGGCCACATTCGAGACGTACTGTTCGGGATCGACTCGCTTGTATGAGTTGATGTACGGCGCAAACAGCGCCATCAATTCGGGCATCAGTGCAAGGTGGCCGGCAAGGTACTGCTTCGCCGTGTCAGAGAGCACTCCTGGCTGCGAGGCAAACACATTCTTGCCTCCAGCGATCAGGCTGGAATGAATATGGCCACCCGCTCCCGATTCGCCTCCGTAGGGCTTCGCCATGAATGAGGCGATGAGGGATCGTTCAGCGCACAGCTCTCGCATGAACTGTCGAGCGCGGATCGCGGCATCGGCCGCAATCAGGGCGGGCTGGGGCGCCATCGTGAACTCGAAGAGACCTGGCCCAAGCTCGGAGTGAAACGCCTCGATAGATATTCCGATGCTTGCCATGCGCGCAACAAACTCTGCGATGAGATCATCGATTTCGGCGACACGGCTCAGGCTGTAAGCGTTCGTGACTCGCCCGAGCGGGTCTGTGCTGCCTGCTGCGCGCGAGCGATCCTCAGCGTGAAAGATCCAGAATTCAAACTCATATCCGAGTACTGCTTCGATTCCGAGGGTGTCGTATCTGCGCAGCAGGTTCTGCAGCACTCCACGGGGGGATGCCCCGAAGGGGCTCCCATCTGCTTCGACAAGGTCGGCAATGACTGCGTCTTGATCTGCACGCCACGGCAGCTTGATCCTCGTAGATTCATCAACACGAAGCGAGGTGTCAGGGTAGCCGTTTGCAGAATTGCTGAAGGGGGTGTCGGTCACTTCGTCTTCGAGCGAGAACCCGTAGGTGATCGTGCAGAACGAGGCCACCGAATCGGGGCTCGTGCTTTGCCTGCGCAACAGCTTTCCGCGCAAACCAAGGTGATAGTCGGGGATTTCCACACGAGTCATCGCGACTCTGGGGAGCGGGTTTGTCTGGCTATTCATTGGAATCCTTTGCGTTTGGCCTGGGTGGGCGTGCTGCGGGCGAACGTCCGACGCGGCGGTACACCCGGTCTGGAACGAGGGAGGGGTGTCGGTACACCCACCAGGTGCATGTGGTGCTGAGGGTGGGGTCTGCCGCGGTTCCATCGTGCAGCTTGAGTTGGGTTCGATTTGCTTCACCCCACACGGGCGGATCGATCACCCGTGTGGGGTAGCCGAGGCGTTCGATCGGCATGAGCTCGTTCAAGAGGCAGCAGTGCACGCAGTAGGAGCACACTCCTTTTTGGTTCCATGCCCAGTCGTGTGCTTCGGTGGTGACGGCAAAGTTGAAGGGCGCGCCCGCGCGAGGTTGCTGCTGGGTGACTGCAGGATCCACGTTCCTTCCACCTGACCCGCATGGTGCGAAGCGAAAGCCCATTCGGTCGGACTCGATGATGATTTCGATGTCGCCCTGGCGACTTCCGCCTGCCATGTGCGCGTGGAAGCCATCAACGATACTGACCATGAGTTGGTGGGCAGAGACCGACCACGGCTGATGATCGATGTCGTAGCGCTCGGCATGTATCTCGTACCAGTCTGCGAGCAGCATGTCCCACAGGTCACGCAGTCGATGTTCGCCCAGATGCTGGACGGCAATATCGATGATTCCGCAGATGCGGTCAACAGCCTCGTCGTGCATGGTGAGCCAGCTCTGGCGGGCCTCTTCGATGAGCTCGATGGTCTGCGGCTCACCTGACCGGCAGCCTTCGATCGCGCGCGCTACGGCAAGTTCGTATTCTGGCCAGGCTGCTTCGATCCCGCGGATCGCTCGTGCTCCGATGAGCGACTGAAGTTGGGCGAGCGAGTCTGCAAGAGCGGCGTTCGAAACTCCCTCCGCACGCAGCCAGCGCTCTAGTGTGAGTGGCCATGCTTCGTAGATTTCTCGGAGTTCTTGTGCTTCGAGGGTGCTGACGTGCAGGAGTTCTATTGCCTCGGCACTGCGTGCCGCCTGAACTGCGGCGCTCGCCGCACGGAACGTTCCCTGGGAGAGTTCTTGCCAACTTCCGGTGCGCGCATTGCGCCCGAGAAACCCGATGTGAGTGGTTGCTCCGCCATCGGGTTCTCGGGCGACACCGTATCCGGGAAATGGGGTGTCGTGTGTCACTGTGCTATACCTCTGGGAGGGTTTGCCCGCCATCGACGATGAGGCTCTGGCCGGTAATGAATGAGGCGTCGGTGCTGCAGAGAAAACTCACGGCTGCCGCAATATCATCGGGGGTGCCGATTCTTTGCACCGGGATGCTGGCGACCGCATCCTTGAGTTCTGCAGGATCTGAGTAGAGCGCTTCGAGGCTTTCGGTCTGAATGGTGCCGGGTGCGACCGCGTTCACGGTGATCCCGTGCGCTGCCAGCTCCACCGCTGCCGCACGGACGAAGGCTTCCAGCCCGCCTTTCGAAGCGGCATAGTGCGACAGGCCCGAAATGCCGGTTCTTGGGCCAGTGATCGAACTAATCATGACCACTCGCCCTGACGGTGAGGCCGTGAGCCCAGGCAGGAGTTCCTTCACAAGTAGTGCTGCCGATGTCAGGTTGAGGCTGAGTACGTCGTCCCAGTGGGAGGCGGTCATGTCGCTGAGTTCGTGAACCGGATAGATGCCTGCGGCGTGGCAGAACAGCTCCGGTGCGCCGTCCATGAGACGGCTTGCTTCGGTGACGAGGCCGGGGAGGGAGTCGAGTTGGCGCAGGTCTCCATGCAGGAAGTGTGCCTGCGCGCCTTCGTCTTGGAGTGCGGCCGCGGCTGCCTCGCCCGCCCGCTTGTCACGGGCGAGGAGCACGACTTGCGATCCTTCGCGGGCGAGGCGTCGTGCAACTCCGAACCCGATGCCACGGTTGGCACCGGTGACGAGTGCTCGCCGACCAGCGTGCAGTTGAGTCACCATTATTCTTCTTCTCCCACGACGATTGGTGTCGTCTTGGTTGAGATGTCTTCGCTTCGGTCGTCGTAGACCGTGGAGCCGATGCGCGCATACATTTCTGGTTTTGTGTTGCGCCAGACCAGTGCGACGATGACTCCCAGGGCGAACACGACGACGATTGCCCACGGCACGATGCGACCTACGATGGTTTCGGCGGCGGGGCCGGCGGCGACACCGTAGTTGGAGAGCAGCAACCAGAGCACGAAGATCATGCCGCTTCCGCCAATGATTGGTGAGAGCATGGTGCGCCACCAGCTGGCAGTTTCTGGATGCTTCTTTCGCACATGGAAGTAGGTGATTGCGGCGACGCTGGTGAGAACCTGTGCGGTGAGGAAGGCCATGGTTGCGTAGAACGCGACGAGCACGAAGAGTTCTCCGTAGGGGTCGACACCGGTGATGAAGCAGAGCACCACCATGATGGCCGCGAAGATGCTCTGTGTAATCGAGGCAATGTAGGGGGACTGATGCACTGGGTGTGAGCGACCGAGCGCGTGCGGCAGAATCCGGTCGCGCCCCATCGCGTAGAGGTAGCGGGTTGCCGAGTTGTGGATGGCGAGAGCGCAGGCGAACGATCCGAGGATCATGAACCATTCCATCGCGGCTACACTCCAGGCGCCAACGAAGGTTTCCATTGGGTAGTAGAGGAGGTCGAAGGGGTTGCTGCCTGTTGCTCGCTCGAATGAGCCGTCGGCACCGTTGCCGGCGACCATGCCCCAGGAGATGAATGCATAGAAGATGCCGATGCCGATGACGGCGATCAGGGTAGCCCGCGGGATCACTCGTTTCGGGTCGCGGGATTCCTCGCCGTAGATTGCCGTTGATTCAAAGCCCACCCAGGACCAGAATGCGAAGAGCAGGCCAACGCCTACTGATCCGGTGATGAGGTTGTTGGTGCTGAATGCGTTTACGGGGTTCAGTGCTTCTGGCATCAGGCCATCGGGTCCGCCGCCGCTGAAGAGCACTGAGAACGCCATTGCGGCCAGCAGCACCACTTCACCAATCAGAATGATGGCGAGAATTTTTGATGCGAGGCTGATGTCTCGGTATGACAGCAGGCTCATGACCACAATGGCGACGAGTGCGTACACCACCCAGGGCAGGTCAATTCCGAATTGGTTGAGGAAGGTCTGTTGGCAGAAGGCGGAGAAGATTCCGACGAGGCCAGCTTCCATCACCATGTACGCGGTCATGCTGAGCCAGCCTGCGCTGAGGCCGAGTGGTTTGTTGAGGCCGCGGGATACGAAGGTGTAAAAGGCGCCGGCCGAGGTGATGTGCTTTGCGAGGGCGGTGAAGCCGAAGCTGAAGATGGTGAGCACGATCGTGGCGACAATGTAGCCGGCAGGTGCGCCGATGCCATTGCCGAAGCCGACTGCGACGGGGACGTTCCCTGACATTGCGGTGATCGGTGCAGAGAAAGCAACCACCATGAAGACCACACCGACGAGGCCGATCGTGTTTGGCTTGAGACGGCTTCCTGTGCTTGTCGCGGGAGAGGTCTTCGTTGGGCTAGACATATTTCCTCCTGAGCAGCGAGGGGTCTGGCCGTCGACGGTCGTTGGCTCCAGCAGACACCCTTGAACTGCTGCGACAAAACTATCCGCGATTAAAGCCCTAGTCAATAGTCCATTTATTTAAACTTTTTGAACGCTGTTTCCGTGCCCGCGGTCGAGAATGCAGCATTTTCCCGTTGATTTCCTGGTGAAGTTTGCGAAAAGCGCGCCCGGAAGGGAGAAAAACACCCTGTCCGCAGAGGATTAATGGCTTATTTCTAAGTCCTATTATTTTTTTGAGACGGAAGGCCTCGCGTTCTTGCGCCGCAGCTAGTCAGGGCGCACCCCCGACCACCCAAGTCACTTGCCGCACAGCAGTGGTTCACTGCGCGTTCATGTCATAAAAATACCGGCCATGTGAATGTCATGTTACGGAAATACATGCGACACTCGCGCTCCTTAGTTTGAGGGTGTGAACAATTCAGAAGGCATCTCTCGGGCCGAGCACGAGCCAGCTGGCCCGCCTGCCATCGCCCGGGTACAGGCGGCCCTTGGCTCCTTGGTTGCGAGTGAGCGCAGGGTTGCCGAGGTGGTGCTGGCGAATCCGCGAGCGATTATCGCTTGGACGGCTTCCGAACTCGCCTCGAAGGCGCGCACCTCCGCCACCACCGTGATCCGCTTCGCAAAGAACTCAGGGTTCTCGGGCTACCAGGATCTTGCGGTGGCGCTTGCCCTCTCTGAGGCCACACCTCAACACACAGAAGAACTTGAGCGGAGTGACTCCGCAGCGACGACACTGCGCAAGGTCGGCGGTCGAGCCGCCAATGCGGTGGGCGGTATGGCCGAAGCGGTTGACCCCGAGGCTTTCACGAGAGCCGTGCAATTGATCTCGGCAGCAAACCACACGCTTTGTCTCGGCGCAGCGCTCTCGGCTCCGGCAGCGCTTGACTTTGCGTACCGCCTGAACCATCTCGGCCTGGCCGCAGACGCCCCCGCCGACAGCCAGGTGCAGCATATTCGCGCATTTCAGCTGCGCTCACGAGACGTCTGCATCGTGTTTCTGCACGGCGGCAAGTATCCACCCGTGGTTGAAGCTGCCCGCGCCGCGAAACATGCCGGTGCCATCGTGATCGGAGTGACCGCTTTCAGTGGCACCCCACTGGCCGATCTTGCCGACATTCCGTTGATCCTCGGTGCTCGCACCGTGCATTCGGGGCTCGCGGCCTGGGAGAGCCGACTCGCCTCTCTTGCCCTGGTTGATGCGCTTGTCGCGGCGATCGCTCACTTCAACCCGGCGCAGTCAGACCGATCCGTCTCACACATTCAAGACTTGATCGAACAGGATCTGCTCTGATGGCGACACATCCCGCGGGCACACCGTCCCGCCGTGGCTTCGACCGCGCTGTACCTTATCTGCTGCTCGCACCGGGCATGCTGGCGACTGCGCTGTTCGTCATCGTGCCGCTGCTGCTCGTGTTCGGACTCGCGTTTTTCAACCTGAATCTGGTGACTGGCACCTCTGGCTTTGTCGGTCTGCAGAACTTCGCGGTTGAATTTGTGCACCCTGAGTTTGCGCGCAGCATCTCGAACACGCTGCTCTACGCGCTCTACACGATCATCCCCTCAATGGTGCTGGGTCTGGTTGCGGCCCTGCTCATTCACGGCCTCAGTGGAGGTCAGGGGTTCTGGCGCAGTGTGTATTTCTTGCCGGTTGCGACCACGCTCGTTGCGATGTCGGCGGTCTGGCGGTGGATGTTCCGTGCCGACACCGGGATCGTCGATACGGTGCTCGCGCCACTGTTCGGCATCAGGGACTGGCTGGGCGATCCGCAGCTGGCATTGCACGCGATTGCGGTCGTCGGAAACTGGCATCAAATCGGTATGGTCACGGTGCTCTATTTGGCTGCGCTTGGCAGCTTGCCGCGAGATCCGCTTGAGAGCGCACAGATTGATGGTGCTGGGCCGTGGGCGAGGTTCTGGCACGTCACTTGGCCCGCGCTTGGCCCCACCACGGTGTTCGCGTTCATCACCACGGCGAGCTCTGCCTTGCAGGCGTATGACACGATCGCCGCGATGACGCAGGGAGGGCCACTCGGATCAACCGAAACCCTCACCTACATGATCTGGGTGCGTGGCATTCACTATTTCGACATTGGTCGGGCCGCCGTGCTCTCGATTGCGCTGCTGTTGCTTTCAGTGCTCGCGACCCTTGCACAGCGCACCGGCTATGGTCGCAAACTCGAACAGGGAGGGGTTCGATGAACCGGCTGCTCGGGCAAGTGCTGCGGCACTTCCTCTTGGCGCTCGGTGGGATCTTCATGCTGGCGCCACTGGTGATCATGCTTGCGAGCGCGTTCACCTCCACCGGCGACATTCTTGAGGGTAAGTATCTTGCGGCACCCACCCTGGAGAACTTCCGAATCGTCGCTGACAGCGTGCCACTCTGGCACTACTATCTGAACTCGATTCTGGTGTGCCTTGGCACGTTTGTTGCGCAGCTTGTGGTGTGTATCCCGGCCGCCTATGCCATGGCTCGGCTGCGTTTCGTGGGCAGGCAATTGAGTCTTTGGCTTTTGAGTGTGCTGATCCTTATCCCGTTCCAGGTGATTGCGATTCCGATCTATCTCATGTTTCGGGCGGCGGGGCTGGTCGACTCCTTGGCGGCGCTGATTCTGCCATTCGCTGGATCGGCATTCGCGATCTTCCTGTTGCGACAGTTCTTCCTTGGGCTTCCCTCATCGATGTTTGATGCCGCAAAGCTTGATGGTGCTCGAACCTGGGCGGTGCTCACCGAACTGGTGATCCCGTCGAGCCGCCCCGCGATCCTTTCGCTGGGAATTTTCACTGTGACGGCTGCCTGGAATGCCTACTTTTGGCCGTCGTTCGTGCTGACCTCGGATGCCGCGGCCACGATTCCGTTCGGGGTGGTGACCTTCATCAACTCTGAAGCGGTGACCGCATATGGACCGCAAATGGCGATGGCGACACTTTCGGTGTTGCCGCTGCTGATCGCCTTCTTGTTCGCGCAGCGACAGTTCATGCGTGGACTGGTGCTCAATGGGCAGACCGGCTGATCGGACACGGCGCGCGATCCCGGGCGACACTTTTCACTCTCAATCTCACTACAACTATCGACATTCACACACGTTCAAGGGGAACCATCATGTCTTCATCATCATCCGCACGGCGCGCACTGCTGGTGCCGTTCTCGCTTGCGGCAGCCGGAATTCTGGCTACCGCAGGGTGCAGCGCCCAGACGGCGGACGCCGGGGCTGGGAACGCGGCAGCTATTGACTCCGTCACGATTGTGTCGGGTCAGTCCGCTCAGAATGGCGAGTTGTTGCAGTCGATTTTCGACAACTACAACGAGTCGAGTGACGCGGCAACGGTCGAATTGCAGATGAGCGCAGATTCTGACGTCGAGACTGCTCAGAAGGTGCTTGTGGATATCGCGGCAGGTGCGGGGCCGGATGCGGTGCGCGTCACGAATGCGACTTACCAGACGCTGATCGATTCGGGTGCTGCACAGCCGGCGACCTCGTGCATTGCGAGCGACGAGGATCTCCAGAGCGATCTGCGTGCTGACCTCGTTGAGGGCATCACAGTTGACGGCGAGATCTATCAGGTGCCCTGGTACGTCACTCCGAATGCGCTGTTCTATAACGCTGAACTGTTCGCTGGTGCTGGTCTTGACCCTGAGGCGCCGCCGACCACGATGGCCGAGTTCCACGAGGCCGCGCAGGCGATTGCTGCGACGGGAGCGGCTGGTGGCACCGCTTACTTCGGCAATGACTACAACTTCCAGACCTATGTGGCGTCGCTGGGTGAGCGGGTCTACGATCCTGAAAGCGGCAAGCTGCAACTTGATGGTGCGGGTGCGGAGGCTGCGTTTGAGCTGTTCGCCGAAATGGCCGCTGATGGCAGTTCGCCCGTCTACGGCAACTTCTTTGCGGAGGCGAACGAGGCGTTTGCTGGCGGAAAGCTCGGCATGATGGTGACCTCTGCTTCGGGTTACCCGGCACTTGCAGCGCAGGGCAACACCAGCATTCGGATGGCGCCGGTGCCTGAGATGCCCGGCGGTGAGCAGATCGCGGCTTCCTCCACCAATGGTTTTGTGATCACCACGAAAGATCCAGATCGTCAGGCCGCGGTGTGCCAAGCGCTGCTCAGCGTGCTGACCCCGGAGTCGGTGACCGAGACTGTTTCTGCGACGGCCACGATTCCGCTGCGTGAGAGCGTGGTTGACGATCCAGCGTTCCTTGCCCCGGTCTACGAGAAGAACCCTGACTGGATCAAGGTGCGCGAGCAGCTGACGTTCCCTTGGGCTTCGCTGCCTGGTGGCGCGAACGCTGAGTACACCGGCGCGTACCTCGATGCGCAGACCCTCGTGCTGCGTGGTGAGGGCACTCCCGCAGCCGTGGGCGCTGATCTGCAGCAGACCACGACCGCACTTTTGAACGCGAACTGAGGCAGACGATGAGTACCGCAGTGGAGACCCGTGATCTGGTGAAGACGTTCCGTGACAGTGGCGGCGATGCCGTGCAGGTGTTGCGCGGGGTGTCGGTGCAGGCAGCGGCAGGCAGCATCACTTCAATTCTGGGTGAATCGGGGTGCGGCAAGACGACGCTGCTGCGCATTATTGCGGGCCTGGAGTCAGCGACTTCTGGTTCGGTGTGTGCGGGGGATCGGGACATCACTGCGGTACATCCATCGCGCCGCCAGGTGGCGATGGTGTTTCAGAACTATGGTCTGTATCCGGCGAAGACCGTTGCCGGAAACATTGAGTTTCCTTTGAAAATGGCCGGGGTGCCGCGTGCGGAGCGTCGAGCGCGAGCGCTCGCCGCTGCCGAGGTGTTGCATATTGAGCATTTGATGGATCGTCTCCCGGCTCAGCTTTCGGGTGGTCAGCGTCAGCGTGTTGGCATTTGCCGCGCGATTGCGCGTGAACCTGAGATCGTGTTGATGGATGAACCGCTTTCGAGCCTCGATGCACAGTTGAGAATTGAGATGCGCAGCGAGCTTGTGGCGTTGCAGCGGCGAATTGGCTCGACCATGATCACGGTGACGCACGATCAAACTGAGGCGATGACGATGTCTGATTCGATTGTGGTGATGCGTGACGGCCAGGTTGAGCAGGTCGGCTCGCCGATGCAGATTTTTGATCGCCCACAGACCGCATATGTGGCTTCGTTTTTGGGCAATATGAACTTGGCGCACTATTCGGCGAATTCGGGGGTGGAGGTGTCGTCGCTTCCTACGCAGAGTGGCGCTACGACCCTTGGGGTGCGCCCTGAACAGTTCATGCTGGCGGAGCATGTTGTGCCCGAAGCTGACGATCTTCGTATCAGCGGGCGGGTGGTTCGTGACGAACTGCTCGGCACTGATCGCGTGCTGCATGTTGCTGCGGGTGATGCCGTCTGGCGCGCCAGAGTGCCTGCGACGGTGCCGTTCGGTGAGCGTTGCACGCTGGTGGCTCGGCGCGCGCATGTGCACGAGTTCGAGCTTGAAGGGGGTGTCAGAATTGATCGCTAGGCAGTTGCGCAGTCAGCATGAGGCTGGGGAGCTTGGTCGTTTTCTTTTTCTCGCCTCTGATCTTGATGGCACGCTATTGAATGCGCGTGGTGAGGTGACGGGGGCGACGATTGCTGCGCTGGCTCGTGCGAAGGGTGCGGGTGTGCGGGCGGCAATTGCGACGGCTCGGCCGTTGCGTCTGGTGACGCCTTTGCTCAGCGAGCAATTGAGGTCGGTGCTTGACGCGGTGATCGTGACGAATGGTGCGGCGATTTATGACGCAGCCTCTGGGTCGTTGCTTCATGAGGATCTGCTGCCCTCGGCGCAGGCGCGCACGGCGATGCAGCTGATTCGCTCGCTGTGGCCTGATGCGGTGTTTGGCTGGGAGACCGGTGGGGAGTTTTGGAGCGAGGCTGATTTCTTGGAGTTTTCGCGAGGCGGCGGTGTGCTTCGAGACCCGGCTGAGGATCGGCTTGCGATAGCGCCGGTGGCGGGCGTGCACCAATTGGTGTTTGCGGTGCCAGGGCTTGCGGCGGCTGAGTGCGTCTCTGCGGCGGCGGCGGTGCTCGGGGAGGGGGTTTCGGTGACTGAGTCTCATGGCGGGGTGGTCGAGCTTTCGGCGCCTCACATCACGAAGGGCGCGGCGGTTGGCAATTGGATTCGGGCGCGCAGTGTGGAGCATTCGATTGCTGATGCGGTGGCATTCGGTGACGGGCACAACGATCTGACTATGTTGCGCGCTGCCGGTGCGGGAGTGGCGATGGGGAACGCTGCGGAGGAGATCCGGAGTCAGGCCAGGTTCGTAACTTCAAGCAATCACAGTGATGGGGTGGCTGAGTTCATTGAGGCGTATCTTGACCTGTCGGGTGCAGGCGCGGGTGCAGGCGCTGGTGCAGGCGCTGGCGCGAGTGTCGCGGGCGCTGGCGCGGATGCAGGCACAGCTGGCGCTGGCGCGGGTGGCGCGCTGTGATCGCCAGGATTGTGCAGGTCTCTGACACTCATCTTGGCAAAGCTGGTGGCCCCGAGCGTGAGGCTCAGGGAGACGCGGCTTGGGCGGCGTTCCTTGCGCATGTCTCGGCTACGAAACCAGATCTGGTGGTGGTTACGGGCGACATTGTGGTCGATGACCCAGATGATGTCTTGGATCAGTCGCGAGCGCACGCGCTGTTGCAGCAGTTGCCGGTGCCCTACCGTGTGGTTCCGGGGAATCACGATGTGGGTGATCATGCGGTGCGGCAAGGCTTGCCAGATGATTGGCACGGCAAGGTGGTGACTTCTGAGCGGGTGAGTGCGTGGACCAGGCGGTGGGGTGCCGACTACTGGTTGGGTGATCTCGCGCATGTCACGTGTATCGGCTTGAACTCGCAGTTGATAGGTTCGGGGCTTCCCGAAGAGCGAGCGCAGCTCGTGTGGCTCGAAAGTGTGTTGAGTGTCGAGTGTGCGCAGCAGCGCCCCTTGCTGGTTTTCACGCATGAGGCACTGCTGCCCGATGCGAAGCTGGCGACGGATTCGTGGATGGCAGCACCGACGAGTGGAGCCATCCGGGTGCGTGAGATCCTTGGCCGAGCGGGTGCGTTCACGGTGTTTTCGGGGCACACGCATCGCTTCTTCGATTTTTGTGCGGATCAGGTTCGGCAGGTGACGGCACCGAGTTTGTCGGGGCCGATTCCGCTGCGCAGCGATATGACGCAGGCGAACGGTGATCGCCGTGCTGGCTGGGTGGAGATCGCGGTGAGCGGGAACGAGGTCTCGGTCGCGCAGCGGGTCTTGTCGAGCTCGACACAAGAAGCACACGACCGCGACCGCGACCGCGACCACGACCACGACCGCGACCGCGACCGCGAACACGAGAACGACCGCGACCACGACCGCCCGAACGAGACTGCCGTGCAGGGTGCGTATGAGAACATGCCAGCATTGGCGAATGACACAGGGGGGCTGTGATGGCTGAAGAGATTCACCGGGGTGCTCGGGTGCTGAGCGATTCGGTGCACCCGGATATTCGCTGGGCTGCGGCGCATATGCCGCTGCTTCGGGCGGCCTTCGCTGAGCCGGAGGTGCGAGAGGCGTTTCGCGGTCGGCGAGTGAGTGTGTGCCTGCATATCGAACCGAAAACCGGGGTGCTGTGCGCCTTGCTCGCTGAGGCGGGTGCAGAGGTTTCCGTGACGGGAAGCCCTGGCACCACGAGGGACGATATTGCTCAGGCTCTCGATTCGCTCGGGGTGCGCGTGTGTGCGCAGCAGAGCGACCGTGCGCCGAGGGTCGCAGAGGTGCTTGCCAACGGGCCTCACCTGACGCTGGATAACGGTGCCGATCTCACGACGGCGATCCTGGAACGCCCGGAGGCGTATCCCGATTTTCTCGGTGGCACTGAAGAGACCACCACGGGAGGGATCCTGCTGCGGGAGCGCGGCGGTACTGGGGAGTATCCAGTGATCGTGATTAATGATTCTCCGCTCAAACTGCTGGTGGAGAATCGCTTCGGTGTGGGGCAGTCGATCGTTCAGGGCGTCATGAATGCAACGAACCTGATGGTTCCGGGCGCGCCAGCGGTGGTGCTCGGCTATGGGCCGTGCGGTCGCGGAGTGGCGCAGACGCTGCGTGAGCTCGGTGCGCGGGTGACGGTCGTCGATATTGACCCGTACCGCAGGCTGGAAGCTGTCATGGAGGGGCACCGGGTCGACGAGCTTGACGCTGCGTTGCTGGGGGCCCGCATGTTGTTCCTTGCTACCGGTGCACCGAATGTGGTGCGCGGCGAGCAGCTTGAACAGATGGCCGATCAGTCGGTGATTGCCGGGGTGGGACATTTTCCTTGGGAACTTGATGTTGCTGGTCTTGGCGATCCGCTTCCGGCGGAGCAGGGGCAGCAGACTCGTTTTCACGACAGCTACCGTCTGCCGTCTGGGAAAACTGTTGTGGTGCTTGCTGGGGCGCGCATGATCAATCTGGTCGCTGCCGGAGGCAACCCGATTGAGGCGATGGATCTTGGCCTCACCCTGCAGGCGCGCTCGCTTGCCGCGATTTCGCGCGGTGCTGTGCGTGAGGCGGGGGTGCAGGCGGTGCCAGAAGATATTGACCGCATGATCGCCGCAGACTTCGCGGATGCGCTTTCTGGGAAACGAGGAGTGTGAGCATGAGCGACACTTTGGAGCGCTCGGTACGAGATGCGGCGGCTGCGTGGCTGCCGCTGAATGAGCGTGATTTGCGGGCGCAGGCTGATGCGGATCGGGCGCTCGCCGAAGACGGGGCCGCTTCGCTACAGAAATCGGGCGCACCGACTCATTTCACGGCCAGTGTCTTTCTTTTTGATCGGGCTTTGGAGTGGGTGGCACTCTGTTATCACCGCAAGGGTCAGTTCTGGGTGCAGCCGGGTGGGCATCTGGAAGCTGAGGATAGTTCGGTGCAGGGGGCGGCGCTGCGGGAGCTTTGCGAGGAAACGGGGGTGACGGCAGATGCGGTTGACCTGCTCGGTGTGTGTGATCTTGATAGCCATGCGTTGAATGGTGGGTTCGGAGCTTGTGCGCGTCATCTCGACTTCGGGGTTGCGGCGCGACTTCGGGCCGATCAATTGCCTGAGCTGCGGGTGAGTGACGAGTCTGAGGATCTGCGTTGGGCGCGTGTTGACGAACTGCCTGCTGAGTGTGCTCCGGGGCTGCCCCAGCGGATCGCGCTGATGCGTGACCGCGTGCGCCTGCGCGCGTAGCAGGCCGTCTGATCTGGGATTTAGCCAAGCCTAAGCTTGCTTGAATTCTCAGTTGATGAGCGTATCGTGGTGTGCAGACGGGGCGAATAACCCAGTCATTGTGGCTTGAATCGCTTGCCACGACGCTTCGTCGAAAGGGGAGAAAACAGTGACTACACAAGAGTTCCAGATTCCCGCAGCGAAAGATGGTCTCGACCGCGCAGGCGGTGTCGAGCAGCACCTCAGCCCGGTGCTGCACAACCTGATCGCCCTCTCTGTCAACGCGAAGCAGGCGCACTGGCATGTGCGCGGCGCGAACTTCGTTGGCGTGCATGAGTTTCTTGACCAGGTTGTCGCAAACGCACAGGATGCGGCAGATACTGTCGCGGAGCGCGTGGTTGCACTTGGGCTTCCGGTGGACGGTCGTATCGGCAGCGTTGCGCGCCGCACGAGCACCCCAGAAATGAGCCCCGGGTTTCAGCAGTCGGCACACACGGTGGCCGAGGTTGTTGCGCAGATTGACGCGACTGTGGAGTCGGTGAATGCCGCAGTTGAGGCGCTTGATGACATTGATCCGGTGAGCCAGGACATCGCGATTGCGATCGCTCAGCAGCTCGATAAGGATCGTTGGTTCCTTTACTCTCACTACGCAGAGTAAGAAGCCGGTGCAACGAGTGAGTTGCAGTGTTGCGAGGGGCTGAGGATCACCTGGTGGGGTGCTCTTCGGCCCCTCGCCTGTTTCTCGGCGCTTCTGGCGGGGTCGGTGCACCTGCGCGGGTGGATCTTCGCGGTGGATCTTCGCGGTGGGGTTTGGCGTCGCTGGCTGTTTTCGGGAGGGGTGGCCGCCAGGGTGTGAGGATCGCTACGCTGGGGGCATGAGCAACGCTGCCCACATCATCGTGATCGCCCCCGACTCTTTGAAGGGGAGTTGTTCTTCCCCGGAAGCGGCGCGTGCGATTGCGCGCGGGGTGCGCAGCGTGTTCGGTGCTGCCGCTGAAGTGCGTGAGGTGCCGATGGCTGATGGTGGCGAGGGCACCCTTGATGCGCTTGTTGCCGCGTGGGAGGGTGACGTTGAGCGGGTGCGCACTACCGATGCGCTGGGCCGCGCGACCACTGGCAGGATCGGGTTTGGCACCGCCGAGAGTGGTGAGCGTCTTGCGATCATCGAGACTGCCGACGCCAACGGGTTGCCGGCTGTTGCTGATGTGCCGCTGCGCCCGCTCGACGCAGATACCGCAGGAGTTGGCGTGCTTTTGCGTGCCGCGCTTGAGGCCGATGCTGATCAGGTGTTGCTGTGCTTGGGCGGGTCTGCCACGAATGATGGTGGCGCCGGAATGCTCCGGGCACTTGGGGCGAGACTGTTGAACGCGAGCGGCGTCGATATCGCGCCGGGTGCGCGTGGGTTGCTTGAGCTCGACCAGATTGATCTTGACGGTGTTGATCCGCGTGCGCGCACGGTGGCGTGGCGGGTGGCCTGCGATGTGGATAACCCGCTGACTGGTCCTCGCGGTGCTGCCGCAGTGTTTGGCCCGCAGAAGGGCGCAAGTGACGCCGATGTTGAGTTGATTGATCGTGGTCTTGTGCGGCTTGCTGATGCCCTGGCGCGTGTCACTGGATTTGATAGTGCGACGATGCAGGCGAGCACTGGGATGGGTGCTGCTGGGGGTCTGGCGCTTGGTCTGTCTGCGCTCTTTGGTGCTGAGTTGGTGCCTGGCGCGCAGTTGGTGAGTGAAGCGGTTGGGTTGCCTGCTGCGCTTGCTGATGCCGACCTGGTGTTTACCGGTGAGGGCCGGTTTGACGGGCAATCACTTGATGGAAAGGTCGTGTCGCAGGTGTGCGCCGAGAGCGCTTCGGGGGCGAGTGTGGTTGTGCTTGCTGGATCGGTCGGCCTGAGTGCTGCGCAGACGCGTGAGGCCGGTATTGCTGCGGCGTTCTCGATCGCGCAGGGCCCGGCGCAGCTTTCTGATATGCAGCGTGACGCTGAGTCGCTGCTCGAAGAGGTGGCGGCGCAGGTGAGTGGGGCGATCCTCGGCGCGAGAAGTCTTGGCATGGCCTAGTCTTGAGTTATGGCTGATTCTTCATTTGACGTGGTGAGCAAACTCGACTCGATGGAGATCGAGAATGCGGTCAACCAGGCGCGTAAAGAGATTGAACAGCGCTACGACTTTAAGGGTGTCGGCGCTGATGTGACTCTCAACGACAAGGTGCTGTTGCTGAAGGCGAGCTCGGAAGAGCGCGTCAACGCGGTACTTGATGTCGTGCAGTCGAAGTTTATTAAGCGTGGCATGTCTTTGAAGGCGCTCGATAGTGGCGAGCCGTACCCGAGCGGTAAGGAGTACCGCATCGAGACGAAGCTGAAAGAGGGCATCGATCAGCCGACCGCGAAGAAGCTGAACAAGTTGATTCGTGACGAGGGTCCGAAGAGCGTGAAGAGCCAGATCCAGGGCGATGAGCTGCGCGTCAGTTCAAAGAGCCGTGATGATCTGCAAGACACCATTGCGTTGTTGAAGGGCGCAGATGTTGATGTCGCTTTGCAGTTCATCAACTTCCGCTAAGCGGTAGCGGGGGCGATCTCACGAGAGTTCGCTCCGGGTTCGGTGTTTCGCACGGCAGCGGTGGCTGGTGCGCGATGGTTCGTCTTGTGGGTGCGGTGTGTGCCTTCCGCAGCTACGCTAAGCGCATGAGCACACGCGAAGATACGATCGAGTTTTTGACTGATCAGCTTGCCGCGTTGCCCGGTATTCGTGCGCGCAAGATGTTCGGCGAGTATTGCGTGTATTACGACGAGAAGCCGGTTGCGTTTGTCTGTGATGATGAGCTTTTTGTGAAACCTACTGATGCGGGTCGTGCCTTCATTGGCGACCCGGATGAGGCTCCTGCATATCCGGGTTCGAAATTGTATTTTCGTGTGAGTGCTGACCGCTGGGAAGATCGTGAGTGGTTGACCGGCTTGGTTGACGTGACGGCGGCGGCGCTGCCGCTGCCGAAACCGAAGCGGCCGAAGCGCGCGAAGCGCGAGGCCAGCGGCGCGTAGTTTTTTGTGTGGCGAGGGGTGTGCGTGCAGAAGCACCTTTCGCTGGGTCGCTGAATCACTGCGTCGCTGGATCGTTGAGCCGTTGAGCCGTTGAGCCGTTGAGTCGTTGAGTCGTTGAGTCGTTGAGCTGCTGAGCCGCTGCCGTTGGCGAGCGGAGCGCGAGCAAGAAACGATCTGGTGGTTGATGCTGCTGCGGTGAGTAACGCGCCGCCACACCGACTTTTGCGGGGTGATGTGGCGGCGCGAGCCTTTGTGTCTACTGCCAGGCGAGCGGCCAGCGGGCCTTGTTTGCCGTAGAGAGCCCCGGCGCGTTCGTGTTCCAATCTGTTGGCATGGCAGGGATCTTCGCTACGTTCCATGACAACAGGCTTTGCGTGAACGCCGCCGTCCAGCCCATCATGCCGGTCATGTTCGTCACATTCGACACGTTCCAGGCGCTGATGTTTTGGTTGAACGCTTGCGCATTCCAAAACATGTAGCTCATGTTCGTCACGTTCGACACATTCCAGCCGGCAAGCGATCCGTTAAACGCAGTCGCCTGCGCGAACATTGAATTCATGCTCGTGACGTTTGACACATTCCAAAGGTTGAGCGGCTGATTGAACGCACTCGAGTAGCTGAACATTTCGAACATGTCTGTGACGTGTGACACGTCCCAGCTGTTCAATGGCTGGTTGAACAGGGGCAACTCACGGAGCATGCCCCTCATGCTCGTGACGTTCGACACATTCCAGCCGCCAATGGGCTGGTTGAACGCTGACGCCCCACTGAGCATGTAGCTCATGTCCGTCACGTTCGCGACGTTCCAGCCGCTGATGTTCTGGTTGAAGGAAGTCGCCTGGATGAGCATTCCATACATAGATGTCACCGTGGTCGGTGGCTGCGCCACATACGTCAAGTTCAGTGCTTGGTAGAAGGCGTATTGGAGGTTCTTGACCCCGTTCGGCCCCCACACTGGTACTCCCGTGATTGACTGATTCGCGGTACGCTGTTCCGTTGTTGGCGACGAACCGCCATACTGGGTGAAGCTGCCGGTGATTGTGATCGTGCGGACAGCCGTGCCTGAGTACGTGTGGGTCGGGTTCGCAGCAGTCACGTTGGTGACCGCTGTGCCGTCACCCCAGTCAACTGTGACCGCGCCCAAGGTGAGCCCATTGATCGGGAGTACTGCGTTTACTGTGCCGCCCGTTGCTGCCGGGTTGTAGGTGATCTGCATCACGTTTTGCCAGGGGATCGGCCACCGCGTGTAGTTCGCGGTGCTGAGACCGGGAGCGCTCAGGTTCCATCCCGTTGGCATCGTGGGCAGGTTCGTTGCAACGTCCCACGCGGAGAGGTTCTGTGCGAACGCGGTCGCACCACCGAACATGTTGTTCATGTTCGTCACGTTTGCGACGTTCCAGCCGCCAATCGCAACGTTGAACGCGGAGGCTTGATAGAACATGGCGTCCATCATCGTGACGTTTGCGACGTTCCAGCCACCAATCGCACCATTGAACAAGCTCGCGCCATAGAACATACCTGACATCTTCGTGACGTTCGCGACGTTCCAACCGCTCAGGTTCTGGTTGAACGAGGTAGCGCCCTGGAACATGTAGCTCATGTCCGTCACCGTGATCGGTGGCGCTGCCACACTTGTCAGATTTGATGCGAGATAGAACGCGAGCCGAGCGCTCGTCACTCCGTTTGGCCCCCACACCGGCACTGCCGTGATCGACTTGTTCGCCGCCTGCTGCGCAGCTGAGGGGGACCCGGTGGTTGCTCCATAGGTGGTGAAGCTGCCGTAGATCGTGATCGTGCGGGTCGTCGTGCCCGAATAGGTGTGGCTCGGGTTCGGAGCAGTCACCGTCTGCGTCGCACCCTCACCCCAGTCGATCGTGACCGCGCCGAGCGTCAACCCATCAATCGGGAGCACCGCGTTTACTGTGCCACCCGTTGCTGCCGGGTTGTACGTGATCTGCATCACGTTCTGCCACGGCAGCGGCCAGCGCGTGTAGTTCGCGGCACTGAGACCGGGAGCGAGGCCGTTCCAGGCTGACGGCATCGCCGGGAGGTTCGTTCCGACATCCCACGCCGACAGGTTCTGCGCGAACGCAGAGGCGTTGTAGAACATGTAGTTCATGTTCGTCACGTTTGCGACGTTCCAGCTACCAATGTTCTGGTTGAACACGTCCGCCCCGAAGAACATATAGCTCATGTTGGTGACGTTTGCGACGTTCCAGCTGCCAATGTTCTGGTTAAACACCGACGCATTTCTGAACATGAAGGCCATGTTCGTCACCGTGGTCGGCGGTTGCGCCACACTCGTCAGATTCGACGCCGCATCGAAGGCGGACTGCGTACTGGTCACCCCGTTCGGCCCCCAAACCGGCACCGAAGTGATCGACTTATTCGACGCTCGGACTGCCGAGTCAGTCGTCCCGTAGGTGGTGAAGCTGCCAGTGATCGTGATCGTGCGGACGGCTGTGTCTGAATAGGTGTGGGACGGGTACGCAGCAGTCACGTTCGTTGGCGTGGTGCCGTCGCCCCAGTCCACCTTGACCGTACCGAGCGTCAGCCCATCGATTGGGAGTGCCGCGGCGGTCGTACCACCAGAGGCTGCCGGGTTATAGGTGATCTGCATCACGTTCTGCCACGGCAGTGGCCAACGCGTGTAGTTCGCGATTGTGAGACCTGGTGCGTTCAGGTTCCAGTTCGTGGGCATGGTGGGGAAGTTCGTGCCGACGTTCCACGCGGAGAGGTTCTGTGCGAACGCGGTCGCGCCATTGAACATGTCGTTCATGGTAGTGACCTTGGACACATCCCATCCACCGATGGGTGAGTTGAAGGAGGAAGCCCTATTGAACATGCCAGCCATGAGCGTCACGTTCGACATGTCCCATCCGCTGAGGTTTTGATTGAACGCGGTCGCACCGTTGAACATGTTGGTGGTGTTCGTGACGTGTGACATGTCCCACCCGCTGATGTCTCCGTTGAACCCGGTCGCGTCATAGAACATGGCTCCCATGAGCTTGACGCTCGTGGGTGGTTCATCAACATAGACCAGGTTCGTGGCGCTTCGGAGTGCGCTGCCCGCGTCGGTGACCCCGTTCTCGCCCCAAATCAGCACCGCGACCACTGACCGGCTCGAAGTATTGATGGCTGCGATGTTCGCGCCGTACCCGGTGAACTTTCCACGGATCAGAATCGAGTAGGTGCCCGCAGTGGCGTAGGTGTGGGCGGGGTGTTCTGCGGTGACGGTTTGTACCGCTGTTCCATCACCCCAGTCAATGGTGACGGTGCCCAAGGTGAGCCCCTCGATCGGGATCACCGCGTTCACCGTGCCACCGGGAGCGTTGGTCTGATAGGTCAGCTGCATAATGTCTTGCCAGGGCAGCGGCCACCGCTCCCAGTTCGCGATGGTGAGGCCGGGTGCGCTGCTGTTCCAGGCCGAAGGCATTGCGGGGAGGTTCGCCCCGACATCCCAAGCAGAGAGATTCTGCTTGAACGCGGTCGCACCGTTGAACATTCCGTTCATGGTGGTGACCTTCGACACATCCCATCCACCGATGGGGGTGTTGAACGAAGTCGCCTGATAGAACATGGTGTTCATGGCCGTCACCTGGGACGTGTCCCACCCGCTAATGTCTCCAGTAAACGCGGAAGCGCCCCAGAACACACTGTTCATGACCGTCACGTTCGAGACATCCCACCCTGAAATGTCAGCGTTAAACTCGGTAGCGCCAAGGAAGGTGCTCTGCAAGCTTGTGATCGTCGAGGGAGGGGTCGCGATCTCGGTCAGGTTCGAGGCTCCCCGGAACCCGCTCGACAAGCTGGTGATCCCGTTCGGCCCCCACACAGGGACTGAGACGATCGAGTGGTTCGATGTGACCACCGCAGCATCGTTCAGGCCATACGCGGTGAACTTCCCGCTGATCGTGATCGTGTACGTGCCCGCCGCATACGTGTGGGTCGGGTTCGCAGACACCACGTTTGTCGGTGTCGTCCCGTCACCCCAGTCCACCACGACCGCGCCGAGCGTCAGCCCGCTGATCGGGAGGACTGCCGCGGTCGTACCACCGGGGGCTTGCGTGTTGTACACGAGTTGCATGACGCTCTGCCACGACAGCGGCCACCGGTCGAGGTGCGCGGCGTCGAGGCCTGGCGCGCCCGTGTTCCAGCCGGCGGGCATGACGGGAAGGTTCGTTTCAACATCCCAGGCGGAAAGATCCTGTGCGAACGCGGATGCCCCGTTGAACATATTGTTCATGTTTGTGACATTTGCGACGTTCCAGCCAGCGATGTCACCGTTAAACGCGGTTGCGCCGCGGAACATGGCGATCATGCTTGTTACGTTCGCGACGTTCCAACCGCCAATGTTTCGGTTGAACGCGGTCGCACTGGTGAACATGCTGTTCATGGCCGTGACTTGCGACACATCCCACTCGGTGATGTCACCGTTAAACGCGGTCGCACCGTTGAACATATTGCTCATGGTC